>Ga0207684_10003657_pt1 | contig 14934 bp, 12 predicted proteins | sample KBSK5501metaG_FD_184342 | JGI IMG/M metagenome (GOLD analysis project Ga0207684, IMG submission 184342) | Corn, switchgrass and miscanthus rhizosphere microbial communities from Kellogg Biological Station, Michigan, USA - KBS K5-50-1 metaG... | ecosystem: Host-associated > Plants > Roots >...
ACCATCAACACGCACCAGCCCAGCACTACCGAGCAGGCGGCCTTGTCGACGATCGCTCTGAACATGACTGCGCTCCCCCTGGAGCAAGCTGCCGCACAACGCGGCGTCGGCGCGACCCAGCCCAGCACGGAGCAAGGAACGGACCGAACCGAGAGAGAGCGCACATCTGATCGAAAAAATTGGGAATTTCGGGAGAGAACGGAAGCCGGCGCTGGATAGCGACTGGCCGAAACGTCTGGCACGGCGTGGCTAGGGGCTGATCACCCCGCTCGCGGTCCCGACCGCGGTCTTCTGCCCGTGCTGGTTCTCGCACCAGACCTCGACGACGACGCGTGTTGCGGCGCCCTCTGGGCGCAGCTCCTTCACGATGCCGCGCACCGTGAGGCGATCGCCGGCGTACACGGGCTGCACGAATGCGACGGACATCGTGCCGCCCCTCACGAAGCCGGCGCCGAGGAGGCGCGTCATCATCTCCGAGACGTACGCCGTGGACATCATTCCCTGCGCCAGTGTGGTGCGGAAGCCTTTGCGACGCGCCCACGCCTCGTCGGTGTGGATCGAGCGCGTCCGCACGCCGGAGTAGGCGTCGATGTGGCGCTGCGTGAGCTCTTTTTCGAGCGGCAGCAGCTCGTGGCCGACGGCGAGGGGCGACGCCAGCGCCATCGCGTCAGGCCGGGATGAGCATCTGCGTGAACTGCCCACGCACGAGTGGCGTGCCGGCCTCGTCCTCCGTGACGAACTCGGTCACCATATATTGCTTGCCACGCCGCACGTACTTGTCGATGACGCGGCCGCGCGACCGCACGCGCATACCCACGCGGATCGGCTCCAGGAACTCGAACTGCATCTTGGCGTGGAGGCCGGCATGGACCACGTAGCGGCTGTGTCGCAGCCGGAGCGCCTGGTTGGCGGCAAACGTCGGGTGCGCCACCGCCCCGCCGAACGGCGACGGCCCGGAGAACCAGGGGTGGTCGTCGCCGACCGCGAAGGCGTACGTCTCGACGTCTTCCGGCGTGACGAGCATAGGGTCCGAGACGAACTCCTCACCGATGGTGAGCGCGTCGTACGTCAGCGGCTTGAACTCCGTCATGACCGGAACCACGGCGCGGATTCTATCACCGCCCACGTCCGACATCCCGCTGGCGGAGCCGCGTCGAAGCCACTAGACTCTCGGCCTCTTTCGACTCCCTCGTGGAGGATTGCCCATGGCCGGACACCGCATCGTCGCGATCGTGTTCGCTCTCGTCACGGTGCTCAGCGCCGCCGCGGCCCCGGCGGCGACGGTGGTCGTCGCGCAGGGCGTCGACCCGACCACGCTCGATCCGCAGAACCATCAGGAATCGCCCGCGGCGAACGTCTTGACCAACATCTTCGATGGGCTGCTCGAGCGGGATCAGAATCTGAAGCTGGTGCCGCTGCTCGCGGAGTCGTATCGGATCGCGGCCCCCACCGTGTGGGAGTTCAAGCTGCGACGCGGGATCACCTTCCACAACGGCGAGCCGTTCGACGCCGAAGCGGTCAAGCTCACCTTCGAGCGCCTCGTCGATCCCAAGAACAAGCTGCGCGCGGCCTCACAGTACGCGCCGCTGAGTCACGTCGAGATCGTCGATCCCTACACCGCGCGCATCCACACGAAGACGCCCTGGCCCATCCTCGATACGCTCATGGCGGCGCCGATCCTGCCACCGAAGTATTACGCGCAGAGGGATGCGGCGTTCGTGGCGAAGAATCCGGTGGGCACTGGGCCGTTCAAGCTGGCGCGATGGGTGAAGGACGATCGCATCGAGCTCGAGGCCAACGCGCGGTATTGGCGCGGCGCCCCGCGGGTCAAGAAGCTGGTCTTCCGACCGATTCCCGACGATGCGGTGCGCGTGGCTGCGCTGCAGAACGGTGAGGTCGACGTCGCCGTCAACATTCCGCCCGATCTCGCGACCATCATCGGCAATCACCCGAAGCTCTACATGTCGACGGCGCCGAGCGTGCGCACGATCCAGCTCCTGTACTACACGCACCAGTTCGACGCTCAGCACAAGCTGGTCGGCTCGTACGCGGGACCCGTGGCCGATCAGCGCGTGCGCCAGGCGATCAACGCCGCGATCAACGTGGACGAGATCATCCGCACCGTGCTCGACGGCAAAGCCATCCGCGTCGCGACCATGCTCACCGATCGACACTTCGGCTTCGACCCCGCGCTGCAGCCGATCAAGCAGGATCTCTCACGAGCGGCGAAGCTGCTGGGCGAGGCCGGCTATCCCAACGGTGTCGATCTCGTGCTGAACGCGCCGCAGGGCCGCTACGTCCGCGACAAGGAAGTCGCCGAGGCCGTCGGCGGTCAGCTCACCAAGGTCGGGATCCGCACGACCGTCCGCACGCACGAGTGGGTCAGTTACCTGAACAACCTCGGCTACGTGCACAAGGCCGGCCCGCTGTGGCTGATCGGCTGGGGAACACCGACGTACGACGCGGAGCTGATCTACGTGCCGCTGTTCCGGTCGGGCAACGTCCTCAGCAACTACTCCAACCCCGACCTCGACGGAATGGTCGATGAGGCTCAGCGCACCATGGACGCCAGGCGGCGGCTCGAGCTCTACCATCGCATCAATCGCCTGTGGGTGGAGACCGCGGCCGCCGTTCCGCTCTACCAGCAGCTCGATCTGTACGGCGTCGCCCGGCGGCTGGACTGGAAGGCGCGCGGTGACGAGCGTATCAAGGGCTACGACATGGCGTTGCGCGATGCGGGAGGTGCGCGATGAAGCTCAGCCGACGCGCGTTCGTTCGCACCACCGGGCTGGCGGGAATCCTGGCGGCAGCACGACCGCCGGCGGCGTGGGCGGCGCGCGAGCTCACGATGCTGACGGCCGTCAACTATGCGCCCACGTCGGACGTCAAGCTCGCGGAGCTCGGACGGCGCTTCACCAAGGCCACCGGCGTCACGGTCCGGACCGATCACATGCAGAGCGTGCAGATGCCGGCAAAGCTGTCGGCCGAGCTCATGTCGCAGGGCGGTCACGACATCGTGAGCCTCGAGATGCACTATCCGTGGCTCTTCGCCCCGGGGCTCGCCGACGTCTCCGACATCGCCGGCGATCTCGCGGCCAAGCACGGCGACTGGTATCCGTTTGCGAAGGAGCACGCGTACGTCAAGGGCCGGTGGCTCGGCGTGCCCTACCTCTATCTGTCGTTTCCCGGCAGCCACCGCATCGATCTCTTCGAGAAGGTCGGTGAGAAGGCGCCCGACACCTGGGAGGATCTGCTCCGCGCGGGACGTAAGCTCAAGAAGCTCGGCCATCCGGTCGGCTTCGCCATCAGCCAGGTGACCGACTCCGTCACGACCCTGTCGTCGATCCTCTGGTGCTTCGGCGCCAAGGAGGTCGCGCCGGACGGTCGCACGGTGGCGATTCGATCGAAGGAGACGGAGACGGCCGTCGAGTACGTGCGCCAGCTCTACGCCGACGCCATGGATCCGGTCGTGCTGTCGTGGGACAACGCCTCGAACAATCAGTGGCTGAACTCGGGCGCGGGCTCGTGGATCCACAATCCGATCAGCCATTACGTCGTGGCGAAAGAAAAAAAGATGCCGATCGCCGAGCAGATCGGCTTCCATGTCTCACCGGCCGGGCCGGCCGGACGTCACACCGTCGGCGTTCCGCGGAGCCTCGGCATCTGGAAGTTCAGTAAGAACGTCGACGTCGCCCGCGAATTCTTGAAGTGGTTCTTCGAGCCCACGCAGTATCACGAGTGGATCATGTCGGGCGACAACTACAACCACCCGGTGTGGCGTGACATGGAAAACCATCCGGTGTGGACGCTCGATCCGAAGTACACGCCGCTCAAGGCGCTCGCGCAGTACTCGCATCTCTACGGCTGGCCGGCACCGCCGGACGAGCGCATTCAGATGATTACCAACAGCTACATCATTCCCAACATGTTCGCGAAGGTGGTCACCAACGCGTCGAGCCCGAAGGACGCGATCATCTGGGCGGAGACGGAGATCCGACGCGTGCTGCAAAGCTAGCTCCGGTTTCTCACATTTCGCCGGTACGACATTTCAATGACATCGTCGCTGGTAAGAACCCACCGCGCGCCTCCGGAAATCGTATGTCAGGGAGGAGCGAATGAAAACACCAGTGACGATGATTCTGACGATAGCACTGCTCGGAGGTTGCGCGACGACCCTGCCGCAATCGGGGTCGGGATACGAATCGGCAGCCTTGCCGACCTCGATGGCGGGCCAGTGGCAGGGCACGGCGATCGAGAATTACGGTTATCACGGCGGCACGGGCGCGGCCACGCTGACGCTGGACCTCAAACCGGACGGGACGTGGACCCAGACGTGGAACGAGCGTGGCCGCGAGGTTTCGGACTCGGGCCGCTGGGTGATGCGGGGGAACGCCGTCGTGTTGGAGTCGAGCGAAGGAATGCATCGGCGGCAGACCCTCCGACGCCACCCAGATGGCCTCTATGGCGTGATCGATAAGTCGCTCGTGGGCACCCGGACGACGCCGATGACGATCGAGTTTCATCGAGCCGAGACGAATCAGTCGACTCAGAATTAGTGACCGACCCGGGCTCGCTGTCGAAGTCTCACCGTTAGCGACGTGACCGCCGCGGGCGCCGCATCGGCGGCGCCCGCGTGCCATACTCCGCGGATGAGCCGCATCGGCGTCGCGTTCAGCGGCGGCCTCGTGCCCGCCGACATCGTCGAATGCGTCAAGCTCGCCGAAGCGCTGGGCTACGAATCGGCGTGGGTCGCGGAGGGGCACGGCGGCGATCAATTCGCGATCCTCGGCGCCTGCGCCGTCGCGACGCGGCGGATTCGGCTCGGCACGAGCATCTCGAGTGTCTTCGTGCGGAGCGCCCCGACGATCGGCATGGCCGCGGCCACCGTGGATCAGCTCGCGGACGGCCGGTTCATCCTCGGGCTGGGAGGCAGTCACCGCGTGCAGGTCGAGCCCGAACACGGCATTCCGTTCGTGCAGCCCACGGCGCGGGTGCGCGACACCATCGCGATCGTACGCGCGCTCGTGCGCGACGGCGTCGTCTCGCATCGCGGCGAGACCGTCACCATCGAGCGGTTCGATCTCTGGTTTCCACCGCGGCGGCCGCACATTCCGATCTACGTCGCGGCGCTGTTTCCGACCATGCTCGAGATCGCGGGCGAGCTGGCGGAGGGTGTGCTCCTCACGTGGCCCACGCCGCGTACGATCGCCCGGGCCGTCGAGCACGTCGCGATCGGTGCGCGTCGTGCGGGCCGCGCCGCGACGGCGGTGGACGTGGCGTCGCTGATTCCGTGCGCCGTCGCCGAGACCGCCGCCGCCGCCCGCGATGCGCTGCGCCCCGCGGTCGGGCTCTACGCCGGGTTCTTTCCGCGCTACAACCGGCTGCTCGCGGAGGCGGGCTTCGGCGACGCCGTGCGCGCGATCAAGGAGGCCTTCGATCGTGGCGGCCGCGACGCGGCGGCCTCGAAAGTGCCCGACGAGCTCATCGATGCGGTGGCGCTGGCGGGCACGCCCGAGACATGCCGCGAACGCCTCGACGCGTATCGCCGCGTCGGACTCTCGCTTCCCATCGTGAGCCCGCGCGTGTCTGGTCCCGATGGACTGCGCATGGCGATGGCCGCGATCCGCGCGTGCGCGCCCTGAGCGTGTTCGATCGTGATGCTGGCTGATTCCTGGCCACAGGTGTCACGGGTGCGCCAGCCAACGGCAGCGAGCAGTCCGGCGGCCGCTCGTGTTTTCACGCGGTTGTGGCGCGCACGATCTGGCATCCCCATTGCCCCTGCATGAGGCAGCGCTCTTTCCGATAAAGGCAAACCAGCCGTGAGGCTGGGACGCAAAGCCACGGGCCTGGGAATGACTCTCAGGTAGCCGGGTTGCCGAAGAAGGGGGGACTGTCATGCGTTCGGTCTGGAACGTCAGCACAACCCTCGATTCGTTTCCGCAGCGACTGCGTCAGGGGCACGCCTCGATGCCCACGAAGGTCGAGGTCGTCGGCGCGCTGCATCGGATGCTCGAATCGCTGGTGCGCGAGCCGCGGACGCTGATCGTCGACAACAGCGCATTGGTGTCGAAATTCAACACGCTGCTGCAGCAGGTGAAGGAGCAATTCCGGAGCTCCGACACGCTCCGATTGATCGAGCCGCTCGGCGTCGGCGCCTCCATGGCCCTCGTCGCGGTTCGGCTGTCGATGGTGAAGCGCACCATCGATGCGGAAATGGCCGCCTCCACCGAAGAGGCGTCCTGATCGTCGAATCCTGGTGAAACCGGCCCCCGAGGCGGGATAAGCTCGAAGTACCTCGATCCGCCTCGGGGCCGGCATCCGGCAGGCGGCGCCTCGCACGCACCCGGGACGGGCGATGGAGTCGACTCCACTGGCGGTCAGGCAGCGCACACGTGGGCTGCGTGCTTCGCTCGACGCGTCGGTCGCCGAGGGCGCGGTCGCCGAAGTGTTCGGCGCGTGCGCCGGCGGGGCCGTGCTCACCGGTTGGGCGCTGTACTTCGGCGCCACCCCCGTCGTCATCGGATTGCTCGGAGCACTCCCCTTCGCCGCTCAGATCGTCCAGGTCCCGGCCGCCTGGCTCACGCAACAGGTCGGCGCCAAACCCCTTGCCGTCGCCGCGCTCGGCGCCGCGCGACTCGCGTGGCTGCCGCTGATCGCCGTCCCGTTTCTCGCGCTGCCCCAGTCCACCGCGCTGCCGGTCTTCGTCGCGGTCGTCGCACTCGCCGGTCTCTTCGGCGTCGTCGGCAACAACGCGTGGACGGCGTGGATGGGTGACCTCATTCCGTCGCAGCTCCGCGGCCGGTTCTTCGCGCGCCGCATGATCTATCTCAACGTCACGGGCACCGTCTCGTCGCTCGCCGCGGGCGTGGCACTCGACGCCTCCACGCCGCGCGGCTTCAGGGGCGAGACGCTCGCCGCGCTGGCGGCCGTGGCCTGCGTCGCGGGCGTGGTCAGCGTGCGATTACTGCTCGCGCAGCAGCACGTGGCGCCGCCACGCGAGGACGGCCCACCCGCGTGGCGCGACGCCGTCCGCGCCGTGCGCGACCGTCGAACGCGTCCGCTGCTCGCGTATCTGCTCGGCTGGAACGCGGCCGTCGGGATCTCGGCCGGTTTCTTCTCGTTTCACATGCTGACGAATCTCCGCATGGCCTTCACGTTCGTGGCCACCTACGCCATCATCGTGGCCGCGCTGCGCATCGTGTCGGCGCCGGCGTGGGGCCGCCTCGTCGACACCTGCGGCGCGCGCCCGGTGCTGGTCGTCTGCTCCCTCGGCATTTCGGCCGTGCCGCTGGTGTGGCTCTTCGTGACGCCGGAGCGCTGGTGGCCGATCGCCATCGAGGCCGTCATTTCCGGCACGCTGTGGGGCGGCCACGGCATCGCCGCCTTCGACGTCTCGATCGGGGTGTCGCCGCGGCGCGGCCGCCCCTTTTATCTGGCCGTGTTCGCGGTCGGCGCCGGCGTGGGCTTCGCGGTGTCGTCGATCCTGGCCGGCCTGCTCGCGGCGGCGCTGGCGGCGCCACTCCGCGATGCCGGCTCCACGTGGAGCGAGATCCACGTGCTCTTCCTGCTCTCCGCGCTGGGCCGCGCCGGCACCGCGTTCCTCGCCCTGCGGATCGCCGAGCCCGCCGCGCGTGGCGTCCCCGACCTCGCGCGCGCGTTGCTCGGCACGCCCGTACGGCGGGCGGCCAAGCCTAGTCCAGCCAGTCTTTCTCCTTGAGCTTGCGGGGCAGATAGCGCTTGGTGAGGTACTGGAAGTCCTTGTTCGCGAGCGCGTCGAGCTCGTACTTGAGGCCGCTCGCGAGCATCCGCTTGATCTCCTCCTGCCACGGCTTCTTGGCGAACCACGTGTAACCGAGCAGCTCCCGGGCGCGGGCGATGTCCTTGTCGTTCAGCTTGATGCCGACGTTGCGCGGCAGCCCGTACGCCTCGGGGTCGGAGCTGGAGAGCCCGACGAATTTCGCCTTGGGGATGGCCATGCGCTGGCTCTCGAACGCGAGATTGATCGAGCCCTGCTTGATGACCGAGTAGATGTAATAACCCCACGGATCGTTGTCCACGAGGACGTAGACGGGCAGCCCGTGCTCCTCGTGCAATCGGCGCGCGAGGCGCCGCACGCCGCGGGGCGGCTGGCCGTTGCCGGTGAGCAGGATGCAGTTGTAGCGCCGCCAGAACTTGTCCTCGGACAGACGGTTCCACTGCGTGCCCTTCTCGACGAGCAGGACGAAATCCGCCGTGCAGCGCCGGATCTGCAGATACTCGGGCTCGACGATCGACGGTACCGAGTAGCCGCCCTTGCCGAGCCGCGCGCAGTTCACCTGGTCGCCGTCGTCCACCAGCACGAGCGGACCGACGATGGAGCCGGCGTTCTCCGCCCGCACGTGCAGTTCTTCGCGCAGCGCCTCCAGCGTGACCTCGAGGTCCTCGATGAGGGGATCCGACTCGTCCTGAGTGTCGAGCGTGTTCTCGTGCGAGTTCTTGATGGTGTGCTTCGTGCGGTAATAGATCTCTCTGAGCGAGGTCGTGAGGTTCGCCCGCTGCAGCTCGGCGAGCGCGTCCGCGACGAGCACCGTCTGCATGAACTTCTTGGCCATGGCGACGTTGAAGAATGAGCGGGCCTGCTTGCGCTTGCCCATCTCGAGCAGGCCGCGCCGCTCGTTGAAGGTGATGTTCGACAGCGCGCGCACCGGGATGGCGAGGGTGGGATCCTTGCGCCGCTGCGCGGCGTTGATGACCACGTCGGCGATCCCGACCAGCTTCTTCTCGACCGCCGTGGGGCGTCGGGTCTTCGTCGCCATCACGTCAGCCTACGCCTTCTCGGCCACGCCGGCCGGCACCGCGCCCTCGACACCGTCGGGCGTGACGATGATGGAGTGCGGCAGTCCCTCGGGGCCGCCGCCGTTCTTCCCCATGAGCTGGTCCGTTCGATCGCCGCCCGTCAGCTTCAGCGCCATCTTCTGCAGCTGCTCTTTCAGCTTGGCCGTAGGCAAGCGGCCGCCCTTGAGGCGGTTGCAGGAGTTGACGACCTCTTCGATGTAGAGCTCGAAGATGTTGCGCCGGCGGAACTCGCTGTGGGCGCGCTCGCGTCGCCGCAAGAACGCCCCCAGCCGTCGGCCGCACTCGCGCAGCGCGAGGTTGATCTCCTTGTGGATCTCGTCGTAATCGGCGATGGCTTCCTTCGATTCGCTGGTGAACGGGACCCACACCGACGCCATGTGGACGAAGATCACCATGGGCCCGCCGGGAAGCGCCCCGCGCGATTGCGCGATGCCGTAATTGCGCCACGTGGTATCGAGGACCGCCCGCGTGATCGCGCAGGCCGACGGTTGATAGAGCAGCGGCACGCGGTTGGCGTAGCGGATGACGCGCGCGAGCTCGTGGTCGGCGTCGTCGGACTCGCCTTCCGCGAGCGGAATCGTCTTCTTCGTCGCGCCCGACTCGGCCGCCTCCGGCCCGCGTCCGTAAGCCAGGCCCGCCTCGATGATGAACGGGTTGCCGCGGTAGACGGCCGGCGGCCGGCTCACCGCCGTGTAGAACTCGCCCTTGATCTGCTGATACAGGCCCGAGAGGATCGCCGATTCGCCGATCGGCGAGAGACAATTCGTCGGCGGCGCCATGATCTTGGTCGTCTGGATCGCCTTGTAGAGATTCTCCGCGGCCTGACCGTGGACGTCGCGCGGACGCGCCCGCGACGAGACGCCGGCTGCCTTGACGATCTCCTCGGCGACGGCCGACGACACGCGGCTGAAATCGCCGGCGAGGAATCCCGCCAGCCTGTGGCTCGTCGTGTCCTGCAGCATCTTGAGCAGCATGCCGAGCTCGATGCCGTAGGGATGCGGCTTGATCTCGCGCGGCGACGCCGGGAGCTGCTCGAACGTCCGGGCGTATTCCTTCGTCTCGCCCTCCGGCGTGACGTAGGTCAGCTTGACGTGGGGATTGGCGATGATCGTCTGCTCGACGTACTCGTCGACCGACGCGCGCCCTTTCTGATAGCGGCCCTCCACCTCGAGCGTCACCTGCGTGCCGCGCGGCGCCTCCCACGCGATCTGCTTCTTCTCGAGGATCCGCGGCTCGTTCTTCTTGGTGTCGATCTGCACCTCGAAGTAGTGCGCGGGCGCGCGCGCGCTGGTGCGCGAGATGATCTGCACCGGCTTGCCGGTGGTGAGCTGGCCGTACATGCCGGCGGCCGAGATGCCGATGCCCTGCTGCCCGCGGCTCTGCCGCAGCCGATGGAACTTCGAGCCGTAGAGCAGCTTGGCGAAGATCGGTGGAATCTGCTGCCGGACGATGCCGGGACCGTTGTCGGTGACGGTGATGCGGAACCGCGAGGCCTGACTCGCGGGCGGCGCAGCCTCGCCCTGCGCGGAGACCTCCACCCGGACGACGACGTCGGGCAGGATCCCGGCCTCCTCGCAGGCGTCGAGCGCGTTGTCGACGGCTTCCTTGACGCACGTGAGCAGCGCCTTGCGCGGATTGTCGAATCCGAGCAGATGGCGGTTCTTCGTGAAGAATTCGGAGACCGAGATGTCGCGCTGGCGCGCGCCCATCTCGACGGCGGTCACGGTCGGCGCGGGCTTGGCGACGGGCGGCTTGGGCGGCGCGGCCGTCCGCGTCGCCGGCGTGGCGCGCTTGGCCGGCGCGGCCGATTTCGTCTTTGCGGTCACGGGTGCGGTCTTCGAAGCCATAGGGCCTATACAAACAACTCGGAGGTGGGAACTCAAGTTTTCGCGAACGCGACCGTGGGCGAATATCCTTGACCAGCTTCGACGACTCTCCTAGCATCGCCAGCGCGCATGAATCACCCGGACCGCGCGGTCGCGCTGCTCCGTGTCGTCGTCGGCGCATGGTTCGTCAAGGCGGTGTGGACGAAGGTCAGCGTCGCCGCCGGCGCGGTGCCCTACCCCATCGTGTCGCCGCGCTTCATCGCGTTCCACCCCAAGCGCGTGGCGGAGTTCGCCGCGGGAAATCCGATCGGCTGGTACAAGGATTTTCTCGAGACCACCGTGTTGCCGCACGCCGCGCTGTTCGCCACGCTGCAGACGATCGGCGAGGTCGCTGTGGGCGTTGGCCTCCTGTTCGGAGTGTTGACGCGCCTCGCGGCCGTGCTCGGGCTCTTCCTCGCGCTCAACTTCGGGCTCGCCACGCAGTGGATGAGCTTCGGCCAGCAGGGCTTCCATGTGCTGCTCATCACCTCGATGGTGATCTTCCTGATCACCGGCGCCGGACGCCGCTGGGGCTTCGATCACTGGCTGCGCCGCACGCGAGCCTTGCGTTGGCTCACCACGCTCCTTGTCGTGTCCGTCGCGTCGCCGGCGCATGCGGAGCTTCGCATCTTCGTGACCAACGAGCGCTCGGACGACGTGACGGTGATCCAGGCGGAGAGCGGGACCGTCCTCAAGACGCTGAGCGTCGGCAAGCGGCCGCGCGGCGTGACCGCGAGCGCCGACGGCAAGCGCGTGTACGTCGCAAACTCCAACAGCGATTCGCTCAGCGTCGTCGACGCGGCCGGTCTCAGCGTGACCGGCTCCTTCCCGGCCGGCCGCGACCCCGAGGGGTTGACGTTCAACCGCGAAGGGACGCTGCTCTATGTCGTCAACGAGAACGAATCCGCGGTGACCGTCATCGAACCCGCGGCCGGGCGCATCGTGAAGAAGATCGAGGTGGGCACCGAGCCCGAGACGGCGGTGGCGTCGCCCGACGGCCGCTGGATCGCCGTGAGCAATGAGACGTCGAACGACGTTCATCTGATCGACACCGCGTCGCAGACGGTGGCGAAGAAGATTACCGTGCCGAAGAATCCGCGCGGCATGCGGTTCACCGCGGATGGCAAGCGCCTGTTCGTGGCCAGCGAACAGGCGCACACGGTCTCCGTCATCGGCATGGACACGATGAGCGTCGAGAAGTCCGTGCCGACCGGCGGCAGCCGTCCCGTCGATATCGCGTTGAGCCGCGACGGCAAGCGCGCGTGGGTCTCGCACGGCGAGTCCGGCGACGTCCGCGTCCTCGACACGTCGACGCTCGAGGTGCTGGCGACCATTCCGGTCGGGCCGCGCGCGTGGTGGACCGCGCTCACGCCAGACGGCAGCCGGCTCTACGTCACCGTCGGCCGCGGCGGCGACGTCGCCGTGATCGACACCGCCGCCGGCAAGGTCGTGGGCCGTGTCAAGGCCGGCACGCTGCCCTGGGGCATCGCGATCGTCGACGTGCCCTGAGGCGTCTTCAGGGCGACGACTGCACCGACTCCAGAAATTTCAGGACGCGTGCGATGTCGTCGTCTTTGAGGATCTCCTTCCACGGCGGCATCCCCTTGGCGCTCCGACCTTCGGTGATGGTCTCGTAGAACACCGTGGTCATGCGGTCGCCGTAGCGGAGGCGCAGGCGTCGCAAATCGCGCGTCGGCTCGGGACTGTGAGCGTTCGGTGAATGGCAGTGCGAGCAGTGCTGGTTGAAGATGCCTCGCCCGGCGGCGACGGGGTCAACCGCCGCTGTCGGGGGCGCCGGCGGCGGGAACGCCGTGAGATCCACGGCGGCGGCGAGGGGAAAGCCGTAGTGCGCGGCGGCGCGGCGGATCTCGGTCTCCAGATGGCCCAGCGCCTGCTCGATCCGACGCAGGAGCGCGTCGTCTCCCTTGCGGACGCCGATACCGACGCGCCATTGCAAGCCTTCGCCCGCGACGGGGACGACACGATAGGCGCCCGCGAATCTTCTGGCGTTGAGATACCCGGCCGTGGGTCCCCACACGAACGCCGCGTCGACCTCGCGCCGACCCAGCGCCTCGACGGCCTCCTCGGCGGACCGGAACGTCGACACGTTGAAGCCGTCTTTCGAGGCGAGGAGTGACTGGGCCGGCGTCCTGAACTCCACGGCAAGGCGATGCGGCTTCAGATCGTCGAGCCGAGTGACGACGAGCGACGGCAGCGCCATGATCGCGTAGCCGACATCGAGGAATGGTCGAGAGATCGTGACCCGGCGATCCATGTAGCCCGCCTCGGCCGGCAGCCCGACGTAGGCGTCGCAGGTGTCGGCTAACAGCGTGTTACGCACCGCGCGGGCGCCGTAGAAGCTGCGCCACCACACCACATCAGTCGCCATCCCCAGATCGGCGGCCACGAGCGCCCCGACGTCGAGGTACAGTCCGCGCTCCGGTCCGTTGGCGCTGCTGAACGGCAGGTTGTCGGGATCGGCGCACAGCCGCAGCGTGCCGGCAGGCGGGCCCGCCACCGAGACCGATGCGGCGAGCGCCACCACGATGAGCGGCAGTGAACGCAGGCGACGGATCATGACGCGGAAAACAGGGCAGGAGCCGGCCCAGCGGCCCCCGCCCCGGAAACCTCCGTTACGGCGCCGGCAGCTCGAACACGAAGAGGGCGCCGCCCTCGGGACTTGCCGCCACCATCTGCTCGCCCATCTTGCCGAAGAACGGCGGGATGGCGAACGTGCGGCCGGAGACGACCGCGACGTACTGCTTGCCATCGACGGTGTAGGTGATCGGCGCCGCGCTGATGCCCGAGCCGGCCATGAACTTCCACAGCGTCTGCCCGGTCTTGGCGTCGAGCGCCTTGAACCAGCCATGGATGTCGCCGTGGAACACGAGCCCGCTCGCCGTCGTGGTGATGCCGCCGATGTACGGCAGGTCGTCGGTCACGCCCCAGACCTTCTGCTGCTTGATCGGATCCCAGGCGATCACTTCGCCGAGGTGGCCGCCCGGCCCCCACTTGCCGAGCTCGAACTCCGCCCCGAGATAGAACGCGCCCCGCTTGTAGTCGACCTGAGCCAGGTTCATGTCCATGCAGATGTTCAGCGTCGGCATGTACACGAGCCCGGTCTGCGGGTTATAGCTCATCGGCATCCAGTTCTTGTTGCCGATGGCCGACGGACAGACGTCCTTGGCGCGGAAGCCGAGCCGCGGCCGCTTCTCGGGCACCTCGATCGGCCGGCCGGTGGCCATGTCCATCCCGCTCGTCCAGTTCGCGGTCGCGAACAGCTTGGCGGAGATGAGCTGACCGGTCTTGCGGTTCAGGACGTAGAAGAACCCGTTGCGGTCAGCCTTGAAGAGCACCGGCGTCTTCTGACCGTTGATCTCGACGTCGGCGAGGACGTTCTCGTTGACGCCGTCGTAGTCCCAGGCGTCGTGCGGCGTCGACTGGTAGAACCAGGCGAGCTTTCCGGTATCCGCATCGAGCGCGACCGTGCTCGACGAAAATAGGTTCGTGTATTGCCCGTAGTTGGAGCTGTCCGTGCCGCGCACGGACGCGTTCCAGGGCCCCGGATTGCTGGTGCCGTAGTAGACGAGGTTCAGCGCGGGATCGTAGGATCCGATGGCCCACGCGACGGCGCCGCCGTACTTCCAGGAGTCGCCCTTCCACGTGTCGTTGCCGGGCTCACCGGGCCCCGGCACCGTGTAGAAGCGCCAGACCTCCTTGCCGTCCGCCTGGTTGTACGCCACGATGTACCCGCGCGCGCCGTACTCGCCGCCGCCGAAGCCGGTGATCACGAGATTCTTGGCGAGCGTCGGCGGTGACGTGATGACCGAGCCCTGCGTGTGGTCGATGACCTGCGTCTTCCACACTTCCTTCCCCGTCGCCGCGTCCAGCGCGACGAGCGCGCCGTCGAGGCGCCCCAGGAAGATCCGGCCATTGTTGTAGGCCACGCCGCGATTGTTGACGTCGCAGCAGGCGTACTGATCGATGCCGGCCGGGACCTCGGGCGAGTAGCGCCATTTCACGACGCCCGTCTTCGCGTCCACCGCGAAGACGTTCTTCGGCCCGTGCGACGACGTCACGTACAGCGTGTCACCGATCACCAGCGGCGTGGACTCCTGGGAGCGGAGCGAGCCGAGCTGGAGCACCCACGCGACCCTGAGGTTCTTGACGTTGTCCGGAGTGATCTGGGTGAGCGTGCTGTAGCGCGTGTTGCCCGGGTCGCCGCCGTAGACGG
>Ga0207684_10003658_pt1 | contig 14930 bp, 12 predicted proteins | sample KBSK5501metaG_FD_184342 | JGI IMG/M metagenome (GOLD analysis project Ga0207684, IMG submission 184342) | Corn, switchgrass and miscanthus rhizosphere microbial communities from Kellogg Biological Station, Michigan, USA - KBS K5-50-1 metaG... | ecosystem: Host-associated > Plants > Roots >...
CATCCAGGCCAGCAGGTTGAAGCTCTGAAAGACAAAACCAATCATTTGATTGCGGATATCGGCCAGTCGATTGGTACTCATGCCGCTTACCGGCACGCCATTAAGCAGATAGATTCCGCCGGTAGGTCGATCCAGGCAGCCCAGCAGGTTCATAAGGGTTGATTTGCCAGAGCCTGATGGCCCCATCAAAGCTACGAACTCTCCGCGAGCTACTTCCAGGTCGATACCGCGCAGTGCCTTTACAACAGTGCGCCCAAGGTAATAGTTTTTCGTCAGTTGCCGGATGCTGATCAAAGGCGGTGTGCTTTTTGTCGCATCCGGTTGTTCAGCTTGTTCCATACGTATGTCTTCCTGATTGGTTCGCACTTATTAGCCTCCGAATCCTCCCGGTATACGCAGTCCGCCGCCTCCCGATCTGGTGCCATTACCACCGCCAGTGCCCGATGTCCCTGACAGGTTGGAGTATGCGCCGCCTATTGCACTTACTACGACCTGGTTGCCTGCTTGCAATCCTGAGAGCACTTCGCTGGATGTCCCATTTGTCAATCCTACAGTAACAAGCACCGGCGTGAGCCTGTTGTTCTTTAGCTCCAGCACAATCCTGCGGTTACCCTGGCTGCTCCCTGACCCTGGTGTAAACGACCCTCCCAGGGCCAATGTATTGCGATCTAAAGCACCGGCCTGCAAAGCAGTGGTGGTGAAGCTGAACGCAGAATTGTTCACGAGCAGCGCTCCAATGCGCTGGGCCGTAGTGATATTCACCGTTGCGGTCATGCCTGTATAGAGAGTGGCATTTTGCAGGCTTTGCGAATCTACCGCCAGGTCTACTGTGTAGTTCACCACATTCGAGCTGGTCTGCCCGATTGTCTGGATTGATGTCACGGTAGCACGAAACGTCTGGGAGGGATAAGCGGGAACGGTGAATTGTGCCGGTTGTCCCAGTTGTACCTTCCCGATGTCAGCCTCGCTTACTTGCGCGCTTATAGTGTACGCACTCGTATCGACCAGGACAATAAATCCCTGCGCTGTACTTCCAGATGTACTCCCACTAGAACCAGAACCAGCCGTCTGTCCAACAGTACCATTAATCGACGCCACAGTCGCATTGGCTGGAGCAGTCAAGATAGCATTGGACAAATTATGCTGAGCGGCCGTTACTGCGTCCTGACCGGAGAGCAGAGTCTGATAGGCTTTGTCAACACTCGCCTGCGCTGACTGCTCCTGTGCGGCCCACTGGGCTTTCGTCTGATTAAGCTGGTCTAGATCGCTTTGAGTCTGCTTCGAGTTATTGTAGGTGTCAGTGGCAGCAGCGATAGCGGCATTGGCCTGGCTAAGGGTAGCAGATTGACTGTTGAGGGCATCATTGTACGATACCTGGTCACTTGTAAGCGTCTGTTGCGCCTGCGTGAGCGCATCTTGCAAGCTGGTTGAATTCAGCTTTGCCAGTACCTGGCCAGCTTTCACCTGCTGGCCTACATGCACATCGATCTCACTCACCACGCCAGATGCGGCGAAGTTCAAATCATACTCCGCCTTGGGATCGATCGGTCCAGTGGCAGAAGCCGTCACGGTGATATTGCCATAATTCACTGCCTGCTGGGTATACTGCACCGGCGACTGGCTAGAACGTCGAACATAGAACAATACGCCGCTAAGCAGCACCACAAGCAGCACAATAACCAGTGCGATAACCCAAACACGATTGCGCTTCCGTAGTGGGGGGAGAATGTCTTCATTCTCTTCTTCGCGCAAGAAGGGTTGGAGGCTGACTTGACCAGGTCCGTTTTGATGCAGGCTTGTTTCACTCGTTTCTGACATTCCTCTTTACTCCTGTCTCCTCGCATGAAATAGAGCCGATATTACAACTATTGTCCATTATTTATGCTTCTATTGGAGAGATTCAACCCGATTAACACGCTGCTGGCGCTAATAACGCCCTGGCTGTTAGATGAGCCAACTACAGTGATGGACTCGCCACTTCGTAGATCAGTGGCGCTGACAACGTTCTCGCCAATGATCCGCGTAGTAGAAGTCAATCCTATAGTGTAATCTGCCCCGCTGGCATCGGTTACCACCAGCGTGTTACCGTTTAGCTGACCGAGAGTACCATTAATGGTTTGACGACTCTGCGCACCCGTACCCGTTCCCTGGCCTGCACCCGCTCCCTGGCCTGCACGCGCTCCGGGCGTGCCATTAAAACGTCGATTGGTGGAACATGGTCTGACCCCTCCAGCTCCAGCCTGCGATCTCGATCGACCAAATGGCGTATTTCCCGCGATATTACCATTAGTCACCATGATCTGGAGCGCCGAGTAGGAGTTATCAGCATTCTGCGTGACTCTCACCGTGACACGTCCACCTTCCTGCAAGGCTGCCTTCGTTTCTGTGGCCTGGCGTGCAAAAAGGGTTTTGGTCGTATAGGTGGCCTGGACCTGTTTTCCTTGCAAGTTGGTGATAAATAGCGTGGTAGCATTAAAGCTCTGGAGTGTACCTGAGGCGGTCGAGATACAGCTTGTCGGAGTCGCAGTACTCGTAGAAGAGCTCGCCGTAGCAGAACTTGAGGTGCCGCACCCGGCAATAAGTATCGTGAGAAACAATATTACCGCAAGAGCCAGCGTGAGTACTGCACCGCTCAGCTTGCGGCTGGGTATTTGATGGGCATACATAAGGTCATAGCTCCTTTTAATTGCAGATCCTTCTTTGGACATCGCCACAACTGGAGACAGTATATCAAAGCAGGTATAAAGCCCATGTTAAGTTTAGAATAGAAATGATAAACGAGGCCCGCAAGCGGGACGATACGTTTAAACGCACCTAAAAAAGTATCAAGCAGAAATGGAATGGCCCGCGGTAGTCTGAAGTGGAAGTAACACAGTGAAGGTACTACCTATGCCGGGGGTACTTTCGACCTGTACACGACCATCATGCTGCTGCACGATCGCGGAAACAATAGATAGTCCAAGCCCAGCACCTTCTCCATGCTGCGTTCGTGAACAGTATGCCCGGTAGAAGCGCTGGAAAATATGAGCCTGCTTCTCTGATGCAATACCTATACCTGTGTCGGAGACAATCACAACTGCCCAGCTCTCTTTATGATCAATGTTGACAGCAACTTTTCCACCTGGATGATTATAGTATATTCCATTCTCAACCAAATTGCTGAAAACACGAGAAAGTAGTGATGCATCTCCCAGCACTACTACCTCCGTCTCGGCGGCAAGTTCTAATGTCACCTGTCGCGTACCGGCCGTATACTTCAAGTCGCAAAACACCTCCTCCAACAGAGGGCCTAAAGTCACTGCGCTCTGGGAAAGTGGCTGCTCGCTTTTCGCCAGGATGAGCAGATCGGCTACCAGGCGCTCGAGGCGCGTCAGCGCTCGTTCCTGTGCGGCAACCATGGACTTGTAGTCTTCCAGCGTGGCGTCAGGATCAGCCGAGACCACCTCCAGGTTGGTGCGCAGTGAGGCCAGGGGAGTACGCAATTCATGCGCGACATCGGCGACGAAGCGGCCCTGGAGTTCAAAGGTATGGTGTAGGCGTTCTAACATTGCATCAAACGTATCGGCCAGTTCCTTGATTTCGTCTTTGGGGCCATCCAGGGCCAGGCGTGTATCGAGAGTGCTTGCGCTGATGCGCTGTGCGGCTTTACTGATCCGCCGGACCGGCCGCAGGGCCGCTCCTGCAAGCAAGTACGCTCCTGCCCCACCCATGACGGCAATTACCCCAAAGCCAATCAAAGAAATGCTGCGCAGTTCGACAAGTAAAGCGCGTTCCAGGGGGTTTAACGATTTGAAGTAGGATGTATCCAGCAATCGCCTGATGTCTGGCTGAGCAAGCCGGGTGCTTTGCACAATTTTCGCTGGGGAAATAGGTGTTAGCCTGATAATCCTGGGGAAAGTACTTAGCGCTATGGTGTTTATGAACAACACCAGCGTAAAAGTTACGATCAGCATGAACCCACCCGACCAAAGCGCTAATCTAAGTCGTAGGGGTAGTCGTCGTTTTTTTTGCTGCCGTCGTTGCCGGAGCCCGGGAATATTCACGTGGCTATCTCCAGTCCATTGGGTACACCCAGTCGATATCCTTGTCCGATGATCGTTTCAATATAGCGAGGCATCTCCGCCACGTCCTCTAATTTGCGCCGTAGCGAATTGATGTGAACGCGCACGGTATTGGTCAGTGGATTTGCTTGCATATCCCAAACATGCTCTAACAACGTTTCCTGGCTGATGATTTCACCCTGGTGGCGCAGCAGGTATTCCAGGATGCCAAATTCTTTGCTGGTCAGCTCCAAGCGATGGTTATCTTGCCACACGACGCGCGCGGTCGGGTCCAATTTCAAGTCCTTGAATTGTAGTAGAGGTGTGCGTACACGCATATCTCGTCGCAGAAGCGCGCGGATGCGAGCGGTCAACTCGGCAAAATAGAAAGGTTTGACCAGGTAATCATCTGCGCCCTGTTCGAGACCGGTAACACGCTCGTCGGGCAGGCTGCGGGCCGTTAGCATGAGTATCAGCAACGAAGGCCTACTGGCACGTAACCGGCGGCATAGTTCCAGTCCATCCATTTCGGGTAGATTGAGATCCAGGATCAAGAGATCATACTCATTGACCTCGGCTAACTTCCAGCCCTGCTCTCCATCGTAGGCTACATCTACGGCATACCCCTGTTGGCGCAGCCCTTTTGCTACTGCATGAGCGATATCAAGCTCATCCTCAACGACTAACAATCTCATAGCTTATCCCATTTTTTAGCATGAATCTGAAAAATAGAAAACATGGGGACACCCCATAAGGGCGTTTCGTTTGATCGCTCCTATGGGGTGTTGCCCTAAGGACATTGCTCTATCGTAATTAACGATACTACGAAGATGTTAGAAAACCCTCTGTGAACTGTAAAGTTTTTGTAAATACAAATTCACTTCTTGAGCGGCAGCGAGAATACCCTGTCAGCAATCAAATTACCTTCATAACTGAATGGCTTCAAGCCTTTGATAGCACTTGTATCGACAGTGATCTGCACCTGGGGAACGTATCCCCCCTGCTTTCCCACCAGTACCGTGTAAGGGGATTGACCTCGCACATTCTTCACTTCATGCGGCACGTACCATTGCAGCGTGATCGTTGAGATACAATTCTTGGGCGTCACCGTCAATCCACCCCACATGGCGCGTCCAGGCAGGTCGCTGCTAAGCTGGGTGGGGCCACCCACGCCATCAACCGGCCAGTTCATAATACCCTTGCCTGGTACATAGCCGAGCCCAAGGGAATAATTACCGCCGGGGCAATAACGGCTGCTATCTGGAAAACCTGCATTATATTGAGCGCAGCCCGTACCAGGGGGTGGTTTCGATGCCGGGAGTCCACCGGTACCGCCCTGGCTAGTGCTAGGTTGTTTAGGGATACACAGGGCATGCCCGCTATCGAACCCATCTCCGCCGAGTAATTGAGCACCCGCGGGAGCGTAGACACGGATATAGTCAGCATACGTATCATAGCCGTAGACGGGGCCGGTTTGCCGGTAATCAAGCGTGATGGCCAGGTTATGTGTTGCACCACCCTGCGCATCCAACACGATGTTATCCTGGTAGGTGGTATGCACATACTGGCTGGCTTTGCTGATGCTAATATTAGCTTGCACCACCATAAAGCCATCGTGGCTGCTGAAAGCATTCATTGCGCCGCTGTAGCCATTGTGTACAAGCCAGCCTTCGGCTAGAGGATTGGTGAAGTAGATCTCCAGGTCGCGCGATTGAATATCCTTTACGGCACCCTGCATTATGGTCATCAATTGCTTCACCGACAGATGCTTCACACGATCAAGGAGCAATTTACCAAGGGTAGAGGTGAACGCTTTACGACCAGCATGTGAATAGTTACCGCTTATCTGCTTTTCTCGCGCAATGGCACCGAAGTCCTGCTGGTAGTAGTGCAGCTTATCCTCCAGGTTCTGTGCGGTAATAATTTCATTATATTGTGGCACTTTTATTGGCCCAATCACATTAAGGATATGGCTAATAACTTTGGGTGTGAGCGCGATATCACCATCAACAGGTCCACCACCTTCTTCCTGAAAGATCTGCATATTCAGCCTGGCACTCGTAGGATAGTCGGCAGAGATGTTAGAATCACGTAATCCAAAATTTCCAAAATTCATCCAGCTACGATATGCCGGTGGCGCCTGGCGATTTATTTCTGTCCCGTTGCTAGCGTAATCGAGCAATGTTACGTCTTGTAGAGAAAAAGGCGCCATACGACCATCGTGAATGGTGAGAAGGCCATATATTCCCGTAAAACCGCCGCCGGGCCGCAGTTCGGCATTATCCATCGTCTGCACGAGGTAGTGGCGCGGCTGTCCCACCCCAAGCAACCATGATACAATCCCAACTAATCCTTGCCCCTGCTCAATCAAACTTTGTACCCTGGGCAACAACGCCATCAGAGAGGTGAATTGCTTTTGCTGCGCGGCACTAATCGGTAGTCGATTGACCGATATCTGGCTCATCTGAGCGCGTATATCGTCAAGGTAATACTGTCCATGCACCAGCACCCCCTCGATATTGGCAATGTCCGCTGCAGTGATAAGCGGTTTCGTAGATCCACTGGCAAGAGGCGAACCATGAACAATGTTGGCCCCAAGCAGCGCAACACCAATCGCTTCATCGCCCAAACGCGACACATCTATACCAACCTGCACCAGTCGTTGGACCATACCAAGCTCACCATTATATTGAGGCGCAAATTGACCAATGGCTGAGTGGATATCGGGGCGGTTTACCAGTTGCTGTAATTGTAAGAAGTCGCTTTGCGCCTTGCTAAGGTCACTACGTGCTTGTAATAGCTTCTGTGGGTCAAGCACTGCCGTGGGATCACTTTTTGAAATAGGGATGAGGTTTTTTACCGTCAGAAGGTGGTTGACACCATCCAGGGCAACACCCCGGATAGAATTGTAGGCGCTGTAAGCAGCCAGCACGGTACCAAGAGGTAGCAATACTAAGACCAACAAAGCAGCCACGACACCAGTACTCACTAAACGATGGAAGCGCTTGCGCCTGCGCTCATCCTGCATATCGCGTATCCACCGTCTGTGTACAGAACGCCGCGTTTGTGCCAGTTTTTTTACATCTAAGCGCTTTCTTCCCTTGCCATAGAGGGGTAAAACCGCCGGCATCAGGTCCGGGCGGACAATAAGCTGGGCGTTGGATTTGCCGGGCAGCTCATTTTCCATAGGAACTCGATTTATCGCGCCCACGGGGTCGGGAGAGGCAGACACTATTTCAGACCTGGCAGGGCTGCTGATTTCTTCTACAGTAACCAGGTCATCCCCATACGTTGCAGCAATTTCCTCTTCTATCTCTGAATCAGGGAAATGTTCTTCCGCAGCGATAGTTGCCATTTCACCAGCAGCTAAATCTAGCGTCTCTGCTTCCGTTGAAGAAGTAGATGGGGGCGAATAGTCAATGACAGTTATACCAGGCACTAAAGCGCGAAAACCCCACAGCGTGCCATCCTCGTGCTGCATCAAACACTTTTCAGCCAGGTTCAAGAGGACTTCCGGCGGCATATGATGCCGGAGTGCAATCTCGTTTAGCGAGTCATCGGTTGTGAAATAGTCAACAATGGCAGCCTTGCGTTTATGATAGCGCTTCCTTCCTCTTGAGCCCAGCCTACGGATATCCGCTTTAATCCACGAGGAGATATCGCGCTTTCGGGTAGTCATTGCCGGAGAAATGTCCACGTGCATACTGGACAAGATGCACCTCCGTTATACTTCTATTAAGTAAGGATATCAAATACTTATTTTAGAATAGCTCACCGCCGCCAACACTTTTCTGAAGTTGTCTATGCATGCAGAATATTGTACTGACGCATCCATATCAAAAATACTTCTTACTTGGTTGTATCCTATCTTGCGACCCAAAGTCAAGTGAATTACGTCACACTTTTAGAGCGTTTTATATAGCACTTAATGTGGATGCGTTGCGAGATCTTGTCTGACTCTGGCATATGTTCCCCCAGGCGCGAGTAGACAGGATATTCACAGACTCTGTTTAACAAGGGTAACGAACACTGAGTCCCTTCTCCTAGAATCAAGGACGTATAGTATACCAGATTCGTTGCAAGCATATCATAAAATTTCAATATATATATTCTAGACACGTTAGAGGCTATGATTGCGTTACATACAAGCTTTGCGAAAGTCAGAGCTTGACAATAACAGTTGAAGCGTCTCAAGCAGATCAGGCTACCCCTATTTTTCCTACGCATTGTCGCCTATCCTGCACTATATACGTTATGATACATGGACCGGTACTCTCCTAGATTAGAATGAGAAAGGTGTCACAGACCATTGCATGGACCCTCTTCTTTTGGGGTATTTGAGGTAGTAGCGACGCTGGCGCGCGGTCCTTATAGTTTTCTCTACCTGGGCAAGGCACGCACTTCCGACCAGCACGCCGTCATCAAGGTTTGGCGCGCGGCACATACGTTATCGGCACAGGAGCGTGAGCGTATCCAGCAGGAATTTGAGACCCTGGCACAGTTGAAGCACCAGCATATTCTACCTCTCCTGGAAGTTCATATGACGGAACAGGAAATCTCCATAGTGAGAGCATTTGCGCCTGGTGGGTCACTTCATACGCTAGTTGTGCGCCACTTCCACAAATCCTTGCCGATTGATGAGATGCTCGGCATCATTCAGCAGGTGGGTCAGGCGATGCATGCTGCGCACCAGCAGCACATCACACATGGCAATCTCACACCGCAGAATGTTCTTTTTACAGAGCAAGGCCATGCAGTCCTGAGCGACTTCCGTTTCGGCAGTATACTAGCTGCAATTGGTGCGTATGCTGGCGAGAGTGCATTACTGCGCTGGTATATGGCACCAGAACAGTTTCAGGGTACGCGCAATGCTGCTACTGATCAATATGCCCTGGGGTGTCTTGCCTACGAACTACTCACGGGGAACGTCCCTTTCTCCGGTTCAGCTCGTACTACCTTGCTCCAGAAGCATAAAAGCGCGCAGCCTCTACCGCCGAGCCAGGTCAATCCTGCCATCCCACCTCGCATCGAGCAGGCCATCTTGAAAGCGCTGGCAAAAGATCCAGCAGAACGCCATCACGATATCCAGGTATTCCTCAACGCGCTGGAGACTCCAAGCATACCGCCTGCACTAGTTCCACCAATGCAAGTAGAGGCTGAAGACACCGGGCCAATTCCTCCAATCAGCTATGTACCATATCAGGGTAGCGAACAGCGCGTGAGCAGCCAGAAACAGGGTATGGGAGCAAGTCATGTGTTCGCCACCCTGGCAAGAAGTGTGCACGCTCGTCAGAAGCAGCAGAGTCCCAGGCGGCAAAGCAAAGGTTCTAAGCGTATGCTCTCGCCGGTAATGTTGGTGGCCCTGATTATTACATTTATAGTACTTCCTATTGCTCTGTTTAGAGTGCACGGTAGAGCACCGGTCACTGTGTCCCCTACAACGGGTGTGGTGACGTTGTTAACGCCGACCAATGCTCTATCACCCACAGTCACACTATCTTCTTCGCCTACCCCAAGGCCATCACTGGCGCCAGGGCTGTTACCTCCCTCTACACAGGAACCCACCCCTTCTCCTCAACCAGCTGGCCAACCATCCCCGGCGGCAACAAGCCCACAACAGCGTCCGGTGCGTCCTATCTTCGAGTGCATCATTAAGCAAGGATCAAAAGGTTTTCTCGCCAGGTTCGGCTCTATGAATGACAACCCCTATGCTGTCACAATACCATTGGGCAGCCAGAACTCCTTAAGTCCTTCCTGGTTGAATGGAGCCCAGCCCACTACCTTCTCACCTGGATACCAGCCATCCGTAGTTCAGGTCAGCGTCAATAGAGGGAGCGTTGCCTGGTCACTCGATGGAACCACTGCCACGGCAACTGGTCAGGGAACAACTTGTACCACGTGACCGGGTAGCCGTTCCACGCTTTGCGGAAATTTGGAGAGAAGACCTCCCGTGAGCGGACGTGAGCGGTGTCCTGTCATCCTGAGCGCAGCGAAGGATCTCTGTGCCCGGCGTGCCAGACCCTTCGCTGCGCTCAGGATGACAGGCATTCTCTCCAAACGTCTGTCGATTCTGTGCTCTTTTTTGGGACTTTCGAAAAACCTTGGTTAAATCAATAAAACCTCTTCCCATGCAAGAACGTACATGTTATGCTACATATAAGGTAATGAAAGGTATTTCGATGAAGAGTCAAACTCCGCGAATAAATAGATTTTCGCAGGCTGTGCGCTTCCTACGCGTTTCGCGCCTGCTGCTTTGGACTATCTGGGTTATTTACCGCGAACGCCGTCGCGTTATGCGTGCCCGCGAGCGCGGCAACAACGAGGTTCAGCCAAATGTCGAGGTTTTGATCCAGGTGCTGACGGCTTTCCGCCAAACAGCCATCAAACTCGGCGTACTGATGATCAAGCTTGGACAATTCCTGAGCTCGCGTGCCGACCTGTTGCCGGATCGGGCGCTCGCGGCACTGAGCTCACTTCAGGACGAAGTACCGCCCGCACCATTCACTCATGTTGTTTCCGTGATTGAAACGGAGCTGGGGAAGCCGGTCGAGCAGATCTTCAGCGTGTTAGAGCGCAAAGCCACGGCTGCTGCCTCGCTCGGCCAGGTACATAAGGCCATACTGGCCTCCTCGGGTGAAGCGGTTGCAGTCAAAGTTCAGCGGCCCAATATTGATCAACTTGTACGCATGGATTTGAGCACACTCAAGTTCGTGATCCGGGTAATTATGCGCCTTGTCGATACACGTAAGTTTATTGATCTAATGGGTTTCTATCGCGAATTCGAACGCACCGTGAATGAAGAGATTGACTTCGTCACCGAAGCGGCCAATGCCAAACGCTTCGAGGAAATGTTCAAGGATGACCCAACTATCTATATTCCACGCGTGTATGAAGAGTATATCTCGCGCCGTGTCCTCGTACTGGAGTGGATCGACGGCATCAAAATCAACGATTATGCCGCGCTAGAGGCCGAAGGAATCGATCGCATGGAGGTGGCGAAACGCACCGTCCAGGCGTACTTTTACCAGTTCTTTGAACCGGGCTTCTTCCATGCTGACCCGCACCCGGGCAACATTTTTGTGAAAAAGGGACCTCCAGGCGAAGGCCCCATTATAGAATTTGTCGATTTTGGTATGGTGGGCCAACTCACGAACAGCATGAAGAAAGCCATGAAAGACCTGTTTTTGGGCTTTTTGACGCGCGACTCACATACGCTGGTAGAGGCATTATCCTGCCTGGGATTTATTGGCAAGGGAGCGAACATAGACGCTATCGAGCGCGCTATGTCGATTATGCTGGAGCAGTATTACGGCATGACGCTGGGCCAGGCTCGCGAGTTGGATATATCCGATGTGACCGAGGACGTGGGGGGGCTCCTGTATGGCCAACCTTTCCAGGTGCCGGCGCAGTTCGCCTTCACTGGAAGGGCTGTTGGCACATTGGTCGGTGTCGCGACAGGACTTGCGCCCGATTTCAATTTCATTGACGTCGCTACTCCCTATGCCCGCAAATTCCTGGGTCTTAATACGGAGAATATCGCGCAAACGCTTCAGCAGATATTGAGCCAGTTATTAGAAACAATGAACACGTTCTTGAAAATGCCGCGCACAATAGAACGCATCCTTACCAGGCTAGAGGCGGGGCAGTTCGTGATTAATCTCGGTGGAGATCTCCGTGTCGGTGCAATGGCTTTCCGCAGGCGTGAAAGGGATAATACGAGCACCGCATTCCCCATTGCTTTAGCGTTGATGTTTGTGGCATGTCTAGGGGGTGCCTACCTATTCGACCTCGCAAACGACCATATCCTCGCAATTGTTTCCTTGGGCCTGGCAGGAATATTGGGATTAAGGTTGTTTTTAAGGTGGTGAGGCAGGAAAGGACAATTATGGCGAAATCGACTCAAGATCAATGGGCACAATGGCTCTTAGAGCGCCGTCATGGCGGTGATACTGAAAAGCAAAAAGCGGTGTTGAAATCTCTGTACCCGGTACGTAACAAGGTACTTCAGCACGCCAGGCTGTCTGAAGGGGATACCTTGCTCGACGTAGGCTGTGGCGACGGACTGATTGCCTTTGGCGCTCTGCCAATAGTTGGCGAGCGCGGAAAAGTGATCTTTAGCGATATTTCCCAGGACTTGCTCGATTACTGCCAATCTCTAGCGCGCCAGGTTGGAGTGCTTGACAGGTGCCGCTTTGTCCGCGCCTCCGCTGACGACTTGAGTTTGATTGAGACGAACTCCGCTGACGCATTAACGACCCGCTCGGTGTTAATCTATGTTGCAGCCAAGCAGCGAGCCTTTAATGAATTCTATCGTGTCCTCAAGCCCGGCGGACGACTTTCGATCTTTGAACCGATCAACCGCTTCTCATACCCCGAGCCCTTGAATCGCTTTGGTGGCTATGAAATAACGCCAATCATGCCCATCGTCGTCAAAATAATTACCGCTTATGCACGCACCCAAGACCTCAAGACCGGCCCCATGATGGACTTTGATGAGCGCGATTTGTTTACCTTTGCAGAGAATGCGGGTTTTGCAGAGGTGCACCTGGAACTACAGGCTGAGATCGTACCCGGTAAGTTCGAGCCTGATGCTGAGGCTGAAAAGCCCAACTGGGAAGCATTCCTGCGCTCATCAGGTAATCCCCTGGCCCCAACGCTCGAAGAGGTCATGCACCAGGCTCTAACACCTGAAGAAGCTGAGCAGTTTACAGCCTATATGCGCCCCCTGGTTGAGACCAGGCAATACGTGAGGCGCTTTGCCGTGGCATACCTCTGGGCCGCGAAACGCTAGGTATCGCAGGTGTCACCAGGAAAGGACCGATCTATGAGCACTCCCCCTGAGCGGCCAGGAGACGCGCAAGCCCAGCACTTGTTCTCTCGCAGCACGCATCTGTCACTCGGCCTGGTGGAAGCGGCAATGTTATTCAGCTACCTGACGATAAGAGATGCCGATGATAGGGATGTTCCGGCGGCAGCAGCCATCCGCGTGAAGCGCGCGACGGATTTCTATCTGGGGCCCGTTCTCATGGAACTGGCGCTGCATGGCCGTCTCCACATGGTGGCATTGTTGCTCTGCCTGACTTTGCTGACTGAGACGTTCGTGACGCCCCGCCACCTCCGGTTTCCTGGTCAGCCAGCCAGGCGAAAAATGGTGAGTAGCCTGTACCAGTTCCTCTCATCTCCGGAGGAGCTGACGATTGCGCGCCAAAGGCTCCAGGCCCTGATGCAGGGCGACCAGGCCATAGCAGCAGCCATTGGCTTCCCGCTCTACGATACCCTCTTGAGTATCCGCAACGGGGTAGAGCAGAGCGTGGAAGTAAAACGGCAGACGTCTACTGGCTGACCGCTTGACCAGGAGCCTCTTCCCTGCCTTCAACTGAACTATACCTGGCGCGGATAGCAACCATGCTTTTTTAATGTTATTATCCTTAGCGAATATATACTATGAAGGTGCAGGCTATGCGTAAAAGCAATCAATTTCTGGCTGTTGGCAGCCTGCTGATTATCCTGCTGGGCGTTGTGCTGGTGGGCGCGTGGCTGCGTTTTGGCACAAGACAGAGCGGGTCCAATCCGCTTCAGCCTCTCACTACAGCGTCAAATACGTGTCGAGGTGGCTGGGAGCAGATGCCAATGGATGTCCCGAAAAATGCAGCACTGCAAGCATAGGCGCTCCGACCCGATTGGTCAAGAGCCTGGACTGGCCTTTCCGCTTGCATCAGACACTGTCCCAGCGCGAACGAGCAACGTGAGAGCGGCAGCCAGGACCCACAGCGCCTGAAGGCTCAGCACGACGATCGTGAGGATGGGAGTGGTGAAGAGACCGACCAATCCCACGATTTCAAAGGCGATCCCCAGTCCCAAGGCCAGATAGCCAAAGACTCGTGGGAGGAGACGTGACCCGAGCAGGATGGTTCCTAAAGCCAGAAAGATCACTGGCGCCGGCACGATCGGGTAGATATAGGTAAACACCGTCATGATATCGAAGCTGGTGAGGGAGGTTACCTGGTGCCCATTGGCCGCCGCCTGAGCAAGGTCGATAGTGAAGACGCCTTCGATCAGGACGACGGCGAGCAGGACAGCCGACCCGAGGATCGTGAGCATACCCGCCAACCGCGCCGCGCCTCCGGCCCTGTGGACGAGCGCGAGGAAGAAGACGACGGAGAGAAGTGAACCGGTTGCTTGGAGCCATGCGCCCAGGAACCACGCGTCGTGATACCGCGTCGCAACGCTCACCACCTGGGCCATGGTAGCGTCGGGAGGGAGTTGCGCCAAACCTATGCTGAAGCCAACGCCGAAGTACGTGCCAAGCAGGACAGTGCCGAGGATACCGCTGAGCGCGATCAGGATGCGGGATAGCTGTGCGGACATAATCCACCTCCTTTCGCTCCTCATTATATGCTGGTGAGATTTGAATCACCAGAGGCTCACAGGGCGACCGCAAGGGTCGCCCCTACTCTACTCTCGCTTAGCTCGCGCAGCCCGTGTATAGTAGGGGCCGGGCTTGCCCCGCCCTGGGATGGATACTCCAGCAGCAGCATTCGTCCGTGCGCCAACGGCTGACTCTCTCGTCGCTTACCCCCTTGTCAGGCCGCATCTGCTTGCTGTGCCAGCTGTTGTAGGAAAGCAAAGAACGCCGGCGATTGGCCGATGAACAGCCCGTCGGCCGTCAAGGCCTTGAGCGCGCCCATTGCGGCCCCCTGTGTCTCGGTCGGGCGAATGATCGAGACGACCGGGAACTTGCGGCTCAGGAAGATGGTGGGCTCGGGCATAATCAGGTTGGTCTGGAAGTCCTCTCCGCCAAAAGGAGAGGCATTGAGGTCCGGAAACACCAACCCATTGGTGGGGTCGGTCAGAGCAGGCGCATTGCCCGCCTTGTCGTGCCAGGTCTGA
>Ga0207684_10003659_pt1 | contig 14927 bp, 13 predicted proteins | sample KBSK5501metaG_FD_184342 | JGI IMG/M metagenome (GOLD analysis project Ga0207684, IMG submission 184342) | Corn, switchgrass and miscanthus rhizosphere microbial communities from Kellogg Biological Station, Michigan, USA - KBS K5-50-1 metaG... | ecosystem: Host-associated > Plants > Roots >...
CTCGGAACTAGGACAGTCACTCCCAGGAGACCCGGGACAAAGTCCGCTCGCATCGATCAGCCTCGCCGACGCGAAGGTCTTAGCGAGCGGCAAGGAGCTGCCTGAGATGCGGCGGCTGGAGGTGACAGCAGAAGCCCAGCAGATCTTGGCCGCCGACGCAGTTGCGCTAGACCGGTTCACCCTTGTCGTCACGCAGCTGAAGAGCCCAACAAAGGAGGGGCTTCTCCCTAGAGAACTCGCTGCGGAGCCAGTGACTCATTCTTTGGTAGTTGCTCTGAGTAAGAGTCTCGCGGTGCATACGAGCAAGGGTGTGATTGCCGTGGATATCGGTTTATCGGAGCAGTCTGTGGACGCGAAGGATTTTGATCGCTTCACCCGAGTTGTTAAATCGGTCATGAACCCGAAGACCTTCAAGGCGAGAAATGTCACCGCGACGACCAACGCTGATTTCTGGAAAGCATTCGGCGTGTACTTTAACGCGTACGTTCAGGGCGAATACCGGGCCGATACGGGAGCGCTGATCGCGAAGCCAAAGTTCAACAATGGAGTTGGCAATGAAACCATCGGATCGGCCGAGACCGTCCTTCTCGAATTCTTCGCTGATTGGTTGCTGCCAACCCCAGTCTTCCAAGATGCAGCGACCCATCAATACATCACGGTCGACAACAAGGAACCAACCGCGGTAACCGCAAGAGTGCGAAGCGCGATCGACACTGACGCAAAGTTCACTGTGAAGAAGGTAAAAGGCATGCAGTGCGCCTCAGGGCTTGCGGGCGAGGGAGGGCTTGCTCTAGGCGGCGTTGTGGTGAAAAGCTTCGGGGGTGCGAATCTAGGTGTGACTCTTGGTTTGGGTGCGCTTGGGAAATACTCGTTTGGCGATAACAATACTGTCTCTAAGGTTGGGGAGACGCTTTTCGAAGTCGCCTTTCGCAGAGGTACCGAACACCTCGTGTACCGCATCTTGCGAAATCCGCCGCCGGGAAGCCAAGCAGCGACAGGGAGCCAGGACTACAGCTGTTTGCTCGACCTGCTGCCGTGAGGAAGGGTCAGCGAGCGCGTGCTGGCTCCGGTAGAAAGTCGCGCGACACCCAGCCCCTCTAAGTCGGAAGGCGGTTGACGCCTGAGGGCTGGTTCTTCAAGCTGGGTTTCTGACTTCGGGCAATATCGCAGTGCGAAGAACCATCGTCGCCGAAATGGGCAAAGATCCTGGTGTCGACGTACACCGAGGTTGGGCGGCTCTATGCATTGATGGCGACCCGCTCCAGTTCTGAGACGACCTGGTCGAGTTCCTCAACTAGAGGCGTCGCCCCTGCCTTTCGGAAAGCCTGAACCAGCGCACGGTAGTACCAGAGGATTTCACCCTTTGGTGCGTTAAATCGACCCCAGAGCGGCTCGCCGATTGTTCGGTAGTCCCTGAGGATCGCCCGAGCGTTGAAGAGTTTGTCGCTCGCTGAGACTAAGCGAACCGACGGCGACGCGTCCGGGAGGTGCCGCACAAACCGCCAGTCCCAGCGAGTCATCATGTCGATCCTGGGCCACCGGGATCCCAGGATGTCGGTCCGGTACACTCACGCGGCGGAGGAAACCGTCAGGGGGGCGTTGAATGAGCTTGGATAAAATACGCCGCTTCGCTTTTGTCGCTTTCCGGACCGAGCCCGGGACTATTGTGGCGGCTAGATAGGCGGCGCTTTGTTCGGCTGTTGGTCACCGTCTGCGCCGCGGGCATAGCCCTTGGGGAGACAGGAACGATCCTCGTTGTACTCTTCGATCCGAAACACCAAGTTCCAGATTTCCCTGAATGGGTCGTGTTACTCGGAAGCCTGCTGATTTCATGGCGCCGCGCCACGAAGGGACTTGAGAGGTCTCCGGGCCGACTTGAAAAATACGATCGTCGCTTTGCCCGCTTGGGCATTCTTACGACCAAAGCAGGACTCTACGGACGCACTCTCGCTATCGCCTGCTAATCTCGCCTCGGCGCTCGTCGAAGTCTGTGAGCCTCCTGGTCTCGCCCAGCTTTCTGCAGTGCGTAGATTGCGTTCCATACCAAGCGCTCGAGCCGTTTGATCTGTTCTTCACGCTGGGCAATCGCCGGGTCGTGACCTGTCAATTGACGGATGAGCGCCCAAGCCGCGCGATACTCATTCAAGAGTCCTACGATATGATCGCTCCCAGGCTGTGAGGCCTGTCCTTCGCCAAAACCTCGGCCGCCGGGCAAGTCGTTGATCTGTCGGCTCTGATCCTGACACACTAGCGGCGAGAGAGTTGGGTCCAGTACTCGCGAAAACGACGCCGCTGCCATCGCAAGACAGTGTCCGGAGTCACGATTACGAGGGACTGCTTCCACCCGGCCGAGACTCTGGCCAGCCCGACCCAGAAGAGGCGATCAATTCTGCGGAGGGACGGCCGCGTCACCGTTCGTTTGTACACGGCGAGCTGCTGACGCAAGGCCAGATTCTCGAGGGCCAACTGGCGGTGGCCGCCAAAGAGGAAGGGGAGACGCCGAAGCAGGTGGAGTAGGAGAGAGATCATCGAGCTGAAAGGATGGCCGCATCAGAGGCGACTGATCAACCACTTGGCTGCCGGACGAGGTTTTGGCGAAGGTCAGGCCTTCAACGTCTGGACGATGTCGGCGGGCAACGAGTTTGGCGGAACCGCGTGACTCCTCTCGGTCAGCGCGAGGACAGACACGCCGAGGGTCACGATCGTCAGCTACATTTGCATTGCTCTGCTCCTCGTCGGCTGGTCGGTTTCAGTGTGACATCCGAGTCAGAGGCAGCATACTGCTCGACAATCAGCGCCGGGATGCCTTCGCACGGAGGCCGCTCGAAGATGTCGAGGTCCTTTGTAGATATAGACGGCCTCCCGAGCATCGTCTCCCACTCACTGCCGCGACGTCCCTGCTTTGGCCCCGCCGTCACAGTGATCGTGCGATGGCCGCCAGAACTGCTTCCTCAACTTTGTGACCTGCGCTGGGATCAGCCTCGACAGGCTCGTCCGTAGTGACCCACATCACGCGTTGACGCTTGAATACCATACGCTCCACAGTGACGACGGTGTGTCCACTGCTGGTTGCCGTGATGTGAACCCGCAGGCGCTGGCGGAGGCTTTTCTCGAAGACGCCGAAGTTGTCCTTGTCCAGGGATCTGGACTCCGTGAGAATGTAACCTTGGCCGTGATCGCGTTTATCAATGTCCCAGCCTAAGATCCGTAGGACGGATTCGCTTACGGTCCACACGCGATTCGCCGGGGCCGCGTAGGACCGGCTTGCGGCGGCGGGCGTGCGCGTACTCTCGCCCGAGATTGCTGGTTCTTGGTCAGGCTTGATCTGCGAATCTTCGTTCGTCTTGACTCGGGCGTCCTCCCGCGGGCGCGTTCGTCTTTCGTCTTGCGTTCGCTGACGAGCTTCTTCCTCTGCAGGGACCCGCTCCTGCCCGTTCGGCCCAATCCGCGCCGCCTCTTGCCTCCGCTTCTGTTTGGCCGAGACCGCGTCGGGCTCTGCCTTGCGTTGCGCGCGACGCTGCTCCTCTCCCGCCACCGGCGGTGGTGTGGCGTCGTGAGTCGGGCTCAAGGCTTGCTCGGGGCCGCGTGCGATCGACGCCGCCTGCGGTGCGGGCGCGGGCGCCCGCTGCTCCGAAGCGGCGACACCCGGGGATACAACATCCCCGGTCGGCATCCCGGGGGGCGGCCCTTGTCCCGGCAAGGTTGACGTTTGCGACGCTCCTGCGCCCGGAGCGCGCGCGAGGCCGCTGTCGCCGGGGGCCGGTGGCACATTCTGCCTCGTCACGACGATCAACAGCGCAACGGAGATCGCAAGGAGGGTCGACAGCACGAGAGCCCCCCTCCATTTGACGCCGCGAAGCGAGTCGATAGCCGTATTTGCGACGCGCCGGAGTCGGTTCGAAGCCTTACCGGAGAGTCCGCCGCCGCGCTGCACAGAGTTGATCGCGTCGAGCGCCGCACCCGACCATCGGGTTTCTCGGAGGCGGTCGCTGGCGGCGGGAAGCGGCAAGGGAGAAGAAGGTGTGCGCTCAGCGAGGGGCTCCAGCGCGATACGAAAGTCCGCGGCATGCTGAAAGCGCTCCCCCGGGTCTTTGGCGAGGGCCCGCAGGATGATCTGCTCCAGGCGTTCGGGGAGACCGGGCATCAGTGTCCGCGGGGGTGGGGGCGGCGCCTCGACTTGCGCTTTGATGACGTCGTACTCGCTGGGCTTGTCGAAGGGGACAGAGCCCGTGACCGTCTCGTACAGCACCACACCGATGGAATAGAGATCCGAGCGGAGGTCGACTTTGCGGCCCTGGAGCTGTTCCGGCGACATGTAATGGAGCGTGCCGACGGCGTGACCGGTCTTTGTCACGCGCGAACGATCGAGGATGCGTGCGATCCCGAAATCCATGAGCTTCAGAGCGCCGCCGTCGCTGATCATCACGTTGGCCGGCTTGATGTCGCGGTGGACGACACCCATCCGGTGCGCGTGCTCGAGGCCGTCGAGGGCTTGCTGGATCAACCCGATCGCTTCTCGCCAGGGGATGGCTCGGCGACGGACGATCTGGGCATCCAGCGCTTCGCCGCGGACGAACTCGAGCACCATGAAGAGCCGTTCCGCGTGAGGAAAGACGCTATACAGGGTCGCGATGTTGGGGTGATTCAGTCTGGCCAGCACGACGGCCTCCGTCCGGAAGCGCTCGGCGATGTCGTGCTGGCTCGCCAGTTCCAAACGTAAGGCTTTGAGGGCCACCTCGCGTTCGAGGATCAAGTCGAGGGCCCGGAAGACCTCGCCCATGCCACCTTCGCCGAGCTTCTCGAGGATCCGGAAGTTGCCGACCACTTGGCCGATCATGTGACCGCCGGGTGGACACCCGTGATCGGGAGAGGCGCGGTGCGCGGCACCGTTTCGCTGATCGCCAACACACCGATGGAGATGTTGTCATCGCTGTCGCGGGCGCGGGCGAGAGCGACGAGCTTGGCACAGGCGGCCTCCGGCGCCAAGGACACCACCGCCTCCCGCAGCTCGTCGTCCGCGACGACGTCGTGCAAACCGTCCGAGCATAAGATGAAGCGGTCTCCCGGTTGCGGCGGATTCTCCACTCGCGCGGCGGAAACGCTGATACTGGGCTGCGTGCCCAGTGCGCGCAGGATGACGTGTTTCTTCGGATGGTTCCGGGCCTGCTCGAGGCTTAGGGCGCCTGCTCTGACAAGTTCCATCACGAGCGTCTGATCGTCGGAGAGCAGCGTCAGTTCGCTGTTGCGCACCTGATAGAGGCGGCTGTCGCCGACGTGCGCAAAATACGCCTGACCACCTTGCAGTGCGAGGGCAGTGCCGGTCGTTCCCATGCCGTGAAGATCGGGTGCTGCCAGGGAGGCCTCGTGAATAGCCCGATTCGCCGCGCTAAATGCGTTCCGCAAGGCACGAAGAGGATCGTCGGCCTCAGATCGGTAGTACGTCTGGTTGATCGTGTCGATGGCCATCTGACTAGCCACCTCTCCCGCCTGATGGCCCCCCATGCCGTCGGCTACGATGGCGAGCATCCCCCTCCGTTCGAGCTGGGCGGCATCACCCGGAGTGACATAGAGGACGCGGTCTTCATTGTGTTCACGATGATTTCCGACGTCGCTGAGCATGCATGCTTCGATACGGTACGACTCGACAAGCGGGGGCCGCATTGTCCTAGTCGTTTCTTTCGAGGGCATAGTGAAACGTGCGCTGAGCGACGCTAACCAGCGTGAGATTGACGGGCCTGTTCTTGTACCCATGACGTCTCAGCTCCAGGTTGACTGCTCCAAGCGGGTAGTCTCTCTCGTAGGGAGTCCCACCCACCCGCACGCCACCTTCGTACACCTCTGCCGGTCCGTCATATGTCTCGATCCGGATGTGGACCAGAGACTCCTTCTTGGGTTGCTCCGGCTTCCCGACCGGCGGGGGCACGGCGGGGGCTAGTGTCGCCTGGCCGGGACGGCCGAACGGAAAATAGAGAATGGTGGCCACGCCCAGGAGACCCATCAGGCCGCCCGCGAGCAGCCACCTCCGCGGCCCCAACCGCAACGACTCCGACCAGGCTTTCGCCGCGCTTCCGGGACGGCTGTCGGGCCGCGACTGACGTTCGAGGGCCGGTGCCAGCTGCAGATCGTGTAGCAAGTCTCGGGCAGAGCGATAGCGCTCGGAGGGCCGTTTTCTGGGACACCGCGACGCAATCGCATCGACCTCGCCGGGTACGCTCGGATCTAGGACCGATGGTGCCTCATAGGCCCCCTTGCTGATCTTGTCGGCGATGGCCGGGATCACGTCGGCTTCGAAGGGCAGTCGGCCCGTCACCATCTCGTAGAGCAGCACCCCAAGCGCCCAGACGTCAGAGCGGGCGTCCGAACGATCGCCCGCGATCTGTTCGGGGGAGAGATAGCCCAGCGTGCCGATCTGGTGACCCGTTTGCGTGAGCCGCCGGGAGGAGGCGTCTCGCGCGATCCCGAAATCCAGCAGCTTCACCGCGCCGGAGGGTCCGACGCGGATGTTGCTGGATTTGATGTCACGGTGCTCGATCCCGAGGTCGTGAAGGTAGGCCACGGCGTCCACGACGGCTACGAAGATCGACAGCGCTTCTGGAGTCGGCAGACGACCGCGCGCCCTGATCCGCTCGTCAAGGGTTCGGCCCTCGACGTACTCCATGATGATGCACGGCTGCCCATCCACTTCGAGAAAGTCATAGAGCGTGGCGATGCCGGGGTGCCGGAGGCCGGCCTGGATGCGAGCCTCGTTCAAGAAGCGCTCGCTCAATCGGGAGCCGGACTCGATCTGGCTGAGTACCTTGATGGCGACCACTCGGCCGATCTGAGCGTGGACGGCTCGATAGACTTCTCCCATTCCACCCGCACCGATGAAATCGACGAGACGGTATTCGCCGATGAACGAATTCAACCGCCTGCTGGTCACAAGAAGCTCCCGCGCCCCGCCGTGTTTGACTGGCGCGCAGGGCGATGCGGCAGGTTCCTGATTTGCACCCGCGCCGCGCCGATGTGTTCCCTGCGCCCGCTACTTGAAGGCCTTCGACACGCTCATGAGCTCGCGAGCGAACTTCAGCGGCACGGCGAACGTGACAGTGGCTCCGCCTCTGGTTCCGCCGGCATAGAAAATCGCAATGGCGTGGCCGCTTTGGTCGAAGACAGGCCCCCCACTGTTGCCGCTGCCGGTCGCATTAGCGGTCAGCTGGTAGCAGTCACCACACAGGCTCAAGTAGTCTGCTGCGTCGCCACCCACCACGTCCTGGGTTCCTCTGAACACTCTGCCGACAGATCCAGTGGTCACCGTGGGACCCGGCACACTCCTCTCTGTCGGTAACGGGGCCAACATGTCCCGAGATGTGGTCCGAACAAACTGTTGCGGGGAGACACCGGGATATCCCAGGATCGTGACGGGGTCGCCGGCCTTGACGCTGGCGTCGTTGCCTTCGGGCGCCAACGCGACACTCGTGACGTTGCCCGGAGTCTCCACCTTGATCAGGGCGACGTCGTGCCTGTCGGACTCCTGCGCACGCGTGGCATGTATGCGCTGACTCGTTCCGGCAAACGTCACGTCGAGGCGATCGTTGCGTCCTGCCAGTTGGTCTGTTCTGACCTTCTTGCAGTCCAGCATCGTGCTTCGCGCGGGAATCCAGTGAAGCATGGCGCTGCGAACGAAGCGTTCATCCATAACGAGCGGCTTCCCATCGTCCGTTTTGACCGCTTCGCCGCCGGGGCAACGGTAGAGGGCCCCTGATCCCGACTCCCCCAACGGCAAGTTCAGAAGGCCCCTCGAGAGCCAAGTGGCGGAAACATGCCGATTAGTCAGAATAAATCCGCTGGCATCGATCGCGAAGCCAGAACCGGTATGCACGCCTCCAATCGGTATGTTGTCAGCACCGCCTCCTTCCCAGTTTTTCTCGCTAGTCACGAGGAAGGGCTCGGTTTGGGGCGGATCTACACTCAAAACAACGTAGTCGGGGACCGAACGACGTGCACCGTCCTTCGTCACGTAGTGGTACCGGTGGTACACCTGCCGCCCAGTGTAAGTGTCGATGAGCTTCCAACTGACCTCCAGTAATACGGTGGCCGGACCGTACATTTCCGCGACCTTCGTCGGAGTCATCGCGTTCCGTAGGCGCTCCATCTCCTTGCTGGTGGCCGCGGCCTGTGTGCTGAGCGTCCGTCGCGTGCTCACCGCGTTGTAGGCAAAGAAGCCGCCCACTAGGACGACGACACCCAGGACCGCGGCCGCGGCGGTGACCAGGGACTTTCGTGACTGGCTCTGGCTCAAGCTGATGAGGCGCTCCACGGTCCCTCGTCCGATGGGTCGGGCGCCGGAGCCCGCCGTCGACACCTGCTCGGGCATGCTCGCCCCCGGCCCGGGCTCGCGCGATGACGCGACCTCGCGGGTGGCCGGTGCGACGATGCGCGTCGCATTCAGCGGAGCCGTGGGAGCCGGATCGAGCTCGAAGCGCAGGCGTGGGCCGCCCTCCCCCAGCTGGATGACGTCGCCATGCATGACGGGCGCGGCACCGTGGATCCTCTTGTTGTTGATGAGCACGCCGTTGCGACTCCCGAGGTCCGTGAAAATGAAGCGCCCCTGATCCGCCCCGTCTCGAGTGATCTTGGCGTGGCGGCGGCTGACCACATCGTCCCGGTCCGGATCGAAGGCGATCTGCGATGACGGATCGCGTCCGAAGACAAGCTCGGGATGCTCTTCGAGCGAGAAGGTCTGCTCCTGGTTGGCCTTGGACCCGCTCAGGTGTTTAAGGACGATGCGTGGCATGGTGATCTCCTTTTGGCCGGGAGGGACGACGTCTGCTGCTGGTGCTCGGAACCGCGAGTGGTCTAATAACGGACTTACGTCTGATGGCGCAAGTTGCGCTTATTGGCGGAGAAATGACTATCTGCGAAAGGAAACCTTTGTTGGCTTTCACTCCCACAGCCTCACGCAAATTCCGGTCGGGCCCGGAGACGCGACCGAAGCATGTACCATGACCACTCAACTCTGTCAAGTACGATTCCCCACTCACCGGAGCCTATGAGCGAACTGAATCCTTTTCGGCGGCCTCTTCGATGCAATAGCTCAGCGCATAAGCGGGTTGATGTCCCCAGCCGCTCTGACCTTCCAGCATTGTGGTCGATGGACGAATGAACCCCGAGGCCCACCGGGCGGCTTCGAGCGTCAGTATCCTAAAAATCGACTATCCTCAACTGAGAGTCATCCCTAGAAAGGTCCGCGGAGCGAGGACCGCAGATATGGAACACAGGCTTCGGCTTCACGGCTGCGACTCGCGGCACGGTTTCGGCCAGCACGATAACCGGTCATGTCGCCTCCCCCGATAGGCACGGTCACGTTCCTCTTCACCGACATCGAGGGCAGCACGAAGCTCTGGCAGCAGAATCCTGATGCGATGAAGATCGCACTCGAGCGCCATCACGCGCTTCTCCAGCACGCGATCGAAGCGAATAGAGGCTATGTCTTCCAGATCGTCGGCGATGGCTTTTGTGCGGCATTCCAGACGGCCTCCGACGGCGTCGCGGCCGCGCTCGCCGCGCAACGTGCGATCGTCGGTGAGTCGTGGAACGAGGTCGGTCCGATCCGCGTCAGGATGGCGTTGCACACGGGGCCGGCCGACACTCACGCGGGCGAATACAAATCCGGTGAGTATGTCTCAGGACTCACGCTGAGCCGCACGGCGCGCCTACTCTCTGCCGCGCATGGTAGTCAAATACTCGTGTCGCAGGTGACGGAGGAACTGGTGCGTGATCAGCTGCCTCCGCGGGTCGAACTGCGCGATTTGGGGAACCGACGCTTGAAAGGCTTCGCCCGCTCCGAGCAAGTCTTCCTGCTGGCCGCGCCCGATCTGGCGAGCAACCTCCCTGCGACCAGCGCGCTCGACGTCATCCCTAACAACCTGCCCGTGCAGCTGACGAAGTTTGTGGGACGCGAACGAGAGATGTTCATCCTCAAGGGATTGCTTGGGACCACGCGTCTGCTCACCGTCACCGGGACGGGCGGTAGCGGCAAGACTCGCCTGGTCCTTGAGGTGGCGGCGTGCCTAGCCTCGGGCTTTGACGACGGCATCTGGTTAATCGAGCTGGCAGGCCTCGTTGATCCGGCTCTCGTCCCCCAGGCTGCCGCGGCGGTGCTAAAGGTGCGCGAAGAGCCGGGACGGACACTGATCGAGGCGATTGTCGATTGTATTCGAACAAAACGGATGCTGTTGGTGTTCGACAACTGCGAACATCTCATTCCGGCGTGCGCCGCGCTGATCGACTCGTTGCTGCGCTCCTTGCCGAACCTGACGGTGCTGGCGACAAGCCGTGAGGCTCTCGGAATGGCGGGCGAGACAACGTGGGTGGTGCCGTCACTCTCAGTCCCCGAGAGGCGCCGCCAGCCGCGGGCCGCGGAGGTGCTACGCCACGATGCCGTGAGGCTGTTCGTCGAACGGGCAGCAGCGGTGGTACCGGGCTTCACGGTGACCGATGCGAATGCCGCGACGGTGGCGACAGTGTGTCGGCGGTTGGATGGCATTCCGCTGGCGATCGAGCTTGCGGCAGCGCGGCTCAACAGCCTAACAATCGAGCAGATCGCGGCACGGCTCGACGAGCGCCTGAGGCTGTTGACAAGGGGGAATCGCACCGCACTGCCGCGCCATCAGACCCTGCGCGCGGCTCTCGACTGGAGCTATGAGCTGCTGGAGGCCAGTGAGCAAGCCCTGTTCCGGCGCCTCTCGGTGTTCGCCGGCGGCTTTACGATCGACGCCGCTCAGACGGTGGGGGCCGGTGACGCTGTAAACCCCAATGAAGTGCCAGACTTGGTGTCTCAGCTCGTGGGCAAATCGCTGGTGTTGATGAATCGCGAGGGCGCAGCGCACTACCAGGTGCTCGAGACCCTCCGGGAGTACGGAGCGCACAAGCTACACGACGCCGGCGAAGTCGGCCACGTGCGGGCGCGCCACCGCGACTGGATGCTCGAGCTGATGACGCGTGCCGAGCCAGAGCTGCGAGGGACAAACGCAGGCGCGTGGCTCGATCGGCTGGACGCTGAACACGACAACCTCCGCGCTGCTCTCGAGCGGGGAAACCCAGAAGCGGATGGAGAGGCTCGATTGCGCCTCGCAACCGCCTCATGGCGATTCTGGGATGTGCAGGGCTACCTGAGTGAGGGTCGGGCATGGCTCGAGGATGCGCTGCGACGTGCGGGCAGTGCCTCAGCGTCGCTTCGGGCCGGGGCGCTTGTGGCCGCTGGCAATCTCGCGTATCGGCAGGGCGACCATCAGCAGGCGGCTTGTCGCTGGGAAGAAGGCCTGGCGCTGTGGCGTGAACTCGGCGACCGACGGCGGGTCGCTTCGGTGCTGAACAATCTGGGGTTGTTGCAGCAGAGCCAGGGAGACGGCGCTGCAGCCATGGCCCTGTGCGAGGAGAGCCTGGCGCTGAAGAGGGAGCTTGGAGACCGACGTGAGGTTGCAGAAACGCTCAATAACCTGGTCGGGATCGCCTGGGAACTCGGCGATCACGAAAGGGCCATCGCGTTGTGTGAAGAGAGCCTCGGGCTGTCCCGCGAACTAGGAGACAGACGAGGCACTGCAATGGCACTCGGCAATTTCGGGCTCCTCGCCTACCACCGCGGCGACTACGCGGTGGCGCGCGGGCGGTACGAGGAAAGCTTGGCGATCGATCGTGAGCTGGGTAACAGGATTGGCATCGCCAATACCCTCTGGCACCTCGGCTGCGTCGCGCAATCGTTGAAGGAACATGCGCGGGCGGCGGCGCTCTACCAAGACGCCTTGGCACTCTGTTTTGAGGCGGAGAGGAACATCGACACTGCGATGTGTCTCGAGAGCCTGGCCTCCGTCGCATGCGCCCAATGCGACCACCGGCGTGGCGTGCGACTCTTCGGGGCGGCGGCGGCGCTGCGCACCAGGATCGGCATTCCTGTTCGACCGGCCGACGGCGGAGACATTAATCGTGATACCACGACGGCGAGGACGTCGCTCGGCGTGGAGACCTTCGCAAAGCTCTGGGAAGCCGGAGGTTCAATGACCCTGGAGCAGGCGGTAGAGTACGCGACCGGCCCCGACTGAGCTGCGTAGGACGACTGAGCTGCGTAGAGCATGATCTAGAGAGCTGTTCCCCATGCCACCAACCTACTACCACCCAAGATGACCTAAGTCCACAGAACGATGGGGAACAGGCCTAGCGATGATCCGCCTGGATCGTGCTGGCTCGGGCTGGACTGGTAGCAGAGCGGTAGCAACATCTCGGCGTCTGAGCCAACGCGTCCCGGTGGCCGTGTGAGCTGCTTCTGCGGGCACACCCACACGTCATTCGCGGAGGCGCTCGCGTCTGATGCGCGTGTTCTGAAAATACAGCGCCCCGCTCACCTGACAGAAGGACTCACCGGATGACGACGACGTCCGAGCAGCGGGCGGCCTATGCCTGGTTCCGGTCGGTCGTCGCCCCCCTTCGGCTCCGAGTCGTCGCCGATGCCGAGGGCTTCCCGATCGCGCCGGGTCGGTATGGGCAGGTCGAGTGGCATGCCGAGGGCGTCGTGGCTATCTACAGCCAGACCGTCCGAATGCTGGCGAAGCTCCTCGGGATCCCGGGTATCCGGCGCCACCAGACCGGCGACCGGGAGTTTCGCCTCCTCTTGGCCGTGGAGAAAGGGCGCGAGAACCCTCCCCTTGGGGCGGTCGCCCGCCTCCTCCGGGTCCGGACCCGCCATGCCCTGTCGGAGCGCCAGAAACTCGTGCTCCTCCACGGGCGGCGGCCCTTCGCTCAACAAGGCGCGCGATGACGGTCGCTGACCTGGCGCGCGAGGCGGCGCGGCGGTACGTCGACATGCTGCCGATCGCCGATATCTGCACTGGCGGCCAAGCACGCCACGAGAACAATCTCGATCATTTCATTCAGCAGCGACCCCATCGCCCAGGGACTCGTCAAGAACCTCGGCCATCCTTAAGGTCAGCGTGAGCCCCGCGGTCTTCGCCAAGATGCTCCTCGATCGGTCGGAGCACGAGGAGGCGCTCGAGGCCGCGAAGGCGCACCATGGGAGGCATCCCGGCGCCGCCGAGCTGCGCGGCGTCAGTCGGACTGAGCCCATCTGACCTGAGTTCCGATTGGGTAGGCGTATCCAAACTGCAATCTTGACGACCGCCATCCGCCCGCTTTAGGTTACCGCCAATGCCGTGGTGGCTGGCCCGCTCCCGGCTCCTGTTGGGCTTCGGCCTCCTGCTCGTCGGTGCGAGTAGCTGCGCCAACCTCTCCTGTATCGACGCTCACCGACCGAGCACGCAATCTGAGCCGCTGACGGTTCAGGCTGAAACCCAAGGTTCGTCGCGATCCGATCGCTTGCGAGGCGATCTTGATTACATACCCGCGAGCGCACCTGAACCAGCCAGTCCACAAGAGCAGCCACCGCCTCAACAGCCGTCCGGTCCGAGCGAAGTTCGGTCAAGGTAAACATCGAAGGAGGAAAACCATGGAGGTCAGGCAACTCAAGACTACACGCCGGGGATTGTCCTTGGCAGCCGCCTTGGCGGGCATTCTGTTCGCGGCTACCGCTTCGCCGCAACAGGCTTCGGAGGAGGAGAACTCGGTCCGCAGCTCGCCTAAGGACCTGACCGAGTACGCGCGGCCGGCAGGCGCAAGTGATTTGCGCCACGGCCGGATCCACCCGAAGGTGTTCATTCGGGATGTGGTCGTGAGCAACACCGACCCGACACTGAGCGTGACCGACACCTTCAATGATGGCGAAACTAGCATCGCGGTGAATCCAGCGAATCACGACGAGATCGTGATTACGTCCTTCGCCGGAGGGTGGGGAAACTTTGCACCGCTGTGGCATTCCACCGATGGTGGTGCGACGTGGACGAAGCGGTTCACCATTCCCCGTCCGCCGGGGATTCTGGGGGCGACTGGCTGTCCTTGCCATCAGACCGTCGCGTACGCTCGCGATGGCGTGCTCGTCGGGACGTTCCTGACGGTTTTTAACACAGACGTCTATAGCGGGGCGACGACCGACACTGCGTAATCTGGCCGGCATTCGGGTTCTCGATCAGACGGCCCACGTCGGCCCGTCACGTTTTAATTCATATACTTCGTGACGGGTGCCTTTTCGCGAGCTTACCCAGGAGCGCACCGCCGACGTCTCCTCTCTAATCGCTCGGACCGCAGATACTCGTGGCATACGGACAATCCGAGGAAGCTACTGAGGCTCGGACGCACCTCTCCACGGAGTCGAGTGGTGGAGAGGTGAGGACCGATCACGACGACGAGGGCAAGAACCTCGTCGATTGCACCGAGAAGGAGGAGCCTCACGATGCGCCCCACACCGTACAGCACACCGACCGGTTCGGTCAAACGACTCGATGAGCTCTGCCACTTTCCGCTCGACGTGTCTACGCCTCCGCACGAGACCGCGATCCTCCGACTGCTGGCGAACTTCCCGCGCCTTCAGCCCGAGTTCGACCACGACCACCGCCTGATCGCGATCACCGGCACGCGTCGGGCCTACGTCGAGCTCTTGCTCTCGGCAGCGGCGACGCGGAGCAGTCACGATGGCGCGTGAGCCCGTCACCGACAGCGCCACGCTCTCGGCGGCGCTCGACTACGCGCGACGCGGATGGCGCGTCTTCCCCTGTGAGCAGCAAGGGAAGCATCCGCTGACCGATCACGGCTTCCAAGACGCGACGACCGACGAGGCGGTCATTCGCGACTGGTGGCACCATGCGACCGCGGCGGTCGCGGCGGCGAACATTGCGCGACGGATAGACCGAACATGAGCATCGAAATGCACGCGCGCTGGGCGGTTCCAGAAAGCACGGGTCTTGGCCGCTGTATCGAATGCTTCGATTCTGGTGGCGAGTTCGTCTACAGAATCACTGAGGATCTCAAGCGACTGCTGCAGCGCGAGAATGTCGCGGTGAGGC
>Ga0207684_10003660_pt1 | contig 14924 bp, 15 predicted proteins | sample KBSK5501metaG_FD_184342 | JGI IMG/M metagenome (GOLD analysis project Ga0207684, IMG submission 184342) | Corn, switchgrass and miscanthus rhizosphere microbial communities from Kellogg Biological Station, Michigan, USA - KBS K5-50-1 metaG... | ecosystem: Host-associated > Plants > Roots >...
GCTGTCCGGTGCTGCACCCGGCGTAGTTGTTCACGAAGAAGTCGGGGGAGGGCAGCCGCGACGCGAGCTCGCGCTGGTCCTGCACGCCGACCACGCCGGTGTGCTCGCCCTCACCGCTCTCCAGCGACGCGCCCTGCAGGGTCAGCACCGAGCAGCCGAGGTGCGTACGCGAATAGGAGCAGAGCTCGGCGTTGTAGCCGTACTCGGCCCCGGCCAGCTGCGCGGGCCCCTCGAGGCGCTGCGCCGCGAGCCGCGCCGCGAACGCCTCGCCGTGGCACCAGGCCAGCCCCGCCGCCTGGAAGATCGGGTTCAGCGCACCGCCGTTGTACCAGACGATCTGCTTGCCCTGCTCCCGCGCGGCGAACAGGTTGTCCCAGTAGTCGGCGACGAGCTGCCCGCCGGCCCGGGTCACCTTGAGCCGGTTCGAGCGATCGGCGAGCGCGTTTCGTTCGGCGGTCTGCGTCATGCTGCTCCTCAGGCCGGGACGGCTCGGGTACGGCGGACCCGCTCGACGAGCGCCTCGATGCGGGTGCGGAAAGACTCGAGGGGAATGCCCTCGTGCTCGGTCTCGATCTGCAGATGCGGGATACCCGCCTCGTCGAGCGCCTTGCGGAGCTCGGGGTAGTAGAGCATGTGCGGCTCGCAGAACTTCGGCAGCAGGTGGATCACGGCCTCGGCCCCGCTGCGGCGGACCGCGTCGAGCAGCCAGCTGTCCCAGTCCGCGTCCTGCTGCACCCGCGTCGGGCAGGGAATGTTCACGTTGCGCTGCTGGTACCACCGCGCGACCGCCTCGAGCGGGTCGCCGTCCTCCTCGACGTCGGTCGAGACGTGGCGGCGGCCGTGATAGAGATCGTCGTCTACGACCACCGCGCCACTGCGCTCGATCGCCTCGAGGAGCTCGCGTCGCGGCGCGTGGCACAGGTGCCCGGACAGGTGCACGCGGACCCGGTGGTCAGGCGGCGCCGTGGCCGGGGGCGCTGCCGTCGCGCCGGCGAGCGCCTCGGCCAGCAGGTCGGCGTGCTCGGCCGGATCCATGATCATCGCCGAGGTGACGACGTCCTGGAGTTGCACCGGGGACAGGACGGCCGATCCGGCGGCGCGATCGTCGAACAGCCGCCGCACCATCCGCCGGTCACGGTTGTGCGCGGCGATCGCAGCACCCAGCGCTTCGCTGGTGACCGGCTCGCCGGTCAGGCGCTCCAGCTCGGTCCGGAACTCGCCCATCATGGCGACCACTCGCGCGGGACCCCAGGAGTCGTTCATCGAGCTGTTCAGCATCCCGAAGAACACCGGCGTACCCGGCAGGACCGCGCGTACTACGTCCGCGGCGCCGATGAGCTGAATGCAGTGGTCGGCCATCAGCACCGCGTCGTAGAGACCGAAGCGCCCGGCCGCCGCCTGGTCCGCGAGGTTGCGGGTGTAGCCGCAGTAGAACTCCGCGAGCAGTGACCGCCCCTCGGTGACCGGCTTCTGGTCGTCCTGCACCACCACCGGCAGCGTCCCGGCCGCGAGCGCCAGCTCGCGAGGAAAGTTCATCGGCAGCACGCCGAGCACAAGCCGGCCTGGGTGCCGCGCGCGCCAGTCCTCGACGTAGCCGCGCGGATCCCGGGCGACGGCAGTGAGCTTCTCCAGGACGATGGCCACACTAAATAGTCTACGGCTAGAGGAACTAAGTTACAAGAAATGTAAGATGACGAACCGCGCTGGCGTTACCGTCCGGTCCCGCATTGTCGATTAGGTCTAACCATTCTATGGTTAGACCGAAAGTCTCACGGACGCGGGCGCGCATCGGGCGGAGGTGGTCAGGATGGCGTTCGCCAAGGTGACGGACCGGTACAGCAACGAGCAGATCGAGCGCTTCTACGCGGCCGGGGTATGGCGGGAGGCCACGCTGTTTGATGAGCTGGACGCCCAGGTCGCCGTACTGCGCGGCCGCCCGGCTGCTGGGCGAGGCCTTCCGCTACACGGACGCGGATGTGCAGTTCGGGCTGCTACCTGGTCCCCGCGCACGGTGCCGCGCCGCTGTCGGTGGCGGACATGCGGAAATACCTGCTCGGCGCGGGCCTGGCGATCCAGAAGGTGCCGGAGCGGGTCGAGGTGGTGACGGAACTGCCGATGACTGCCACCGGAAAGATCCAGAAGAACCTGCTGCGCAAGGACATCGCCGCCAAGCTCGCGGGAACGTGAGGTAGGGCAGGGAGGCTAACGGGCGAACGACCCTCCCTCCTCGGGCTTACGCTTTCCCGCGCGAGGTCCTCCGCGATAAATTGGCCATACCATTGTACCTATAATTTCAGGCTGACGCTGACCCGGAGGGCGGCTGCCCATGGCAACGATCAAGGTCGGGATCTCGGACCAGGACGCCTTCACGATGCCCGACCCGCGCGTCCGGCGGCGGTTGCTCGACCGGGTCGCGGCGGCGGGCCTTGACCACATCACGGTCGGCGACCACATCGCCTTCCACGACGGAACGGGCTTCGACGGCCTGATCACGGCGAGCACGCTGCTGGCATCACACGAGAGCCTGCCGGTGGTGGTCGGCGTCTACCTGCTCGCGCTCCGCCACCCAATGCTGGCCGCGCGGCAGCTGTCCACCCTCGCGCAAGCGGCCCCGGGCCGCCTGACGCTCGGCGTCGGCGTGGCCGGAGAGGACCGCCGTGAGGTGAGCAACGCCGGGGTCGATCCCGGCACCCGCGGCCGGCGCCTCGACGAGGCGCTGCCGCTGGTCCGGCGGCTGCTGACCGGCGAGGAGGTCAGCCATCAAGGCGAGTTCTTCCAGCTTGAGCAGGCCCGGATCCTGCCGCCGCCGTCGCCCGCGATCCCGGTCGTCATCGGCGGCAAGGGGGAAGCGGCGATCCGGCGCGCCGCGACGCTCGGTGATGGCTGGCTGGGGATGTTCTGCTCCGCCCGCCGGTTCGCGCAGACGAGGGCGCAGATCCTCGCGACCGCCGCGGACCTGGGCCGGGAAGCGCCGTCGTGGTTCGGCGTGAACGTCTGGTGCGGCCTGGACGCGGATCCCGAACGCAGCCGCGAGATGCTGGCCGCGAAGATCGAGCGGCTCTACCGCCTGCCTTACGAGAAGTTCCGGTACCTGGCGCCGGCCGGAACCCCGAAACAGGTCGCCGAGTTCCTGCGCCCGTTCGCCGAGACGGGCGCCTGGCACATCACGCTCGTCCCGGCCGGCGAATCCGTCGAGGCCGAGATCGACGCGGTCGCGGAGGTCCGTGAGCACCTGCGGACGCTGGCCTGAAAGCAGGAACCCTTATTTGGTCTGACCTATAGTATAGTTTAACTCTGATGGGCGAGGTGGTGACCATGGACCTGTTCGACACCTCCGACCAGGCGGCGTTCCGGCTCCGCGCGCGGGCCTGGCTGGCTGACAGCCTGCCCCGGCTGCCGTGGCCGGAGCCGCCCGACCTGATGGGGAAGGCGCCCTTCTGGCGGCGGTGGCAGAGCATGCTCTTCGAATCCGGCTACGCCGGCCTGACCTGGCCGCGAGAGTACGGGGGTCAGGGGCTCAGCGAGCGGATGCGCGCGATCTTCACCGAGGAGTGCGACCGCACCGGGGTGCCCGAACGGCTCAACATCATCGGCGAAGACTTCGCCGGGCCGACCATCGCGCATTTCGGAACCGACGTGCAGAAGGCGCGCTACCTGCGGCCCATCCTGACCGGGGCGGAGATCTGGTGCCAGCTCTTCTCCGAGCCCGACTCCGGGTCCGACCTCGCGTCACTGCGCGCCAAGGCGGTCAAGGTGGAGGGGGACAGTGAAGGGGGAATGGGGAGGCGGGTGGGGGGTGGGGGCTGGCGGATCTCGGGGCAGAAGATCTGGACGAGCCGCGCGCAGCTCGCGGCGCACGCCATCCTTCTCGCTCGCACGGGCGGCGGCGAGCGGCAGCGGGGGATCACCTATTTCCTGCTTCCCATGGACAGCGACGGCGTTACCGTGCGGCCGCTCGCGCACATGCTCGGCGAGGCGGAGTTCAACGAGGTATTCCTCGATGACGTCTTCCTGCCCGACGACGCGGTGGTGGGCGCAGTCGACGGCGGCTGGAAGGTCGCGATGGCGACGATCGCCTTCGAGCGCGTCGCCATCGCCACCGGGCGCGTCAACACCACCAGGGCGATCGAGGAGATCATCGCCGATATCCGGGGCAGGACAGCCGCCGACGGCAGCCCGCTCGGCGCCGACCGGCGGGTGCGGCAGGAAGTCGCCGACCTGTGGGGCCGCGCGCTCGTGCACCGCGCCATCAGCCAGCGGGTCATCTCCGGGGCCGCGGCCGGCGAGCCGCCGGGGCCGGTCACCTCGATCGGCAAGCTCTACTTCTGCCCGCTGGTCGAAGACCTGGCCGACTTCCGGCTCTCGCTTGAGCCGCTGGGGGGCGAGTTCGCCCTGGACGACGAGCTCGCCGAGGCTCGGCGGTGGCTGCGGCTCGCCAACCAGGCCCGGGGCACCGCCATCGCCGGCGGGTCCACCTTTATCCAGCGCAACATCGTCGCCGAGCGCATCCTCGGCATGCCCCGCGGCTGACCGGGAGCTGACATGCGTCAGTCCTCGGGGACCTCGATGGCCGTCCGGTCTTCCACCTCGGAGATCGCCTCGGCGTACTTCTGCAGGTGGCGGGTCATCCGGCGGAGCGCGGCTTCGGTGTCTCCCGCCTCGATCGCCTCGGTGACCCGGGCATGCGCGCGGATGGTGGTGCGGCGCACCTCGGCGTCGACGAAGGCCTGGTTGTCGGTGGCGGTGTAGATGGCCCGCGACAGCGCCAGCATGAACCCGGTCAGCAGCTCGTTGTGGCTGGCCTCCGCCACCGCGAGGTGCCAGTCGACATTGGCCTGCAGGAAGTCCTCGAGCGGGCCGTCCACGCTGATGGCCGCGTTGGCCGCCGCGAGCTTCTCGAGGTCCGCCTCGGTGCGGTACTTCGCGGCCAGCCGGGCGCACGCCGGCTCGATCCCCTCACGGGCCTCGAAGATCGCGGCCAGCCGGATCTGCCGTCCGCGGATCAGCAGGCTCACGGAGTCCGCGACCGAGTCGCCCCCCGGGCGCTGCACGAAGGCACCGCCGGAGCGCCCGGTCCTGATCCGTACCAGCCCCTGCACCTCGAGGATCCGCAGCGCCTCGCGGACGGTGGTCCGGCTCATCTGCGTCTGGGTCACCATGTCGCGCTCGGGAGGCAGCGAGGTGCCCTCGGGGAACTCGCCGCTCAGGATGCGCTCGCGCAGGTCGTTGGCGAGCACGTCGGAGGCCTTCGGGACTTGCATCGGCGCCAGCTGCACGGGCCGCAGCGCGGTCGCGGGTTCTCCAGTCACCGGTCCCCATCTCGTCGCGTCAAGTATTTGGTCATACCTAAGCTACCATTTGCCGGCCGTCCAGGGCCGGGCCGTGACAGGCGGCCCGGCCGGCGCAGGCTAGGGAAGGACCCGCTTTGGACTGGAACCTATCGCCGGAACAGGACGCCTACCAGGAGGCCCTCCACGACTGGCTGTCGGACGTGGCGCCACAGGACACGGTGCGGCGGTGGCTCGACGCCGGTGACGCGGCGGCCTTCGAGAAGCTCTTCGCCGAGGGCGGCTGGGCCGGTGTCGGACTGCCGGAGGAGCTCGGCGGGCAGGGCGGCGGGCTGGTCGAGCTCGCGCTGACCGCCGAAGAACTAGCTCGCGCGGCGGCCCCGTCAGCCGGGTGGCTGGCGACCGTGCTCGCGGTGCCCGCGCTAGCCCTGGCCGGGCACCGTGATATCGCGGAGCTCACCCTGGCCGGCGAGACTGCCGCCTACCTGGTGCCCGCGGAGAGCGTGCCCGACGAGGCTCCGCGGCTCTCCGTGGACGAGGCCGGCGCCATCAGCGGGTCGGTGCCGCGGGTCCTCGCCGGCGGCACGGCCGCCAGGTTCGTGGTACCCACCGTGCCGGCAGGCACCCGGGAAAGCATGCCATCCCGTACCGCAGAAGGCGCTCCGCGCGCCGCCGTGGACGGCCGGGAGCTCCGGCTCGTGGAGGCCGGCGTCCCCGAGATCACCCGCACCAGCCGCAAGCTGCTCGACCGCTCCCGGTCGGTGGCCGACGTGAGCCTCGACCGCGCGCCCTCGCGGCGGCTCGAGCTCGCCGACCCCGCTGAGGTGCTGCGGCAGGCCGCGGCGCGAGCGGCCGTCCTGGTGGCCGCGGACTCCCTCGGCGCGTCCGGCCGGATGCTGGACCTGGCCGTGGCCTACAGCAAGCAGCGCCGCCAGTTCGGCGTCCCGATCGGCTCGTTCCAGGCAGTCAAGCACGCGGCCGCCATGATTCTCGTCGGCGTGGAGGCGGCGCGGTCCGCCGTGTACTTCGCCGCCACCTCTGTGGACGCGGGCGACCCCGAGGCGCTCCTGCACGCCGCCGCGGTGAAGGCGCAGGTTACCGCCGAGGGATCGCGGACCGCCGAGAGCGCGCTCACCCTGCACGGGGCGATCGGCTACACGTGGGAGTACGACCTGCAGCTTTTCTACAAGCGAGCCAGGCTCGACGAGAAACTCCTCGGCACGCCGGCGCAGTGGAACGAGCGCATCGGGGACGGCCTCCCTCTCGTGTGACCCGCTCTAGTTATTTGGTCAGTCCTTTGATAAATTGGACCAAATGCTGCTGGCGGGCCAGGGCCGCGAGAGGGAACCTGAGAAGGGAAACCGGTGCCGTGGACTTCGAGCTCAGCGAGGATCAGGAGACGATCCGCGAGGCGGTCCGCGAGCTCGCCGCGAACTTCGACGACCAGTACTGGATGGAAAAGGACCAGGCGCACGAGTTCCCCGCCGAGTTCTACCGGGCGTTCGCCGATGCCGGCTGGCTCGGCATCACGACGCCGGAGGAGTACGGCGGGCACGGCTTCGGGATCACCGAGGCGTCGCTCCTGCTCGAGGAGGTCGCGGCCTCTGGCGCGGGAATGAACGGCGCGAGCTCGATGCACCTGTCGATCTTCGGCATGCACCCGGTGATCGTGCACGGGTCGGAGGAGCTGAAGCGGGAGAACCTGCCCCGGATCGTCAGCGGCGACTTGCACGTGTGCTTCGGCGTCACCGAGCCGGGCGCCGGGCTCGACACTACGAGGATCACCACGTTCGCCCGGCGGGACGGCGAAGACTACGTCGTCAGCGGCCGCAAGGTGTGGATCTCCAAGGCACTGGAATCGGAGAAGATCCTGCTGCTGACCCGGACGACGAAGTTCGAGGATGCACCGAAGAAGACGGCCGGCCTGACGCTCTTCCTCGCCGACCTCGACCGAGACCACGTCGACATCCGCCCGATCGCCAAGATGGGGCGTAACGCGGTCAGCTCCAACGAGCTGTTCATCGACGACCTGCGCGTCCCGGCCGCGCACCGGGTCGGCGAGGAGGGCATGGGGTTCACGTACCTCCTGGACGGGCTCAACCCGGAGCGGATGCTGGTAGCCGCCGAGGCGCTCGGCATCGGACGGGCCGCGCTACGCCGCGCCGTGCGCTACGGCAACGAGCGGGAGGTTTTCGGCCGCCCGATCGGGATGAACCAGGGCCTCCAGTTCCCCCTGGCCGACTCCCTCGCCCGGCTCGACGCCGCGGAGCTCGTGCTCCGCAAGGCGACCTGGCTCTACGATCACGGCAAGCCGTGCGCGCGGGAGGCCAACACGGCCAAGTACCTGTGCGCCGACGCCGGATTCCAGGCGGCCGATCGCGCGCTGCAGGTCCACGGCGGCATGGGCTACGCGGAGGAGTATCACGTCGCCCGGTACTTCCGGGAGGCCCGGCTGACCCGGATCGCGCCGCTCAGCCAGGAGATGGTGCTGAACTACCTCGGCGAGCACGTCCTACGACTTCCGAGGAGCTACTGATGTTCTCGCTCCGGGGGCGGACCGCCCTGGTTACGGGTGCCGGGAGCGGCATCGGTGCCGCCGTGGCGAAGGCAATGGCCAGGGCCGGTGCCGCGGTCGTCGTCAGTGACCTTGACAAGGACGCCGCGACCGGCGTCGCCGACGAGATCAACGCCGACGGCGCGACGCGGGCGGAAGACGGGCGCGCCGAGCCCGCCGTGCTCGACGTGAGAGACGCCGCCCAGGCCGCCCAGGCGGCCCAGCAGGCCGCCGGCCTCGGCGGCGGCATGCTCAACATCGTGGTCAACAACGCGGGCGTCATCGCTCCCGCCATGTTCCGCTCGATGAGCGCCGACCAGTTCGGCCTGGTCCTCGCCGTCCACGTCGGCGGCACATTCACAGTCAGCCAGGCCGTGCTGCCCTTCCTGCCCGAGGACGGAACGGGACGGATCATCAACGTCACCTCGGCGGCCGGCTTGACCGGCACGATCGGGCAGGTGAACTACGGCGCGGCCAAGGCCGCGATCGTCGGCATCACCAAGTCCCTGGCCCGTGAGCTCGCGAAGCGGAAGATCACCGTCAACGCCATCGCGCCGCTCGCCGCGACGCCCATGACGGAGAGCATCAGGGGCAATGAGAAGCTGGCCGCCCTGACGCTGGCCCGGATACCGCTCGGCCGCTGGGCCGACCCGGATGAGATCGCTCCCACCTTCGTCTACTTCGCCTCCGACGCGGCCTCCTACGTCACCGGCCAGGTGCTGCCCGTCGACGGCGGGACGGTCATCTGATGTCCGCCGGGGCGACCAGCACAGCGGCCAGGGCCGCGGGCCCGTTCGCGGGCACCGGGCGGGACACGCTGATCGTGGACGCGCTGCGCACCCCGATCGGGAGGTCCCACCCCGAGCGCGGCTGGTTCCGCGACGTCCACCCCAACGCGATGCTCGGCGCCGTCTACGCCGCGCTCCTGGACGGCGCCGGACTGGGATCGGAGGCCGTCGAGGATCTCATCGTCGGCTGCACCGCGCCGTTCGGCGAGCAGTCCCGCAACATCGCCCGCAATGCCTGGCTGCAGGCCGGCTACCCGCCCGAGGTCCCGGCCACGGTGCTCGACCGGCGGTGCGGGTCCGCCCAGACCGCGGTCGAGATGGCCGCCGCACTGGTCAAATCCGGCACCCACGACCTGGTGATCGCCGGCGGCGTCGAGCACATGGGCCACGTGCCGATGAACTCCCCGGTGAAGATATCCGAGCTCTACGGCAACCCGTGGCCGCCCGAGCTGCGCGAACGCTACGACTTCGTGCCGCAGGGAGAGAGCGCCGAGCTTATCGCCGACCGCTGGCACATCACCAGGCAGGAGATGGACGAGTTCGCGGTCCGCTCCCATAAGCTGGCCGCCGCGGCGAGCGACGCCGGCCGGTTCGCGCGCGAGATGATCCCGCTCGACCTCGACGGCGAGACCCGGGCCAGCGACCAGATCATCCGCCCGGAGACCTCGGTAGAGGGGCTGGCGAAGCTGAAGACCGTGTTCCGGCCGGACGGCCAGATCACGGCGGGCACGTCGTCGCCGATCTCCGACGGCGCCTCCGGCGTGCTCCTCGCTTCGCCGGAGGCCGCCGAGCGTCACGGCCTGCGACCACGCGCCCGGATCCTGGACCAGACCACGGTCGGCGTCGACCCGATCATCATGCTCACCGGCCCCATCCCCGCGACGAGGAAGCTGCTCGAGCGCAACGGCATGAAGATCGGCGACATCGACCTGATCGAGGTCAACGAGGCGTTCAGCTCCGTGGTGCTGGCCTGGGAACGGGAACTCGAGCCGGATATGGACCGGGTGAACGTCAACGGCGGCGCCATCGCCCTCGGCCACCCGGTCGGCGCGACCGGCGGGCGGCTGTTCGCCACCCTGCTCGCCGAGATGGAACGACGGGACGCCGAGACCGGCCTGGTCACCATGTGCTGCGGCGGCGGCCTAGGCACGGCCACCCTCGTGCAGCGGCTCGGCTGAGGGCCTCCGATGCTGGACCTGTCCTGTTACATCCGCCCTGGTGACGGCGTCTGGTGGGGGCAGGGCGGTGCAGAGCCCGAGCCGCTGGTCAACGCCCTGCTCGACCAGGCCGACGCCATCGGGCCGGTACGTGCCTTCTCCGGGCTGACCTGGAACGAACGGCTGGCCGGCCCGCTGCCCGCGAGCCTGACCCTGCTGTCCTACGGCGGTCTCGGCCTGCTGCGCAAGCTCAGCAGGCGGGGCGGCCTCGAGGTGGTGCCCTGCCACTACTCGTCGCTGCCGCGGATGTTCGCCCGCGGCCTGCTGCCGTGCGACGTCGGGCTGCTGCAGGTTTCCCTGCCCGATGACGACGGCCTGGTGTCGCTCGGGATCGGGATGGAGTACGTCGCCGACGCGCTGCGTTACACGCCCACGCTGATCGCCGAGGTCAACCGCCAGATGCCGCGGACCAGGGGCGCCTCCCGCCTGCCGCTGTCCGCCTTCGCGGCCACGATCGAGACCGACCGCCCGCTGCGCGAGGCGCCCGCGCGCGAGCCCGAAGCGGCCGACCGGGCCATCGGCGAGCTGGTCGCCGGGCTGATCGAGGACGGCGACACCCTCCAGATCGGGGTCGGCGCCCTGCCGGATGCCGTGCTCGGGGCGCTATCCGGCCACGCCGACCTCGGCTTCCACACCGGAATGATCACCGATGGCGTCCTCGGCCTGATCGAGCGGGGCGTGGCGACCGGGGCGAAGAAGGAGATCGACCAAGGGCTGGCGGTCACCGGCGCTGCGCTCGGCTCCGCGGCGATGTACGGCCGGCTGCACGAGTTCCCGATCGAGTTCCGCCCGGCCAGCTACACCCACGATCCGGTCGTCCTGTCCAGCCTGCGGTCGCTGGTGTCGGTGAACTCCGCCATCGAGGTCGACCTGCTCGGCCAGGTGGGCGCGGAGCTGCGGGGCGGAGCGCACATCGGCGCGGTCGGCGGCCAGGTCGACTTCAGCCGCGCCGCCTCGCTGACCGGCGCCCGGTCGGTCATCGCGCTGCGCTCGGAGTCGGGCGGTCGGTCCGCGATCGCCGCGGCCCTGCACGGCGGCGTGGTGACCACGGCGCGGTCCGACGTCGACGCCGTCGTGACCGAGCACGGCGTCGCGGCGCTGGCCGGCTGCACCGTGGCCGAGCGGGCCCGGCGCCTCGTCGCGGTGGCAGCCCCGCACCACCGCGAGGAGCTGGAATCAAGCCTCGCGCGCCAGGACATACCCGCATGAACTCACGGGAGGCATCGCTATGAGCAACCGCGTCGCATTCGTCACCGGGGCGGGGCAGGGCATCGGGCGGGGGATCGCCACCGCGCTGGCCGCCAGCAGCTTCCGGGTGGCGGTCGCCGACCTGAACCACCAGACCGCCACCCGCACCGCCAAGGACATCGCCAAGGCGGGCGGCACCGCCGTCCCCGTCGAGGTCGACGTGACGCAGGCCGTGTCGGTCGAGTCCGCCGTGGCGTCCGCCACCGCCGAGCTCGGCCCGGTCGAGGTGGTGGTGAACAACGCGGGCTTTGATGACTTCATCCCGTTCGTCGCGACGACCGAGGAGTTCTGGGACAAGATTCTCGAGGTCAACTTCAAGGGGCAGCTCCGCGTGGTCAAGGCGGTCTTGCCGGGCATGCTGGAGCGCGGGTTCGGCCGGATCATCAACATCGGCTCGGACGCGGGCCGCGTCGGATCCTCGCTGGAGGCGGTCTACTCGGGCGCCAAAGGCGGCATTATCGCCTTCACCAAGGCCCTCGCCCGCGAGGTGGCCGCCAAGGGCATCACCGCCAACACCGTGTGTCCCGGGCCGACTGACACCCCGGCGCTGCGCAAGTTCGCCGACGGCGCCGGGCGGGACGCCGAGAAGGTGATCGCCGGCATGGTCCGCGCGGTCCCGATGAAGCGCCTCGGCACCCCGGACGACATCGGCCCGGCCGTCGCGTTCCTCGCCTCGGACGAGGCGGGCTTCATCACCGGCCAGACCCTGTCGGTGAGCGGAGGCCTCACGATGGCGTGATGCCAGGCACGCCGCCGCCCGGAACTTCCCCTCGCCGTGCCGCGCCCGCCGCGGTTCGCATGACGGACCTCATCACGGTGGAGGGCGGCCCGGAACGGTTCTTCCGGGTCAGCAGGCCCACCGCGGGTGGCGAGATCTTCGAGTTCGCGCTGACCAGGAGCCCGGCGTACGCCTACAAGCCCACGCCGCCTAGGCTCCCCGGTACTTCGAGAAATCCGGCTTGCGCTTCTCGTTGAACGCCCGGATGCCCTCCTCGGCCTCCGGCGTCTCGCGGAAGAGCTTGAGGGTGGTGTAGGCCATCGAGCCGATGCCCATGAAGTGCTCGGTGTCGGTGTTGAGCGACTGCTTGAGCACCTTGAGCGCGGTCGGCGAGAACTGGAGCATCTGGTCCGCCCAGGCGCGCACCTCGGCGCGCAGCTCGGCCGCCGGGACGACCTTGTTCACCAGGCCCCAGTCCAGGGCCTCGGCGGCCGTCAGCCGGCGGAGCATGAACCACAGCTCGCGGGTTCGCTTCTCGCCGATCACCCGCGCGAGGTAGCCGGAGCCCATGCCCGCGTCGAAAGAGCCGACGCGCGGGCCGTTCTGGCCGAACTGGGCGGTATCCGCGGCGATCGTCAGGTCGCACAGGACCTGCAGCACGTGACCGCCCCCGATCGCCAGCCCGTTGACGGCAGCGATCACCGGCTTGGGCGTGTCGCGGATGACGCGGTGCAGCGCGTCCATCTCGAACAGCCCGCTCTGCGACGGGCCGTAGTCGCCGGTCTCCATGCGCTGCTTCTGGTCGCCGCCCGCGCAGAACGCCTTGTCCCCGGCCCCGGTGAGGGCGACGACGCCGATATCGTCGCTGGCCCAGGCACGCTTGAAGGCCATGACCAGCTCGTCGACCGTGCGGGCCCGGAACGCGTTATAGCGCTCGGGACGGTTGATGGTGATCCACGCCAGGCCCTCGTCAACCTCGTATGTCACGTCGGTGAACTCTTGCATCGGCCTCGGTTTCCTCAGCTGCGGTGGCGGACACGGTGAGCCGTCCGCATCTTCTATATGGACTGACCATTAACATACTTTACGGCCGCCGGGATCTCAATCGGCAGCGGGCCGACGGCTCGGCGCGGACGGCTACCCATCAGGCGCGGGCGCGGTGCGGGGCCAGGATCTCGCGGGCGATGACCATCTTCTGGATCTCGGCCGTGCCGTCCGCGATCAGGTAGGCCATCACGTCACGCAGCCGCTGCTGCAGGGGGAACTCCGTGGCATAGCCGAGATTGCCGTGGATCCTCATGGCCGCCTCGATAGCGTCCTTGGCCACCACGGGCGGCCACCACTTGCTCATCGAGGCCAGCGACGTGTGCGGCTGGCCCTGCTCGCGCAGCCAGAGCGCGCGATAGCAGAGCCAGCGGGCCGCCTCCAGGTAGGTGGCATGCTCGGCGAGCAGGAACGACACGCCCTGGTTATCGGCGATCGGCTTGCCGAACGCATGCCGCTGCGTGGCGTAGGCCGCGGCCTCGTCCAGGCTGGCCTGCGCGGCGCCCAGGCACATCAGGCCGATCGCGGCCCGGCTGAAGTCGAAGTGGCTCATCACCGCGCGGAACCCGCCGCCGGCCTCGCCGACTAGGTACGACGCCGGCACGAAGACGTCGTCCAGGTAGATCGAGCCCCAGCCGAGGGGCAGGCAGCCCATGCCCGGCAGGTGGTGCACCGACACGCCAGCGGCGTCACGCGGTACTAGGTAGCAGCTCACCCCCGCGGACCGCGTGGTACCGGGATCGCGCGCGTACACCAGCGCGGCGGACGCATTGCAGGCCCAGGAGATGGCGGTCTTCTCGCCCGCCAGGCGCCAGCCGCCCGGGGCGGGCCGGGCCACCGCGGCCAGGCCGGCGGCGTCGGATCCCGAGCCCGGCTCGGTCAGCGCGATCGCGAGCGTCTCCCGCCCCTCGATCAGAGGCGGCAGGTAGCGCTCCTGCACCTCCTCGGTGGCCTGAGCCAGCTGGGACGCGATGAGCCCGACCTGGATCGGCGCCGACGCCATGTTGACATCGCCGTAGGCGATGGTCTCGGTCACCAGGCCGAGCAGCACCGGGTCGTCCGCACCGGTGCCGCCGTATCGCTCCGGCAGCCCGATGCCGAGCACGCCGAGCTCGCCGAGCTGCCGCAGGACGCCGAACGGGAACTCGGTGGATGCCGCACGCTCCCGGTAACCCGGCAGCAGCACCTTGCGCGAGTACTCGGCCAGGGTCGTGGCGAAGTCCTGCTGCTCCTCGGTGAAGGCGAACGACACCACGGCGCTCATCTCTCCCTAACAGCGGTTACAACGGTGTCCCGGTCGCTGGGCTGGTCAAGTTCGAGGTACGTCAGCGACCGGTTGGCGTCTAGGACAGCCACCTTGCCCGGCGTAGTGGCCGCCCAGTCCCGCGGGATGTCCACGAGGGCTGAGATCTTCGGGTGACGCCGCACTGCCATCGCCTCCTTTGGCCTGACCATATGTAAAATGTATGGTAAGTCCAAAAAAGAGGCAATCAGTCTCTGGCGGCAGAACCGGAAGCCAGGAGGTGACCCGGCAGGGATTTGAAACGCTGATGGCCAGTGAGGCCGAGGTGGTAGCCGGCACCACCCGGTCAACCACCGTGCCGCCGCGCGCCGGGGTCACCGGTCTATCCGCCGTCCGCAGGCGCACCGCCGACACGCGCGACCAGCTCACCCCTCAAGAGGCCCAGATCGCCCGCCTGGCCCGGGCGGGCTTGTCGAACCCAGAGATCGCTGCCCAGCTGTTCCTCAGCCCGCGGACCGTCGAGTACCACCTGGGCAAGGTCTTCACCAAGCTCGGTATCACCTCCCGCCGCCAGCTCCGGCGGGCGCTGCCCGACAGCGGCCGCGACGGGCCGGTGGCATAACCGGGCGCCCGCACTGACCCCCATCAAACAGCGGCCTGGCCCCTGGTTTCCGGGTTCCCCCGGGTAGGCTGGCGGGCGGGCGTTAGTGCGTCTGGCTGGGGAGGCTGTTATGAGCGCTCATGCCGGGCCGGGCGACCACAGCGGGACGTTCCGGTGCCGCCGTGCCGCAGTGGGCGGTGCCGCCGCCACGATTGCCGGGTAG
>Ga0207684_10003662_pt1 | contig 14923 bp, 9 predicted proteins | sample KBSK5501metaG_FD_184342 | JGI IMG/M metagenome (GOLD analysis project Ga0207684, IMG submission 184342) | Corn, switchgrass and miscanthus rhizosphere microbial communities from Kellogg Biological Station, Michigan, USA - KBS K5-50-1 metaG... | ecosystem: Host-associated > Plants > Roots >...
AAGGAGGCACAAATGAACAAAACTTGTCCATGCTGGAATGCTGTTGTAGATGCAAATAGTGCTAGCAGCACTCATCGCAACCATCCCCGGTACTTTAGTACTTCTTATGCTTTTTGGTTTTCTAGCGGCTCTCATCCCAGCTCTTCGTTATGCGTTTCTGCTCATGATCATCTTGATCCCTTGGATCATTTACGTCAATATTCGTAGATATGCGGGTCGTCTGTGGTGGTTCATTCAATCGCCTCTCGACGCTCAACGCTTAGTTCTGATATAATGACATAAGTTTTGCGCAGAGTGCGCAAGTATGCCAGCAAAGGGAGGAACATCGATTATGGATAAATGCCCTTATTGTGGAGCCGAAACCCGGCCCGGGGACAATTTTTGCTTGAACTGTGGCAACCGCCTGCAACCATCAACTCCCTCACCACAGCAGGCTCAACCGGTAATGGGTGATGCCACGCTCCCAGCTTCAGAAGAATGGGTTCAACCCAACGCGGACTCTTCGCCTCCTGCGCAGGGCAGTAATTGGGCAGACGCAAACCTCTTGACCGTCGCAAATACCAGCCCTGAGCCAGCTACGCTCCGCGCCGATGGACCGGACGCCAACAGCTCTGCCGCTCCTGTTGCACAGGCCACACTTGACAAAATTGAAAACCCGGCTCACCTGATTCTTCGCGCAGATACTGGTGAAGTTCTGCAGGATTACACCTTGGAGAAGCCTGAAATCAGCATTGGCCGTGCGCCCAACAGTGATGTTTTGCTCTCAAAAGACAAGCTCACCTCGCGCCGTCATGCGACTATCCGCTACGAGAACGGTAACTACGTGTTACGTGACGAGCGCAGCGCCAACGGTACGTTTGTCAATGGCCAGCAGATCGAAGAAATGACACCGCGTATCCTTCAGGAAGGCGACCATATCGGCATTGGGGAACATGAACTGATTTTCCAGCCTTACAATTCCCCCACGTCTGGCGTAGATATAGAAAGTATGCCGACGATCACTGTCAACTCCTCTGCTGCTGCAGATGTGACCTACCGCACCCGCGAAGATGAGTTGCTAACGGCAGCAACCAGTGATGATTTTAGCACCCGCTCAATGAACGGCGGAGCCGAGCCCTCAGCGCCAGAGGCAGCTGCCACACCCGCAGCTGCTCAGGAAGCTGCACCTCCTTCAGAGGAGGTCGCGCCAGCTCAGACCGTTTCAACCAGGCCCGCACCTGAGGCACCGGGCAGTCCGGCGGTTCCTACACCAACCGATACAGGCGTTACATTTAACCGCCTCACCAGCGTGCCGCAGCCCTCACTTCCAGATGTAGCCCCCTTGATGGCGGCCCTGGCAACCCTGGACGGGCAGGTCGCATCACTGCAGGAGCAACTGAATTCAACCCAGGATGCTATGCGCAATCACGAAGCGGAAATTGCTCAGACCACCGGCCAGCTTCGCACAGGGGTACGGCGCGTAGCAGAACGTATGGATAACACCATTGCCGGTGTGGCCCGCAGCCGCGAGCAATTAGCCTGGGCCGAGCTAACGCAATTGCTGGAAGACGTGATGAACAACCCGCGTGACATTGAGTATGCTACCAAGCTCACGCGCAAAGCACGTGAGTTGAACAAGGTCTTCCAGATTCACCAGAATGTTCTGAACACGCTAGCAGAATGCACAAGTCTTCTGCGCAGCATGATCGGAGAAGATAAATAGCCAGGAGAGCCACTTACCTTGTAAGTGGCTCCCAATTTCTATCCCACGCGCACTACACCGGACAATTCCATGCACGAACAACAATATGACGCAATCATCATTGGCGCAGGGCTAGGCGGCTTGCTCAGCGCCGCGCAGCTACTTCAACGTGGCAAGCAGGTAATTATTTTAGAGCGTTTACCCCATTGTGGTGGACGATTCACGGCAAAAACATTTCAAGGAGTGCAGGTCAGTACAGGCGCTGTACACATGATTCCTTTCGGCAGCAGTGGCGTGCTGGCACGTATGTTACGTCGCCTGCGCATACCACACCGCTTCTTCGATGCCGATGTTTTCGCCTCATTACATGTACACGGCGAGCAAATTCGCGCTCGCGGCTTGTTGGGCCTCTTCAAGGTGCTAGGGCCACGCCAGTTCTTCTGGTTCGCCCGCATGGGCTATTTAATGTTCCTTCGTCCTCTCCGCGCCAGTGAACGCGACCTTCCTTTCGATCAATGGCTGGCACGTCACATCGATGTGAAGCGAAATCGTGAGCTTACTGCTTTCTTTGAGCGTATCTCCCGTTTCGCTCTCAGCCTCGAACTCCATCAAGTGAGCACAGCAGAAGTTATCAAGACCACAAAGAATATGTTGCGCTTCGGCGCTCCCGGCATTGTAGAAGGGGGCTGCGGCGCACTAACTGCAGCGTTAGAGGGTTGGGTCCTTGATCAAGGGGCCGACGTGTACCTGCGTCACGATGTATTGCAAATCTTACAAGCAGGCGGGCAGGTAACCGGCGTGCGTGCGCGTAATAAGACGAATGGCGAAGAACTGGTATTGCTTGCGCCCCTGGTAGTCAGCGATATAGGGCCGCGTGCCACCAACGCACTGCTCCACAACCAACAGATTACGCAGCACGAGGTGCTGAAAATGCAAGCACAACCTGTAGAAGCCCGATTTAGCGCGCTCGATTCACCGCAAGAAGCCGTTGGCCTCAAGGTACACCTCTTGAGCGACGTTTCACTGATTCCCCACAAAGGAATCATGTACTGTCTCGACACACAGCGCATCGCCGGTATAGTGCAGCCGACCAATTGTGATCCGCGCCTGGCCCCGCCAGGTAAACACCTGCTCATCAGCCACCAGGTCATCCAAAGCGACAATATCGAAGAAGAGAAACAATTGGCGCTCGCCGATTTACGTATGCTGTTCGGTGAAGCATTTGAGAAGCATTGTCGCATTCTTACTATGAGCGTCTATCGCGGCGAATGGCCTGTGAATCGCGTTGCGCAGGGGGCAGATGTCACCCCTGATACTTCTACACAAGGCCTGTACTTAGTTGGTGACGCTGTAAAACCCTCTGGCTATCTCATGGTTGAGGGCGTGGCCCAGAGCGTCAATCAGTTTCTTGATCTGCTCGATGCGGCCCCTGCTCGTGCCCGCCGCCCTCGCAATGTTATCCCTCCACCATCACGTCTCAAGGCATTGCGTTGGTTGTGGGAGGCCCCTGGAAATTCCCAAGGAGGTTCATGAATCGAGTTTATTTACCCGGACCAGCTCGCCCTCACCTCGCGCAACTGCTCAGGCGTAAGAATGCGAAAGAGCACTAGCAGGCTCTCTAAATCATATTCCAGGCCGATGGAATGCACCTCCTGCCGGATTCGACCCAGAGCGCTAATCTGCGCTGTTGAAATCAAACCGTAACTAACAAGACTCGCAGCCAATAGCTGATCGGGTGTCAGGAGTTTGAACATAAGCAAGATCTCACCAAGCTGATAGTTCATATCTACACCACGCAGCATACGCTGTATGCGCTGGGCGACCTCCAGGCGTTCCTGCGGGACGAGATGGCCTTCAAGTAGTACACTGCCTAAAGCACGTGTTGCTCGTCCACTGAGTACAGGTGGTGGGGTCTGCGGTGGTGGAGTCGGAAGCGAGGACATTGGCGGAAGACTCTGGACGATATTCAGAAGCGTATCATCCGATGTAACGCTTGTTGATGAAAGGCGGGTCAGTGCATGCTTTATATTTTGATGCGGCTGTTCAGCAAGAGTACGAGTAAAATCGCTCGCATTCTCTTCCTCAGTGGTAACATCCTCTTGCTTATCAGTCTTCAAATCTGCCTCTACTGGTGAGGATGACATTGCATTTACAGGTGTCGACATCGTTTTCGACGATGGAGAAACAGCAGGCGGTGTCGAAGCAGCACTTGAGTTCACTGACGGCCTGACCGGTGTCTGGGCTCCGGTTTGTCCACTTCGATGCTCGTGCTCGAGTTCAATTGGTATATCCTCGATGGGTGATGCACGCAAAGGGAGGCCACTGATTGTAGTAGCATCAACCGGACGGGCCTGCTGCGCTATCGTTCTCAATTCTTCTCCATAGCCCTGGGGCTCTGACATTTGAGATCGACTCTGTAGTGTGCCCTGTCGTTGAACAGGTGGAGTACCGGAGTAACCTCTCGTCCTGTTACTCGATCCACCCACCTCACTTTGGTCAGTGGCATGATTTTCGCGAATCATCCTTGACAACTGCGCCAATCCAGATTCTTCTTGTCCAGGCGCACCTTGCGGCACAATACCTGGCGGCGCTTGAAGATTCTGACGTTGAGTTGAAGCCGGGTTCTGCGGATTATGTGGAACCCAACTCGTCTCTGGCAGCGGCGAGAAACTGCGACTGCTCGGATAAATCACAGCCCGAATCTTCTCCGCAAATCCAGGTAGAGGATTCCCCGGCCTGTTCATTCTCGCAGCTTCGACGGGGCCTGTCTGCGTAGGGCTCGGAGCAGGATCGGGTGACAGCGTCGAAAAGGGTATAGCCGTCTGAGATACACCCTGTGGTGTTACCGCTGGCTCCGTCCTTTCCGCCCGCCATTTGGAAGTATCTGGACTAACAGGCTCTTGAGCATTGGTCGTAGTAGGTATGGCCGAGATTTGTGAGAACGAACCTGCAGCAGGCCCTGGGATGCGCGAGCGTACTGCATCGACCAGGTTCATCACGCCCAGCATCCCATCTACTTGCAGGTCGGTGAGCACAGTGCTAACAGCTTCATCAGAATCATCCTCGCCATATCCCGCAATATTCATACAGCGGTAGGTAAATACCTGTACTCGACGCCCCCGCCGCTGTGTATCCAACGCCACCCAGAACTCACGTCTGCTCGTCGCCGCTTGCGCCAGGTTTACTAGTACCAATCGTATGGGATAACGCGCAATGGCATCGAAAACTTCCACAGCTGTGCGTGCAGGATGACATTCATAGCCGGCAAGCTGAAACTGGCTTATCAGCAAAGCCGTAAGTTGCTGGTCACGCTCAAAAAGTAAAATATGAGGTCCGCCACTATTAACGTTCATACCAGCACTACCTCCAATTACTGCTCGCATGCTGGCTGAGTCCGCGAGCCTGTCCTGCGAGATTTGTCCATTTGACCCTGGCTCGACTCGTTGATACCTCGCTTCGCTATACTCCGTCATACATCGACACTCCAAAACATAGGGCGCCCATGAGGGCATCTACAATTGACATTGGCGCTAGTATAGCACACAAATGTACCAGAGAATAGCTCTTAAGACTTTTGAGTTTTGCAATGTAAAATTACCTGGAAAGAAAGGCAGCACAAATAAACCATGTCTCAACCGATTCCCTCCCATCACCATCCCGTTATCGCCCTGATGACTGACTTTGGCCAGGGCGATGGCGATGTAGGTGTGATGAAAGGCGTTATTGCCGGTATTGCCCCGGATGCCCACATCATCGATATCACTCATCACGTCGCACCTCAAAACGTCGCATCCGGCGCATGGATACTGGCCTCAGCTTACCGCTACTTCCCCAAAAACACGGTCTTTGTATGTGTCGTTGACCCGGGCGTCGGCAGCGCCCGTGGGGCTATCGCCGTTCATGCAGGAGAATGGTTCTTTGTCGGCCCCGACAATGGGCTTTTCAGCTATATCTACTCAGAACAGGCGGTCCATGCAGCCGTTCTTCTTACAAACCCAACGTATCATCTGCCACATGTCAGTTCAACCTTTCATGGCCGTGATATCTTTGCGCCGGTTGGCGCTTACCTGGCGCGTGGGCTGGCTCGCACCTTCCATGAACTTGGGACACCGGTGGACCCAACTACACTGCAGCGCCTGGAGTTCGGGTCTACCAGCCGCCGGGGAACAGGCATTGATGCGCATATCGTTCACGTCGATAACTTCGGAAACCTGATTACGAGTATCCCCCTTACCATAGTACCTGACCTGTTCACTGCCCCGCAGGTACGGGTTGTCTTTCCGAAAGAGAGTTTAGTGATAGAGGAACGCAGGCGCTTCTTCGCCGGTGGTCCCAATGATGGCCAACCATTCATCTATGGCGATAGTTCGGGATACGTAGGTATTGCGATACGTAATGGCAATGCCGCTAAAACGCTCGGCGTAGGGTCTGGCGCCACAATTACGCTCGAAATGACAGGCAAATAAATCTTTCCTCTAGCGAATCCAGCGGTTTGATAATATTGCTTTCGTTATATTTGACAATAGATCATCCTGATAACTACACTCACAGGAAAAGTGACCGGTTCTTCAGCACACCCGTTCTATCTTTTAGCAGCAGCGACTTACGTTACAACCGGACTTAGCTCTCATTCGTATTCATATTTGAACGGATGTATAAGCAGTTGAAACTCTTGACATGGGTCTATCTGTACTGTATGCTACCATTACCGGATTGTTTTTAGCGTACCCTTGTAGGTTTCGTTTCCCGCCTGGAATGGAACATGGGACCGAAATTGAAACTGAAAATACAAAGTCAAGGAGTTCATCTCCACCTTGGAATTGATAAGGAAAAGGTTGGTTCCCCGCCTCGACTTGCCCAGCAGTTCGTCTCCATCTTGGAATTGATAAGGAAAGGGCTGGTTCTCCGCCTCGATCTGACGAGCAAGAAACCAGCCCTTTTAAATCAATATCTATCCCCCAGCAGGGGAGGCCTACATTATTGTAATTATTCTTAATCCATTCACTAGTGCGTTATCTCAGCAGTTAGCCAAAACAGTCTAACAGCATAGAACAGAGAGGGTGACCAATGGATCTGGTTAAGCGGTTAGAGGAATATAGAGATCGGGAACGTGATTTACAGTGGGAAGGAACCTTTGCTCAGTACTTTGAGATTGCCACCAAAAAGCCGGAAGTAACGCGCCTTGCTCATGAGCACATTTATCATATGATTATGGATACGGGCGTCGAGACTTCTAGAACAGGCGAACCTCGCTATAATTTCTTCAGCCAGGAAATCTTCGGTATCGAAAAGCCCCTGCAGCAGATCGTTGAGTATTTCGACTCTGCTGCAAAGCGTCTGGAAGTACGTAAACGCATCATGCTGCTCATGGGACCTGTCGGCGGTGGTAAGTCTACTATCGTTTATCTGATCAAGCGCGGATTGGAAGCATACACACGCACGGAAGCCGGTGCGCTCTATGCTATTAAAGATTGCCCCATGCACGAGGAACCTCTCCACTTGATCCCGTACGACCTACGGCCAGATGTGGAGAAAGAGTTCGGGCTGTACATCGAGGGTGACCTCTGCCCTCACTGCCGCTTTATGGTAGATACACGATACAAGGGGCATATTGAAGAGGTACCGGTCAAACGCCTGGCTTTCAGTGAGAAATATCGTTTGGGCATCGGCACGTTCACGCCGTCCGATCCAAAAAGCCAGGATATCAGCGAGCTTGTTGGCGGTATCGACCTCTCCACCATTGGAGAAGTGGGTGTGGAAAGCGATCCGCGAGCCTATCGCTTCGATGGTGAGCTGAACATCGCCAACCGTGGCATCATGGAATTTGTCGAAATGCTCAAAACCGACGAGAAGTTCCTCTATGTCTTGCTCACACTCAGCCAGGAACAGAACATCAAAACCGGGCGTTTCAGCATGATCTACGCCGACGAAGTGGTCGTCAGCCATACCAATGAGCATGAATACCAGGCATTCGTGGGCAACAAAAAGTCGGAAGCTTTGCAAGACCGCATCATTCTTGTCAAGGTACCTTACAACCTGCGTGTCTCCGACGAGATCAAAATTTATGAAAAGCTGCTCAAGCAGAGTTCCTTACAGAACGTCCATATCGCACCATATACACTACATGTTGCCAGTATGTTCGCTGTCCTTACGCGTCTTGAACCTTCAAAGAAGGCAGGCATGAGCATAATGAAGAAATTGAAGCTCTATGACGGTGAGGACATCGAGGATTTCAAGCAGAAAGATGTCCGAGAATTGCAGGAGGAAGCGGTACGCGAGGGTATGGATGGCATTTCGCCACGCTATGTCATCAATCGCCTCTCAAGTGCGCTGGTCAAACAGAACACCACCTGCATCAATCCCATCGACGCGCTGCGGGCTCTGCGTGATGGCCTGGATCAGCATACCAGCATCACGCGTGAAGAACGCGAACGTTATCTGAACTTCATTAACGAAGCGCGTAAAGAATACGATGAGATTGCCAGAAAAGAGGTCCAGCGAGCCTTCGTCTACTCCTACGAGGAATCGGCAAAGACCCTGCTGAATAACTACCTGGATAACGTAGAAGCCTATTGTAATAAAACCAAGCTGCGCGACCCTATCACCGATGAAGAGATGGAGCCTGATGAGCAGTTGATGCGCTCGATTGAAGAGCAGATCGGCATCACCGAAAACGCCAAGAAATCCTTCCGCGAGGAAATCCTCATTCGCATCTCGTCGCTGGCTCGTAAGGGCATGACCTTCGACTACACCAGCCACGAACGCTTGAAGGAGGCCATTGAGAAGAAACTCTTCGCTGACCTGCGCGACGTGGTCAAGATCACTACATCCACGCGCACTCCAGACAAAGATCAACTTCGCAAGATTAACGAAGTCGTTAACCGCCTGATGGCGGAGCATGGATACTGCCATATATGCGCTAACGAGATCTTGCGCTATACAGGTAGTTTGTTGAATCGATAGCATTTGGAGCGCTGCAAATCGCAGCATTTGCGCTCTAAAACGTAACTAAATCGGCATGAGGGGCGCGATAACTCGCGCCCCAACCGTTTCGCGGCTGAAAGGAGTGTGCTCCATGTCTGTCTCCCAGCATGACTGGTCTTTGCACCGTAAGGGGCAGGCCGACCAGGAACGTCACAAAGAGAAGATTCGCGAAGCAATCAAGAAAAACTTGGGCGATATCGTCAGCGAGGAAAGCATCATTCTCTCCGATGGCAAGAAGATGGTGCGCGTACCCATTCGCTCTCTAGATGAATATCGTTTTCGCTATGACCCCGGCCGCCAGCAACACGCCGGCCAGGGCGACGGAAAAAGCAGAGTCGGCGACGTAGTTGCCCAGGAGCCCAGGCCCGGTAAAGGCAAAAAGGGTGATGCAGGTAAAGAGGCTGGCTACGACTACTACGAAGCCGAAATTACCATGGAAGAACTGGCGGCCATGATCTTTGAGGACCTGGGCCTGCCCAACCTCGAACAGAAACGCCAGCAGGAACTCCAGACCGAGGCCGTGCGTTTTACCGATGTGCGCAAGAAAGGCCCCCTGACAAACCTGGATAAGAAACGCACCATCATGGAGAATATGAAGCGCAACGCCGCCAAAGGTGAGGCAAAGTTCAAGGATATTAAATCTGAGGACCTGCGCTATAAGGTCTGGGAGCCGACGATTCGCTACCAGTCCAATGCTGTGGTGATAGCCATGATGGATGTTTCAGGATCCATGGGTGAATTCGAGAAGTACATCGCGCGCAGCTTCTACTTCTGGATGGTGCGCTTCCTACGCACGAAGTACAACAACGTACAGATCGTCTTCATCAGCCACCACACCGAGGCTAAAGAGGTCACCGAAGAAGAGTTCTTCCACAAGGGTGAGAGCGGCGGTACCCAGGTCTCATCTGCCTACGAGCTCGCCTTAGATATCATCAAAGAACGCTACAACCCGGACGACTGGAACATCTATCCTTTCCACTTCTCGGACGGCGATAATCTACCCTGGGACAATGACCGCTGCGTACAACTGGTCACCAAATTGATGGAACTTTGTAACATCTTTGGCTACGGCGAGATCCGCGAGGGCCACTACCGCTCACCCAGCACGCTGATGTCGGCCTATAACAAAATCAGCGACAAGAAATTCATCGCGGTGACCATCTCTGATAAGAAAGAGGTCTATCCTGCGCTGCGGAAATTCTTTGCGCAGCGCGAACCCGTTCCCACAAGGTAACCGTTTAAATAGAGGGGGTCTCCTCATGGCAGATACTGATATCGAGCGATTGCGCGATTCGATAGATGAAGCCTGGGAAGAAGCACGTAACTTCGGGCTTGATCCATTTCCCACGCATTTCGAGCTAGTGCCTGCATCAATCATGTACGAGTTTGCCTCGTATAGCTTACCCGGCCGCTTCAGTCACTGGACGCACGGGAAAGCTTATTACAGGCAAAAGATGCAATACGACTTCGGGTTGAGCAAAATCTACGAGATGGTGGTCAACACCAACCCGAGCTATGCCTTCCTGATGGATATGAACAACCTGTTACAGAACACATTCGTAGCAGCGCATGTCTTTGGTCATACCGATTTCTTCAAGAACAACGCCTACTTCCAGCACACCTCGCGTCGCATGATCGACAAAGTAAGCATCCATGCCGAGCGCATCGCCAAGTACGAGTTCGATCATGGCAAAGCAGAGGTGGAGCGCTTCCTCGACGCCGTGCTTTCAATTCAAGAGCACGTCGACTACAATCTGCTCATTCGCGAGAACGAGCCAGATAAAGATAAACAGAAAGAGAAAACTGTAAAACAGTTAACAAGCAACTACGATGACCTGTGGGGGTTGGAAAAGAGTGCCAGAAAGGTAGAAGAGGAACGCGACCGGTTCCCGGGCAGACCACCAAAGTTTCCAGAGAAGCCCGCAAAGGACCTTTTACAATTTCTGGCAAACTACTCCCCACACCTTACACCCTGGCAACGCGACATCGTCGAGATCGTACGTACCGAGATGCTTTACTTCGTGCCCCAGATGCAAACCAAGATAATGAACGAGGGCTGGGCTTGCCTTATCGGGAATAGTTTGGTGCTAACTGAGCGTGGCTACCTACGCTATGACGCGCTCCATGAATTGCTGGAACAGGGTGAATCCGTGATGGTGGGCAGTGGTGCTGGAGGACAAGACCGGATCACAGACAGGCATATTCATTGCAATGCGGCTACGATTCGCCTGCGCACGCGACGAGGTCTTGTACTAGAGGGGGCAGAAGAACACAAACTCAGTATTGGGCCGGACCGGTGGATTACACTGAAAGATGTTAAAGTGGGACAGCGTATCCCATTGAGCGTCGGCGACAATATCTGGCCTGAGCAACTTGTAGCCATATCCTCACCTGTGAAAATTGTTGCATCTACTGTGGAAGATGTGGCAATGGCTGCAGGAGTCGGTGTGCATACTGTGTATCGCTCACTTGGTGGCAAAACCTTTTACGCCAAAGACCGCATTGCTGCGGCTATCGAGAGTACAGGCTACCGGTTCGGCAGTGCTGGCAAACCGTTATACAGTCTTCGCCTGCCACTCGTTGCACCAACGCATGTCACCGAGTCATTTGCCGAGTTTCTAGGCTATCTCATTGGCGATGGCAATATTCACGTCTCGAAGAATGCAATTGGCTACACCACTGGTGACCGGGAATTAGCAGACCGTTATGCCTCGCTTGTCACAGAGCTATTCGCCATTGAGCCAACCTTGTTCTGGGACGATAGGACTGTCAATGGAAAAGGAGGCCGCTGGCGTGTCGTCTTCTATTCTGCGAATGTGCTCGACCTTCTCCAATCGCTAGGCATCAACCTGCGAGCAAAAGCGCGGCAGAAAAGTATACCTGATTGCATTCTACGCTCACCCAAGCCTGTAATAAGCGCTTTCTTGCGTGCCTACTTTGATTGTGATGGCTGCGCCTCCGTCACACAAGGTGTGATTTTATCCACCTTCAGCGACGATATCGCGCAGACCTTGCAGGTCCTGCTGCTGAATTACGGCGTTCTTACACGCCGTCGCGGGGTTAATGTATGGATCAGCGGCAAATCGGCACAGGTTTTCGCGCAAGAGATTGGATTCGGCCTTGCTCGCAAGCGAGAAAATCTGGATCAGTACCTTGCGAATCACCGTTGGTTCCTCAAAGAAGACCCAATAGACGAGGTAGTCAGTATCGAACACGATGTGGCCGATGTTTACGATATCACGGTTGATCGGTCGCATCGCTATGTTGCTAATGGCATGCTGCACCATAATAGCATATGGCACTCGCGCATCATGCGCAGACTCGCCGAACGCGGCGTAATCTCAGACTCAGAAGTAATCGAATTCGCACAATTGCACTCCGGCGTACTCTCACCATCGCGCACCTCGCTCAACCCGTACTACCTGGGCTTCAAGATGCTTGAAGACATCGAGAAGCGCTGGGATAATCCCACCGGGGAGGAGCGAGAGCGATTTGGACGCAAACCCGGCATGGGTCGTCAGAAGATCTTCGAAGTACGCGAACTTGACAACGACGTCTCCTTCCTGCGTAACTACCTCACCGAAGACCTGGTGAAAGACCTTGATCTCTACATCTACAGGAAAGAGGGAGACGAGTGGGTCATCGTCGAGAAAAACTGGGAGAAGGTGCGCGATAATATAGTTGCCAACCTGAACAACTTCGGCAACCCCTACCTGGTAGTCGACAACGGTGACTATCGCGGCAACCGCGAGCTCTACTTGAAGCATCTCTTCGAGGGCCAGGAACTCGACCTGGTCTACGCCGAGAAGACGCTCCAGCACGTCTACCTGCTGTGGGGCCGCCCCGTCCATCTTGAGACAGTCTACGAAGGCAAGCGTATTCTGCTTTCGTATGACGGTGAGAGAAACTCGAAGAGCACGTTGGAAAAGTGAATCTTTAGAAAGAAAAGTAGGAGCGCAATTCGTTGCGCTCCTACTAAGTGGCTCATCCCCTACATCTGCTAAGCTCTTGACGAGCGCGTTACCATTAAGAGCAGAAGAAGTGCTTATTTTGTCATCATTGCACAACAGGAGAGACAGCCATGATTAGTGTCCTACTGGCATTCATCGGCGCACTCATCGTAATGGCCATACTGAGCATTGGGCGATTCGCATTTGGACGCCGCGAAGCATTCGTAACTCGCAAATTTATCAGGTGGTTCATCGGCTACTTCATCTTTAACTTCATCTTCTGCTTTTTAATTATCTACGGTACTGAACCCGCATTAACCGGCCCCTTTGGAGGATGGCAATGGCTGCTCTGGCCGCTTGTACTCAGCAGCATTGGCAATCTATTCTCTTTCGTGCGCCCGGCGCTAGGCACATTGGGAGATATCTCAGCCGCCAGCCAGGGACGACGCTCAAGCAGCGGCAATCGCGTCTCACTTCCAGTCGATGCCTCGCGCGGCGCTATCGCGGCAGGCATCTTCGGCCTGGCCGTAGCCGTGTTCATTGGTATCGTTGTCGCCGGCCTGATCGTCGTCTTCACTACCTGGTTTGATAGCAATGCAAAGGCGCTCGCTGCCATTCCTCATGTGATTGTAGAGAAACCCACCACTCCGTTGATACCGACCGATCCCAACCATATCGTCCTGGTCAGCTCGAGCATCGCCTCTTTCAAAGGTCAACAGGTGCTCGGCTCCAACGGGCAGAACCTGGGTTCATCCTATAACCTTGATCCCAACAGCTATACGCTGCAATCTATCAACCACCATCTCTATTATGTCGCCCCGTTATCCTACAACAACATCTTCATCAACCTGTCTAATTCTTTCACACCTGGGTTCGTTGTCGTAGACGCTGAAAATCCGCAGGCGCTACCAGCTTTACACACCGGCGGTAATGACACAATCGCCTACCTGCCCGGCGCGCTCCTCAACCAGGACCTGATACGGCACGTCTACCTAAGCGGCTACACCTATGGTAGGCTTGTTGACCCCACCCTGGAGCTTGACGACAGCTTTCATCCTTACTGGACGATCTCTCTCATGCAACCAACGCGTGGCTATACCGGTAATGTACTGAGTGAAGTGCTGATTGTAGATGCGCACACAGGGGACATTAAGGTTTATAAGCCGCAGAATGTGCCGACCTGGGTAGACCGCGTCATGCCCTCAGATACAGTGAGTAACTACCTGTCCTGGTGGGGACAATATCATGCAGCGCCATGGTTCAATCCCTCCGGAGCTGGCCAGCAGAGCCCTGCGAGCAACCCTCAGTTGCTTTATAACAACGTCGATCAACCTGTCTGGCTCGTTCCAATGACATCATCGTCTTCAAACGATCAATCCAGCACCGGTGTCTTCCTCTTCGATACGCACAAGAACGAGGCGCACTTTTACCCAGATGCGGCAGGTCTGGGTATCGGTAGCAATGTACAGAACACGTTCCAGTCGACACGTGCCAATATCCTGCGCTACAACGTGGACAGCTTCCAGTTGTACGAGATCTGCGGCCAGCCTACCTGGGTCGCAATTTATAGCAGCGGCAGCATTTACCAGGACGTGGGTATGCTCGCCGCCAGAAACCTGAATGGAGGCAACGTGCAGTTCGAGACAACGCTTAGCAGCGCGCTGGCTGATTATAAACAGTGGCTCACGCAAAATAATATCTCCAATAACTGCGGAGCTACACCCGGCGGAGGAACGCAGCAAGCCGTGACAGGCAAGGTCTCGCGTATATCGGCGGTACAGCAAGGTGGAAATACCATTTACTACATCCAGATCGAAGGGCAACATGTAATCTTTACCGCGAATTTGAGCCTTTCAGCCAAACTACCGCTCGTGCAACCTGGTGATACCGTCACCGGTACCTACCTTACAAATCAGGGAGGTCAGACAGTGAACCTCAAAACCTTCAATGACCTGACTATTAATCTCGGTCCGGCGCCGACCCTAACACCTTCGCCTGGCATTGGGGCGTCCCCAACACCTGTTCCCTCGCCTTGAACGGAGAGAGCGAGTTATCCCGAAAAGGTACTGCCCCCGCCCCTGGCACCCCGCGGGGGGTGCCAGGGGCGGGGGCTAGGCCAAGCGCTGTTGCCCGGATAATTCACACTTCCCAGCGTTCTGACCTCAAAGGCTATCGCAGTATCCTCAATTTGCACTAGGCAAAGTAGCCAAAACGTGCTATCATACAGCCAGCGAACGAAAGTCAAGCCAGTGCGCTGAAAGGGAGGAAACGCATGGCCCACTACTTTACCCGCGAACAAGCCGAAGCA
>Ga0207684_10003663_pt1 | contig 14921 bp, 7 predicted proteins | sample KBSK5501metaG_FD_184342 | JGI IMG/M metagenome (GOLD analysis project Ga0207684, IMG submission 184342) | Corn, switchgrass and miscanthus rhizosphere microbial communities from Kellogg Biological Station, Michigan, USA - KBS K5-50-1 metaG... | ecosystem: Host-associated > Plants > Roots >...
CTGGATTTGGCCAAGTGCAGCATCGACATCGTCCGCCTTCAGGAGATTGCGAAGCACTGCGGCGCAAAGCAAGGGATGCTATCCAGCGACTTGGCGGCCGAAGCAAGCCGAGTCCTCGATGAGACCGAGGGCGAGTTCCTCCCCGGATGGGAGGAGATCGAGACCGAGACCAATGGTGGCCGTGGCGGGGCTGCCGAGTATGTGCGCACACTCCGCCAGGTGGCGGACACCGCAAGGGTGGACATCATGGGCGCCTTGGCTGCCAACCATTTGGCGCGCCAAGAACCCCGCAAAGCGATTCCTCTCCTGGAGCAGGCATTGGAGCGGCAGCCGGAGCGTGAAGATCTAGCCCGAAGGCTCCGTGCCGCCTACCTCGAGACCGGCCAGCATCTCAGAGCAATCGAAATTCAAAAGGACCATGCGCTAGACGCCTGACCTCGGATTGACGTTGTCGGCCGTCGACGCGGCACATTTACAACCGAATAGGCCGGCCCGCCAACCCTTTGCTCACGAGCGATTGCCCGCCGGCGGATCGCTCGGAGCGAGAGTATGGACCGGTGCATGGATTGCGGTGGCGTACTCCTGACCGTCGATCGTCGATGTCTTCCAAGCGCAGCGACAACTGCGGCAGAAACTCCAGCCACCGCGACTACGGGCGCGGTCGGTCAGTTCTCCGGAGCAGCCTGGGCACGCACATCTGCCCACGGCGACGCGAGCCAGTGCAGCGGCGCGGTCGAACATGCGTTCGAGAATCGTACCGCAAGGACTGCGGGGTCAGCGAGCCTCCAATCGGAAGCCAAGATCAGCATGATCGGCCGGACGAATCCACCAGCTCAGCTCGTTTGCGGAGAGAGGTTTGAAGGGTCGCGCGTTCGCCATCGGAGAACCTTCACAACCGAATGGGCCGCGATTAACTTCCGGCAAGCGCTTACACGCGAGATTGGGCGGACGCGGGTTGAGGCGTCAGCCTTGGCGCTATGCACGTTGAGCCCGGCGCCCAACTGCACCGGCGACGCGGCGCCGTCTTGGGCGAGGGCCTGGCTTTCGTGGCACCAACTGGAACGATTCCGTTGCGCGTTTCGCTTCCAGCGATGCATCTCCAACCGATGCCTGGCGGTAGGTCCTTAGCGCGCTCGCTAGTTCGTCGCTGATTGGGCGCGCAGCAAGGATGAGGGCAGCTATCAATTCCTTCCTGCTCGTACGCTCACCCGCGGCGTCCACGAGATCTACAAGGGCATTGATCCGGTCACTGAGCGGCGCAGGAATGGTCAAGCCAATGCCTTCCTCGGGCGCATCATGCAGAGGTGCGTCTGAGCGGATACGGCGCCGGGCGGTCATTCAGGAACCAAGTTCACTAGGCACCCGTTCAGGACTATCATATATTTATCATGTGTCTATCATGCGTTTCGGCCAGGATAACGTAGAGAGCCTGTGCCGACTGCTTTGAGAGCTACCCGGCGAGCGGGTACAAGCGCGGGGCGCAAGCCCAGAGGACGGGGGACTCGCGCCATTCGCCGGCCAGCGAGCGGCCGAAAACCGGCTCTGATCAGTGCCGGGAACTTTATTCTCGCGACGAGAGATTCTGGGTATAAGAGCACCTCCCACGCGGTTGCAGAGTTCGTTGACAACTCGCTCCAGGCGGGGGCCACAGCGATCGCCATTGATGTAGTCGCCAGCGAGGATGAGGACTACCCCATCGAGTTGCGGGTGACTGATGATGGGATCGGCATGGACGCCGAGACGTTGACGGCCGCCCTTGCATTCGGGGGCTCGAGTCGATTCGATGACCGGTCGTCGCTCGGCCGTTACGGCATGGGACTGCCGAACGGTGCATTAAGTCGCGCTCGCAGAGTTGAGGTGCTCACTTGGCAACAAGGATGCCTAGTGACCACACACCTCGACGTAGACGAAGTCGTTGCCGGCAGGCGTGCGACCTTGCCTTCGATCCAAAGTATCGAGCGACCACCCTTTGTGCCTCGAACGCCTCATGGAACGGTGGTACGGCTGCTTCGATGTGATCGCCTTGAGTACAAGCGGATATCTGCCTTGGTCAATAAGCTGCACCAAGACCTCGGCCGGATCTACCGGCGCTTTCTTAGCCGTGGCCTAAATCTTCGAGTGAACGATCGCCGCGTGGCTGCTTACGATCCGCTTTTGCTCCAGTCTGAGAAGGGCGTCGGTGCACGGCCATTCGGCGATGTTCTTGTCTATCGCCTGGGGGTTGGCAAGGAAGGCAGAGTCGAAGTTCGTTTCAGTGAATTGCCGATCGAGCGGTGGCACGATCTGTCCTCTGAGGAGAAGAGACGACTCGGTGTCACCAACGCGCCAAGCGTGTCGGTCATGCGGGCAGATCGCGAAATCGATCGTGGCTGGTTTTTCATGGGAACGAAGCGCCATGAGAACTACGACGATTGGTGGCGATGTGAGGTGAGCTTCGATCCCTCGCTCGATGAACTGTTCGGGATAACTCATGCAAAGCAAACGATTAGGCCAAATGAAGAATTGCTACAGGCGCTCGCCCCCGATCTCGAACCCATTGCTCGGGCCTTGAACAGTCACGTACGCCATCAGTTCGAGCTGCTTAAGGCGACAACTCCCTTGTCAGCTGCAGAACGCCAAGCGACTCGCGCAGAGAAGTCTTTGCCTGCGATTCCTCGACGCCACGAGACCATCCGTGAGGACGTGCGCCGAGTGCTCGACGCGCGCACAGATCTCAGTAGAACTCCTACAGCGCCTTACCAACTGATCGTGACGGATCTTCCAACGACCGCAGCCTACGAGGTGGTTGTCTATCGAGGTACGGTCATGTTGCTCTTGAACGCTCGCCATCCCCTCTATCGAGACCTGTATGGACCATTGGCGATGAGCGAGGTAGAGAAGGACCGGGAAACCGCCAAGCACGTAGCACTTGCAGTACTTGCGGCGGGGCGCGCCGAGCTCAGCGCGCGTCGAGGGAGGGACGACTTGCGACGCTTTCGGCAGACCTGGGCAGACGTGCTGGCCACTTTCTTCAACGCCTAGACATCGTGCCCAGGCAATGGTGTGACATCCCGGTCCCATTCACGTGGCCTGACGCTTCGAGACGGATGTTCAGAACTTATGCGCGAAGCATTTCAAACGGCCATAGCGGCACCGCCAGTGCAGAGCGCGTAAGTACGGCTGTCCTTGGGACAGCGGAACCTCACTTGAGGGCGGCGGCACACATACTCAGCGACTTGGTGCGGCAGGGGTGGGCTCTGTCAGTGGGCACGAAAGGTGATGTATGCGTGGCAGTACCCGAGGCGGAGGTCGATCCGTTTGCGGAGAAGGCACGGGTGCGAAGGCAAGAACTTATCAAGCGCGATGAGCAACTCTCCTCGCCTGCGGTCAGGCGATTCGTGGCAGACATGGAAAGGCCGCGCCAGCGTGGGGAGAGTTTCGTTTCAATCTTCAGCCTCATGCGCGATGGTCAAGACCTCGCAGAGCGTCTCAGAGCTCTGCGTTCGGGGCCAGATTCTTCGGCCAACTTGCGCGATGTCATCGATCCGTATGTCCAGGTGATACAGAACGGCGACCGATGCGCCCACACCGGTCTCAGGCTCGTGGACGTCTGGCGGTACTTTCGCCATACCTGGTCGAACCAGTACACGAGTACGCCGGGTCGAACAATGCTGATCCTGGTCCGCGATCGTGCAGCCCCATTCCACCCGGTGATCGGAATTGCGGCGCTCGCGAGTGCCATTGTCCAAATTGCGGAACGTGATGAGTGGATTGGCTGGCAACCAGAAGCCTTTCTAACGCACCTTGCGAAGGCTCCCACACTATCGATGGCTCGGTGGATCGCTGATCGCCTGACGCGAGGTCTAGATGAGATCCATCTCGATGATCTTATCGAGGACGGGTTGTACTGGCCATCGCTGTGGGATGCGCCAACCACGGAAGCGATTGAGCGGCTCGTAGACGAGGCGAGTTTGCGGAGACGGGACCATCATCGGTTCGTGCGTAGAGCCGAAAACAAGACGTCTAGCGGCGTGGATAACTGGAGAGACCGAGCGGAGTCGGACCTCTTCCGGAGCAAGCGGTGCCTGGCGTTGTCCGAGCTGTTGCGACTCAGAATGGCACTGGCACCGTTACTCGATCCGAAACCGACGGTGCGTGGTATGAGGCGATGCCTCGAGTCGCCCGCTGGTCGCAGAGCAATCGCAGCCGTCCTGCGACGTGCGAAGGCCGATGCAGTTGGGACCGAAATTGGGGACTTAACCGTGTGTGGGGCAGTAGCCCCCTATAACGCCATCTTGGGAGGCAAGTTGGTGAGTATGCTGGCGGTGAGTCCAACAGTCCTTCGCGCTTATCACGAGCGATATAAGGACTACGCCAGTGAAATTGCCTCATCGCTCGCAGGTCGTGCGATTCGGCGCCGGTCCAACCTGGTCTTCGTCGGTACGACTTCGCTCTATGGTTCAGGCTCGAGCCAGTACAACCGACTTCGCATTCCAGCTCAAGCCTTGGACGGCCACGGGGATATCTACTTTCACGCCCTTGGGAGGTCGCGGTCCTTCGGGACGTCGCACTTGTCAAACGGGGCGGTAACCGCCCTCGTACAGCTTTCCGAGCAGAGTCGAGCGGGCGTCAGAGTAAACAGCATCTTCGGCGAAGGGGTGAACCCCAAGCTTCGCAAGGTTCGCGACGGTCTTGTGCTGTTGGGGTGGCCAGCGGACTATCTACTGCAGCATGGGCGTCAGCGGATCGTCTACGGCGTATCGCTGGTGGACAATCTCTTGCCGTACCTATTGGGACGCGAACAACGTCCGCGTTATCTCTTTTCGCCCAAGATATCTAATGACATTGAGCGGATCAGTGATTGGTGGCACGAGCGGTGGGTGACAGAGCGGATCAAATTGGACGCGGTCGTAGACAGAGTAGCCATGAACTCGCTGTTACGTCCTGTGCGGCATGGTGCTCGAGTGCAACTGCCGCAGGAAGCGGAGAAGGATTAGAGACTGCCCACGTCAGCTAGCGCCTTGTCGGCGCAGTTTGTAGACCTCTGAAGCCTGGGTCATCGTGAGGGTGAATCGGCTCGTGTCGTCATCCTGAGCTTGGGCTAGATCCAGCAGCCTGACTTTATCGCCCGGAGCGAACCCGGGAGTCTCAGTTGGAGTTCGCAGCAAAGCTGATCTCGGCTGTACGTCGGTCTCGACGATCCAACTGCGTGGTCCATTCCGGCTAACGATGATGACCTCGCAGTCGACGAAATCCAAGGTTGGGCTACCCAGAGCGCTCGCCGCTGGACCGCTCCAGTATTCCTCGCATAGATGTCTAACGCTGCAGAGACGACACATTGAGAGTGCCGGACGAGCGGCGGGAGGCCGGAAACGGAGTTGGCCTTCTACCTTCGCAATTCGCTCCAGAAGCTGGCGTGCAAGAGCACCAAGCTCGGCGTCTGTCGGAGGCCTAATCCATTCGTCATGGGTTGCATATGACAGGAGCAACCGCCTGACTGGGATATTTTCGGGATTGACCTCAGCATCCCGGCTCCAAAGAAGTGAGTAGGCTCTTATCTGGTCGGCGTGGTGAGGATCCGGCGCTCCTGTTTTGTAGTCGGTAATAGAGCATCCAGTTTCGTCAATGGTAATTAGGTCGGCTCTGCCGGCAAATTTGAGCTCAGGAGCGCGCAGCTCCACCTCCGGGTTGGAACCGTCCATCAGAGAACGGCGATGGGTGTCGTCACTGCCATGTTCGGCATGTGACGCATACCTGAGGTCGGTGCGCGTAAGAATCGCTTGTACGCGTTGCCGAATTGCCGGTACCTGTAGTAGCAGAGCCGAACGAATCCCAGCGACGCGATCTGCGACGCGAGGATTTGCTTCGAGTGGCGCTATGTGCTCCTCGATGACCCGACTAGTTAAGGCGGTATAGCCGCCAAGACTTCTGAGCACCTCAACCGCACATGGATCCACCAACGAGCGACATGCCCGATCGTGGAGACCCATGAGGATAAGTTCCAACACGCGATGCATTACGTCCCCGACGAGCGCCGGGAGAATCGGTCGAGGTGGATAGCCCGGTCGCGTCCACAGTCCCGCATACGTTGCGCGACTCAATGCCCAGCGCCGAGGACATTCTTCCGCAGCTCTCAGGCTGCTGTAACTCCAAGCTTTGGGGAGGGGTGGCCATACACCATCGACGCCTTGAACGCCTGTTGCGAAAGCAGGCACGTCTGCCATCAGCCGATCGCTTCCATCACCTGCTGGCTGGCGCGAGGTAGGTTCTGCGAGATGACCATCTCATCAATAAGCTGGACCGGAACCACCGTGCCGAATTCCTTGGCTTCCACGAGCCGTTCGTCGGCGGGATGGTCTGGTGTTAGCGGACCGTGGATTCCCACGATCAGTTCCCGTCCGTTACGGCGAGCGAGGATCGGTACCTCAATGGTGCCGATACCAGGGACTTTGACTGACGCATGCCGAATGAACTCAACGGTCTCGAGGCCTTGCCGCACGAGATCTGCGTAAAGCTTGTCGGCGGCTTGTTCGAGTCTCCCCAAGTCAAGCGCGGGCGGCTCATCGAGGACCAAGTAGCGGAGCAGGCTGGCGCCCAGGTACCTGTCTAGCAAGTGGTGCTCGAACCTGTTCTTAAAGCTGCGTAGGCAGCGGTAGCAAGAACGGTCGCAATGTGCAGGGCAGTTCTCAAGTATCCCGATGGCATCGTCGAACAGCGCTCGGCCATGCTCGGCAACTCGCCGCGTGAATCCAGCACCCCCAGCGAGGGTGTCGTACAGATAAATCTCAGCCTCGAGCCCTTCATGGGCACCGGGGGTCAGTGCAGGCCGATACTCCGCTTGGAGTTCGCCAGTCTCTATCTCGAGCCGTCTTGTTGCCGCGATAACGAAGGCTTCCGCCAGCGTGCGTAAAGCGACATCGGTCGCGAGAAAGCCCGGGCGAAGCGTTAGTGGCTTATCCACTCGCAAGGAGATAAGCAGTACGTCTGATATGAAGTCCGTCCCTAGGACGAGGCCTTGCGTAACTCCACCGCCTTGGCACGTTGGTTCTCGATCGTCTGGGTACGGCTTGGGATGCGGGCCTGCAACCGTGTTACTCGGGATAGCCGTGGGCTCGATAAGCCCACAGCGGGTGCAATAGGTATATCCCTCGTGCCTTGGACCGGTGTTGGTAACCAGGAGATTCGTCCGGTCGTAGTACTCATGAATACGCTCTGTCACGGCACGCCAGCTACCAGGGTCCGCTGGGCCAGGTGCCACGAGCTTGGCGCGCGTGGCGTAACTGCGCGCGGGCTGGTCATCGGGAGATGTTTCTTCCTCCCACGCTACGGGGTGCGCGAACCCTGGGGGCCGCATCCAATTCTTTGCGTGCCCGAACGACTTATCGGTTCCGCACGCTGGACAATCTCGCAGTTCACCTCGGTCAGCAGCACCATAGGCTTCGGTGCTGGCGTAATGGCAGACCGAGCATTCGAAGTAGAGTCGGCGCTCTTGCCAGGCTCGGTATCGGTCATCTGACATCGGCGAATACAGTGCTCCCGAGACCCACTCCTTACCGTCGATCCAAACCCGCTTTCCGGGAGCGTATTGGCTGAGGGCGATAGCCAACCCTTGGCCTGGCGCATATCGGTACTCCGGACGGAATCGAGTCGAGCGATCTCTGTCGAAAACGTAGAAAGAAACTACGTCGGTCGGAAAAGCGTATCGAGGCAGCACCCCCTTATAGAGCAGGCGGTCGAGCAAGTTCTCCTCGACGCGGCGTGGATCGGTTCTCTCTTCACCCTCCTCCGCGGGGGCCTCAACGACGACAGCGTCTTCGGTGTCACCGTCGGAGACAATGGCCTCCTCGCCTGATGCACGGGATCGACCACCTGCGATGGCGTCGTCAACCGCCTTCAGAGTGGCGGGGACGAGATCGGTAAGAAGGTGTTCTCGATCGGCGTCCGCAAGCTCAGTTGGTAACCACCCGTCAATCTCTCTAGCAAGCACTGCCTCGCTCGCCTTAAGCCATGCTTCGAAATCCGTTCGATTGAGGGGGGAGCGATCCGAAAGAAAGCCCTCGACTGTCCCGAGAACTTCGAACAGCTGCGGCTGGTCCTCGGGGTCGATCGTCGGCAGACGGGTTTCGTGGTACTTCTGAAATAGGAAGGCGGTGATGTGTCGCCGAGCAATCTCCGCATTGTCGAGCGTTAGAAATGGATCGTCGACCCGGCCTCGAATCATGGCATCTGGCTCAGCGAAGTAATGCTCATCGTGAGTATCGGAGCTGCCGAAAGCCACCACTGTTGCGACGGCATTGCCACGTCGGCCGGCGCGGCCCGACCGTTGTTGGTAACTAGCCCGGGAGGGCGGAATGTTGCGAAGTGCGACGCCGGAGAGTGTGCCGATGTCGATGCCGACCTCCATGGTGGTCGTGCAGGAGAGGACGTCGATGGCCGCCTGCGGCTGTTCTCCAGGTGTTGGCATGCTGATGTCGACGTCCTGGAAAAGGAGTTCGTGTTCTTCTGCCTTTGAGAAGACTTCGTCAGATTGGGCGGCGTTGAGCTGTGCCGTGTGTTCGGACGCGATGATGGCCATGAGAGGCTCAGCAGAATCCCCCATTGCTCGTAGCGAGCTTCCGCGGTAATAGCCTTTCCGTGCCGCAAATACAGCATCGTTGTCTGGGTCGATTACTTCAACCCGCTCGCGTCCGCAGTTCACGCATCGCGACGAACCGGGATAGGGCCGCTGAGTGGTGCGGCACGCTTGGCAATAGCCCCAAGGTGGGCCGACACGCAAGCCAAGGTTCGCTGCCCGAATTCGGTATTTGTTTGGAGCCGTGAGCTCGCAGAAAATGTCAAGTAGTACCGGCAACCACTGGCGGTCAAACACCTTCTTGGCATCGCGGTTGTTTAGCCATCGATCGAACACTGAGAACCGGCCCGTGTGCGGCCGGACTCCCCGGCTCGTTTGCCACCAACTCGGATTCATGTTTTGGAACCACAGACCTGCCGATGGGCCAGTCCATTGGGCGAGCCACGCTCTTGCAAGCGCAATACGCTGTTCGTCCGTCTCGGCGACTCCAGGTACCACGGGAAGTTGCTCTAAGAGGCGGGCCTCCAAATTTCGCCGCTCTCGAACGGACGCAAGAGCAAGTGACTGCAGTCCGTAATAGCGATCGTTGATAGTGGTTACCAGCCCTCGAAGCAGCGCTAAGGGCACGGCCTCCGAGCCGACGGTTCGCACCAATTGAAGAAGTTCGCCAGGATCGTGCAATGCTCCTCGGTCCATCGCGCGTGCTACTTCACGCATCGCATGGAGTGACTCTGTGCCCTTTAATTCCGGTCTCAGCCGCACTTTGAGAAGTTGAGCGGCAATAAGGACAGCGAGGTATAAGTCCTCGAGGCTTAGCATCGACGCTAGGACTGCGACATCCTCCAATTCCTTCCACCCGCGAAGGATTAGCGGTCGGAGTACATCCTGCAATGAGTACGTCTGGAGGTTGGGCGCCAACCGGGCAGCCGTCTGTCGTGAGTCCGAAAAAACAAGCACCTTTCGGCCCCTAAGGGGCGCGAAGTCTGAGTACGGTTGCTGCCCTGGGGGCTGTACCTGAATCTGGCGCGTGACGAGCGCTTGAAACGGTTGATCGCCCTTAGTCTGATGATCCTGAACCGAGGATCTGCCATAACCAGCTCGCTGGTTGCAAACGCCACACGGTCGGAATTCGCCCGCTGACGTGCCCGCTAGACTATCGGCCTCATCTCCGCGCTTATCCTCCGATCTGTCCCGTGGAATGAAGATGCGGCGAACCCGGTCTCCCAACACTTCAGGATTGAGGCGGCCTGTGATTAGATCCAGTTCTGCAGGTTCAACGGTCTCAATCGTGGGCTCCTCGAGCAGGAGATCGATTGATGCCAACTCCGTGATATGGCCGGTGGCTGACTCGAAGCCTCCCCCCGGTTCATTCCAAAGGAAACGAGGGTCTTGGAGATCATCTGTGTATGCGCGGGCATAGGCGGACCCGCAGTTCCTACACGTATAGAGTTCGAAGACTCTCGCTCCACACGAACACGTGTCCTGTGGCTGGGGATATAGCTGGCCAACCGGGCTGCCATCAAACTCGGCGGCTCGAACCGAGCATTTGGCGTCGACACAAGCCCACAGTCCGGGTAAGCCACGGAAAAACGCGTGGACTCGGCACGGCAGGAGGCCAGGCTCTCCCTCCGCGCGCCGCGCAAGACTCCCAAGTGCGACCAGGACGGTAGTTGCGCGATCCGCCAGGACCTGGTCACTAGTACTGAATATGGCTTGCCCTAGTTCGGAAACAGGTGTTGCAGACTTCATCGTTAGATTGATGAGCAGGCTCATCGGCGGAAAAGTGCGCAGAGCCTCATAGAGAGCTCGGCCCAAGTCGCGACGATCGTCAACGCCGCGGTAGCTGAGGATGCTCTCGATCGCGCGCAAGCGCAACGCGTCGTCGGCTGCTTCGTAGAAGCTGTCTAATCGGACACGGGTCAAGGCTTCGGCGTCCGCTTCGCTGCCCTTGGCAGCATCCTCGCGGAGAGCGAGTTCTCCCGGCACCGTCCGAAATTGAGCTTTTGGGAGTCCTGTCAGCTCGGCCGCGAACTCACGCGCGTAATCCTGATCGTTAAAGCTGGCGCTCGTGCAAATAACCTGAAGACGTTCCGGGGGAATCGCCAGTCGGGTGCGGAGTCTGCGCAAGAGAAGGGCAACCTCGGCACCAGCGGCGCCGCGATAGAGGTGCGCTTCGTCCACTATCAACAGAAGGCGCTGGTCAGGATTTGAGGCGAGCCAGTTACGAGTCGCATCGAAAACGGGACGTTCCAGTGGCCTCATAAGCATGTACTCGAGCATCGAGTAGTTCGTCACGAGGACATCAGGTGGGCTGCCTAGAACTTCGTGTCGGGTGAGGAGTTCCGGATCGTCCTGGCGCAAAATTGCCCGCTGGAAGTTGCCATTGCGGTCCTTCCAATGCTGGCCGACCGTGCCGAACCATGCTTCCAGGTCGGGTTTCGCAGGCCACTTGCCTCGCCTACGTAGATTGGCGACTAGGCTTGCGGCGCGCTCGCGGGCCTTAGCTTCTGGATTCGCCGCTTGCTGCAGCAGCGATATGTAGAAGCGCTCAATGGACTTGAGTCGGATGCCGTCCTTCTTGGCGGTTCGCACGCCGGGATAGAGAGTGCGAGATGTGTACCGTGCGAATCGGGCCGGCCGTTTGGCCCAAGCGGTAAATTGGCCTGCAACCATCGAGCTCCCGAACAGCAGGCGAAGTCTCCCGAGTTGGTCATTCACAAGCGCGTTCATGGGATACAGAAGGATCGCCCGTAAGGACGGTTCCGAAAAAGACGAAGGCGAATCATGCGCTTCGGTAGCGAGCTTGGCGAGGATAGGCAAGAGGAACGCTTCGGTCTTTCCGGAACCGGTGCCGGTTGTAACTACGAGGCTTAGGCCGTCCCTCATTGTGGCCTCCAACGCAGTTGCCTGGTGCGAATAGGGCGGGTCGTGCAGTAACGGCGCCTCGTCTTGGTCGCTGGGTTGTGATAGTTGCTGAAAAAGCTCCTTAGCTGGCGCTGGAATGTCCAATTCGCTATAGGGCCGGCCGGTTGTGTAGCGAGGCGTGCTTTCCAGGTAAGGAGCTCGAAAGACAATTCCCTCCTCGTCGAGAAGGACCCGACGCTGCTTGACGAGAGCGGGATCGCCGATGTGGTAAGTCGCTTCTATGTAGTCTTGCAGCGCTGAGCGGATTTCCGTAATGGTTTCCGCGATCGTTAGGCTACTGCCGGCCATTGGTACCACCCACATGTTCTTGGTCGACGGAGAGCCACATCATCTCGGTCAAATATCTAGTCTCACCAGTGATCTGGTCCTCCTTCAGCGCGTATGAGAACAGTGCGCCTGCGCCGCGGGGAACTTGTCCACCAAGAACGTCTAGGCGGCGACGAATCCAACTCGGGGCAGGAGCAAAGAAGTCCAATATCGCAGCGCCCTCCCTTCGAACCCGCAGCTGTTGTGGGTGCCCTGCGATTGCGTCGAGAGCCGCCTGCAACCGCCACGCCTCGTCGGCGCCGGGGGCGAGCGGATTTTGAAGAGGAAGGTCAATCAGCTTTGTAACGTGTCCGGCGGTCACCCATGCGAAGCACCACAGGTTGGCGCCGAATGCCTGCGGGCGCCTCGCAACGAATCGGCCATAATCACGCGGTCTCAGGATCCGCCACCTACCACGGTAGTAAGTGACCCTCGAGGTTGGGTCTATGACTTGGACACCCTCGATGTCCCCGGACGGACCGGCCGCGTCGAGGCGATCTGTATAGAAGTCAATGAGTTCGCGGGCGGTGACCTGACGGGGCGAGCGGAGCCACTGGTCAGGCCGAAGCTCAATCAGACCCTCAAGGGCAAGAAGCTCGGCCACTGTCCCGGCGTCGTTTGCGCGGATGATCCGCGCGTAGCCAGCGTTGTCAACCCGTCCGAGCAGATCATCGCCCAGGAGTGGCGCACCTTCGGGCCTTATACCCACCAGGAAGGCGAGATGTGGCGTGTGCGGCACATAGGCGGGCGGTCCAAGGAACAGCTGACGGCGAGTGCGAGTTCCATCGTCAACCGGAAGTTCGAGGAGGTCTCCGTAGGACACGAGCGAGTCCACAAGTTCGGCTATCTGGACCTCTGTATCTTCACTGAACTCAGGCAGCCCTAATAGGCAGTCCTTGACGGCTCGAATGAGCGACGCCGGGGTCGTCGGACAGAGGAACGAAGCCGCGCGGCGAAGCGATGCTGCGAGGGCGGTCGTGGATGTTAGACCCGAATCATGTGGAGCTAGTCCCAATGCTTCGAGCGCCTCTCTGGAGGCCGGGCCGGGGTCGATTCGTTCTACTCCCATACCCACGCCCCTTCGGTTTCGGCCGCGGCGCTGACCAACACAATGAACCGCGCAGCGCGAAGTAGCAGAGGCGATTGCAGAATTAGCGCGATACTCGATTCCCGCTCGACATCAGGGATCCTTGCCAGTGAGCCTGGATCGCTCGCAAGGCGGAGCAAGAATTCTGCCAGGCGAAGGTCGCGTCGATCGAAGCCCATGCGCCATGCGAAGGGTGCCAAGATGTCGGCAAAGGCCTGAATACGTTTCTCGGCTGGAAGACGCATTAAGCGATCGGCTTCTCGAAGGAGTTCCCGCGCGAGCGTGCGTTGGTATGGCTCGTTGCCGAGCGCTATCTCCAATTCTGACGTCCGGATGCTCCCCAAATCCCGAGCTGCTCTCTGTTCCAAAAATGCCCATCGCCGCCCACCGATGAGGCCGGCGAGCTGTTGGGTGATCGCGCGCTGGACATTCATGCGCCCTGTTGAGGCAAACGGGTTTGCTGGCAGTGATGCGGTAGCCCATTTGTTGGCCACACGAATGAGCCTTAACACTTCTTCTGATGGCGTCAGCGCTTCCTCGAAGCGCCTAACACTTAGGTTCTGCAGGCCAGACAGGTCTCGAACCTCCGGCGGAAGAACAATCGAAGCGCTCGCCGTCCCCGCCTGTGCCGTCACCAGCCCCCCTGCCGGCCAGCGGACCCGCGATTCTGCGTCCATCTGGAGTGATTGTCGGCGGTCGGGAAAGGAGAACTCCGAAATGTCGATCGAAACGCTGGTTTCTGTGTGGTTGATAAGCCGGACGTGCGGAGTACTACCGTCGCGTCCTGGAACCCAGCGAAGTGGGGCGAACTCGCGCTCGCAAAGCAAGGTGACCACACCAAGTTGGGGATGGCGAACGGTGATGGAACCGGACTCGGCTTCCTCATAAAAGCGCTGTATCCGATCGTCATTACGAAAGTCATTTGCAAGGGTCGCCCAGCGAGAGCTGTCGATAGGTAACGTGGCGGTGGCGAGCCGTCTGACAAGCGCCTTTTTCGAACTACCAGCGAGTGCGAACTCGATGCCGACTTGCGCACCGGCAGGCCCGAGTATGTCAAGCGTGGCTTTGCCGTCCCAAATTTCCGTGAGTGTCGGATTGACTGGTGTTGCGAGCACCATAAGGCCCTCGCGGAACGTGCCGGTCGATGGCCTGGTCGACGGCGCACGGATGATGAGATTGAACGTCCCCTCCGCGACCGCCTGTTCCTGCTCGGAAGGAAGTAGCGACACGTGAAGGTTGTGCGATCCGACTTCGAGATCGAGGACACAAATGAGGAGCGTGTGATCGGTTGGCGGCCAATCGAGGACGGAGAGTTGACCATCAAGACCGAAGATGCACTTCGAGATATCGCGAGACGATGACACAGCTAGGATCGGGCTTTCCCCGGCAAGCCATTGGGCCTCTCCCTCGCCATCCCATGCAGCAGGTACAAGGGCAGCGGGCCGGATTTCGATATCGGCAACGGTTCCAAGACCGACGGAGCGCAGCAATCCGACTTCGTCCGATGTGAGGGTGTCGGGGGCAGACGCTGTGTAGGCGAAGGTCCCTGCTGTGCCAGGCTGCGTGGTCGCAATCCAAGGTGGTAGCGCTTCGGAAAGAGGTTCTTGGGAAAAGAGGACGTACTTGTGGCCGGGGCGGATGAACTTTCCCCGTACCTCTCCTGCTTCGCCGGCGTCGCGAATTCGGAACACCCAAACGGGCCCTGGAGAGAGCACACATTGGTCGGCGAGGAGCGAATTCACGGGGTCGGACCCGTTCTCAAGTTGAATCAAAGGCGCTCCCCCGCTGGGCCATTCGCTGAGCTTCAACTTGCGCCCGGGATAGAGAAGTTGGCCAGTTGCTAGTGGCGGGCCGACGTAGCCTCTTACGCGGGCACGAAGTCGAGAGGCCTCTTGATGCACCGCAGGCAAGCGCTCGGCGAGGACAGAGAGATCAGGGACTTCCAAATATGCAGTCCAGGCGCCTTCATTGCGGAGCGAGACTTCGGGATCTGCGGCGGAGGGAAGGCGAACACGGATTCCGGTTTCATGTTCGCCGGCCTCATGCCTCTCA
>Ga0207684_10003665_pt1 | contig 14918 bp, 18 predicted proteins | sample KBSK5501metaG_FD_184342 | JGI IMG/M metagenome (GOLD analysis project Ga0207684, IMG submission 184342) | Corn, switchgrass and miscanthus rhizosphere microbial communities from Kellogg Biological Station, Michigan, USA - KBS K5-50-1 metaG... | ecosystem: Host-associated > Plants > Roots >...
TTGTTCGTTACTACAGAGGAGAATATAACACTCCGGTTTCTTTTGCAACTGTGATACAACAAAGGAACGGCTTGCTTCGTATCGGCAAGGTGGACGATACATGAGAGAATCCAGGAGTATAAACTTATGAGTATTTTAGTGGGAGGAAACGTGCAGGCACCCCGGCCTAAGCGAAGTCCTCTGCATACGTTCCCTGAGAAAGTCTTCTCTGTGCCCCCGAGAAGTTTACTCTTCAAGTATACATTCTAGTACGCGAAAAGTCTACTCCTTGCTGCCCAGTATCTCGCGCCACGTGCCCGCTCCTCGCTTCGATGTGCGCCGCTCCCTCTTCTCGCTTGCAGGCTCGGGCAACCAGGCTACCTGGCCCCCAGTGGTCGGCGGCGTCCCTGGTAATCGTGAATCGAGAGTGCTGGATGCCCTTGACGCATCGCTACTAACAGATCAACGTGCTCGCCGCGACAAATGGGGCAGAGGCGCGGGCTTTCGTGGCGATGCTTTAACTTGCGCTCCAGGGCAAGACTCGCTTCTCGGCAATCACATTCCCACAGGCGGGCAAGCTCCCAGGAGATACCGGCATCGCTCACGACCTCCATCAATCTTGCGCCATTGCCTGCTCGATGCAGCGCCAGGCGCGTATCAAGATGTGAGGATGAGCCGAGATAGTGCCCGGCATGATGGAGCTTGGTATGGAAGTGTAGCAGGTAGACGTAGTGGTGGGTTGCTGGAAAATGGCGAACAGTGAGCCCGTGCCATTCCAATATGATAGAATCAGATTCGGTGTTCATGGTCTACTCCGTGTGCACCAGCAGGTCTGGTAGGGCCTCGGAAACTCATACCAGACCTGGCCACTATGCGACTACCACCATGACCCGTCGCTGCATTGCGTCGTGGCGTTGCGCTCTTGTGGTTCGCACCAAGAACACCTGCAATCGGGCGCATGGGTTCCTGTCTCGTCGTCTTCATAGGGGTCGGGATCGTCGGCCTGGGCATCGTATCCTGTATCCGGCTTCTGCTCTCCAAAGTACAGACGGTTGGCCTCTTCAGGCGTCATCAGGCCATCCAGGAGCGGCCGACAGATGAGCCGGTAGTACTGGCCATCCTGGATGTCGTGACAGGGACAATGCACGTCAGAGCAAAATGAATGCTCCTCGTCGGTGTGGGTGAGATACTCGGGGTTGCGCGCTTCCTCGCGAATGATCGGAAGATTTGCCATGATGTGATATCCTTTCTGTAGATGTGATTGGCCCGCGCAGGTGGCTTTGAACTCGCCAGCCTGCGCGGGCCGCTTCTTGTCTATTTCAACAGGCTAAAGGGACGATTGCCATTTAAGCTACCTTTTTGTGACGGGCGGTGAGAAGCCTCTGCCTGCCTCGTGTCCTCATCGTGCTGATATTTCGCCACGATTGCCGGGACCTGGCCGCCCATCGCCAGGGCAATCGTTGCCCGGCGAATGCGGAGGATCTCGTTCACCGCACGAACATGCTTGCACTGGCAACTCGCCGGGCAATTGCAGCTCCAGGCGTTGACCTGCCAGCGTACTTCGTACCAGCGGTCAGCGCTGTCGCTCTTCACAACGTAGAAGTGCTCATGCGTGATTTTGTCGGTTCCGCGCGCGATGGCTGCGGATTGGATCTCTGTCTTTGAACTCGCCATTTTCTGTCTCGCTTTCTCTTGCTTCGAGTGGCTTCGTGCCTCTCTTCTATACTACTAGTATAGCATATCCATACGTAAATGTCAATACGTAAACGTGTCAATATTTACCTTGACATAGAAACTCGTATATGTTAATATGTATGTAGACACACAACTTGCGTGTGTCAAGTAAACGCTCGACGCCAGCGTGCAGTACGGAGGCCATGACATGGCAAAACTACGGGTAAAAGAGGTTGCAGAGAGACGAGGCATTAATCAATCACAACTGCAAATCAAAAGCGGTGTGACCTTGCCTTTACTGAGCCGCTACTGGAAAAACCGGACCGATAGTGTCAACTTAGAGGCGATTGAAAAGATCGCCAAAGCGCTCGGAGTGAAACCCGGTGATCTGATTGTCTCAGATGAAGAGGTGAACGAAGAAGCTGCGTAGCCTGGGCTAGAGTGCAACCCGCCTGACAGCAAGAACACTCTAGCCACAGACCCACGCTCATTATAGCAGCCCTGGCTAGGAACATTTGTTTCCTGGTCTGACGGCGTATTTATGAGCAACTTGGAAAAGCCGATGTATAATCTATTCCTTATGCTTTGGGCACTTTGCATAGAAAACTTCTATTGGTTTTCGTGCACAGCATCCTTGCTTGCAGGCCGGCAGAGTGGTATTATGGCTTGTAGGCACCCCGGCAGAACCGAAATGGGTGGTACCAGCTCGTCAAGAAGTCACTTCAGCGACGTGGGCGAAGAACAAAAGCAAGCAGAAAATCCGCTTTTGTTCTTCGCCCACGTCGCTTTTTCTATTACTGGAAACTTAGAGCAAACAAACAAAAAGCCGCTCCCCGGCGCAACTCGGTAGCGACTTTCTGTGAGAGGGTTAATCCCATGATATTTGTATCACATCATAGCACACCAATGTTACATAAGCAACATACATGTTGTAAGTGTGTTATGTCAAGTTGTAGTGGTGCGGAGGTGATGGGATGACAGTGCAAACTGAAGCAATGCCTGCCTCGATGGAGGCAGAGCGGGGCCTGCTCGGGCTCATCCTTTGGAACGAACGCCTATTCCCCGGTGTCGCTCTTACCCCCGAGCATTTCTATCGGGAAGATCATCGAACGGTCTATCGTGCCATCCAGACGGTTGCAGCTCGTGGCGATGCCGTTGACTACATTACCGTTGGTGATCATTTAGAGCGCCATAGCATCACTGAGATAGGTAATATTCCAACCTCATCCTACCTGCTGGAATTGCAGCGAGACGAGATGGAGGCCATTAATCTCAACCCGCCAGCACATCGGGCGGGGACTTATGCGAAGTTAATCGAACACACGGCGCAACGGCGCAGACTGATTGCTGCCGCCGGCAAAATTCATGCGATTGCGTTGAATGGTGCAAAAGACCCAATCGCCGAGGCCCTGGCGATACTTGCCGAGATGGGGCAGAATACAACGCAGGAAGATGATCCACGGCTGATTATAGGCGCAAAGGGCAAGAAGGTCCTCAAAACTGACTCGTTAGCAGATGTCATGAACTACCCTGATCCCGAATATCTCGTTCCCAAAATCCTTGAGATTGCTACTGTTTCGCTTCTGTACGGTGAAAGCGGCACGGGCAAAACCTTTATCGCACTTGCGATTGCCCTGGCTATAGCATTTGGTCGGGATTGGTTAGGCCGGCCTGTCAAGCAGGGACGGGTGCTCTACTTTTACCAGGAGGGCAAGCACGGGCTCAAAAAGCGAGTCAAAGCATGGCTCACCTATTACGGCTTGAATACCCTTCCATCCACTATCAGGTTTGTGACTGTGCCCACTCATCTCATCCAGGACCGACAATACATCTTGAATGCCATTGAAGAACAGGACAGCGCCCCAGTGCTGGTTATCGTTGATACGTTCTCAAACTGCTCATCCGGGGTCAGTCAGAATCACCAGGAAGAAGTCTATCCCATCCTGGCTGTTGGGCATGAGATAGCGAAGGCTTATGGCTCTCATTTTATGTTCATCCATCACGACAACAAGAATGGGGAGTACAACGGCTCGAAGGCGTTTCGCAACCACGTTGATAGTATGCTCCTGGTCGAGCGTGGCAATAGCGACGGGTCGATTATCCTCTGCTCGAAGAAAGCACGAGACGAGGAACCGTTTGCCGATATCGCACTCCAACTGCATTGTGTGGATCTAGACGATGATTCATCATCCTGCGTGGTCGTAACCTCAGAGGCCAAAGTGGGACCGGTGCTGCCACAAGCGCATATGCAAGTGCTGGAGATCCTCCACGAGTCAGGAAGCCTGTCGAGCAACGAGTGGCATAGGAAGTGCGAGAGAGCCCTTAAGATGGCCTATATGACCTGGAACCGGTGCAGAAAGGCGCTCGATCAGGAAGGGTTAGTTGAAGCCCCGGATGTGTCACGTGGCACGGAAAAAACCTATAGCGTCACCCAAAAAGGTGTTGACCTGCTTAACGAACTGTCAAGTACTACCACTACTACCAACTACTCTCATGAGAGTAGTGGTACTACCCACGAAACTACTACCACTACTACCACTACCCCTAGGAGTGGTAGTAGTGGTAGTAGTGGTGAAATCACCATCGATGAGATGAAAGACACCATTCGCAAGTATGGGCAAAGCATCGGTTGGAATAGACTCGTGCTCTCTGATAGTAGAATCCCTGCTGGTGAAGTGGGCTGGAATGGATTCTTGCTGCATCGAGATGAACTAATCCCACGTGTGTATACGGCCATCGCTGGCTTTCTGGAGATGGAAAGGCAGGCGCATGGATGATTCAATATCCGCATGACTGGTTGTCAGTGCTATGATTATTAAGGAACGGGAGGACTGATGCATGACTGAACTCGATGCAGAGAAATTGTGCCAGCTCGTCTGTGACCAGTACGGCCGTGATGCTGGCCGTCTGGTGCCGCTCTCTGATGGCCGGGAGTATGCAGTCCGCATCGCTCGGGAACGCGGGTGCTGGTTCTTATGGGATTGGAAGTGCTGGACGGCGTATCGCCACCAGGAAAAGCAGAAACTGCAGCGCAAGCGCGGCCGCCCGCGGCGGGAAGAAGTGCTGCACGCGATTTCTTATAGCGAAGTGTTCTCGCTAGCGATGTGAGCGAGGAAGGCAGGAACATGACAGACATGAGCGATGAAAGCACCTGGGATTGGGAGCGAGTGAAAGCAGGCTATGAGCAAGGGGTCCTCTCGCTGCGCAGCCTGGCTGCCGCTTCTGGCCATAAACGATCAACCATCCAAAGCCGGGCCAAAGCGGAAAAGTGGGAAAAACCCGATGGTTTTCGGCCACCCCCTACCCTGCTGGCTGAACTGTCCGAAGTGGCCGAAAAAGTGGCCGAACTGGCCGAAGACTCGGACGATTTGACCGTGGTCACACTGGCGCTGTCCGACCTGGCCCAGCATCTCACTGGTGATCCAGCACAAGCGAAGCTCCAGCTGAACCAGCACAAACTTTTCGCCGACAGCCTTAGCCAATACATCAAAGTGAAATACACCCTTCCGGCGTCTGGGACCGCACCCGCTGGGATTGATTGGGACCTGTTCACGCCCGACGAGCTGAGTGTGTTGCGGCCGATCTTTGAACGTGCCGAGGCGAGAAAGCAGAAGCCGGAGAATGTGACCGTGTTCAGAAAGCATACGCCATGATGCAGACAGCTTCTCATGCGACTGACATTACTGCTGCGCTCTGCAAGAAATCCTTTGCGGTCTTTGCCAAGGAAGCCTGGCACCTCATTGAGCCGGGTAAGCCGTTCGTGCCTGGTTGGCACCTGGACGCGATTGCAGAGCATTTGCAGGCTGTTATCGAAGGTGATATCAAACGCTTGCTGGTGAACATGCCCCCGAAACATGGCAAGTCTTCATTCATCTCTACCCTCATCCATCCCTGGTCGTGGCTGCATAATCCCTCGTTACGTTGGCTGTGCGCTTCCTACGCGCTCAACCTGGCAACGAGAGATAACCTGAAATGCCGGCGTATTATCCGCTCTCCCTGGTGGCACGACCATTACGGCGATAGCTGGTGGCTGGCTCACCATGGCGCTCGCTTTGAACTGACATCAGATCAATCCGCCAAGACGAAGTTCGAAAACAATTTCTCTGGCTATCGTCAATGCACGAGTGTCGGTTCAGCAGGGACCACAGGGACCGGCGGTTCGATTTTATGTATCGATGACGCTCACCCGATTGAGCAGAAACGGTCTGATATCAAACGTGAAGCGGTGCTAGACTGGTATCTCAACACATGGTGTTCCAGGTTGGACGATGAGAAGACGGGCGCTCAAATCGTGGTTGGCCAACGCGTGCATACCTTAGACATTTCAGGATTGATTTTAGAGGGTGCGGCCGGAGGTGACTGGGTTCACTTGAATTTGCCTGCCATCTACGAAGAGGGGAGTCCATGCCGAACCTATTGGCCATCGGGAAAAGTGTGGGAGGATCCTCGTGTTGATCCCATCAAAAATAACGTTGATCCAGTGTATCTCTGGCCTGCCCGGTTTCCGGCAAAGGTCATCGAGCAAAAGAAGCGTATCCATGGCCCATTGGGGTTTGCAGCCATCTACCAGCAACGACCGGTGCCAGCCGGGGGCAACATCTACAAGGAAAAGGACCGGCGGTTCTTCACGATTGATCAGGTGACTCAAAGCTACCTGCTGGAAACGCCACGAGGCCGCGTCACGTTTCCCATCACGCGCTGTTGGAACCTGGGTGTGATTGATCTCGCAACCAGTACGCGCACTGCTGCAGATTACTTCTGCTTTGAAACCTGGGCCATCACGCCCTACAAAGATGGCCTGCTCTTGCATTGCGTGCATGATCACCTCGAGTTTAATGATCAGCAAGCAACCATTTCGACTGAATTCCAGCGCTTCCACCATTCGGTCATCGCCATAGAAAAGGCTGGCTACCAGCTAGCGATGATCCAGGATTGCGTACGCAAAGGTCTGCCCATCAAGCCGTTTGAGCCACAAGCTGACAAAATAGTGCGCTCGACGACTGGCTCTATTTATTACAGCAATGGCAAGGCGTATCATCTGAAAGACCTGCTCAACCTGGCCGAGGTGGAAAAGGAATTATTCACCTTCCCCAAAGCGCCCAATGACGATATAGCCGATTGTCATGCCATGATGGCGCTGGTTGTGCCAATGGTGATCAGACCTGGCGTGCTGGATCTGGATAGCGATGACGAGCCAATCGATACTACGCTCTCCATCGAGCAAATTCTAGTGGCCGAGGCCATCACTGCCGAGCAGAAAGCGCAGGCCGAACAAGAGAGATCAGCACGAGAGCAGGAAGCATTCAACCGTGGCCCTCAGATCGATGTCTTTGAGTGGGCTGCGACTCATGAGGGTGGCCTGGAGGGCTGGGAATGATCGATCAATCACGGGAGGAACGAACGATGAACACAGACGACGAACAGCGACGTGAGCTGGTTGCAAGCATCTCTGACAAAGAATTGATCAGGGCCCTGTGGCTCCATGATGAGGTGAAGAAACTCAACGCGGAACTGCTGGACATGATGAAACTCATATGGCCTGATGAACTGCTTGCGGATATGTCTATGGCTGACATTCTGCAAATGCTACAGCGGGAGCTCAAAAGACGAACCGATGAGAAAGGCCAGGGCGCTTCGTAGCGTGGCCGGATGTGTTATAATACCCGTAGAAAATCTCTTCGTAAGCTTACGATTTTCTGATACCGGGTGTGCTCTCTAAGCGCTGGCAACTACCTTACAGAGTACACCGTAGGCGAGCAAAACTGAATACTTGATGGCCGCTGTCAAGAGCAGCACCATCGCGATGAGCCGCCGCTGCGAGCGCGCACTCTGGAATGTTTGGATAAAACACGTCCAGAATGCGAGCGAGAAGCGAGAGCCACAGATAGCCTCCATTCTGGAAACGGACTGGAGGCTTTTTGTGGTTATGACCAGACAACCAAGGATCCAGCGGAAGGTTGAGTTTTCCGATATCGCGAGCCGCGAAATGAAAACGGTGGATGATGAGTTGGGGATCGTTCAAGGATATTTGAACGTAAAAAACGTCATTGACCTAGGCGGGGACGTGAGCCGGGACGGGTGCTTCAAAAAAACCATCTCCGAGGCATATAGTAGAAAAATTCAGCAGCGCCTCGACTACTTGTGGCCCCTTTGCTTCAATCACGATCTGTCACAGCTTCCAGTTGGGGGTGTGACCGATGCACGAGAGGATTCCAAGGGCCTGTTCATTACCGCCAAAATAAATCTTGCGATCCAGGCGGGGCGCGATTTGTATGCCAGCCTGAAGGCGCGCACAGTAGATCGTTTTTCGATGGGCTACAAAGCCATGCAGGTGGATTGGTCCAAGCACGAGGGCAAGAGCATCCGCAACTTGCTGGAAGTCGCCATCATGGAGGCTTCGGTAGTCATATTCCCAATGGCACCCGAAAGCGTTGTCACCAGCATCAAACGGGAGGGATACAACAATATGCTTCTGAGAGCAAAAGATTTCAACTCGAATTACCAAACCGCTCAGTTGGGGGACTGGCAGGATGACTTTTCTGATGTGGCCAGTGCTTTACAACAAAGCATCCTCGAGCTATTCACACCAGGACGCGCGCCCCTGGATGACTTTGAGCGCGATGTGCTCCCCGGCTTCCTTGATGCCGTACGATCATACATCCAAGAGGGCGCGTCGCTGGGCTTTTCGAATGCGCCCTCGAGCGCGGCAGGCGTCTACCCGATGATGAGCATGTCTGACGCAGACATCGAAGGCAAGGCGGGCTACTTGAGCGCTGCACGTCACGCCGCTGCCAAGGAAGCCTTGGCCGGTATTGAGAAGCACACGAAGACCCTCAAAAAGGCGCTCTCGTCCCTGGAGTCGGGAGGCTCGCCCGCGCGCCGCTTCAATGATCTTGCAGGCACGCCCATTTACAGCGGGTCCTCAGCCTCGCCGTCCTATCTCACGAAAGAGGAAGAAGCCGACATAACGAATCAGCTCAAGATGATCAATAACTCCCTAGAATTGGACAACGTGATACGGGAAGCCCGCGAGGACCTGAAAGATCAGGACCCGGTGACGCAACAAGCCAGGCGCGTTGAGGAAGCGTTGCAGGCGCTGGGCGAGAGCAAGAAGCGCCGGTGAGCGCCTGGTGGCCCTACAACGAGCACTATGCTGGGAGCGATCTCCCAGCTCGCTGTAGGTACGCCAGCACGAAGCCGCTTATATCGCTCTCGGGAGGGGTCTGATAAGCGGCCCCGGCTCTCCGATGACAGAAGGGAAGGTTTCTCATGATTACCGCAGCCCAGCTGCTAGGATTGGTAGAAATCCGTGGCGCTGATGAAGGGATAGTCAAGCTCGCACGTGTCGGTGAGTCGGCAGACAGCGCAGGCGCCAAACTCACGTCGCTCGCCGTTGGTGGAGTTGTGCTTGCCGGTGCTGCTCTCGTTGGCCTTGCTGCGAAAGCCGCCATCATGGCAGGCGACTATGAGCAATCCATCACCAAACTGTACACGACGGCGGGTGAGCAGCAAGGCAAGCTCAAGATGATTGGGGCGGGCATCCTGGACATGTCGGTGCAGGTCGGCACGGGTGCGCAGCAACTGGCCGACGCGATGTACACCGTGGAGTCTGGCGGCTATCATGGCGCAGCCGGCCTCAATGTGCTACGTATAGCGGCAGAGGCGGCCCGTGCTGAGAACGCCAGCGTCACCGATACAGCGGCCGCTGTGGTCTTTGCCCTCAATGCGTACAGAGGGACATCGCTTTCGGCTGCCCAGGCTGCGAATATCATGACGGCGGCAGTAGGGGAAGGCGTCGTGACCTTCCAAGATTTCGCCACTGGTCTGCCGAACATCCTTCCGATAGCCGCGAAGTTCCACATCTCCCTCACCGATATTGCTGCCGGCCTAGCCGTCATGACCTCCCAGGGCGATGACGCCACTTCGGCCGCGACCCACTTGCGCCAGATCATCTTAGCCCTAGAGGCGCCATCGACGGCAGGTGCCAAGGCGCTCGCAAGTATCGGGCTCACCTCACAACAGGTGTCCGATGCCATGACCCAGTCACTTCCAGGGGCTATCCAGATGATCACCGATGACCTGGGCAAGAAGTTCCCCGAGGGCAGCACTGCCTATAACGAAGCCATCAAGGCCATCGCGGGTGGCAATAAACAATTGCTGGCACTGCTTGAACTCTCCGGCGGGCAACTGCAAACCTACCAGGCTGATGTCAAGGGGATCACGGACAAGACGAAAGAGGCGGGCAACTCGATCTTAGGCTGGGCTGCCATCCAGGACACCTTCAACTTCAAGATCGGGCAGGCGAATGCGGCTTTACAGAAGCTGGGCATTGATGCAGGGAATGTGTTGCTGCCCGCGCTCAAGGCCATGCTGGATAACGTCACGCCGCTGATTGGCCGGTTCGACGATTGGTTCGTGAAGTCAGGGCGCGAGGCCACGGTGCTCTCTGCCATAAGCACAGGGCTGTCCACCCTTGGGAATGTGATCGGGACAACTGCCAGCGTTATCGGCAACATCGCCGGTGCTTTTCAGGATGCAGGCGCGACCGGGACAGTCCTGCGCGGTGCGCTGATTGCGTTGGGCATCGCCTTTGGAGCGGTCAAACTCACCGAGTTCATGAACGGCATCATCGGGACCATAGGGTTTTTGAAGGATCTGATTCCCGTCCTGTGGGCGACCAATGCTGCGGCATTTGGCCTGATTGGCGTGTTTGCGCTGGCCGCCGCAGCCATCGTCGGCGCGGGCTATGTCGCCATGAACTGGGATCACATCATGGAAGCGGTGCAATCCTCCGTTCACCAGCGCGGCGTCGAAATCGGGCAAGGCTTCTCAAATATGGGCACGATTGTCCACAATGCGTTCGACGTGGCGGGCAAGGCGACGTCGCTCTTTGCGGGCGCGTATAGTGGCAATGGTACGGCTATAGACACCATCAGCAAGCGCGTGGGGGATGTGTTCAGCGGCCTGGGCACCCTCACCAAGCAAGCCTGGGGGGTGACGATTGCCGGCAGTGTGGCGAGTGCCTCGGCCAGCGTGCAGCTCTCCGTTGCGAACATGCAATCAGGCGTGTCGGAGCACATAACGGAGATGAGCAATACTGCGTCGCTGCGGGCGGCCCAGATGCGCAATGCTGTAGCCAACAGCGCGCAAGGGATGTACGACGCGGCCACGAACGCAGCGTCGAATATGGCGATCCATGTGATAGGCTCTGCGCTCAACATGCAGCAAATAGTCGTGAAGGACGCCGGCATAATGGAGTCTGAGGCGACGACGTCGGTGAATCAGTTGCATGACAATGTGCTCGGCGACTTTTCCAACATGAGTGATCTGGCAAAAGGCTATTGGCTCGGTGTGCAGCAGTACATCGACGATCATCCCATCGAGGGATACGCCAATCTCAATGTTGGGGGCAACGCTTCCACTGGCGGCTCTTCCACCATGCAGCACTACGCTTCGGGCACGAACTACGCCCTGGGCGGCTGGTCCCGGGTCGGTGAGCAAGGGCCAGAAAGGATGTACGTGCCACAAGGCGCGCAGATCATCCCGCACACGCAGAGCATGGGCATGGGCTCATCGGCAGGCGGCGGCGGCAGTGGCTCACCTGTGCATCTCCACATCCACATCGGCGGGCATGAGTTCAGGAGTGTGATGATGCCTGAGTTTGTGCAGGCTGTACGTGATGTCACCGGCGCGAGGTTCTGAAATGGCTCAGTATTGTTTTGCAGAACAGCGGCGCGAGCTCTTCGAGGAGTGCTGCTTAAGGGGCTGGTATGCGGCATGCTGTGATTTCCCACGTAAGGCAGCACCGGAGGTCATCCAGACGGCGCAAGGCTTGCCTGACGAGCTGCGCGGGCAAGTGTGCTGTATTGACAACGAGTTTGCCTATCAGGCGCTCATCGCGTTCGCCTGGGGTACTGGCTACACTGCCACAGAGCGGGCGACGTCATCGGAGCGTGAACGGTTCACGATGGCGATGACACTCAAACAACTTCGCCGAGATGAGGGCGTGGCCTTACTACAGCAGGTCATGGCTTCTTCACAGAATGGGCAAACCTTCATTGAGAAGGCTTACGCGCAACTCGCGGCGTTGCCGCTGTTTACTGAATAGTTTGTATGGATTTACTGTCGGGAGACAGAAGGAGTTTTTCGTATGCCAGGCTATATAAGCCGCGGCCCATTCTCGAATGGGGGTCCACCGGCGCTCGATCAAACGTTTTTCAACGGGCTGGAATCATGGATCAACCAGGCCGAAGCCACCATAGGCGGGTCCACCATCAGCGGCTCTACCTCGGGCACGGCTACACTCTATCAAGTGCTTCAGGGCAATTTCAAGCTGGTGATCGTGACGCTCGCCACCTTCCGCAATGGCGGCGCTCCGGCGCAGACGTTAGCTATTCCCACGCCGCTGACGACGTGCGTGTTTTTCGCCTATAGCACTAACATAGGGGGGCCGTGGCAGGTGCTCAAAGCGAGTGTTGCTCAGGGGGTGCAGCAATTAATCACGCTCAACGCAGGCGCTGACAACATAACCAGCGCGCAAACGTCAATCCGTGCGAACTGGTTCTGGCATTGTGATACGGGCATCGATACCATTTCGATCAATGGCTCACAGGGAAGCTCCGCGAGCGGGCGTATTATCATATTCGGCATTTAGCTAGCGGCCGGCGAGCAGGTAGAGGACGATGGCGGCAACGCCGATTGCCACGAGCAGCGCAAAGCCGGCCAGCTTGATGTAGTACATGTGGATCCTTTCGTGATGTGTGTGTCGATGTCCATGGGTGCCTCCTTGGCTGGCGTCGTTTTTGCTTCGTACAATCGGTAGAACGAACGAGACTTCTTACTTGAGCAGGAAGTTGAACGTGTGGGCCAGCTCTCGGGCCCCTGCATCTGCATTGCCGAGAAAGTTCTCAAGATACCTATAGGTGCTCGACAAATCTTTGTGGCCCAGGGCGGCCATGACTTTGAGTACGTCCCGATCCGCCTGATAGCGAGCTTTCGCTGAAGCATGACGAAGCCAGTGTACTGAAATCTGCTTGTCGATGCCGGCTGCCCTGGCGTATTTTTTGAGCGCCTGCGTGACGCTGTTCTCTGAGAGTGGCTTAAATTTATCGTATGGCAGGCCCAGCGCTGCATTCTGCAAACTAGGTGGGCCTATGGCAATCCATATGGGGTCATCACTTTGCAATGGCAGCCGCCCGGATGCTTCCAGCCACTCATCGATCAACACCTTGCAAATCACCGGAAGCTCGCTCACTCGTTCCTCGCCTGCCTGGCCTTTTTCGCCGACCCAGCGATACACCCATCCTTGCCGACTGCTGCCATCGTCCTCACTGATCACATCCCACATGATGTCACCAAACGTCAATCCGCGCACTTCGTTCATGCGCCTGCCCGTGAGCAAGAAAAACGTGAACAGGCTCAGATCGCGCAGGCCCTGCTTCGTGTTCCTGGGTATCGCGTTAAACAGCCGCTCTAATTCATCCTGGGTGAGCACCCGGCGTGGTCGTGGCGTCTTGCTCGATCGCGTACCGGCGGTCGGTGGCACGCCGGCAAACAGGCGTACAGGCTTGCCATCCTCGCCACTATAGGTGAATGTCGAAGCGTACTTGTAGAACGATGAGAGGATGTTGCGGCGAACATTGCGCGTGTTTGCCGCCGGTACGCCTTTCTTGGTGGGGGTATGGATAAACCGCTCGACGTCCTCCTGGGTGATGTCGTCGGGCTGTTTGCCTACAAACATCGTGAAGAACGCGCGCAAGGTGCTGACGTAGCCTCTGTAGGTCTTCTCGCTGCCCTCGGCGATGCGTTGCAGGTAGAGGGCGATGCACCTCGCCCACGGGTCACCAGGCGCTTGTGGTTGTGTCGCAAGGGCTGTTGTGTTCATCTCTCGCTGTCTCCTTCCTCATCCTCAAAAAAGCCATGTCCCTCATCTTCAGCAGAATGCATTAAGGCCCACAAAGCTATGACAATAAACACCATCATGAGAAGCATAATCATTATAGTTGTCCTCCTCGGCGTGATGCCAGGTACTCGCACACATCCTTGCGTGTGCTCAAGCAAATCACGATCCCGTGATCGGTGGCAAGGTAGTGCTGCGCGCTGGCCGGTGACTTTCTTGTGTACACGACCAGGCCAGGGGCGCGCAGAGATGTGTCAAGAACTGTCCAGCCGCGCATGGTCGCTAAGGTTTCGGTGAAGACCTGCTCTAGCATAGGGTCAGGCGAGCGGCCTGATGATGATGTGATAGGATTCGAGTGTTCCATCTGGTTGTCCTTTCAGTGGTTGCTAGATGGGATAGCCTCGCAAGTGTTTGCGTCATTTGCGAGGCGCTAAACGATTCACGATGAGATCTCAGTGGCGGGTTTGGGCTCGACGCTCAGGATATCGCTGGTAAAGACGATATAGAGGGGCTGGCAGCCGTGCATGCCATCTGCCCTCACCTCTATCAGCCGCTCGCCAATATCCACCACCAGGGCCTTGTAGGGGCCATTTGAGGCGTCCTGGTCGTCTCCGCCGGGCTGGATCGCGAACCCCGTGCTGTAGGTGATGGTGTCGTTATAGGTGAGGTGTGAGAGATCAACGGTCATGGTTACTCCTAACTGATGCTATAGGCTTTGATGCCGATATACGTTCGCCCGGCCTGGGTCCAACTGTTCAACTCACCTGTAACCACAACGCTGTCACCCTCATGAAAAGCAAGCGCGGTATCAACAACCTCTTGCGCTACATGCTCATTCACCCACAATGTGATGTAGACCAGGGGTTTGTCATCTGCAATGAGGAGCTTTGTTGAGAGATACCAGCTCTGTGTGCTGGCGCTCTGTTTCTTCTCAACGGGAGAGTACAGCCAGCCGCTGAGCTCTACATTGTTCACTTGCCTATCCCGGGCGGTTGTAGGCTTGTCATCGTCACTCATCGAAACCTCTTTTCGCGGCACCACTCCCCCGCTGTCGGGAATGAGCCAACTATCGATTATGCTTTATCGATATCGATAATCGTGATTCTGAGCTCAAAATTGGACAATATCGCGCCAATTTTATCGACACCGATAGTGCGTCACGCTCGCAGATTATCGGGAATATCGGTCAGCCGATCACGCCTTTTTTCTTCGCCTCAGCCACGATGCGCTGCACTTTGTTGTATTTGAGCCCGGTCGCGCTCATGATGCTTTCCAGCGTCGAGCCATGCTGATAGAGTTCGATCACGGTGCTATCGTCCACGATGAGCTCTTCATCTTTGGGCGGAGGTAGCATCCTGGGCACGCC
>Ga0207684_10003666_pt1 | contig 14916 bp, 13 predicted proteins | sample KBSK5501metaG_FD_184342 | JGI IMG/M metagenome (GOLD analysis project Ga0207684, IMG submission 184342) | Corn, switchgrass and miscanthus rhizosphere microbial communities from Kellogg Biological Station, Michigan, USA - KBS K5-50-1 metaG... | ecosystem: Host-associated > Plants > Roots >...
CTCGGGCGAGTTCATGAACGCGGTGTGGAGGTTCCCAACTGGGTCCGAAACGTCGTTCGGACCCATGCCGACGTTCTCACCGTACGCTTGCCAGCCGCTGACCGAGTCCCACGTGCTGGAGTCGTGCCAGATCGTGCCTTTGGCGGCCATCTGATCACTCTTGCGTCGGGCCACGGCGACTAGGTCGCTTTTGACGACCAGTGCGTGGAGCCCGCGCGATGTGCGCTCATGGTTGATGAGAGAGACGAAACGCGCCTCGTCGGTGGCGTTTGCTGCTGATGCCGCGCCGGCGGAGATGGTGATCATCCCTGCGACCAGCGTCGAAAGTATTACCCCAGATACGAAGCGCTTTCCCATGTTCGGCCCCTTGCTTCAGGACCCGAACAACAAGCCCGCCTCTCCACGGCATCTAAACGTGCCTTGGATAGACGGGCTTTGTGTTCCGTCGTCTCCTTCGGCAACCCGGCTGACCCCTGCGGAAGGTCCCGTGGCTTTGCGTCCCCGCCTTGCGGCGGGTTTGCCTTTGTCGTGGAAACAGGCCTGGTGCCCAGGCTGTTCTTATGCTGCAACCTCAGTGTTTCTATCGGCCTGGTACCTCACGACTTGAGCATCATCCGGTGGGTCGTACGGCCCATTTTTCGGCGGTTTCCTGCCCATGCCGGGATGAATCGGACTCGCCACGTCCGTAGACTTGCGCGCGAAGCGGGAGGCCGATGACGAAGCAGATAAAGCTGGACGAGCGGGACGCGCCGGTCGTCGCCGAGGCCGACGTTGTCGTTGTAGGAGGAGGGTCCGCCGGCCTTGCCGCTGCCGTCTCTGCTGCACGCTCCGGCGCGCGAACCGTTCTGATCGAGCGGTACGGATTCTTTGGCGGGAACGCGACGTCTGCGTGGGTTGGAACGATCTGCGGTCTCTATCGCAAAAGCGACGACGGGTTCGACCGAGTGTGCCGGGGATTCGCCGGCGAGTGGGCCGACGCGATCGGGGCGATGGGACTCGGTGGCGGGCCGGTCCCGTTCAAAGAGACCGCGGTGTTTTTGTATGTGCCGTTCGCCTTCAAGGCCGTGGCCGACCGGATCGTGACCGAGGAGCCGAATCTCACGCCGCTGCTTCACTGCACCGTCACGGAGGTCGCGCGCCGCGGCTCGTCGATCGAGGCGGTCGTAGTCGGTTCAAAGCGCGGGCCGATCGCCATCACCGGGTCGACCTTCATCGATGCCAGCGGGGACGCGGACGTCGCGCATCACGCCGGCCTTGGAACCGACCTCGGGGGTCCCGGCCAGCGGCAGTTCCCTTCCATGCAGTTCCTGATGCAAGACGTGGACGTCGCTGCCGCGTACGCGGCCGGCTTGGAGAAGCTGCAGGAGCTGCTTCAGACGAAGGGCCGCGAATGGGGTCTATCGAGAACTGGCGGTGCCGTGCTTCCGACTCCGCGCCGCGGCGAGGTGTACGGCGCGATGACGCGGATCGGCGTCGACGGTCATTCGCCGGACATGACCGACCCGTTCGAAGCGACGGCCGCAGAGCTCGCCGGGCGCGCGGAGGCGGAGAAGGCAGGCCGGTTCCTCATCGAATTCATGCCCGGCTTCGAGCACGCCTACTTCGCCGACACACCAACGCAGCTCGGTGTGCGAGAGACGCGGCGCGCGCGCGGCGAATACGAGCTCACCGGCGACGATGTTCTTGCGAGCGCCCGGTTCGACGATGCGATCGCTTGCGGAGCCTGGCCGCAGGAGTTCCACGTGGCCGGAACCGAAACCGAGTACGTCTGGCTCGATGAAGGCGCCTACTACCAGGTACCGTATCGGTCGTTGCTCGTTCAGGGGGTGGACAATCTGCTCGTCGCAGGCCGTTGTATCAGCGCGACCCACGAGGCCCTTGCTTCGACGCGCGTGATCGCCCCGTCTATGGCTCAGGGCGAAGCGGCCGGTGTCGCGGGGGCGATGGCTGCTCGAACTGGAACGGCGCTTCGTGCGCTTGACGTCGCGGAATTGCAAGATGCGTTGCGCGCGCAAGGCGCCTTCCTAGGGGAATGAGCGAGAGATGAACGTCGCAGACATCGTGAAGCTAACGGCGGCTCGCCTTCCGGCGAAAGCCGCGCTCTTCTTCCAAGACAAGCCGATCACGTACGCAGAGCTCGATCGTGCGATCGACGAGGCGGCTGCCGGCATCGCATCCTTGGGCATCCGGAAGGGGGATCGTGTCGGCGTGCTCGTGCACAACGTGCCGCACTTCATCTACGCGTACCTCGGCATCGAGCGCGCAGGCGGGGTCATGGTTCCGCTGAACACGATGTTCACCGCGCACGAGATCTCGTACATCCTTGCCGACGCCGAAGCGCGAGCGGTGATCGTCGCCGAGCCCTTCGTGCGCGCGGTCGACGGCTTGCGGGAGACGCTCCCGATGCTCGAGCACGTGGTCGTCGTCGGCGGTGGCGCGCCGATCGGCACCATGGCGTGGGACCAGATGACCGGTCGCGGCGGCGACGTACCGTCGGTGAACGTCGGCGAAGACGATCTTGCCGCTCTTCCGTATACGAGCGGAACGACCGGGAAGCCGAAAGGCGCGATGCTGACGCACGGCAACCTGATGGCGAACCTCGAGCAGATGCACCGTGTTCCACAGCTCTCTGAAGCAGAGTCGGACGTCGTGCTCCTCGTGCTGCCGATGTTCCACATCTACGCGCTGAACGTGAGCCTTGGCTTGACCTTCCGCGTCGGCGCCACCGCCGTCTTGCAAGAGCGCTTCGACCCGGTGGCGTCGCTGGATGCCATCGAGCGGCATCACATCACCGTCGTCTTCGGTGCACCGCCGATGTTCGTCGCGTGGCTGTCGACGCCGAACGTCGAGTCACGAGATCTGTCCAGTGTGCGCCTCGCAGTGTCGGGCGCTGCGCCGCTGCCCGGCCCGGTGCTCGAGGACTTCCGTCGCCGGCTCGGCGTGACGATCTGGGAAGGGTACGGCTTGACCGAAACGGCGCCCGGCGTCACGTCGAACGCCATGGGCGCTGAAGCCAAGCCCGGGTCGATCGGGAAGCCGCTGCCGGAGATCCAGCTCCGGCTGCTCGACGAACAAGGCGACGACGTGGAGGATGGTGACCCCGGTGAGATCGTCGTGCGGGGGCCAAACGTCTTCCGCGGTTACTGGCACGACGACGCCGCGACTTCAGAGGCGATGCGCGACGGATGGTTCCACACCGGTGACGTCGCGTACGAAGACGAGGACGGATACCTGTTCCTCGTGGATCGGAAGAAAGATCTCATCATCGTGTCGGGATTCAACGTCTACCCACGCGAGGTCGAGGAAGCCTTGTACCGCCATCCGAAGATCGCCGAAGCCGCCGTCGTGGGCGTTCCGCATCCGTACACCGGCGAGGCCGTGAAGGCCGTCGTCGTCTTGAAGCCGGGACAGTCGGCGACGGAAGAAGAGATCATCGAGTTCTGCAAGCGCTCGATCGCGCGCTTCAAGTGCCCGCAGGTGGTCGAGTTCGCGGACAAGCTGCCACACACCGACACGGGCAAGATCTTGCGGCGTGCTCTGCGCGAAGAAGATGAGCCGGCGGAGGAGAACGCGTGATCATCTTCCCGCTGATTGCCGCAGCCGTGAGCACCGTCTTCGCCTTCTTGTTGCTGCGCCAGTACGGAAAGAAGAGGAAGATCCAGCAGCTTGCGTGGGGCGTATCGATGGCGATGTTCGCGGTGGCGTCGTTCGTCGTGATGTATGGAACATCGCAAGGATGGGACGCGACCTCGTACAGAGTCTTCTATCTGTTCGGCGCGATGCTGAATGTCCCCTGGCTGGCGCTGGGGAGCGTCGCTCTTTTCAACAAGAGAGAGCTGACCATGGTTGCGCTGGTTATCGTGTTGGTCATCAGCATCTTTGGGTTCTTCAAGGTGGTCTCGTCGCATCCGTGCGAGGCAATCACCGGGCCGTCGGGCGCGAAGACCTGTGTCGCTGCGACGAATGTTTCGGCCGAGAATCGGATCTTCGGGCGTAACAACATCCCCAGCGGGTCCGATGTGTGGCACAAGGACTCGTCGGTCCGCGCGCTGGCCATTTGGTACTCGACGATCGCGTACGTCATCGTCGTCGGGATTTCCGTTCTCTCCTCACGGCCTCGGAAGGGCGTCGTGCCTCCGAAGGAGCGCGTGCGCGCCAACCTCCTTATCTCCGTCGGCGTCACGATCGTTGCCATCGGGAGTACCGCGCTCGTTCGGTACGGCCGAGGTGCGGCGTTCTCGATCACCCTTGCCATCGGGGTGACGGTGATGTTCGTCGGATTTCTGCTCGCGTCGCGCGCGCCACGGCATCGGGTTGAGGAGCCGGGCGACTCTCCAACCTGATGGCCAACCTGATGGCCGACCTGATGTCGCCGCGCGTCGTGCTGTACTCAAAGCCGGGATGTCATCTGTGCGACGACGCGCGAGGGCTGCTCGACGGGTGGGGCATCGCGTACGAGGTGATCGATTCCGACCCGCGTTACGACCTGCGGGTGCCGGTCGTGGAAGTCGACGGCCGAGTCGTCGCCGAGGCTCCGATCGATGAGCGGGCGCTTGCCCGCGCGTTGCCGCGCGCGCGCTCCTAGCAGCGCTTTCGCCGGCGAACGGGGCGTTTGTGATTGCGCTCACAAGCCCCTAGAATCTTTGTGAAACAAACCTTGAAGCGCCGTTGGGGCAGGAGAGTTCGTGAGAGAGCGCGCCATCCCAGAAGCCACTGTCGCCCGGCTCCCTCTATACCTGCGAAGCCTCGTCGACATGACCGAACGCGGGATGCAGACCGTCTCGAGCGAGGGGCTCGCCGAAGCTGCGGGGGTCAACTCCGCGAAGGTTCGAAAAGACCTCTCGTACCTTGGGTCGTACGGCACGCGCGGCGTCGGCTACGACGTCGAGTACCTCATCTACCAGATCAGCCGCGAGCTCGGTCTCACTCAAGATTGGAATTGCGTGATCGTCGGCGTCGGAAACCTTGGGCGCGCGCTCGCGAACTACCGCGGCTTCGGTGAGCGCGGCTTCCGCGTCAGCGCGCTGGTCGACATCGATGAGTCGAAAATCGGCAAGCCCGTCGATTCGATGGTCATCGAAGACTTCGCCGACCTCGAACGGATCGTGAAGGAGCGGGAGATCTCGATCGGTATCGTTGCGACGACCGCCGGAGCAGCGCAGGACGCTGCGGATCGGCTGGTTTCCGCCGGCGTGAAGAGCATCCTGAACTTCGCACCAACCGTCCTACAAGTGCCCGACGACGTTTCGCTGCGCAAGGTCGACCTTTCGATCGAGCTGCAGATCCTTTCGTTCTACGAGCAGCGCAAGAGCGCGCTCGATACGGTGCGGCGCGGCAAGCGTCTAACCGCAAGCGCATCCAAGAGCACTCGTCCTTAGGCTATGACGACCGGCTATCCGGCCATCCTCATGCTCGACGGACGCCTCGGCGTTGTCATCGGGGGCGGCGTCATCGGGGAGCGGAAGGTTCGGACACTTCTGGATGCCGGGGCGCGCGTGAAGGTGATCACACCGGAAGCCACGGCGCGACTTAAGAAGCTGGCCGAGGAGGAACGCATCGAGCTGCTGGTGCGTGGATACGAGCGCGGAGATCTGAAGGGCGCCGCCGTCGTGATCGCGTCGACCGACGAGCGCGCGGTGAATCAAGCGATCTACGAAGAGGCCCTCGACGAAGGCATACCGGTGAACGTCGTCGACGATCCGCCTCACTGCACGTTCATCGCTCCGTCTATCGTGCGTCGCGGAGACCTCATGATCGCGATCTCGACGGGGGGCACGAATCCCGCGATGGCCGTGCGCATCCGCGAACGACTCGAGAAGGAGTTCGGTGCCGAGTACGAGGCGTATTTCGAGCTGATCAAGCGCCTCAAGGCTGAGGTTGATCAAGCGCCGACACAGCAAGAGCGTGCCGATGCGTGGTACCGCGTTACGGACTCGAACGTGCTGGATCTTGTGCGCGCGGGGAAGATCGATCAAGCGTACGCGCGCGCCGTGGAGCTGCTAGGGGCCCGCTAGATGTCGGTCCTCGTCGCCGGACTCAACTACAAGAGCACGCCGCTCGACCTGCTCGAGCGGTTCTCATTCGATAATGCCGAGCTTCCGAAGGCGCTTCTCGCGGCGCGCGCCTCCGAGCACGTGCGAGAAGCCGTGATCCTTTCGACGTGCAACCGAACTGAGGTCTATGCGGTCGTCGACGGGTTCCACTCCGGTGTCGGCGCGCTCCGCCAGTTCCTGTCGGAGTTCCATCATGTAGCCCCGGAGGACTTCAGCGACCGCCTCTACGGTCTGTATGAAGACGACGCGGTGACGCATCTGTTCGAGGTCGCGTCGGGGATCGACTCGATGGTTGTCGGTGAACCCCAGATCTTGTCGCAGGTACGGCGCGCATTCCGAACGGCGGACGAAGAACAAGCGATCGGGTCAACGCTATCGGCGTTGTTCCGTCAAGCGATCCGCGTCGGTCGCCGCGCGCGCGCCGAGACCGACATCGCGCGAAGCGCGTCGACGCTGGCGATGGCCGGGGCTACACTCGCGCGCCTCGAGCTCGGCTCGCTCGATGGCAGGACCGTGCTGGTCGTCGGCGCAGGCAAGATGAGCGATCTCGCAGCCGTTGCGATCGCGCAAGAAGGCGCTCGCGTTCTCATCGCCAACCGCACGCCGTCGCGCGCGCATACCGTTGCCGAGCGAGCTGGCGGCACCCCCGTTCCGATGGCCGGTCTGCAATCGGCGCTCGGAGAAGCCGACCTCGTTCTCGCATCCACCGGGGCCTCGCAACCACTCATCACCCGCGAGATGGTCGCCGCCGCCATGAAGGGTCGCGCGCGGCCGCTCGTCATGCTGGACCTTGCAGTTCCACGCGACGTCGAGCCCGGTGCCGCTCATGTGCCGGGTGTCACGCTGAAGGACATGGACGACCTGCGGGAAGCGGTCGCACCCGACGGGGAGCAGCTTCTGGAGGTCGAACGGGTCCGTGCGATCGTCGGCGAAGAGGTTCCGAAGTTCGTCACGTGGCAGCGAGCCCACGCGCTCTCTCCGCTGTTGCACGCGCTGCAATCGCGGGCAGAGAACGTTCGTGCCGCCGAGTTGAAGCGCGCGGCCGGGCTGCTCGCCGACCTGGATGAACGTGAGCGCGAGGCCATCGAAACTCTGACGCGCTCGATGATCGCCAAGCTGTTGCACGATCCGATGAAGGCCCTCAAAGATCAGGCAGGAACGGCCGGGGGAGAGGCCCTTGCCCGGGCGTTGCGTATGCTCTACGCGCTGCCGGACGAAGAGGGGTAGGAAGGTCGATGCCGCGAAGCGTGCTCCGAGTAGGAACGCGAGGAAGCGCGCTGGCTCTTGCTCAGGCAGAAACGATCCGCAAAGCGGTCTCTTCGGTCATAACCCATCGAAGCTTTGAGCTGGTTCCCATCACGACGACCGGCGATACCTTCGAGGGTGACCTGCCTGCCCTCGGTGGGAAGGGTTTGTTCGTTACCGACATCCAAGAGGCGCTCGCCAGCGGCAAGATCGACCTTGCGGTGCACAGCGCGAAGGACCTTCCGGCTACGAGCGCGGACGGTGTCGTACTGGCGGCGATCCCCAAACGCGAAGACCCGCGGGATGCGCTGCTGACGCGCACGGGTGCAGGGCTGAACGCGCTGCAACCGGGAACCACGGTCGGCACGTCGTCCCTTCGTCGCCGGACGCAGCTGCTCGCGCTCCAAAAAGGGCTGGTCCCCACACCGATCCGCGGGAACGTCGACACGAGGTTGCGCAAGCTGTCTGACGGCGAGGTGCAAGCGCTCGTCGTCGCGCTCGCCGGGTTGAAGCGTCTGGGCAGGGCCGACCGTGTCGCGGAGATCCTTCCGATCACCATAATGCTTCCTGCGCCGGGACAAGGCGCGCTCGCAGTCGAGTGTCGCGCGAACGACAAGATGATGCGCGGTGCGCTCGCGCAGCTGGACGACCCGATCGCGCGCGCGGCGTTCGATGCAGAACGTTCGTTCATGCTTTCCCTCGGCGGCGACTGCAACTTGCCGCTCGGTGCACTTGCGGAAGCGGATGCCGAGCACGTCCGCATCCGCGGTCTCGTGGGATCCCTCGACGGACGCCGGGTCGTGCAAGACCAAGTCGAAGGCGACGATCCCGAGAAGACCGGGCTCGAGCTCGCCGACCGGCTGCGCGCGCTGGGTGCAGAAGAGATCATCGCGTCCGCGCGCGCATGACCACAGCGCGTCCCCATCGTTCGTCGAAGACTCCAGGCTCCGTCGCTTTGGTCGGCGCCGGTCCGGGCGATCCCGGTCTCATCACCGTTCGAGGGCTTGCGCTGCTGCGTGGCGCGGACGTCCTCGTGTACGACCGGCTGGGCGCTGCGGGTCTGATCCGGTTCGCGCGCGCAGATGCACGCCTGATCTACGTCGGGAAGCAGCCGAAGCAGCACACGAAAACACAAGCACAGATCACTAGGATCCTGATCCGCGAGGCGCGCGCAGGGCACACCGTTGTGCGCCTGAAAGGCGGAGACCCGTTCGTCTTCGGGCGCGGCGGTGAGGAAGCGGAAGCCCTTGCGGCGGCGGGGATCCCCTTCGAGGTCGTACCCGGGATCACGTCGGCGATCGCCGGACCGGCAGCGGCCGGGATCCCCGTGACGCACCGTGACGCAGCTGCGTCGGTGGCGATCGCGACCGCGCATGAAGCACCGGGCAAGGCCGGCTCGCGGATCAACTGGGGCGCGCTCGCCGGTGCGGACACCGCCGTTCTGCTGATGGGTGTCGAGCGGCTTGCAGGCGTCGCGCGCGCGCTGATCGATGCAGGCAAGCCTGCGTCCACGCCGGCGGCCGTCATCCAGGACGCGACGCTGCCGACGATGCGAACCGTGACTGCGCCGTTGTCTCGGATAGCCGCCGCCGCTGCGCGCGCGAAGATCCGCGCTCCGGCCATCACCGTGGTTGGAGACGTCGTTGCTTTGCGCGCGGTATTGGGCGGCTGGGACACCAGACCCCTCTCGGGGATCCGAGTATTGGTTACGCGCACACGCGAACAGGCGTCGGAGCTGTCTGCGATCTTGTCCGAGCTCGGCGCCGACGTCGTCGAGGCGCCGGCGATCCGCGTCGAACCGCCGCGCTCGTTCGCGAAGCTGGACCTCGCCGTCTCGAAGATGAACGGTAGTGCGTATGACTGGGTGGTCTTCACGAGCGCGAACGGCGTGCGCGCGTTCGCTTCGCGCCTTCAAGCAGCCGGCCTCGACGCACGCGCGTTCGCCGCGGCGAAGGTCGCAGCGGTGGGGCCGGGGACGGCGGACACGCTTTCCTCTCTCGGCATCGTTGCCGACCTCGTCCCTCCAAGCTTCACCACCGTAGCGATCGGGAAGGCATTCCCGAGAGGCAAAGGGCATGTACTGCTTGCGCGCGCCGACGTCGTTGAGCCGGGGCTCGAAGAGACGGTCGAAGAGAAGGGCTGGACGGTCGAGACGGTCACCGCGTATCGCTTGAGGGGACAAACCTCGATCCCCTCCGGCGTCCGCAAAGCGATCATGGCCGGGGAGATCGACGTGCTCACGTTCGCGAGCGGTGGGACGGTACGCGCGTTCATGAAGCTGCTCAAAGGCAAGCCCCCCACGAAGACGAACGTCGTGTGCATCGGTCCGGTCACGGCCAAAGCCGCGCGCGAGGCCGGACTCCGCGTCTCGGCGGTAGCGCGCACGCACACGATCCCCGGCCTGGTCGCGGCCGTTGTCGACGTCGCAGGCGCGAAGAAGTCCGGCTCGAAAAGATCCGGTTCGCCGCGCCGTGCGCGCGCGCGTTAATCTGACTGCATGCCTCGCTTCCCCAGTTCCCGGCCGCGGCGTCTCCGCCGTACGGATGCTCTGCGGCGGCTCGTCGCCGAAACGACGCTCGGCACCGGCGACCTCGTTGCGCCCCTTTTCGTAAAAGAGGGCATCACCGACCCTCAAGCGATCGCATCGATGCCGGGGCACAGTCAACATACGCTGGAGTCGCTGCGGAAAGAGGTCGTCGAGATCGCGGGACTCGGCATCCCCGGCGTCATCCTGTTCGGGATCCCGGTCGAGAAGGACGCCGTCGGCACCCAGGCAGACCGGGAGGATGGGATCGTGCAGCGCGCGCTGCGTGAGCTTCGCGCCGAGGTCGGCTCCGACCTCGTCCTTATCGCCGACCTCTGCCTCGACGAATACACGGATCACGGTCACTGCGGGGTGCTCGCCGCCGATGGCAGCGTCGACAACGACGCCACGCTGGCACGGTATCGCTCGATCGCGCGCGCACAAGCCACCGCGGGGGCGGATGTCGTCGCTCCGAGCGGCATGATGGACGGCCAGGTGGGCGCGATCCGAGATGCACTGGACACCGACGGGTTCACCGATACCGGGATCCTTGCGTATGCGGCGAAGTTCGCCAGCGCGTTCTACGGACCGTTCCGCGACGCCGCGGAGTGTGCGCCGCAGTTCGGCGACCGCAGCGCGTACCAGATGGACCCGCCGAACGTCGACGAGGCCGTTCGCGAGGCGCTGCTCGACATCGACGAGGGCGCAGACATTGTGATGGTGAAGCCCGCCCTTCCCTATCTCGATGTCGTGCGCGCGGTGGCCGAAGCGACCGGCGCGCCGGTCGCCGCATACAACGTCAGCGGCGAGTACTCGATGGTGAAGGCGGCCGCCGCGAACGGGTGGATCGACGAGCGGCGGGCGATGCTCGAGACACTCGTTGCCATCAAGCGCGCCGGCGCCGACTTCATCGTGACGTACTTCGCCAAGGATGCCGCTCGAACGCTTCAGGAGGGTTGATGCAGTACCGCAAGCTCGGCAACACCGATATCGAGTGCTCGACCGTCGGCTTCGGCGTGTGGACGGTCACCGCAGGGTGGTGGGGCGACTACACGGCGGACGAAGCGATCCGGCTCATGCGAAAGGCCTACGACCTCGGGATCACCGTCTTCGACACCGCTCCGACGTATGGGCCGGTCGGATACGCGGAAGAGATCGTTGCTCGCGCCCTCGGCGACGTGCGCGACCGCGTCGTCTACTCGACGAAGTTCGGGTACGACACCGAGATCGACTGGTCCTATGAGGGACACAAGGAGCGGCCGCAACGGACCGACCCCGAGTTCACGAGGCGCGCGGTGGAGGCGTCGCTTCGCCGCCTAGGCACCGACGTGATCGACATCCTTCAGCTCCACAACGTGAAGATGCCGCACATCGAGCAGGACGACCTGTGGGCGACGCTCGAGGCCCTGAAGGCAGAGGGCAAGGTGCGCGCCTTCGGCGTTTCGATCGGCCCGAAGATCGGCTGGCGTGACGAAGGCGTGAAGGTCCAGGAAGCGCGCCGGATGGACGCGTTCATGCTGATCCACAACCTGCTCGAGCAAGACCCCGGCCGTGAGTTCATCGAAGCAGCGCGCGCACACAACACGGGCTTGATGGTTCGCGTTCCACATTCGAGCGGGCTGCTCGAAGGGACGTACACGAAAGACACGACGTTCGACGAGTCAGACCATCGCTCGTTCCGCACGCGGGAGTGGCTGGTCGACGGGCTGGCGAAGCTGGAGAAGCTCGAGTTCCTCACCGACGGTATGACGATCGGGCAAGCGGCGATCAAGTGGCTCCTCGCCGAGCCGTTGGTCACGACCGTGCTGCCGAACATCTATCGAGACGATCAGATGGAGGAGTTCGCGGCTGCCGCCGATAAGCCCGATCTCACGGCGGACCAGCTCGCGCGCGTTGCGGAGCTGTACGACAGGAACTTCGATCTGGTTCCGAGCTAGCGGCCTTCCTGGTCGTCCACTCCTTGCCCCGATCGCGCACCGGATCGCGCACGGAGGATCTCGCGGATCAGGTACCACCACGCCGTGAACACCACCGCAAGCGTCACGCGCTGGAGGAACTCGGTGTGGTTTGCGGGCGGGAGCGCGGCCGCGGCGCCCGAGCAGCAAGCCGCTCAGGGCGCCCACGACCACGATCATGGCGAGCCAGTGCACGCTCAGCCGCTTGCGCGCGCTGCGATAGAGCAGCGCCCCGCCGAGCACCCCCAGGACTCCGATCGCACCGGCCATGACGGTGCGATGGTGTCGCACGCCCCGACGACCGGGAAGGGGGCGCTTCCACCAAACGGTGTAGCGCACCGTGCCCATGCGAACGGCGCACGCCGTGGGGGGCGCCGGTAGCCTGGTGTCGTGACCAGATCAGAGGAACTCTTCAAGCGCGCGCAAGAAGCGATCCCGGGCGGCGTGAACTCGCCGGTGCGCGCGTTCCGCTCCGTCGGTGGGACGCCCCGGTTCATCGCCTCGGCAAACGGGTCCCGGCTCACCGACGTCGACGGCAACGAGATGATCGACTACGTCATGTCGTACGGCGCCGTCCTTCTTGGACACGCAGACGCGCGCGTCGTCGAGGCCGTTCAGCGTGCAGCAGAGCGGGGGTCGTCGTACGGAGCGCCGACCGAAGGTGAGATCCTCCTCGCAGAACGGATCGCGGATGCGATGCCGTCGATCGAACGGCTGCGCTTGGTGTCGTCGGGTACCGAGGCGGCGATGAGCGCGGTGCGTGTTGCGCGCGGGGCGGCCGGACGAGCCAAGGTCATCAAGTTCGCCGGCTGCTACCACGGGCATTCCGACGGGCTGCTCGCGCGCGCCGGTTCAGGGATCGCCACGCTTGGCATTCCCGACACGCCCGGGGTGACGGAGGCGGCAACAGCCGACACGATCGTGCTCCCGTTCAACGACGAAGCCGCCGTCACCGAAACGTTCAGAAAGATGGGCGGCGACATCGCCGGCGTCATCGTCGAGCCGGTCGCGGCCAACATGGGCGTCGTACCTCCGGCGCCGGGCTACCTTGAAGCGTTGCGCGCGCTCTGCGATCGCCACGGCGCCGCCCTCATCTTCGACGAGGTGATCACCGGCTTCCGTCTGGGAGCCGGCGGGGCGCAGGCACGGACCGGCGTGCGCGCGGACCTGACTTGCTTGGGAAAGGTGATCGGCGGTGGCTTGCCGATCGGTGCGTTCGGCGGGCGCGCCGATCTGATGGATCAGGTCGCGCCGGTCGGGTCCGTGTACCAGGCAGGAACGCTCAGCGGGAACCCGCTTGCCGTCGCTGCGGGACTGGCCGTGCTCGACGCGATCGAGGATGCGCCGCCATACGTGAGGCTTGAGGCCATCGCGAGCGCGCTATGCGAAGCGTTGACGAGCGGCGCGCGCGCGGCCTCGGTGCCGCTAACGATCAACCGCGCCGGCTCGCTTTTCTCGGCGTTCTTCACCGAAGAGCCGGTCACCGATTACGAGAGCGCTCGCCGCCAGTCCGCCGGAGCGTACGCGCGCTTCTTCCACGGCATGCTCGATCGGGGGATCAACCTGGCGCCGGGAGCGTTCGAGGCGTGGTTCGTCTCGGCGGCGCACACGGACGCGGACGTGAAGACGACGGAAAGCGCGATCCGTGAGGCGATGAGCGAGGCTGCGGCCGACTAGACCGGTTCACGCACGACCGGCTGAGCCGGTTGTAAGGCAGATTCTCGTTCCTTCTGCTTCTTCTCGTAGCGCGCGAGCAGCCAGAGGTGAACCCCGAAGGCCAGTAGGCCGACGATCAGGAAGTACAACGCGTAGAGATAGACCTTCCCCTTGTTCTTGTACGCGAAGACGATGACCTCCGGGTGCTTCGCCGTTGCGGGTATGTCGACGCCGAACAGTAGTGGTGTTCCCGTTTTCGAGAACGCAACCTTCGCTTGTGGCAGCGGCTGCTCGTCCGGTGTGGATGGCGGCACACCTGCTGCACGGAAAGCCCAGTCGGTCGGATCCGTCGCCTGTAGATGCTGCTTCGCGGCGAGGGCCGCGAGGGAGCCTTGGACGATCGAGCGGACGGTCGAGAACTCTCCCTTGGAGTCGATGTTGCCGGAGAACAACGTGCCGATCGGTTTCCACGTCGGCCCGTTCGGGAACTGGTTGAGCGTGTCGGTAAAGACCTTTGCTTGTTCGCTCGTCGGCGTGAAGGCAACCCACTGCGCTTCCGGACCGCGGGGGCCGGTTCCCGGTGTCGTCCCCGGCAGACCGAAAAGCCACATCGCGGCGAGAAGGATGATCCACGCCATCAAGGAGACCATCAGCACGAGGTAGCCGAGGCGCGCGCCCAGGTTGGACGCGAGCAGCATGTAGATGCTGCCGATCAGCACGAGGACGGCGATCGCGAGACTGAGAACCGCCGGCCACCCGACGAAGCAGCCGTCGCAACCGAGCGGGATGAGATGCAGGATTGACATCGTCACTTCACCTGGATGCTCTCGATGAACTGAACGAGCGCTTCGACCGCCGGGTCGCCAAGGCCCGCCCACGACGGCATCGACGGCCGATTGATGTTGAGGCGGCCGTGCATGATCGTCATCGTCAGCTGGTCACGGGTCAGCCGTTGCAATGCGACGGTGAGGTTCGGCCCGACCGACCCCGTGGCGTTCGTTCCGTGACAGATCGCGCAGTTCGCTTGGAACAGCGCCGCACCGTCGATCGTGTCCGCTTTCGGGAACGGCTGCTGGATGCTCTGCAGGAACGCGACGATCGTGTCGACCTGGCGGCTGTTGAGCGGACCGCCGAACGGAAGACCCCACGTCGGCATCGGCGTCCCCGGTCTTCCGCGGTTGATCGCGTCGTAGATGATCTGCGTGATCTCGTCTGTGTTGCGCCCACCCTTCGTGTACCGGTCGTAGATGTACTTCAAGGGTGGCTCTGCGTACTTCCGCGAGATGCCGTCGATGACGTAATCGCGCGTGCCACCGCTTGCATCGAGGCCGTGGCACTGCGCGCATAACGTCGTGAACTGCTGCTTGCCTTGGTCGACCGTCTCCGCCGCGATGGCCTTCTGCTTCCCAGCCAGACGCGTGGGCTCATGCCACCAGTAGGCGGGGAGCCACAAAGAGATGATGAGCAATGACACGCCGCCGTA
>Ga0207684_10003667_pt1 | contig 14912 bp, 10 predicted proteins | sample KBSK5501metaG_FD_184342 | JGI IMG/M metagenome (GOLD analysis project Ga0207684, IMG submission 184342) | Corn, switchgrass and miscanthus rhizosphere microbial communities from Kellogg Biological Station, Michigan, USA - KBS K5-50-1 metaG... | ecosystem: Host-associated > Plants > Roots >...
GATCGCGCGCGTAGTACTGGACGACCGGGATGGGCAGCTCACTCAGGTCGATGATCGAGGCGCCGGACGATATCATGCCGGCGACCATGGCCCGCTTGATCATTCGCGAGGGACGCTGGCCGTCGCGAGCGGCCGCCATCGCGGCGCCCTTGGGGAAAAGGGCGGCGAACGATGCACCCAACCGGGCGCAGTACTCGGGCGTCAGCTCGATGTTGACCAGGCCGACGAGCCCATAGGAGGAGAACAGCCCTCGCTTGTAGTGGCCCGCCCAGATGATGCTCTCGTGTACCGTTGACCCAGGCTCGATCTGCTTGTCGGGCCAGAGCTTCACTCCAGCATCGATGGTGCTGCCCTCGCCGACGACGACATCATCGCCGATCACGGACCCTTCCTCGAGCAGGCAGCCATTCTTGATCGTGACGTGGCGGCAGACGATCGCCTGCCGCAGCCGGGAATTCTCGCCGATGTAGGAGTAGGTCCAGATGATCGAGTTGCTGACCTTGGTGTTCTCGTCGATCACGGAGAAATTTCCGACGCACGCCGGCCCGTTGATGAAAACGCCCGCCTTGAGCTTGCATTCGTTGCCGATGTAGGCCGGTCCGTCGATCCGCACGTCGTAACCGATCTCGACGTTCTCGCCAATCCACACGTTGCCGTACCGGCGCTCGCCGGCGATCTCGACGTCGACGCGTCCCTCGAGCGCATCCCAGTTCGCCTGGTAGTAGGTCTGGATGTTGCCGATGTCGCACCAGTAGCCGGGCGCCAGGCAGCCGTACAGCGGCAAGGCGTTGGCCAGCATCTTGGGGAAAACGTCGCTGCTCCAGTCGACGACCCTCGCCGGCGGCATCAGATCGAGCACCTTCGGCTCGATGACGTAGATCCCGGTATTCACCTGGTCGGAGAAGACCTCGCCCCACGAGGGCTTCTCCAGGAATCGGTTGATCGTGCCATCCGGGTTGGTGATGACGACCCCGAACTCGAGTGGATTCGGCACCGAGGTCAGCACGATGGTGGCGGCCGCACCCTTCTCCTCGTGGTACTGCATCACTCGCGTCAGGTCGATGTCGGTCATGGCGTCGCCGCTGATGACGATGAATGGCTCGTCGAGGAACTCCTGCGCGTTCTTGACGCTGCCGGCGGTGCCCAGCGGGGAATCCTCGACCACATAGGTGATGTCCACCCCGAAGTCCGAGCCATCACCGAAATAGTCCCGAATCGCGGACCCCAGATACTGCAGGGTCACGACGACGTCGGTGATCCCGTGCTTGCGCAGGAGACGAAGGATGTGCTCCATCACCGGTTTGCCGACGACCGGCACCAGGGGTTTTGGCACCCCGCTTGTCAGCGGCCTCAGCCGTGATCCCTCGCCACCCGCCATCACCACGGCCTTCACGAGGAACGCCTCAAACGCTCGCGTGGCCCGTGGAACGTCTCAATCGCTCGCATCGCACTAAAGCGCGGCTCGCGAGGGGCGACGCCCCGAGCGCCTCCAACCATCTTCTCGATCCGCTCGCGGAGGAAGACGGCGGAATCCTCCGGCTTGACCACGTTGATCCACATACCGGTTCCCAGCTCGAAGCCTGCCGCGGTGCTGAGCTTGGGGATCAGCTCGAGGTGCCAATGGTAAACGTCGCTCGCGTCGGCGTTGGGCGGCGCGCTGTGGATGAAATAGTTGAATGGCGGATCGTTCAAGCCGTCGCGCAGCGCTTTCAGGGTGAGCTGCAGCGCCTCGGCAAACGCCGGCTTCTCGCTCGCGAGATCGAGGTCGCCAAAGGACGCCGCATGGCGTCGCGGCATGATCCATGTTTCGAACGGCGTTCGCGCCGCGTAGGGGGCGAACACGACGAACGCGTCGTTCTCGAAGACGATGCGGGTGCCTGCCTTTCGCTCGTCGTCGAGCGTGCGGCAGAAAACACAGGCGCGCTGCTCGTCATGGAAGCGGCGCCCACCTTGCAATTCATCAGCGAACGTCGGTGGGACCAGGCTGATGGCATAGAGCTGCGAATGCGGATGCTCGAGCGACGCCCCCGCCGGCCGCCCATGATTGTACAGGATCAGTACGTGCTCCTGTTTCGGGTCCATCGCGTGGTGCCGATAGCGATCGACGTACGACTGCACGATCTGCTCCACCTGATGCCGGGGCAGCAGCGGCGTCGGCGCCAGGTGGTCGGGGCTGCTGATCAGTACCTCGCAGGCGCCGATCGCATCGCGCTGCCAGAAGCGACCGTCACGCTGCTCCTGTCCATCCGGCTCGAGCCGAAAGGCCGCATAAAGATTCGGGACCACCCGCACCGACCAACCCTCGCCATTGGGCGTCCCGCCGGGCCCGCGGTAGGCGAGCACCTCCGGCGGCGTCATCGCCTCATGCCCGGGGCAGAAGGGGCACACGTCGCGAGCAGCAACCGCCTCCTTGACTGCCTGGGTGAACGAATCGGGCCGCCTCGCGCGCTCGGTGGCGACGGCCACCCAGCGCCCCGTGATCAGATCTTGACGAAGCTGGGGCAGGGGCAAACTCCTGGGGAAGGACGCGAGAACGCTGAGTCCATTATGCCGTAAGGTTTACCGGCCATGATTCCTTGCACTCACTCGATTCGGGCCTCGGGATCTCCCGCATGACATTCAGCATCGTCGCCGCCGACCCGGTCGCCGGTGAGTGCGGCGTGGCCGTGGCATCGAAGTTCCTGTCGGCAGGCGCGGTCGTCCCCTGGGCTCGGGGCGGGGTGGGCGCCATCGCCACCCAGTCCTACGCCAATACGAGCTACGGGCCCAGCGGGCTCGACCTTCTGGCGAGCGGCGTCTCACCCCAGGCCGTTATCGATCGCCTGACCGCCGCCGACCCCGACTCGGCGAAACGCCAGGTCGCGATCGTTGATATGAAGGGCGGCGCCGCAAGCTTCACCGGCCGCGAATGTTTTCCTTGGTTTGGCGGCCTGACCGGCAGCCACGTCGCGGTCCAGGGCAACATCCTGGTCTCCGAGGCAACCGTAACGGCGATGCTCCGGGCATTCGAGACGACCGCCGGCACTCTCGCCGGGCGCCTGCTCGCTGCCTTGAAGGCGGGGGATCGCGCCGGCGGCGACCGCCGGGGAAAGCAGTCGGCCGCGCTGCTGGTCGTCAAGCCGGCCGGCGGATATGGCGGCCTCAACGACCGCTACCTCGACCTGCGGGTCGACGACCACCCACGCCCGGTCGACGAGCTCGAGCGGTTGACCGGGCTCTGGCGCCTCTACTTTGAAAAGCCGTCCGATGACGACCTTCTCGTCATCGATGAACGGCTGGCGCAGGAGTTGCGCGACGGGCTTCGCCGCCTGGGGTATGACCCGGGCCCTGCCGGCGAACCCTGGGGTGACCGGGCCCGACAGGCCTTCACATCCTTCTCCGAGATGGAAAACCTCGAAGACCGGCTCCGCCCAGACGGCCGCACCGACCGCCAGGTGCTTGCCTATTTCCGGCAGCGGCTCCAATCCCCTCCCCCTCCGGGGGAGGGTCAGGGTGGGGGCTCCGTGTAGCTCAGCCGGTTGCCGATGCGGCGAAAGCCAAGGCCGGCGTAGAGCGCTGCCGCGCCGGCGTTCTCCGCATCGAGGAACACCAGGGAGCCGCCGCCCGCAAAGAGTCGTTCGATCAGGGCGCTGCAAATCGTCGCCGCCACCCCCCGACGCCGAAAGGGTGGGTCCGTCACCACACCGTACAGCTCGGCGACGCCGGCGACCGCCCCCAGCGAGGCACGGCCTGCCACCTCGCCATTCAGCTCCCCGACGGCCCGCAGCGTCGACGGATGACGCGGATCCACCTCGAGAAATCGGACCACCACCGACGGGGCCGTCATGGGGCGAAACGCATCTGGCTCGCAGGCCATCAAGGGGTTGCGGCTCTCGAGAACAAGTCCCGCCCCTTCCAGCGCCGCGGCAAGCGCCGGCCATGTCTCTTGGTTGAACTCGAGTCGCAGCGGCTCATGCAGAGCTCGGTAGCGTGAGCGCAGGGCGACAATCGCCGCCGGCAGCCGCTCGTCGAGCGGGTCGACCGGCAGCGCATAGTTGAAGCCAACCAGCTCGCCGGTTCGTCCCGGGATGGCGCGGAAAGGTCCGACCACCTCCACCGGCACCTCCGTGGCGGCTTTCTCGAGTAGTGTCAGCTCCCACGCTTGTAGCCGGTCGATCGTCCTGGTCGACGCTGCGTTGGGGGCCAGTGGTCAGGCCGACGGCAGGCGGGCTTCCGCCGCCGACCGCGCGCTGAGCTCGCCGGCGAAATGGCAGGCCGCCACCTGGCCGGGACGTCCATGCGCGACCAGTGGCGGCTCGACTTCGGAACACACGCCGGGTGCGCGTGCGATCGGACAGCGGGTGTGAAAGCGGCAACCGCTGGGCGGGTTCACCGGGGAGGGAATCTCCCCCTTGAGCGGAATCGGCTCGCGGTTGGCCTCGCGCCGCGGGTCCGGAACCGGGATCGAGCTGAGCAGGGCGCTGGTATACGGATGTTGCGGACGGTCGTAGATGTCGATCCGGTCGGCGATTTCCACGATCTTCCCCAGGTACATGACCGCGATCCGGTTCGAGATGTGCCGGACCACCGCGAGGTCATGGGCGATGAAGAGATAGGTGAGATTGAACTCCCGCTGCAGGTCCTGCAGCAGGTTGATGATCTGCGCCTGGATCGAAACGTCCAGCGCCGAGACCGGCTCGTCGCACACGATCAGCGACGGGTTCAGCGCCAGCGCCTTCGCGATGCCGATGCGCTGCCGCTGGCCGCCGGAGAACTCGTGCGGATAGCGGTTGGTGAAGTTCGGGTTCAAGCCGACCACACGCAACAGCTCCTGGATGCGCAACTGCCGCTGCCGGCCGCGCGCCAGCCCATAGTTGTCGAGCGGCTCGGCGATGATCTCGCCCACCGTCATGCGCGGGTCGAGCGAGGCGAATGGGTCCTGGAAGATGATCTGCAGCTGCCGGCGGATCTGGCGCAGCTTGCTGCCGCGCAGTTTGGTGACGTCCTTACCCTCGAACAAAACGCTCCCACCACTGGCCGGGTGCAGAGCCGTGATCACCCGGCCCAGCGTCGACTTGCCGCTGCCGGACTCCCCTACCAGGCCCAGCGTCTCCCCCCGTCGAATCTCGAAACTGACCCCATCGACGGCGCGGACTGCCGCGCCTCCCAGGCCGCCCACGGGGAAGTGCTTGTAGACGTCCTCCACCCGCAGGATGACGGGGTCGAGGCGTCGCTCGGTCGAGGGGGTGGCCTCGGCCACTTTCACGCGGAGCCGGCCTCCTTGAGCTCAGTCGCTGCCTGGTGCGACACTTCCCCGGCTTTGGTCTCCTCTCGCTGCGCTTGCGGCACGTTGCGCATCATGACCCAGCATCGGGCTTCCTGGTCGGGCGCCACTTCCTCGAGGGGTGGCTCCTCGCGTTCGCATTTTTCGATTTTGAACCGGCAGCGTGGGTGGAATTTGCAGCCGGGCGGCAGGCGGACCAGGTCCGGTGGCAAGCCCTTGATGCTGACAAGCCGTTCGATCCGGGCCACGTCGACCCTCGGGACGGAGCGAAGCAGCGACCAGGTGTAGGGATGCTGGGGGCTGTCGAAGATCTGCTCGACCGGCCCCTCCTCGACGATCCGTCCCGCGTACATCACGATGATCCGCTGGCACAGGCTGGCAACCAGGGCCATGTTATGGGTGATCAGGATGATGGCCGCGCCGACGTCGCGATTGAGCTGCTTCAGCAGCTGGATGATCTGCGCCTGGACCGTCACGTCGAGGGCGGTGGTCGGCTCGTCGGCGATCAGCAACTCCGGCTCGTTGGATAGCCCCATGGCGATCATGGCTCGCTGCCGCATTCCGCCCGAGAACTGGTGCGGGTAATCCTTCGCCCGCTGGGCCGCCTCCGGAATCCGCACTTTCTGGAGCAGCGGGATGACGCGCCCCTCCGCCTCCTTCTTCGAGAACCGCTCGTGGGCAGTCATCGCCTCGTCGATCTGGGTCCCCACTTTGGTGACCGGGTTCATCGACGTCATCGGATCCTGGAAGATCATCGCCACATCGTTGCCACGGAACTCACGGACGTCGTCGTCGTTCATCCGGACCACGTCCTGGTCCTTGAACAGGATCCGCCCCGAGACGATCCGGCCGGGATCCGGCACCAGCCGCAAGATGGAGAAGGCGGTTATCGTCTTGCCCGAGCCGGACTCCCCGACGATGCCGACCGTCTCCCCGCGGCCGACCTTGAAGCTGATCCCGTCTACCGCATGGACGATTCCGCGAGAAGTGAAGAACTGCGTGCGCAGGTCCTCGACACGCAAGAGAGGCGCTGCCACAGCGCTATCTTCGCATTCGAGGATCGATCGCGTCTCTCAGTCCATCTCCGATGAAGCTGAACGACAGCATGGTGATCGCCAGCGCCAGGGCGGGGACCAGCACCTGGTGGGGATAGGCGAAGATCGCCTGGTTGCCGTCCGAGATCATGATGCCCCAGCTCGGGGTGGGGGGTGGGATGCCGACGCCCAGGTAGCTCAGGGTGGCTTCCAGGAAGATCGCCCGCGGGATGCCGAAGGTGAGGCTCACGATGATCGGGCCGAGCGTGTTCGGCAGCAGATGGCGAAGGATGATCTTCGCCGGACCGCTCCCGGCGGCCCGCGCGCCCTCGACAAACTCTTTTTCCTTGAGCGAGAGCACCTGGCCGCGGATCAGGCGCGAAAGGTCGACCCAGCCGATGATGCCGATCGCGCCGAAGATGACGAACAGGCTCGGCTGGAAGATTGAGACCACGACCAGCAGGAAAAGCAGGTCCGGGAACGCGTACCAGATGTCGACAAAGCGCATCAGCAGGTTATCCACCCGACCGCCGCGGTAGCCGGAAACCAGGCCGATCGTCCCGCCGATCAACAGATAGATCGCCTGTACTGTCAGCCCGATGGTGAGCGAGATGCGGGCGCCGAACATGGTGCGGCTCATCAAGTCACGGCCGAGATAGTCGGTCCCCAGCGGATGCTGGAGGCTGAAGCCGGCATAGGAGTTAGCCACGTCCTGCTTCAGCGGATCGGCGATCACGTGGACCGCCACCAGCACCGGCGCCAGCAGGGCGTCGAGCACGAGGAGGCAGATGAAGATCAACCCACCGACGGCGATCGGGTTGCGCCGGAAGCGCTGCCAGGCATCCTGCCATAGCCCGATCTGCTCAGGATTTTCCCAATCGATTTGCTCCAGCGAAACGGCGGCCGCGGCAGCCATCAGCCGAGCCTCACGCGCGGGTCGATCACCGTGTAAAGCAGGTCGACGATCAGGTTGGCCAGCGCGACGATCACCGAGAACAAGATGGTCGTCGCCAGGATCATGGGGTAATCACGCGAGCTGACGGCGACCACGAAGGCGCGGCCGATCCCGGGAATGGCGAACACGCTCTCCACGATGACCGAGCCGGTGATGAGCACGGCGAAGGTCGGCCCCAGTGCCGAGACGACCGGGATCAGCGAGTTCTTCAGCACGTGCTTGGTGACCACCAGCCGCTCGCGCAGGCCTTTTGCCCAGGCGGTGCGGATGTAATCCTGGCGGAGCACCTCGAGCGTACTGGCGCGCGTCAGCCTGGCGATAAAGGCAATCGGTAATGTCGCCAGCGTCACGACCGGCATGATGAGGTGCTGGTCAAGCGCAAAACCACCGGTCGGGAGGGAGAAGTTGCCGCCGGTAATGCGGTAGAGCGAGACCGAAAAGATGATGATCAGGATGATGCCAAGGACAAACGCCGGCGTCGAGGCTCCGATGGTGCTAAAGCCGACCACCGCATAGTCGACCCAGGTGTTCTGCCGCAAGGCGGCCACGACGCCGATGCTGATGCCGAAGATCACGATCATCAGGAAGGCGAGTATCCCGATCACCGCGGTGGGCGGCCAGCTCCTGAGAATCAGGGCGCTGACCGGCTGGTCCTCGTACTGGAACGAGAGCCCGAAGTCGAAATGCACCACGTTGACGAGGTAGCGCCCGTACTGGACGAGAAACGGATCGCTCAGCCCGTACTTCGCGTTCAGGTTGCGAACGATCGACGCCGAGAGCTGCTTCCCTTCGCGGTCCCACGGGCTGCCGGGGGCCAGGTGCATCAGCACGAAGGTGATCGTGATGACGAAGAAGAGGACGGGAACCAACCACAGGATCCGCCGGACGATGTACAGGCCGAGGCTGGCCCTACGGCCCCGCGGAATCTTGAAGGAGATGAGGGCGCCCCGCGGTGGGGCGCCCTGTGCTACGGCCAAAGTTCTCTCTTTCTAGTGTGAGGCGATCGACACCTTCCCCCAGAACCAGTCGCCGACGACCGAGAAGTCTTGCGCCGTGGTCGTCAGTCCCTGCAGGTAGGGTTTGGCCAGGAACATGTAGTTGCGCTGGTACAGGAAGCCGCCGGCCGCATCGTCGATCAGGATCTTCTGCGCCTGGTCGTAGTACCCCTGGCGCGTCTTCGCATCTGACTCGACGTCCGCCTTCTTGACGAGGGCGTCGTAGGCCGGATTGCTGTAGCCGCCGAAGACGTTGCCGCTGCCGGTCATCCAGATGTCGAACCAGTCCTGGTCGTCTGGATAGTCGGCGCCCCAGCCTCCAACGTAGAGCTGGTAGTCATGCTTGCGGAGACGCGTCGTCACCGTCTTGCTGTCGATGACGATCTGGTTCACCTTGACCCCCAGGTTGGTCTGCAGCTGGGCGGCGATGAACTCGCCGATCTGCTTGTTGGCGGTGCTGTTCCGGATCAAGAAATCGATCGTGATCTTGCTCGGATCGCCAACCGCGCTGGTCAGCATGGTCTTGGCGGCGGCCGGGTCGAAGGCCTGCGTCGCGCCCAGGTCGGGCCGGTAGCCGTTCATCCCCTTGGGAATGAAGTAATCAGCCGCGGACCAGCGGCCTTGGCCGACGTTGTTCGCGAGTTGGTTGCGGTCGATGGCCTTCGAGAAGGCGAGGCGGGCATCCTTGTTGTTGAAGGGCGCCTTGCGGGTGTTGAAGTCCATCCAGAACAGGGTCAGCTGCGGGACGAACTTGATCTGCTTGCTGAGGACGGGGTCGTTCTTGACCAGCTGGGTGTTCGCCAGCGGGACGTTGTCGATGTCCAGCTCGCCATTCAGGTACTTCGCGTAGGCCTGGTTATCGTCCGAGATCTCGTAGTTGATGATCTTTGTCAGGGTCGGCGCACCGCCCCAGTAATAGGTGTTGGGGACCAGCGTGATGTGGTCCTTGGAGACCATCTCGGAGACCTTGAACTGGCCGTTCGTGATCAGCGAGGTCGGCGAGGTCGCCCACTTGTCGGAGCCGTACTGGTCGACCACATCCTTGCGAACGGGGGCCGACATCCAGAGGCTGGCGATCCACTTGAAGTACGGCGCCGGCGCCTGCAGCTTGACGACGAAGGTCGACGCATCCGGCGCCGAGAGTCCAAGTCCGCTCAGGAAGGCCGGGATCTTGGCTGCATCCTTGACCGGGTCAAGGTTTGCATAGTCCGCCGCACCCGCGATTGTGCCATCGAAGAAGGGGTCGGCGTACGAGGCCGCGAGACGCGGGTCGAGGATGCGCTGCCAGGCGTAGACGAAGTCGGCGCCGGTTACTGGCTTGCCGTCGTTCCACTTGGCGTTCGAGCGGATCTTGAAGGTCCAGGTCAGCCCATCGGACGAAACGCTATAGCTCGAGGCCGTCGCTGGCGCCGCATCGGAAAGATCCGGCTTGATCTTCAGCAGCGCCTCGCTGATCGACGCGCCGACCGCGCCTTCATAGTCGTATTGCTCCTGCCCGGGGTCGAGGCTGTTGGGCTCCACTTGATTGTTGACCCGCAGCGTCTGATCCTTTGCCAGGTTGCTCGTCGTGGGGGCGGAGGTTCCGCAAGCCGCCACGAGCAACCCGACCACCGTTAAGAGTGCCGGTACCCTAAGCCATCGGAATCGGGCGAATGTGTCGTCCATATACGTCAGTTACCTCCCTTCCAGGGGTTGATGTATCGGCGTCCTCGAGCGGTCTTCAAAGCCGAATCGCCGTAATCATGACCTACCCGATGTCAAGACATCAAGAAAACCGTCCAAATATTAAGGTCTATTAGACAGGGGCCCGACCTGAGCGTCGCCCGGGGCTACCAGCCGTAAGGGCCGGCCGCGGCGGCCGAGTACTCCCGAGCCTCGGCGTGTTTTGAGACCGCAGCCCGGTAGAGGCGGACGTACTTCTGCGCCGAGTTGGCCCAGCTGACGTCGGTCGACATGGCGTTGCCCTGGAGGCGCTGCCAGAGCTGGGGCTGGCGGAAGGTTTCCAGAGCGCGCACCACCTGGGCGTAGAGGTCCCAGTGGTCGTAGGCGCTGAAGACGAAGCCGTTGCCGGTCTGTCGCACGGGATCCCAATCGTCGATCGTGTCGGCGAGGCCACCCGTGGCGCGAACGATTGGGATGGTCCCGTACCGAAGGCTGATCAGCTGGCCCAGCCCGCAGGGCTCGAACCGCGAGGGCATCAGGAAGATATCGGAGCCGGCGTAGATGTGCTGCGCCAGGACCGGCTTGAAGCCGATGGTGGCGGCGACCTTTTGCGGGTTGTCGCGAGCGGCCGCCCGGAACATCTCCTCGTAGCGCGAGTCGCCGGCACCCAGCACGACGAGCTGCAGATTCAGCCGCATCAACCCCCACATGATGTTGGCGATCAGGTCGAGTCCCTTCTGGTCGTAGAGCCGCGAGATCAGGCCGATGACCGGGATCGCCCGATCCTCGGGCAGCCCGACCTCCTTCTGCAGCGCCAGCTTGTTCTCGACCTTCTTGGCGACGCTGCCGATGTCGTAGCGTGCGGCAATCGAGGTGTCCGCTGACGGGTTGAAGACTTCGTAATCGATCCCGTTGATGATGCCGTGCAGCTTGCTGCGAAAGACTCGCAGCAGCGGGTCCATCTTTTCGCCGTACTCCGGCGTGAGAATCTCTTCCGCATAGCGGTTGCTGACGGTGTTGACAACGTCTGAAAAATAGAGACCGCGCCCGAGCAGGTTGACGATGTCGTCGAGCCCTGCCAGCCCGGGCTTGATCAGCCCCCACTGTTCGAGATCCGCGAGGTGAAGCGTGCCGTATCCAAAGACGCCCTGAAAGGCGAGGTTGTGGATGGTGAGGACGGTCGCGACATCGGCGAAAAACGGGTCGGCGGCATAGAGCCGAGCCAGCATGTTGGGGATGACGGCGGTGTGCCAGTCGTTGACGTGGATCACGTCGGGTCGAAAATCAAGCGGCTTCAACATCTCGAGCGCCGCCCGGCTGAAATAGATGAAGCGCGCATCGTCGTCCCAGAATCCGTACATGCCTTCTCGGCCGAAAAATTGCGGGTTGTCGATGAAATAGATCGGCACGTCCTCCCCGATCCGTCCCTCGAGCACGTCGGCGTTGACCGGCTGGTGCGCCAGCGGAACGCCGAGGTTGGTCACCACCTTGCGTAGCCCGTATTTGTCGACATCGATGCTGCCGTAGCGCGGCATCACCACCCGAACGTCGTGGCCCATCGCTCGCAGCGCTTTTGGCAGCGCGCCGGCGACGTCGGCAAGGCCGCCAACTTTGGCAAAGGGGGCGACCTCGGCCGACACCAGCAGGATCTTCAGCGGCCGCTCATGACCGCCGTTCGCGACATCGCCCGGCACCCGGACCGCGATCGACCCCGTTGGCGGCAGCTGCTCCACCGGCTCGCCATCCTGGTGGGCGAGCGCGACCATCTGGAGGGTTTCACCCGGGTCATGCCCAAGGACCTGGAAGGGCACGGCGAACGCGATCGCATCGCCCACAGCGGCGCTACCCGTCCAGCGAGGGGTCCCGCCGCCGGGCGTGAGGTCGCGAAGCTCGAGCGCGACGTCACGGTCCCGATCCTGCACGGTGAGCCGGAAGGCCGGCTCGAAGCTAAAGGCGCTCGGGGCGGGCCCCGCCTCCGCTGGACTGCCGGAAAAGAACATCTCCAGCTTCACCGGTGGCGTCGACCGGCGGTCGAGGAGGTCGAAGCGCAAATAGAGGTTACGATCGTCGTGGCCGAACCAAATCCGCCGTACCGCGCCGCGCGGCGGGTGCATGGCGCCGAAGAGCGCCGTCACGTCGACATAGCCCCCGGCATTCCACTCGTCCTGGTCGACGTCACCGTTGAGCTTGGGGCTGATCTTCCGATCCGGCCGCTTGGTGGCGGCGCCTTCGGCGGCGCTGACGATCGGCTGGTAGAGGCGGGCCGGCGGGCGCTCGCCGAGCGACATATAGATGTTGCGCAGGTGAAGCCGAAAGAGGCTGTCCCAGATCTGGTCCATCCCGGAGTCGTGCGAGCGACCGAACCACCAGAACCAGTCGCTCCCCTCCGCGATCAATACCTCACGGCGCGCCGTCGTGAGCTGTTCCTGGCCGGCGGCGGCGCGTTCCCGTTCGCTCAGCAAATTGCGGGCGTCGGCCAGCATGTCCCAGGCAGCATTGTGTTCCTGGTCGCCGACCCAGGTGTCGAAGGAGGCGTTGATCCACGACCCTGGGTGAATGCGCGACAGCGCGCGATCGGCCGGGAATTCCGAGAGAAACTCCGAGATGGTCACCGCCTTCAGCTCGGGCTCGCGGCTCAGTCGGCCGTAGAGCGAATGCAGGAAAAGGTTGCCGTTCGCCTCATAGAAGTCCCAGCAATTCTCGCCGTCGAGTGCGATCACCGCGATAAACGGGCTGTCGTTCTGGCGCTGCCCGATGCCCTTGAGTCGATCGACCAGGTCCTTGGCCGCCTCGTCGGCGGACGAATTCTGATACTCGAAGCCGATGGCATTGGATAAGCGACCATCGCGGAACAGTAGGTGGAGGGGCGATGCGCCCGTCTGTACGCGATAGGGGCCGTAGAGCGCGTCCGGTTGCATGAGCTGTCCCTGGCCGTCTCGGGCGAACGAGCTCGAAAGTGAGCGGGCCAGGATTGCCTCATCGCTGAGCATCCACTCGATACCCTGGTCGGCGGCGAGCCGCACGACGTCATCGGAGATCGCCTGTTCGGGTGGCCACATCCCGCGCGGCCGGACGCCGAAGCTGCGGGTGTGGGCCTCGACACCGCGGCGCAACTGCTCGGCGGCATCCTCCGGGTGCGCGAACGGCCGTCGCGGCATCGCCAGGTCCGGCCGGGCGACCCGTGCGATGCCGAGGTCGGCGATCAAGGGCAGGATCGGGTGGTAGGTGGGGCTCGTGATCAGCTCGGCCTGGCCACGGTCCTGGACCTCGCGATAGGTGGGCAACACCTTGCGCAGGAGCTCGAACTGCGCGCTAAAGATCGGCTCCTTGTCCGCCTCGGTGAAGTCGCGGCCTCTTCTGACCAGCTCGCCGATGACGGCATCGCGCTCCATCACCTCGGGGCCGATCCAGGAGAGGTTGAACCAGACCTGCAGGTCGCGCAGCTCGGCATCGCTGAAGAGCCGCGCCAGGTCGAGAGAACCACGCGGCCATGCCTGCTCCCGCTTTCGGACCAGCTCGGCGTAACGCGGATACTCACGGACGCGACGGATCTGGCTCGACTCGGTCATCCAGCGCGCGACGAAGGCCCGCTCATCCGCGCTTAGCTCCGACACCGGACGGCGGGCCAGCTCGAGGTACACGTCCGATGAACCACCGCCGGCGTAGTCCTCCACCTGGGCGACCAGGGCCGGCACCAGGTTGAAGGTCTGCTTGATCGCCGGATAGTCGGCGAGCAGAGCCGGCATCTTGTAATAGTCCTTGGCACAGCGCAACCGCACCCAGGGAAGCAGGAACCGGTTGGTCAGGTCATCCTTGTAGTACGGCTGGTGCATGTGCCAGACGAGCGCCACATGCAGGGGTCGCGTCACGATGGAAGAGTCTAGCTAACCAACCGCTTTTTCAGCGGTTCGGGCAGCACCATCTTATAGACGTAAAAGAGGCGTGGCGAGTACTCGACGGTGACGCGATCGCCCGGACTCAGACGGTCAAAGATGGCGCGGTTGACGCGGAAGGATTCCGCCCACAAGCGTTTGGCCATCGCCTTGTCTCCTGCCTGCACGGCGATCCGGTAGCTCCGGCCGAAGATGCCCGTGTCACGCCGCATGCCGACGACCAGCCCAACCATCGAGGAGCGGCGGGCAGCGAGGTCGAGGGTAGCGCGGATCATCACCAACAGGCCTAGGGGGACCAGGACGGTGGACACCGCGGTGATGAAAATCATCAGCGTCGTCGCCATGGAGTTGACCGGGTGCACGACCGAGTCGAACAGCCGGGGGACGAGCGCCGCCGCCGCCGCGCAGCCAAGCGCGACCGAGGCAAGCCCGCCCAGCGCCGCAAGGCGCGGGGACTCGCCATGGCTGATCGACCACAGGCGCCATCTCACGCGCGGCCGCATCGGGCGCCCGTCGGGGCCGAGCGCGATCATCAGGCGTCCCCACGGCAGGGCGCCATGCGCCAGGCGGAGGATCAACAGTGAGCCCACCGCGATGGCGACCAGTGACAGAACGATGACGGCCGGCAAGGCAGGCACGGACAAGGCAGGCACCCTGCGGTATAACCGGGCCCTAGGGCCGACCTTGCAGCCGTCGAATACGGCTTGTATTCGGGGCTACTTCGGGGTTCGAGCGTCCACGTACTGCCGGACCTTTTCCCGCAGCCTCGGCAGCGGGTCGGTCTTCAGAAAGTACGCGTCGCAGCCCGCCCGTCGGGCTTCCTCCGGCGTCGCCATCCCGGCGGTATAGGCGATCACCCTGATGCCGGCCGAGTACTGGCTGGACCGGATCTTCCGGCACAGCTGCAGGCCGTCAAGACCGGGCATCTGGATGTCGGCCACCACGACCGACGGCTGGTACTCGAGGCACAGCCGCCAGGCCTCGTCGCCGTCCTTGGCCTCCATCACCTCGTGACCATCCAGCTCGAGGAGGGTCCGCAACATGGTCCGGACGTCGGGGTCGTCATCGGCGACGATCACGGGGGGAAAATCGCTGCCCGGAAGAGCAGCG
>Ga0207684_10003668_pt1 | contig 14903 bp, 13 predicted proteins | sample KBSK5501metaG_FD_184342 | JGI IMG/M metagenome (GOLD analysis project Ga0207684, IMG submission 184342) | Corn, switchgrass and miscanthus rhizosphere microbial communities from Kellogg Biological Station, Michigan, USA - KBS K5-50-1 metaG... | ecosystem: Host-associated > Plants > Roots >...
GGCATCCCGGCTGAACGCGGTCACCCAGGCCAGCAGGTCCACCGCGCGGGTGTCCCAGAGGACATGCGCCAGCGTGGCGGCGAGCTGTGTCTTGCCGGTGCCGCCCAGCCGGTAGTCGCCGGGCCCGTCGTCACTGGGCTTGGAATCTCCGGGCCTGGAGTCCCCGGCCCGGAAGTCCCCAGGCATGGAGTCTCCGGGCTGGGAGTTCCCGGGCTGGGAGTCTCCGGGCTCGCCGACGGGGGTCAGCACCACCGTCTCGCCGGGAACCACGTTGCCGACCATGCCGACCCCAGTCTCAGGCCGGGGGGTGTGGCTGTCGGCCAGCGCCGGTACCGCTCCCGACCGGACCGGCCAGTTCACGGTGTGTGCTCCCGGTCGGACGCCGCGGTCCCAGCCGCCCCTGCCTCCATGGTCACCAATGTGCTCCCGCTACGTACCCGGATTCTCCCGACAATCCACGCTTAAGTGGCATAGCCCACACTATGACGGCAAGCCCGGAATGGATGCCCGATCGGGATGGCGTAAGACCTGGGGTGGTCTGGCCGGTGAGAATCTCATGCTCCCGCTGATGTATACCGCGCTGATGTATACCGTGTCCTGTCCACAGGATCAGAAAGAGGGTGCCATGTGCGCGCCAAGTGCCGGCAAATCGCCAGGAAGCTTTCAGGGAGCGGGATTGTTTGGGCGGGCGCCTTCTTCCCAGATGGGGTTTAGTTACCCACCCCGGAAAGAAAACGATTGCATAACCCAGCCTGCACTGATGATCTTCTGATAGCCAAGCGCACCAATCTTGCTGGAGCCAGCGCCGGTCGACAGTCTCTGCGGTCGTCAGTCTCTGCGGTCGTCAGTCTCTGCGGTCGTCAGGCCTTGCGGTCGTCAGGCCTTGCGGTCGTCAGGCCTTGCGGTCGTCAGGCCTTGCGGTCGTCAGGCCTTGCCGTCTTCGGTTCCTGCGGGCGGGATCAGCACGGCGATCTCGCCGCCGAGCCGGTACCCGCCGGTCAGGCTGAGGTCGTCACCGCTCCAGAAACGGCCGGCGTCATACCAGTTCGGGCGGCGCTTGGCGGGGAGTAGGCCCATGGCCTGATAGGTGACGGCGAGGACTTCAGCGCAGTAGGCGGTCTCCAGATCGGCGCTTCCCGGGTGTTTGATGAATGGCACGCGACCGGACAGCCACCGCGACGCGAGGCGGGCCGTGGTCGGGAACGGCGTGCCGTCCATCCGCGCGATGGTGCGCAGGACGGCATCTTCCATCTCGCGGGTGACCGGGCGATCCAGCTGGCGCAGCCACGCCCGCTGCCCGTACCTGGTGGCCCAGACGAGCACAGCCTCGCGCAGGTCATGCAGCTGCACCCCGCGCTGGCGGGTGCCCGACCACAGGTCGGGCAGGGACCGGCCGAGCTCGGCGTGCCACATCAGTGGCGGCAGGTCGTCGATGACGACCGACATGCCGACGTGGTTGACCGGGCTGTTGGTCGCCACCTGGATAGCCCGATCAGCCACCTTACGTCCCCGGAACAGCCACACGTCACCGGTGCGCGTCAGGTCGAGGGCCTCGTCAAGGGTGATGCTCATGGCGGCCACGGTCGTAGCCTAGGCATGTGCGGTGGTGGAAAGTACTGGGACTGGCAGGCTTCGTTGGTGTCGCCGCGACGGGAGTGGTGATCGCCCGGGCGGAGCGGCAACGCCGCGCCTACACCCCCGAAGAGATCCGGAACCGGCTGCATGCCCGGCTGGCCGAGGCTTCCGAGACCGGCCGGCCGGGACCTGACCCTGAGCCGTGACGTCCTCGAGGTGAGCCGCGAGACCCGGGAACCAGGTCCTGGGATGTCTTACCGACCACAAGCCGGGGCTTGACCCTGACACTGTGTGAGGCCGTAGACCTGGAGGCGTCATGTTCAGCATCGGAGACTTCGCCAGTTACGGCCGCGTGTCAGTGCGCATGCTGCGGCACTACGACGCGATCGGGCTGCTGCGGCCAGCACATGTCGATCAAGCGACCGGATACCGCTCGTACGCGGCCCAGCAACTGTCGCGGCTGAACCGGATCGTCGCGCTGAAGGACCTGGGTTTCAGCCTCCAGCAGGTGCAGTCGATCCTGGACGACAAGGTGAGTGTCGAGGAGTTGCGCGGGATGCTGAGGCTGCGCCGGGCCGAGTTGCAGTCCCAGATCGCGACCGACAGCGCCCGGCTCGCGCAGGTCGAGGTGAGGCTCCAGATCATCGAAGGGGAGGGCGCTATGCCGGCCGAGGACGTACTGATCAAGCGGATCCCGGGAGTCCGGGTCGCGGAGCTCACCAGCGTCGCGGCGAGCTTCGCCCCCGAGTCCATCTCCCCGGTGATCCAGCCGCTGTATGACGAGCTGTGCGTTCGGCTCGACCGTGCCGGGCTGACTCCGGCCGGCCCGGCGATTGCCTACTACGAGGACTCCCCGGATGGTGACGGGGTCCTCGTCCACGCCAGCCTTCCGGTCAATGCCGATCCCGGCGACGGCCACGGCTTCGCGATCGTGGATCTGCCCGAGATCGAGCAGGCGGCCACGATCGTGCACCGTGGCTCCATGGACAATGTCATGCCGACCGTGCAGACCCTGGCCCGCTGGATCGACGCCCATGGTTACCGTTCGGCTGGGTACACCCGCGAGCTGTACATCGAGTGCGGCGAGGACCGGGACACGTGGACGACAGAACTCCAAGAACCGATCGCCAGCTGACGGGGGTCACGGACATGGACGAGACCCTGTTTCAGCCTGCGGTTGATGCGGCACGGATGCTGAGCCGCAAGGAGATCTCCTCCCGCGAGCTGACCGAGATGATGCTCGCGCGGATCGATGCCGTCAACCCACTGCTGAACGCTGTTGTGGAACTCCGGCCCGAGGCGGCATTGTGGGAAGCGGCCGCTGCCGACGAGGCGATCGCCCGTGGCGCCGGCGCGGGACCGCTGCACGGCGTACCCGTGACGATCAAGGACGCCTTCGACGTGGCCGGGCTGCACACCACCTGGGGCAACCCCGCTTTCAAGGACTTCGTAGCCGACCGTGATGCGACGGTCGCGCGGCGGCTGCAGCAGGCGGGCGCGATCATCGTCGGAAAGACCAACGTGGCCTTCATGCTGGGCGACTTCGGCCAGACAGCCAACGATCTGTACGGCGTCACCAATAATCCGTGGGACACGACGCGCACGCCGGGCGGTTCTTCCGGGGGAGCGGCCGCGGCCCTGTCGGCCGGGATGACGTTCCTCGAATACGGATCGGACCTGGTGGGCTCCATTCGCATCCCGGCCAGCTTTTGCGGCGTCTACGGGCTGAAGCCGACGGCCGGGATCGTCCCGCTGACCGGGTTCCAACCGCCCGGTTCCCCGGCGGGGCCGAGCGAGATGTCGTACATGTCCGCGGCGGGCCCGCTGGCCAGGTCCGCAGGCGATCTGCGGACAGCGCTGAGCGTCACCGCCGGGCCCGATGACGAGGCTGCGAAAGCCTGCTCCTGGACCCTGCCGCCACCGCGCCACACCCGGCTACAGGATTTTCGCGTCGGCGTCGTGCTCGACCACCCCCAGGCTCCTGTCTCCAGCGAGGTCACCGCGCTGATGTCGACGACCGTGGACGCACTCGCCCGAGCCGGCGCGACCATTGCTGAAGGGTGGCCCGACGGAGTGGACCCGGTGGCCAGCAGCGAATCGTTCGGTTTCCACGTGCAGTTGTTCTTCGCCTTTACCCAACCCGGTGCGGACTTCGCCACGCTCTGCCAGGTCATCGATCAGGAGGCCCGGCGGATGGCGGCCCGCGCCGCATGGAACCGCTACTTCAACAACATCGACGTGTTCTTGTGCCCGGTGAACTTCACGCCCGCTTTCACCCACGACGCCAGGCCCTTCGAAGAACGCACGATCACGACGCCCGAAGGCGAGCGGCCCTATAACAATCAGCCTTTCTGGATTTCGCACGCCTCGCTGCCCGGCCTGCCCGCCGTAGCCGCACCCATAGGACGCACGCCAGGCGGGCTCCCCGTCGGCGTGCAGATCGTGGGCCCGCGCTACGAAGACGATACGGCGATCACGTTTGCCGAACTGCTCGCGGACGTCACCGGCGGATACGAACCCCCGCCGCTCTAAAGCCACCGGGCGTCCTCCAGGCGTCAGGCCAGGCGGCGCTCGGTCGCCCACCGCGTCAGCTGGTGGCGGGTCGAGAGCTGGAGCTTGCGCAGCACCGAGGAAACGTGACTCTCGACCGTCTTGATGGAGATGTAGAGCTCCCGTGCGATCTCCTTGTAGGTGTAGCCCCGGGCGATCAGGCGCAGGACCTCCCGCTCGCGGGGTGTTAGCTGATCGAGTTCGGGATCGAAGGAGGGGCGGCCCGCGGTGTCGGGGGGGAGGGCGGCGAAGGCGTCGAGAACGAACCCGGCCAGCCTGGGCGAGAAGACCACATCACCGGCCGCGACCCGGCGTACCGCATCCACCAATTCGGCGCCGGAGATGGTCTTCGTCACGTAGCCCCGCGCACCGGCCCGGATGACGGCAATCACGTCCTGGGGCGCATCTGAAGCAGACAGGGCGAGAAAACGCACCTGCGGGTGTGTGGCCTTCATCGCCGTGACCACGGCCTGCCCGCCCCCGCCGGGCAGGTGCACGTCGAGGAGAACGACATCAGGGAGGCACCCGGCGATCAGCGCGATCGCGGGCTCGATGTCGTCTGCCTCGCCCACGACTTCGACGTGGTCGCCGATTTCGGATCGGACCCCGGAGCGGAACAGGCCATGATCGTCGACGATCACAACCCTCGGCCTGTCGCCGCCGGGGACATGCGTGCCGGGCATATTCATGCTCTGCTTCCCGCTCGCCTGCGGGGCCCCACCCACCTCCCCATCCCTCTTCACTGCGCCGCCTTCCCTCGTCGCTCGTGCTCTGCTTCCCGCTCGCCTCCGGGCGCCATAGGGCGCCGCGGCGGCTCGCTCACGTCTGGCTCGGCTGGCGTTCCCCGGCGGCGCGGGGCATCGTCAGGGACACCTCGGTGCCCTCACCCTGGGCGCTGCGCACGGCCGCGGAACCGCCGCGGCGGGCCATCCTGGCGTGGACGGACTCGGCCAGCCCTTTCCGGTCACCTGGTACCGACCCGGGGTCGAATCCTCGCCCGCGATCCCGCACGAACAACGACACTTCAGCGGGCTCGACCTCGGCGAAGATCGAGACGACCTCGGCGCCGGACCACTTCACGGCGTTGACCGTCGCCTCACGCGCCGCCGCCAGCAGGGCGCTCAGATCATCGTCGAGTTCGCAGTCGCCGACGGTCACCGCCTCGACGGGGACCCTGTACTGGGCCTCCACCTCCTGCTGGATGAGCCGGACCCCCGCGGCGAAAGTCATGCCCTGGCGGTCTATCGAGCCGGGCGCCCGGCCGTCGAACAGCCAAGCGCGCAGTTCGCGCTCCTGGGCTCGGGCCAGCTGGATGACCTGCTGGGGCTCGCTGGCCTGACGCTGGATCAGGGCCAGCGTCTGCAGAACCGAGTCGTGCACCCGGGCGGCCATGTCCGCCCGCTCCTCCGCCCGGATCCGGGCCTGACGCTCCACGACCAGATCACGGGCAATGCGCAGCCACCAAGGGGCAAGCACCACGACAATCGCGGCAATCACCAGCGCCACCCCGCCCAGTGGCCGCAGCAACGCGATGCTCTCGTTCCCGGCCAGCAGGGCGATCAGGCCGCCAGCAAGCAGCAGGCCCGCGATCGACAGGCGCAGCACGGTACCGGACCGCCTGTTGCCGTCGGCCAGGCCCGGCAGCGGCTCGGCCAGGCGCCGCATGATCGCCTGCTCGTCGGCGGGGGCGTTTCGCCAGATCAGCACGATGCCCGCGACGCTGATGACCAGCGGCCAGGCCAGGTTGCCGAGCCAGGCGGCGCCGAGCGCGGAGGCAATGAGCAGCACCACGACCAGCAGCGACCCGAGACCAGCGGCGAGCGCGATGCCCCGCCGGTCGGTCAGCGCCTCACGAGCGATGTTGCTATCCCCGCCGTCAGCCGGCACCAGCAGCCAGGCCAGGACATAGGCCGCCGCGCCGAAGCCGCCCAGCAGGGAGGCCACCACGAACACGGTCCGCACGACTGTGACGTCGAGGCCCGTCCGGGCCGCCACGCCGGCCGCCACCCCGCCGGCCAGGCGGTCCTCCCGCCCGCGCCGCAACGGCCCACTGCTCCTGGGTCCCCGCGACCATCGGCTGAGTCCGCGACGCCGGTAGCGCCTGCGGTCCGGCCCATGCCCGTTCGTCGCCGCGTCATCGCCGCCCGGCGAACGCTGCCACGGACCGCCAGGCCCACGAGCAGGGCCCCAGCCTGACACGGAGCCGTTTGGTTTCTCCACGTGTCCATCATCGCGCCATGAGCGTCCGCCGGCTATCCGGGCCGACCCTGACCCGGCCGGCCCAGCATCAGGGTTGGATCGGGGGTCTTCCGGATACCCAGGCCGGGCCGGCGGCAGCACGCTGGAGCCATGGACACGACTACCACGAATCCAGAAGCCATCCACCACACCGAGACAAACCCAGAAGCCAGCACCCACCGCGAGCCTCAGCCGCTGTCCCGCCCCATCCAGGACCGGATGCTGGCGGGGGTCGCCGCCGGCATTGCCCGCTACCTCAACGTCGACGTGACCGTAGTGCGGATCGTCTTCGCCGTGCTGGCTGTCGTCGGCGGCGCCGGCGTGCCCATCTACCTCGCCGGCTGGCTGCTGATCCCCGAGGAGGGCGCCGAGCAGTCCATCGCAAGCCACTTCATCCAGTCCCTGCAGGCCCGGTCGCACTGACCACTGACCACACCGACCAAGGAGGTCGTACCGACATGTCAGCGCGCAGATCTGCACCCCACCGCGCCAGCCCGCCCGACCCCAGCCTGCGGATCTCCGACGCCGAACGCGCCGAGGTCGCCGACCGCCTGTCCAAGCACTACGGCGACGGGCGGCTCGACCAGGCCGAGTTCAACAGGCGCCTCGATCAGGCGATGAGCGCCAAAACCCACGCGGACCTGAGCGGGCTGTTCGCCGACCTGCCAGCCATCGATCAGTCCGAGGCGATTGCGCCCCAGCGGCCCGTCCCCGGGGCCGGACCCCAGGGGCCCGGACGCCCGCGTTACCGCATCCCTTTCCTCGTCCTGGTCATCGTGATCACCGTAGCCGTCGGACAAGACCTGGTACGGGGACTCTTCTTCTGGCCCTTCGGAGGAGGGCCAGACATCCTCTGGTGGATGCTGATCGCGCTCCTCGCGCTGCTCTGGTTCCGCCACGGCCCCCGGCAGCGCCGGCGCGGCTAGGCCAAGTGTCACCCGGAGGTTATCGGGCCCGCTGCCACTCGGGGGCTGGCGGGCCCGCTGTCACCCGGGGCTGGCGGGCCCCATTGTCCCCCGGCGGTTAGCGGACCCGGCTTCACGCGAGGTGGACTGCACTGGCGGCTATTCTGTGGAGGCCGGTCGCGGAGGTTGATTCTCGGTCCTCCGTGCGGTATTTGATCCAGGGGGATACCGAGGGGTGCACCGGGGGGGCACATGCAACTGACACGTGAACACCAGAAACCGCCATTGGGCCGCTGGGCTGGTGCGCTAGGGAGCGCTGTAGCCGTGCTATTGGCTGTTGGGTGCGGCGGCACGCATGGGCAGCAATCAACCCCGGCTTCTTCGGGAACCCCAAAGGCAGGTGGGCCTCCATACGTTTCCTTCACGGCGTATCCGGGCTGGATACAGGCCAGTATCCCGCCCAGCAAGTTTGACTACACGCCGTGGACAATCCTCAGTGACTTTGGTCTCTGGCCGACGACGACGGGTGGCATCGCCGTCGGCGACATGGGATCGTTGGCTAATATACCGCCAGCTGTGGCGGATGCTCACAAAGCCGGGAAGTCGATCATCATGGCCGTCGGCGAGGAGGGCCTGGGCAGCAGCTTTGTCGCCGGGGCTAGCCCGCAGTACCGGACGAGCCTCATTAATAATATTGTTTCCTACGTGTCCAGGTATGGCTTCGACGGCGTCGATGTCGACTGGGAGGAGTATGTGCCTCCGAACCGAGCGGCCTACGTAGCGCTGATCAAGAACCTGCGCAGTGCATTGGACGCGAGATTCACGGCGAGGCACATGTATCTTTCCGCCGAGGTCAACACCGGGCAGATTCCGCCTGACATCGCCACGCAGGTCTCCCCGTATGTCGACTCTATTAACGTGGAGACTTTCCAGGATAACGGCTTGAGCAGCATCGCGGCCTACACGGGGGCAGGCATACCGGCGAATAAGTTGCTCATCGGCATCGGGGTCACGAGCGGCTACTACGACTCGACCCAAGCGCGGGTCGCCGCAAAGGTAAAGTACGTCGAGGACCACGGCCTGAAGGGGACGCTTCTCTGGCAGCCCGGCGCACTGAAGACGTACCGGACGGACCCGCGCCTCATACCGCTGCGCCAAATGGTGCGTATCTCACGCTGATCACGCATGCCGCGGTCGGTCGCTGTTGCCATTCCCGGGGAGCTTCGCCAGCGTCATGTGGGCAGTACATATGTGCTCACCGTCGGCGGCCCGGATCTCGGTCCTGGTGGTGACCATCACGCTGCCGCGCACCTCCCGGATGCCGGTCACCGCGGATTCGGCATGGAGCACATCTCCGGCCCGGATCGGCCGCGCGTAATCAAAGTGCTGGTCCACATGCACCACGACCGGCGAGCCGGTTCCCGGGAAGGCATCCCGCGCGGCCGCGATGCTGGCAGGCAGCGCCACCACCACCCCGAACGTGGGCGGCGCGATTACATCCGGGTAGCCGACCTGGCGCGCGGCGGCACGGTCGCGGTATACGGGGTTCGGGTCGCTGATCGCCACTGCAAATTCCATGATCTTGACCCGGCTGACCTCGTAGGGTGTCCCCGGGTCACGGATCCACCCGTGTTGTTCATGGCCAGCTGACATGCGCCTCGCCACCACCCGCCTCGCACTCCTCGCGTCGGGCGCCTTCTGGGATCACCGATATCGGGTCTAGCGGTCCGTGAGCGTGTCCAGGACCTGCTGGCCGTACTTCGCCAGCTTGTGCTCGCCGACCCCGCTGACGGTGCCCAGTTCGGCAAGCGTCGACGGGGCCCGCGCGGCGATCTCGCGCAGGGTCGCGTCGTGGAATATGACGTACGCGGGCACCCCCTGCTCCTTCGCGGCGGCGGCACGCCACGCGCGGAGCCGCTCGAAGACCCCTGCGGCCGCTTCGGGCAGGTCCGCGGCCGCGACGGATGCGGCGCGGCGAGCCTTGGCCGGTCTGACCGGACGCTCGGGCTCGCGGCGCAACGCGACCTCGCGCTGCTTGCGCAGCACTTCCGTACTGGACCCGGTCAGCACCAGCGTGCCGTAGTCGCCCTCGACCGCCAGCAAGCCCTGGGCCAGGAGCTGGCGGACGACGCCGCGCCACTCGGTGTCGCGTAGTTCGGTGCCGACACCGAACACCGTCAGCGAGTCGTGGCCGTGCTGGGTGACCTTGGGTGTGGTCTTGCCGAGCAGGATGTCGATCACCTGCCCGGCGCCGAACTTCTGGTTCCGCTCATGCTTGAGCCGGTACACGGCGGACAGCAGCTTCTGGGCCGCGACGGTGCCGTCCCAGGTCTCCGGCGGTGACAGGCAGGTGTCGCAATTGCCGCACGGGGCGCTCTGTTCGCCGAAGTAGCCCAGCAGCTGCACCCGCCGGCAATGGACCGTCTCGCAGAGGGCCAGCATGGCGTCGAGGTGGCTGGCCAGCCGGCGCCGGTGGGCGTCGTCGCCCTCGGAGGTGTCGATCATCTTGCGCTGCTGCACCACGTCCTGCAGGCCGTAGGCCAGCCAGGCCGTAGAAGGGTCGCCGTCACGGCCGGCGCGGCCGGTCTCCTGGTAATAGCCCTCGACCGATTTGGGCAGGTCGAGGTGGGCGACGAAGCGCACATCGGGCTTGTCGATGCCCATGCCGAACGCGATCGTGGCCACCATGATGACGCCGTCCTCGCGCAGGAAACGGGACTGGTTCCGGGCGCGGGTGCGCGCGTCGAGCCCTGCGTGGTAGGGCAGCGCCACGAGGCCGTTCCCGGTCAGGAACTCGGCGGCCTGCTCGACCGAGGCCCGCGACAGGCAGTAGACGATGCCCGCGTGCCCGTGATGCTCCGTGCGCAGAAGCTCAAGAAGTTGCCGTTTGGGATCGTTCTTGGGTGCTATGCGGTACTGGATGTTTGGGCGATTGAAACTCGCCACGAAGTGCCTGGCCCGCGTCAGGTTCAGCCGGGTCGCGATCTCGGCGTGGGTGGCCCTGGTAGCGGTCGCGGTCAGCGCGATGCGGGGCACCGCCGGCCAGCGCTCGTGCAGCGCGGACAGGGCCAGGTAGTCGGGCCGGAAGTCGTGCCCCCACTGGGCCACGCAGTGCGCCTCGTCCACCGCGAACAGCGAGATCGTGCCGCGGTCGAGCAGCCGGAGCGTGGACTCGGTGCATAGCCGCTCCGGCGCCAGGTAGAGCAGGTCCAGTTCGCCGGCGAGGAAGGCCGACTCGACGCTGCGGCGTTGGACGGGATCCTGCGTGGAGTTGAGGAAGCCGGCCCGCACGCCGAGATCGGTCAGCGCGACAACCTGGTCCTGCATCAGCGCGATCAGCGGTGAGATGACAACGCCGACGCCGTCGCGCACCAGCGCGGGAATCTGGTAACACAACGACTTGCCGCCGCCGGTCGGCATGAGCACGAGCGCGTCGCCACCGGCGACCACATGGTCGATGATTTCCTGCTGCCCGGCCCGGAACGAGTCGTAGCCGAAGACGCGGTGCAGCACCTCCGACGCGTCGCCCACCCTGGAACCGATGTCGGGGGAAACCACCCAGCCACTCTACGAGGATCCGAGCGTCGGCACAGTCCGGTCTGCAAGCGGCCGTCCGTGCGTTTTGCTAGACGGCTCGCCACATCCACGGGGGACATCCGGCACTAGCTGCTGCCCTCGGCCTGGCGAGCCGCCCCGGGCTGATCGATTTCGGGGTTTCTGGTCAGCCTTCTCAGGGTGCGTATCGCCAGCGGTGCCCTTGTGGTTGTCCATACGTGCCGTTCCTCATATGGCCACGCGTAGACGGGCGAGCCGTCACGGAGCATCTTGAGGAGTTCTGGCTCGTTCAGGTCGGCTGCCGCGTGGGCGTAGAGGGCGTGCGTTCGAGGCAGGATCACGGCGTAGTCGATCAGGCGCCCCAGGTAGTTCTCGGCTTCGAGGATCTCGGGCATCGTGAACCCGTCGAGCGGATATCGGTCGGGCAGGACGTTGTGGAGGTTGAGGAACACGTCCGCCCCGCGCCAGCGGGGGTCGGCGAGTAGCCGGCCCGCTGGAGCGAGCCGGCCTAGCGCCAGACGTGGGGCTGTGAGCATGCTGTGGGCGTACAGCACCCGGATGAGGGCGACGTCCATGAAGAATCGCTCTACGGGGTGTTCCTGCTGGGAGAGGTCGCGGTGGGCCAGGTACCCGGCGACGATGCTGGCGTTGTGGGCCCGGTACCACGCCTCGGCCGACGGCTGGCGCAGAAACCGGACCCAGCACGCGACACTCGGCCGGCTCGCTGTTCCGGGCTTGCCGCTGACCAGCAGCTCGGCCTGCCAGGCATCGCGCAGGAGGTCTTCGTTGACCGCCCGCCACCACGGGCTGCCGGGCAGGCCGGCACTCGGCGCAGCGAGGACCCCCCGTCTGACCTGCCAATGCATGAACGCCATTTCCGCCCGGCGGTACGCCCGGATGCTCGCCCGCCCGATCCGGCGGTCGTAGAAGCGGGCTGCCAGCTCCAAGCGCCGGGCGGGATCGTCTCGGACGGCAGCCACCATCGCGGCGGCCTCTTCCTCAGCGGTCGCAGTCATCCCGCCCGCCGCTCATGCCTCGCCGGGCGCCTCGACCGTTGCCTATCGCCCAACGGTAGAAAAAGACATCAGCCACCTCCGCACCATACGCCCGGCACTCGTGGCGGACGAATATCTAGCCGTTGGAGCCATTGGTCTCTCTATCCCTGCGGGGGATGCCACCAGCCAGGTTGACCACCTCACCACCCGGGCCAGGCAGCTGGTCGCCGTGCGGAGCCGGCCGGGGGGAGTATGGCAGCCCCGGCTGAGACCTGGGGCTGGCTGGCGAAGCGGCCGTCCGGCTGCTGGAGCTGTGCTACACGTACGGCTACGGTGGTGGTCGTGCGGGGTGTGCCGTGGTGGGGCGTGGTCTCGTCGGCCGCGGTCCCGGTGCTGATGGTCAGCGGGTGGACGGTTGCCGCCGGGCTGCAGCCGCGCTCCTTCGACCCCGTTGCCCAGACAGTCAGCGCGCTGGCCGCGCCGGGCGCTGCCGACCGGTGGGTGATGACGCTGACTTTCCTGGTGGTTGGCGCCTGTGATTTCGTCACCGGGCTTGCGCTCCGGCCGGCCGGAGCGCCCGGGCGGCTGATCCTGATGGCCGGGGCCGTGGCGGGCATGCTGGTCGCGGTGAACCCGGAGCATCCCGGGATCAGCTTTCCGCTGCCGCACATGATCTGCGCAGCGGCCGGGTGCGCCGCGCTGGTGGCCTGGCCGGCGGGGGCATGGCGGCGTGGGCCTTCGGTGCCGTGGGGCCTGCGGCCGGCGGTAGCGGCCGGTGCCGTGGCGGTGCTGCTGGCCCTGCTGGCCTGGTTCGCCGCGGAGCTGATCACCGGGGGCGGGCAGGCCGGCCTGGCCGAGCGCATCTTCGGCGCCGCGCAGGCGCTGTGGCCGCTGGCGGTGGTCGTGTCCTGCCGCCGTGCAGCCAGGACGGGCACCAGGCTCAGCCGTATGCCAGGCCTGAACCAGCCAGGTGCGCGCCCTGCCGTCGACGCATACGGACTGGCTCGGTAAGCGCGCAACTGGTGGACGACCGTGCCCCGCCAGGGATCGCACCGGCTGGCGGGAGGATGGTGCGATGAAAGGACCGGATCGGCGTGACCTCGGCCGGGTGTTCAACGAGGTGCCCGAGCTCTACGACCGCGTGCGACCGGCCTACCCTGACGAGTTGTTCGCGGATCTGATCGCCATCACCGGTATAGACAGACGGTCGCCGGTGCTGGAGGTGGGCTGCGGTACCGGTCAGGCGACACGCTCGCTGGCCGCGCTCGGGTACCCGGTGACCGCCGTCGAGCCCGGCGCGGGCATGGCCGCGCTCGCTCGCCAGCGGCTCGCCGCGTTCCGCAACGTCGAGGTCGAGACTGCGGCGTTCGAGGAGTGGGATGACGGCGGACGGCGCTTCGATGTCCTGGTGGCCGCGGCGGCGTGGCATTGGGTCGACCCGTCCGCCGGCTGGCGCCGGGCGCATGACGTGCTCCATCCCCGGGGATGGATGGCGCTGCTCGGCAACGTTGTTGTCCGCCGGCCGGGTGAGCCGGAGGTGTATGCCCAGACCGCCGATCTGCACGAGCGATTTTCCCCGGGCAACCCCGGCTGGGGTCATCCGCCGCTCGAGGACGAGGTGCGGATGACGGACGAGGGCTGGGGATTGGCCACAGACCCCGGCAGCTTGTTCGGCCCGGCGATCGTGCGGTGGTACCCGGCTGTTCAGTGGTTCGATGGGGACGGCTTCGCCGATCTCCTCCGCTCGACGTCGCTGTACCGCAGGCTCGGCAGCAACGTCCGTGAACCCCTCCTCGACGCGATCGCCGAACGCATCCGCACCCAGATGGGCGACCGGGCATCACGCCGCTACCTGAGCGTCCTTCGTGCCGGACAGCGTGCCGGGTGACCGCAGCGGCGGCGGCCGGCCGAATCGCAATAACGTTCCGCCGACCACGGCGCTGCGGCGCAGGTGCCGTCCAAGGCGTCCCAAATCACTAGATCGCGAACGCCCAGATTCACCTCCCCACGCCGGACGATCAGCCACGCTAAATCGGCAGGAAGCTCGGCAACATGAGCGTGGGGTCACGCTGAGTCATCGCCTCTGGATCCAGGCGAAGCGCACACTCCCCGCCTGCGCGCCAGTTTCGGTCGGCTGGCTGGCTTCCATGTCCGTACCGAACGGGCGATCGGCGCGCCGGCGGCTCGTCGAGCGTTAGCTCGCTGGGATGTCGGCGCACCGCACCCAAACAGCGCGCCTGCCAGGGACCCAATGCCGCATCGGGTCCCTTCCCCGCCGCGATCACCCGGCGGGCCTGCCCGCCGGGAGCGAAGAGGGGTTTATCACCGGCGAGCAGCTGACCAGGGCTACCGGAATCGCGTGAATCGCGTGCGCCTCAAGCTGTGGCGCGAGATCGGCGGCGGGAGCAGCGGCGTGCGCCGCGGCGGCGGGCGCGGGCGCGGCGGCGGGCGCGGGCGCGGGTGTGGGTGCGGCGGCGGAGGGCGCGGGTGCGGGTGCGGGTGCGGCGGCGGCCCTGAGTTCTGCAAGCCGATGCCGGGATGGCAGCAGGACGATCGCGAGGATCACACCGAGACCGAAGATCCCCGCAGATACCGCAAAGGCCACGGTGTAACCGTGGATGGCCGCGATCGCCGGCGCCAGCGGCCCCGTGTGGTGCGCGGCGAGGTAGCTGGTCGTCGCGGTCAGCGCGATGGTGCTCAGCGCGGCCGTCCCGATTGATCCGCCGACCTGCTGCATGGTGTTGACCAGCGCGGAGGCTACGCCTGAGTCCTGGCGCGGGACGCCGGCCGTGGCCGTGTTGATGGCCGGGGCGAAGATCATGCCGAAGCCCAGGCCCAGGATGAGCAGGGCGGGCAGCACGCCACCGGCGTAGCTGGAGGTCACGGTGAGTTGGGTCATGTAGGTCATCGCGCCGGCGCCCAGCAGCATGCCGGTGGTGATTAGGACGCGCGGCCCGAGCCGGGGCAAGGTCACGATGCTGGAGACATTGGAGCTGAGCAGGATGCAGCCGATCATCGGCAGGAAGGCCAGCCCGCTGGTCACCGGGCTGTATCCCTTGACCTCCTGCAGGTAGTACGTGAGGAA
>Ga0207684_10003670_pt1 | contig 14896 bp, 14 predicted proteins | sample KBSK5501metaG_FD_184342 | JGI IMG/M metagenome (GOLD analysis project Ga0207684, IMG submission 184342) | Corn, switchgrass and miscanthus rhizosphere microbial communities from Kellogg Biological Station, Michigan, USA - KBS K5-50-1 metaG... | ecosystem: Host-associated > Plants > Roots >...
TACTGGCAAGAGCAACTGGCCCGCGACGACTTCAGCTACGGGCAGTTCGGGGAGAACTTCACCATCGCGGGCCTGGCCGATGACCAGGTGTTCATCGGCGACCGGTACCGGATCGGGGCGGCGGAATTCGAGGTGACCCAGCCGCGGGTCACCTGCTACCGGGTGGGCATCCGGATGGCCGACCCGCGCATCCCCGCGCTGCTGGTGTCCCATCACCGGCCCGGGTTTTACCTGCGGGTGCTGCGCGAGGGCGCGGTGCGGGCCGGGGATGACATCGTCAAGATCGCCGCCGGGCCGGAGGGCATGACGGTCGCCGAGATCGACGCGCTGCTGTACCTGCCCGGACATCCCCGTGAGCAGGTGCAGCGGGCGCTGCGGATTCCCGCGCTGCCCGCGGGGTGGCGGGACTCGTTCCAGGCGATGCTCGGCCAGGCCGGGGCGCCGGGCGGCACGGGGGGCAACGCGGGCCTGACGGCGGTGAGCCCGCCGCCGGCCTGGCCAGGGTTCCGCCCGCTGACGGTGACCGCGGTCGAGCGGGAAAGCGAGTCGGTGGTCTCGGTCTACCTGGCCGACCCGGGCGGGGCAGCCGTGCCGCCCGCCCGGCCGGGCCAGTTCCTCACCCTGCGCCTGATGGCGGGCGACGCCGCGCCGCCACTGCTGCGCAGTTACTCGCTGTCCGGGGCGCCGGGCACCGGGACCTACCGGATCAGTGTCAAGCGGGAACCGCATGGCGCCGGGAGCCGGTTCGTGCACACCCGCGTGCACGCGGGTGACGTGCTAGAGGCCGCCGCACCGCGCGGCACCTTCATCCTGGAGCCCGGTGAATCGCCGGTTCTGCTGATCAGCGCGGGTGTCGGTGCGACCCCGGTGCTGGCCATGCTGCACGCCCTGGCCGGCACCCGATCGAGCCGCGACGTCTGGTGGCTGCACGGTGCCCGCAACCGGGCCGAGGAGCCGTTTGCCGCGGAGTCCCGCTCGCTGCTGGCCCGGCTGGCTCGCGGGCACCGGCACATCTGCTACAGCCGCCCGGGGCCAGGTGATACCGAGGGACGCGACTACCAGACCGAAGGTCGTATCTCAGCGCCTGTCCTTGCCGCCCTGGACCTTCCGCGCGACGCCGAGGCTTACGTGTGCGGGCCGGCCGCGTTCATGGCGGAGGTGTCGGCCGCCCTGGCCGGGATGGGCATCGGTCGGGTCCACACCGAGATCTTCGGCGCCGCGCCCGCGCTGACGCCGGGCATCGCGGCTGCCGCGGCCCGGCCGCCGCATCGGCCGCCGGGAGAGCCCGGTGGCGGCCCGCAGGTCGCGTTCGCCCGCAGCGGCCTGACCGTGCCCTGGGACCGGGGCTACACCAGCCTGCTCGAACTGGCCGAAGCCTGCGACGTGCCGGTGCGCTGGTCATGCCGCACCGGCGTATGCCATACGTGTGAGACGAACCTGATGTCTGGTGCCGTCAGCTACGCTCCCGATCCGGTCGATGATCCCGCCGACGGAAGCGCGCTGATCTGCTGCTCTCAGCCCGCTGGTGACCTGGTGCTCGACTTGTGAGCCAGGCCCGGCCGTTACGTGGCGGTGAGGCCCGGCTGCAGCACCACTGCCTCGCCGTTTGTGCCCCGCCGGAGGCAGGCGAGGGCGTCCGCCGCGTGTTCCAGCGAAACGGGGCACGCACCGTGACGCCGATGGTCCTGGCCGCGAGCAGTTCGCCGAGACGGGCCAGCCGCGGCCCGGCCCGCCGGTCACTGGAGCACCAGGTCGAGCGCGGCGAGGGCGCGGTCGACGTCGTCGCTGTCGTTGTAGAAGTGCATGGAGAAGCGAGTGGAGCCGACCCGGGGGGACACGATCACCCCGCGGCGGGTGAGCCCGGCGGCGACGGCCTCACCGTCGCGGCCGGGGAAGCGGGCCGTGACGGTCCCGGCCCGCCGCTTGGGGTCACGGGGGGTCAACAGCGTCGCGCCCCGCTCGGTGAGCCCGTCGATGAGCTGCCCGGCGAGCTGCCTGTTGTGGTCGGCGACCTCATCGAGAGCGAGGCTGGCGATGTAGCGGATGGCGCGGCCGAACGCGATCGCGGAAGCGTACGACATGGTGGAGTACTCCATCCGTCGTGCGGTAGCGGCGGGCGGCAGCCAGCGGGCATCAAGCGAGTAGGGGTGCTCGGTGCTCCGCCAGCCCACCAGCGGCGGCCGGAACTCCCGCAAGAGTGCCGGGCTGAGGTAGCAGGCTGCGGCGCCGAACGTGCTGCACAGCCACTTGTAGGAGCCGGTGATCAGCGCGTCCACTCCGGTTGCGGTGACATCGATGGGCACCTGCCCGGCGGACTGGGTGGCGTCGATGATCAACAGCGCTTCATGGTCATGGGCAAGCGTCACCAGGTCATGGAGGTCGAGCAGGTGGCCGGTGAGGTACTGGACGTGGCTGATGCAGATGACCGCGGTCGCGGAGTCCACGTGCTCCGCGACCGTGTTCACGTCGAAGCCCACCGGGTCGTCCAGCACCGGAACCAGGCGGACCTGGCAGCCGGTGTCCTCGGCGATCCGGTGCCACGGGTAGGTGACGCTGGGGAAGTCCACCTCCGTGGACACGACGTTCTGCCCCTGGCCGGGCCGCAACCACCACGCGAGCTGGCACAGCGCCTCGGTGAAGCTGGTCGCGATCGCGATCGCGGCCGGATCCGCGTGCAGCAGGCCGGCGGCGGCGTGGCGGGCGCCTTCCAAGATGCCGACCTCGGTGTCCTCGTCCATCCCGGTGGTGCCCGCTTGCGCCAGCTCAGCCTCGAATTCATGCGCGGGCTGAACCACAGAGGCCGGCACTAGGCCCGCCGAGGCGGTGTTGAGGTAGGTAAACCGGTCGAGCGCGGGGAAGTCCTCGCGGCGCAGCCCGGGCACAGGCACCGGTAGCTCCCATCACTACCTTGCTGGATTACTCAACAATATGGCCGGGCTGCTCACCCAGCGCGCCGGGCAGAGCGGCGCCGTGCATTACCGGCCGGCGGGCGAGGCGGTGAGGTCCCCGGGACGCAGCCGGAATTCCTGCAGCCGCAGGCCATGGTATTTCTCGGTCTCGCCCACCCACTCCATGCCGATCCGCCGCACCGTAGCCACCGCGCGCGTGTTAGCGGGCCGGACCAGCGCGACGACCTGTTCTATGCCTTGCTCGAACGCCCACCGTGCCAACGCCAGACCGGTCTCGGTGGCATAACCGTGCCCCCACTGTTGCGGGTGAAGCTGCCAGCCCATTTCGAACTCCTCATCGGGCGGCAGCGGTAGCAGGGTCGCTCCGCCGATGACCTGCCCGGTGTCGCGAAGCTCGACCGCCCAGCGCCCGGCCGGCGGCATCATCCGCGCGTCCTCGGCCATCCACTGCTGCAGCACCAGGTGCATCGCCGCTGGATCGCCAACCTTGTCCATCGCCGGGGTAAGCCAGCGGGCAACCTCGGCATCGCCGTAGGCGCCGAGCGCCGCCCCGGCATCATCGGCCTCCCAGCCCCGCAGCACAAGACGTTCGGTAACAAGCCTGTCCGCCATGGGCCCACCATAGCCACCCCGCCCGCCTGGCCGCCGTCAAGGCGTCGATGGCCGCTACCCGGCGGGCCTATCAAGCAGTCGGGTGTGCAGTTCGGTCGTGAGCCTGTCGATCTCGCGGGTCAGTTGCGTGTTGGTCTTGAGCTCCAGTTCTTGCTCGGTGAAGTCGTGGTCGGCCTTGGCCTGCTGGAATGCCGATTGCCGGTTCTGGCCGATCATGACGAAGGTGGACAGGAAGATCGCTTCCAGCGACACGATCAGCGTCAGTGTCGGCCACGGTTTGGATTCGATGAACAGCATCCAGAGGGTGAATATCGCGATGTGGAGGTAGACGAAGTTCATCGACCCGGCGAAGCCGGTGATCCAGTCGGCGATCCGCAACTGAAGGTCGGCAGCCCGCCGGGCTTGTTCCTCCATGACGACGGGGTGGTGCGGGAGCTTGATCGGCAGCGCTATTCGCTGGTTGTTGTGCGGCTGGGCCGGTGGGTCATCTGGGCTCTGGGTACCCGGGTCGGGCTTCGCCATCGTGATGCCTCTCCTTCATGGTGCGGCCGACGGCCCTGCGGCGGAGGGCGCCTGCCGAGCTGGGTGAGGGCTCAGCCGGCGCTCGGCGAGCGCCGCCAGGTGCGCTGCAGGCGCCCGTGCCCTTGCACCGTTCAGGCGGCTTCGTGCAGGACCGCCTGAAGATTCTGCCCGGTCCGGCGCATCTGCACGCCCAACACGATCTCCGACACGCCGTAGACCATGCTGAACAGGCCGAACAGCAGCGCGAGCGTCACCGCTCCGATGTCAGGACGGGCACTGAGCACCACGCCGAACGCGACAGAGATCAGCCCGGTCACGATGAACATCGCGCGGGTGCCGGCGGTCTCCCCGCTCTGGAACGCGGCGAAAATCTCGGCGAAGCCAGCCACGAACGCCCAGATCGCGACGACCAGCACCAGCACCAGCGCAGTGGGCCCGGGCCACACCAGGGCGACCACGCCGGCCGCTGCGTCAATCAGCGCGAGCAGCAGGTGGCCGAAGACTGGCCCGGCGGTGGCACTGCTGAACGCCCGCATGACCTGAAGGGCTGCGGCGATGAACGCGTAGATCGCGAACAAGATAATCAGCGCCTGAATCGTCACACTCGGCCAGGCAATGGCAATGATCCCGACTATGACGCCCAGGACGCCAAGCAGGATCAATGAGATGGATTGTGATTTGAACATGACGCTTTCCTTTCCTTCGGCTCTGCCCGTGCGTCCTGGGCGTCACGGTCACGCCCATCGGTACCAGTAGAAACGGAACTGGCGGCAATGGCTAACACCTGCCGCCAATAGACATATAGCCTCCGCCTTTTGATCAGCCAGCAGGCCAGGTGGTCAGCCGGTGACGTAGACGCCGTCGTGGACTTCGAAGACGCCCTTGGTCATCCAGGCGGCGCCGATGGCCGCGTCATGCTCGGCCCAGGTGCGGACGTGACCGGCCAGTGTCAGGCGGATTTGCCGTTTCATCAGCTAGTTCACTCCGCGACGTCGCAGCGGTAAAGGCGATGGCGGCTCTCGTGATATTGCCCGCCGCTATCGTGATCCTTCGGCCGGCCGGGTTCCCGCTACCCGGACAAGTGCAGCCGTCACCGGCGTCATCGGCCATGTCGCAGGCGCCAGTGACCGGATTTGGCTGGGCCGGCTCCGACCATGTTCCGGCTCGCTGCTGCGGGCCTCGCCTGCGGCGATGCGCGGCCGCTGGGCCAGGCCCGAGCCCAGCCGCGTAATATTTCGTCGATGGACCGGTCAAGCCCGTCCGTCGCGCAGAGCGCCTCAGCCGTCTCCGGTGCGCTCATCCCCCGCACCAGCGAGCTGAGCGCGGAAATCTACGCCCTGATCGTGCGGGAAATTCCTCAGCTGCGGAGCGACGAGCGAGTACTGACGCTGCTGGAGGCGAGCGTCCGGGAAAACGTGGCCACCTTGCTGCACGTTCTGCAGCACGGCATCGATCTGGAGAACGTGCGCGCCCCGGCAGCGGCGGAGGAGTATGCGCGCCGGCTGGCGCAACGCGGTGTGCCGATGGCGGCACTGCTGCGCGCTTACCGCATCGGGTCAGCCCGGTTCCAGGCTCAGTGCCTGGAGGAGCTTGGGCGGCGCAGCGACGAAGCGCAACTGGTCAGCGCGGCCGGGCTGCGCATCGCCGATATCACCGCTGCGTACATCGACCGGGTATCAGAGGAACTCGTGTCCGCCTACGAGGGCGAGAAGGAGAACTGGCTGCGGAACCTGAGCGCGGCCCGGGCCGCGCGCGTCCGGGCGCTGCTGCGGGGTGAGCGGGTTGACGTTGAGGTGGACTCTTCCGAGGCGATCTTGGGATACCGGCTCAGGCAGCACCACGCCGGCCTGGTGTGCTGGACCGGCGAGGCGGACATCGGCGGCGGGGATCTTGCGCGGCTGGAACGCGCGACCACGGAGCTAGCCCGCACGGTGGGCTGCGCAGGGCGGCCGATCTTCCTTCCGCAGGATGAGTCTTACGCATGGGCGTGGCTCCCGCTCGGCGCCGAAAAGACCCTCACCCTCCCGGGTGCGGACTCGACCCCCGCCGAGGCGGAGGCCGGGGTCCGGTTCGCCGTCGGCGGCGTCGGCTCTGGCCTTTCGGGCTTCCGCCGCACCCATCAGCAGGCGCTGGCCGCGTATGCCGTCGCGCTGGCGGCCAGCCCGCCGGGGCGGTTCCTGACCAGCTTCAGCGACGTGGCGCCACTCGCGCTGATGTCGGGCTCGATCGACCTGGTCCGCGCCTGGGTCATCGAAATCCTCGGAGGGCTCGCGAGCGACGATGCCCACAACGCCACCCTGCGCGACACCCTCCGCGTGTTCCTGCAAGAGAACGGCAGCTTCAAGGCCACCGCCGAGCGGCTGGTCCTGCACAAGAACACCGTGCAGTACCGGATACGCAAGGCCGAGGAGAGCCTTGGCCATCCCGTCGGCCAGAACCGGCTGCACGTTGAATTGGCCCTGCTGGCCAGCCAATGGCTGGGCCCGGCAGCGTTGCGGCAGGCTGGCGCCCCCGCGACTGGCCGCCGCGGTGACACGCGCCGGGTTGAGCGCTCCGCGCCTGGCTAGCCGGCGCGGGCACGAGAACTGGCTACGACCCGGTGCTGGCTGCCCGCTCCGCGGCCCGCGCCTGGGCTAGCTCGCCGGCGAGAATGGCCGCGGAAAAGGAGGTTCCGCTCCACAGCGCAAAGCCTTTCCCTTTATCTTCCGACCCGGTCAGTGGCATGAGGCTGACCACGGTGCCAGGACGCCACTCGCGCACCCAGGGCCCGTAGTTGCTGTACCATTCACGGTCCTTGGCTGAGATACCGGCGCCGACACTGACCACGTGTGAACGCTTGTACCTGGCCAGGCACGCCGGAATCGTCTCCTGGTCAGAGTGATCGTTGCCCGCCGAGGCCACGAACTTGACGCCTTTGCGTCCCAGTTGGGTGATCAGCTCTGGGAGCCCGAGTGGGTTGCCCTCGCCCGGTTTTTTGGGGCGGCCGAAAGCCATCAGCACCACGTCGACCACGTGACCCCCGGGCATGTACTCATGATGGAGCCAATGCAGCGCCGCGAGGACGTTGGGCTCGTCGATCTTGCCAGCGTCGTTCATCAGCTTCACCGACATCACCTGCGCGTCCGGGGCGTGCAGCCGGATCAGCCCGGCGAGGAATGTCGCGTGGCCCCAGTAGGCGCCGAAATCGCCGGTGTCCAGGGCGGGGTCGGACACCGGCGCGGGAAGCCGAGGTCCCGGCTGGGGAGCAAACCAAAAGCGCGGGTGCGTGGGCGTGTGCTTGGGCAACCACGGATGCTTCTTGACCCCGCTGTCCAGCACCACGACGACCGGGTGCGGGCCAGCGGGCTGCCACGCCAGCCTTGGCGGCATCGCCCGCTCTCTGACACGCTCCCACGAGACCGTCCCGTGACCGGACTTCAGCCCAGTAGCCCGGAACTTCTCGGTGAACTTCTCGGTGGCGACGAGGTCGCGGTCGGTCGTTGCGCGGTGTTCGATCGTGTCGACACCGTAAGTGGACGGCTCCGCATAGCGGTGATCACCGCCTTTGGGGGCGGCCTGCCGCAGCGCGGCGACGACCTTCCGCGGGTCTGTCGAGACCGGCAGCACGACCGCCGCCGACGTGCTCAGCTCGGGCGGTCCCAGTGGGCGGCCGAGCCCGGCCTTTTCGAGGATCGCGTTGAGGCGGTCGACCTCATCGGGTCGGCTAGCGGAAGGAGAAGCGAGGATGACGCTGCGACGCGCGGGTTTGGGCATGGTGGCCTCCGGTGTCCGGATGGAGTTGCTGGCGACGGTGCCGCCGAGATACAAGGGGCCCCGCTTGCCGTTCAGATACCTCCGCTTTACCTACGAAGCATGACACCATCCCGCCCGCCTGCCCTGCCCCGCGCCGGGTGATTCCGGACGGGGCCAGGCGCCAGCCTCATTGCCCGATGACATCGATCCGCGGCCGCGCGTATCAGGCGGGCCGGCCGGTCCCCCTATCCGTAGGTCCAGCCGGGCGGCTGTCCCGGCGACAGATTGCCTAACAGGGGAGGTCTTGCAATGAGTCACAAGGTCCTGGACTACTCGTTTTCCCGGTTCAGTCCGGAACAGGTGCACAGCCTCGGTGCGGTGGCGGTGTGCCGCTACCTCACCGTGGTCACTCCAGACACGGCCGGGAAGCTGTTGACCCGGGCGGAAGCCGAGCGGCTCTCCGCAGCGGGGATCGGCATCGTGTCGGTGTTCGAGTTCCAGCAGAAGGACGCCATGGGCGGCCACCGCCAGGGCAAGGAGTACGCGACCCTCGCCCACGAGCAGCACACCGCCGCGGGCGGCCCGTCCAGCCGGCCGATCTATTTCGGTGTGGACTTCGACACGCCTGACTTCGCCAGCCAGTTGCCCAACACGCCAGAGCATGCGCTGGCCAAGCTCGGCCCGATCGGCGAGTACTTCCGCGGCTGCAACGATGCGCTCGGTTCACATCTGACCGGCGCGTACGGCGGCTACTGGGTGATCAAGCGCCTGTTCGAGGCGAACCTGATCAGTTTCGGCTGGCAGACCGTGGCATGGTCAGGCGGGCAGCGCTACCCGCGGATCGCCCTGTATCAGACGGGCTTCCACGGCAGCTACGACGTGAACTTCACCGATGCCGGCGACTTCGGCCAATGGCGCATCGGCTGGCGGCCCGGCGACGGGCCGTCCCACGTGCAACCGGTCATCCCGGACGGCAACGTCTGGCACAAGGTGAAGCCCGGCGAGACGCTCAGCGCCCTCGCGGTCGCGTTCGGCACCACGGTGCAGGCCATCGCCGCGCTCAACCCCGACCTGATCACGGATGTCAACCACATCGAGGTCGGCTGGAACATCCGGGTCAAGTAGCGGCGATCATGACAACGATCCCGCGACCAGCCGATCGCTCCGGGCAGGCCCTGCTTCCAGGCCGGGCCTCCCGGAGCCGGCCACCGGGCCGTAGCATGGCCGTTGTGACGCTCAGTAACGGCGGGGCTGGCACCAGCCAAGCGGGGCCGGACCGCGCGGCCCGGCTTGGTGCCTGCCTGGAGCGGGCCAGAAATGGCGAGATGGATGCCCTCGGCGACGTGGTGCGGGAACTGAACCCGCTCCTGTGGCATGTGGCACGAGCGGAGGGACTCTCCGCGGAAGAGGCCGCCGACACGGTCCAGACGACCTGGCTGGAGTTGTTGCGGCGGCTGCAGGACATCCAGTCGCCACGCGCGCTCACCGCCTGGCTCGTCACCGCGACCCGCCGCGGGGCGTGGCGCACGCGTGAGCTGTCCCGCCGGCAGGCACCGGACGGCGCGGAGCGGCTGGAGCTGACGCCAGATCCCGGTCCCGAGCCAGGTGAGCAGCTGCTTTCCGGCGAGCGGGACAGTGTCCTGTGGCAGCATTTCCAGCGGCTGCCCGAGCGCTGCCGCGCGCTGCTGCGCATCGTCGCCCACGCCGACCGGCCCGACTATTCGGCGGTAGCTGAGGCACTCGGGATGCCCATCGGCAGCATCGGCCCCACCCGCGGCCGCTGCCTGGCCAAGCTGCGGGCGATGCTGCTGGACGATCCCGGATGGAGCACGCCGTGACGGATCCTGCCGACCTGCCTTTGGATCAGCAAGACCAGGCGATTCTGGACCGGCTGGCGGCGATCCACGCGCTGCTCGACCCCCCTCCAGCCGACCTCGACGAGCGGGTCACGTTCGCCATCGCGCTCGACGATCTCGACGCGGAGGTGGCGCGGCTCGTCGAGCAGCAACCGGTGGGGTCCGGCGCGCGAAGCGCCGAGCGCACCCGCACGATCACCTTTGACGGTGAGAGCCGCACGGTGATGATCACAATCGTGGACCGTCAGGACGGCCTGGTCCGTATCGACGGCTGGCTCGCCCCCTCCGCCCCACTCCAGGTCGAGCTGCGTCTGCCGGAGCCGGCGCCGCACCGCACCGTGACCGCGGACGTCGCGGGCCGTTTCACCTTCGACAGCGTCCCGCACGGTTTCGCCCAGTTTCTTGTGCAGCCGCCCGAAGACAGCGCCCTGCCGCGTCTGGTCACGCCGGCGTTCACCCTCTGACGTGCCCGCCACGTCGCTGGCCAGCCGGGCGGCCCGCATGCACGAGGCCGGCCTGGCGTCCAGCGAGGATGGCCGGCCCGCGGTCGCGGTGCGGCAGCTGCGCGCCGGGCTGCGGCTCATCGGGCCAGACGCGGACGGTGGTGACCCTGCCGCCGCCGAGATCCGCAGCCGGCTCCTCGTGAGCCTCGCCTGGGCCGAGTCGGAACGCGGCCGGGTCGACGCCGGATTCCGGCTGCTTGACGAGGCCGAGCAGCACATCCCGCGGTCTCAGCGCCCGATTCTGCTCGCCCAGCGCGGCTTGCTGCTCAAGCGCAGCGGCCGCAACGAGGAGGCGCTACGGCAGTACGACGAAGCCGTGACGCTGCTTACGGAGCAGTCGAGCCCGCTCGATCTCGTCAAGGTGCTCAATAACCGCAGCCTCGTGCACGTGGAAGCCGGGCACGTCCGGCTCGCCCGCGCCGACCTGCACCGCTGCGGGCAGGTCGCGGAACGGCACGGGCTCACCCTGAATGCGGCGCTTAGCCGGGTCAATCTCGGCTGCATGGACGTCGTCGCCGGTGACCTGCCATCTGCCCTGCGCGCATTCGCCGCCGCCCGGCAAGACTTTGAGTTGCTGGCCCCTGGACGCCTCGCGGCGGTGGCCGTGGAACGGGCCCGGGCCCTGGTGGCGGCCGGGCTTTTCGCCGATGCCGACCGCGAGTTGGCCTACGCCGCCGAGCAGGCCGCGGCGCAGCGGCTCAGCCACACCTACGCCGATGCGGTGCAGGTTCGCGCCGAAGCCGCCCTGCTCGCCGGGCGGGCGCAGGACGCCGCGCGGTGGGCACAGCAGGCCAGGACCCGGTTCCTCGGCCGCGACAACACCCGCCGCGCCGCGCTCGCATCGCTGCTCGAACTCCGCGCCGGCCTCATGGGTGGCAGCGAGCGCCCGGCCACGATCGCATCCCAGGCGCAGGCGCTCGCCGGGCGGCTCAGCAGGCTGGACCTGGCGGAAGACGCACGGGTAGCCAGCCTGGTGGCGGCGCGGGCGCTGACCTCGGCCGATCAGCCGGCCAGTGCCGCCCGCGCGGTGGCCCGGTTCGGGCCGCCGGGCCGCGTGGACCGGCTGGATACCCGCCTGTTGTGGCGCCTGGCGCGGGCCGATCTCGCCGCCGCGGGCGGGCGGCCTGCCGAGGCCTCACGGCAGCTCTTGGCGGGAATGGCCGCGCTGCACCGGCATCGCACCAGGTTCGGCTGCCTCGACCTGCAGACCGGCGCCGCCGTGCACGGTCAGGACCTGGCCCGGGCCGGGCTCGCCGCGGCGCTCGCCCGCCGGTCGCCTGGTGCGGTGTACCGATGGTCGGAACGCGCCCGGGCCCAGGCCCTGCTGCTGCCCCCGGTCCGCCCGCCGGAAGACCCCGCCGCCGCGGCTGCGCTGGAAGAGCTGCGCCAGGCCAGGCACACCTTGCGGGCGCGGGAACTGGCCGGACAGCCGACCCATGGCCTGCACTCCCGCGTCGAGGCTCTCCAGCGCACGGTCCGTGAACAGTCGTGGGCGACACCCGGGCGGCGTGCGGCCCCGGCTCCTACGCTGACCTCCATGCGGGCGGTCCAGGAGAACCTGGCCGGAGCGGCGCTGGTGATCTACCTGCGGGACGGGCCCGGGCTCTGGGCGCTTGTCGTGGCCGGTGATTCGGCGCGCCTGCGGCCGGTGGGTGAATACGCCGCCGCGGAGGAGGCGGTGCGGCGGCTACGGGCTGACTTTGACGTCCAAGCAGGCCGCGCGCTGCCCGGTCAGCTCGCGGCGGCCGTGGGCACCGCGACGCGGCAAGACGCCGGGGCGGTCGCCGCCGCGGTGCTCACTCCGCTGCTGGCCGACGTCGGCGACCGCGACCTGGTCGTCGTGCCGACCGGCATCCTGACGACGGTGCCCTGGGCGGCGCTGCCCGGATGCGCGGGGCGCCCGGTCACGGTGGCACCGTCGGCCACAGCCTGGAACGCGGCGAGGCAACAGCTGAGGACCGCCCGCCAGCGTGACTCCGGCTGGCCAGGCCCGCAGGCCGCCACGTTGCTTGTGGCCGGGCCGGGCATCGCCCGCGGAGGGGCGGAGATACGGGCGGTCGCCGCCCTCCGTCCGCGCGCCTCGGTCCTCACCGGAGCGGACGCAACACCAGCCGCCACCCTCGCCGCGCTGGACTCGGCGGCCATCGCCCACATCGCCGCGCACGGCCAGCATCAGGCTGAGAACGCGCTGTTCTCCACCCTGGACCTGGCCGGCGGCCCGTTGCTCGGTTACGACTTGCAGCGGCTGGCCCGGGCACCGCTCATGACCGTGCTGTCTGCCTGTGATCTCGGGCTGACCGACGTCCGGCCCGGCGACGAGACGTTCGGCGTCGTCACGGCCCTGCAGAATGCGGGTTCCGCAACCGTCGTCGCCAGCGTCGCCAGAGTCGCGGACGACACGGCGATGGCCGCGATGGTCGGCTTCCACCAGGCCATCACGGCCGGGGCGGCACCGGCGGCCGCACTCGCCGCGGCCCTGGACGGGGAGGCAACGGCCAGCTTTGTCTGCTTCGGCGCCGGCTGACCGCGCTACCCGCCCGGCTTCAAGTACCGGTCGAGGAAGGCGATGACCCCGTCGATCGCGCGCTCTTGGATCGGGTCGGGACCGGCGGCGCCATCGGCCGCCCGCGGGGCGACGTAACCGTGCAGCGGGTGATCCCAGGACACCCACTCGGCGTCCTTGCCGCCCTCTTCGAGTAGCTCGTAGCTGAGGCGGAAGATCCCCTGGAGATGGTCGCCGTCCCGCCCCATGACCAGGATCGGCACATCGATCGGCGCGATGCGCTCGCGGGCCAGCGGCAGGTTGGCGCGTGCCCGCACCCACTCCGGGTCCCGCATCTGCATCTCCTCGATATCCCGCAGCCCGGTCTCGGGGTTGACGGGTGCGACGTCGCCGAGCCTGAGGTCGAGGAACTCGTGATTCGCCGGCTCGCTGGCCACCCCCGCCCGCAACATCCCCGGGTACCGGAAGGCCAGCTTGAACAGCATTTCACCGGCGTGGCTGATGCCGATATGGCCCAGGTTGCCCGCGTCCACCCGCGGGTGCCGGCGGACGTGTTCGAGGATGGCGAGCTCATCCTCGAACTCCAGCGGCGACCGGTTCATGACCTCCATGCCCTGGCGCCCATCGACCATGAGCGGCCCCCCGCGGTGGAAGCCGAGGTCGACCTCCGTGCGGTACCGCCCCCACCCGCAGGCGTAGCCGGCGGCGAGAAGGCGCTCCATGAGATACGGACGCTCATGCACCCAGTGCCGCAGCCACTCGATCCCGTCCCCGCCGTTGCCATAGCCGAGGAAGACGAACGGGAACCGCCCCTCGTCGGCGGGCGTGCGCACCACATAAGGCACGTACAGGCCATCGCGCGACTCGGCCAGGTAATAGGCCGCGGGGCGGGCGGACCCCTCGACGTCTTCGGTGAAGACCGGCTCGCCTGTGATCCTCAGCACCCGGGCATCGTATGCGGCCGGAGCGTTCGTGTCTCTGCCTGGCGCGGCCGGCGGCCGAGGAAGGCGACGAGCTGATCACCGGGGCTGGCCTGCCCGGGCACCGGGACCGGGTCGGCGAACAGCCCGGGCCTGGTGGCGGGGGTGATCAGCAGCGGCGCGAGCGGCAGCAGTATGGCGGCCAGGCCGGGCGGGACGGGCTGGCGCGCGCCGCAGGCGACCGAGATGTCCCAGCCGTGGACGGTGATCTCGAGGGCCCCGGCGAGCGCGACCATGTTGGTGGTCAGCTCCCGGTCGCCGATGGCGACGAGCCGCGGGGCCGGCCCGGCCGCGGCGCAGGTGGCCAGCAGCCTGGCTGTCTGCCGCTGCAGGCCGCAGACCGGGTCGAGCCCGGGCGGGCCGTCATCGGACAGCGGCGCAGGGCCGGCGCATCCGGCGGTGATCGCCCGGTGCAGCACACCCGCCGAGTCGCTGACATGGTCCAGCAGCGCTTCCAGGTCCCAGTCGGCGCACGGGGTGGGGCACGACAGCAAGGGCGGGGTGACCAGCCCGGCGCCGGCCAGCGCGTAGCGAACCGCCGACGCCAGCAGCTGCAGCCCTCTGGTCAGCGAGGCCATGGCGGGACCGCCAGGTCCTGCGGCGCTGGCCCGGCCACGTCGCCACCGCGCTCCTGCGGCAGCCCGAACAGCCCGAACACGCCCGGGTCCAGGAAGATGACGATCCGCGCGATCCCGGCCGGGGTGCTGCTCAGTACCATCACCGCGTGCGCGCGGTACACCCCGCCCTCGTCGTGCAGGTAGGCGGCGAACGCGGGCTGCCCGTTGGCCATCGCCGGAACCATCCGCACCCGCCCCGGCACGGTGAACAGATCCGGCTGGCGGCCAGCGAGGAAGCGCACCACGGCCCGGCGGCCGGTGAACCAGGTCAGCACCGGGGGCATCTCCAGCGCAACATCCTCGGCCAGCAGTTCCGCCAGCGCGCTGGAGTCGGCGTCCTCGAACGCCGCGGCGAACCGGTCGAGTAGCGCGCGCTGGCCCGGCACCGGTACCTCAACCGCCCCTCGGGAAGTCCGCCCATGGTGGCTCCCCGCCGGTGTGGTCACCCCGTCGCCTGAGGCCGCCGCGGTCAGGGCGAGCACGCAGGGCTGGGTCCGCCGCGCGACCGTGTCGTGATCACTTCCAGGCACCGTGTACTCCATCGTGAAGTCGTCCAGCCGTGCCGGGCCTTCGCCCGCTCACTGGTATTGACCCGCCGCGCCGGGAGAATTCGCCGGCGACGGCCACCCTTCTGCTCCTCCGCAGGACGGCCCCGGCCAGCC
>Ga0207684_10003671_pt1 | contig 14896 bp, 11 predicted proteins | sample KBSK5501metaG_FD_184342 | JGI IMG/M metagenome (GOLD analysis project Ga0207684, IMG submission 184342) | Corn, switchgrass and miscanthus rhizosphere microbial communities from Kellogg Biological Station, Michigan, USA - KBS K5-50-1 metaG... | ecosystem: Host-associated > Plants > Roots >...
TCCGATTGCAATCATCGTGCTCGGCATCATCGCCGTTCTAATCTATTTTCTAATGAGATAGAACAAGAGAGCTTCCTACTCCAAGAATGGTTTTCCTCATCCCGCGTGCGGCACTTCCAATGGACGATCGCGATGCAGGAGCACCCAGTCGCCCAGCCGCATGAGTATGATCTTTTCCAATGCCCAGGAGCGCTTATTCTCAGTTGATCAAAGGAGGGCAGTACGCGCAAGCGCAGAATCTGATCGAAGAGTTGGGCAGAGAAGCCCCTGGAAGAAAAACGCATGCCGCCAGGGATGCGGGACTAAGAGCGCCAGCGTAACGACGACCGTAACCACGATGCCTATTCGCAGAAGTGCTTTAACGTAAGGCTCGTATCTTTCCAGCTTGCCGTGATCGCGTTTGGCTGCTTTAACGAAAAACCTGGATTGATCCGTCACCCAATGCCGCAGCACCAGTTCAAGGCATCGGATATGTTCGGTCTCGACGGGGTTAACGGACGCCGGGCTTTCGATCTCGCTGGGAATGTTCCAGACACGAATGGTGCTGCAAATCCAATCGAGCTCGCTCCGTTGCTTGCGTAAGTAACGGTCGGCCACCGAAAGCTCAAGGCCCGCGAGCCGCCAGAAAAACTGCACACGCGTTCCTTCCGCCAACGCTCGATAGTCCTGATGCTTGTTCTGGTAATCATGTCGCTTTGCCCGGCGATTGATCCATAGATACGCTCCGGCTATGAAGATCAGATAGACTGCCAGAATCCAATGCATCGTCGGAAAGAGGTGGGCGTAGAGCTCAAACGAAATCGCCACCAGCAGCACCAGAATAAACAACAGGCTTAACGTCCTCCGCGTAAGACGCTGAAAGTGGATGGCCAGAGTATCCGCGACCGCGAACCGTTTATGCAGAGACTGCAAAGGCGGCGGAAGTTTTCTTACCTCCGATTCAGGAAAGAGATAGTCCGCACTCATCTTCGCTTCCCTTTCCAGCAAGACAGCCTGGTCGATCAGGTCACGATTGAACGTATCCACGCGCGCGCAGATTCGCGTGAATCTGTCGGCTTCACCTACGTAGCCTTTGGGACAGAGCCGGCGCATTGTTAATGGTTCGTCTTCGGTTCGCGGGTTACTGTTCCGCGGTGTAACGATGTGATAGACAGGCCCGCTTTCCGGAGTATCGATCGGACTTGAAGGGGGCGCATAAGGTTCCGGTACTCCCTCGAGTTGGAACTTGACCACCCGCGATGTGCCGCCTACCAGATTTCGGTACTTGCCGTCCCATAGTGCGATGAGCAAATGACTGTGACTGACGATGTATGCACCTACCTGCTCGTACTGACAATCACGCGGTGCTCCGTGCTCCTTTATCTCCGTTTCGGTCGCGCCGTTCAGCAAAGGTAGCTCAAACGAGGGTTCGGCTCGGCCCAGAAGTTCTGTGAATTCAGCTTTGGAGTCGGGAGTAGAAAAGTCTGTCTCATAAATCTCTCGCCGCATCGGCAGCGGCACGACCAGTCGCGCGCCCAATTCAAGCGCCACCCGCGCAACCAAACGATCTGCGCCTTCAGCCAAGGCAGAAAGCAGAGTCAACGGAGTGTGTGGCGAATCGTCTCTGAACTTTTCTATTATGCCGCCGACGAGTTTTTCAAGTTTTGGAACATCTTCGCCGCGCAGATCACGATGGCCGGTGACACCGATTACTAAAGGAGCTGCACAATCGCTCATGTTGCGTTCAAGGCGAGTCATGTTGGGAGCGAACTCGATCAGACCTTAAGGACCGTACTCTGGATTTTCTCTTCGTGTCTCACAATCCTGCCCGAACGTCACAAACGACGACGGGTCCTCGTACCGATAGAATCTGTTTGCAAGGCTGCGTCTTCGGGAAGATACCAATCATTGTCGGCTAACATCCAAAGTATAACACCCGAACAGTTCTAATTATTCAATAGTCATTGACTTAATCGGTATTGGTGGTATAGAACCAGCTCTACTCTAACCCGTCTGCTCACGGAGTCTCAATTGAGGAGCGATTCAATCTTTATCAGCTATCGGCGCGATGACGCAGCCGGACACGTCGGACGTCTTTACGATAAGTTAAGCGTCCACTTCCCCTCGCACGAAATTTTCATGGATGTTGATGGGATTGAGCCGGGTGAAGACTTTCTCCAGGCCATCGATCAAGCAATTGCGTCGTCCCGCGTTTTGCTGGTGATAATCGGCCAAAAATGGCTGACTTGCACTGACGGTAAGCAGCGTCGGTTGGATGATCCTAATGATTTCGTGCGGTTGGAAATCGCAGCAGCACTCGAAAGAAACATTCGCATCATTCCAGTGCTGGTGCAGGAGGCAAGAATGCCTGCGGAAGCGGAGTTGCCGGACAACCTGGCTCCACTCGCACACCGGCAGGCTCAAGAGATTGGTGACGGTTATCGTTGGAAATCCGACGTCGAGGCACTAATCAGGGCCCTGGAAAAAGTATTCTCAGTTCAAGCGCAAGAAAGAGTTATCAGTAAGGGTCAGGCCGTCGAACGCCAAGCCACAGAAGATCGTAAGTTGCCAGCAAACCAGACTCACCAATCAGGGGAAGCGAAGCGCGCGAAAAAGGTTCCGTCCAAGCGCCCCCCGGCGGAATCAAAGCCCAAACATAATTACAAGAGGATCGTCCTGATTGTAGCCGGTGCTTTCGCGCTCATTATCGGAACTGTCACCTTCTGGTTACTAAGGCCTCGTTCCAACGGCACTGTTGGCACTGTTACCTCAACGGATGCAGCGGCTGTCATCTCAGCTCTCAAGAACGCGCAGAGGCCTATTGGCGTGGACGTGCAAGATCACCGGGGTAATATCAACTGGATCACGGTGAAGAATTCCGACATTTCCTTTGCTTATATCAAGGCTAGCGACGGCATAGGTTTCCGAGATGAGCGTTTCCAGGCCAATTGGAAAGCGAGCAAGGCAGCTTCGGTTCTTCGGGGTGCCTATACAGTTTTTCGCCCCGAGCAGAATCCAGATCAGCAAGCCCAAGTGTTTGTCGAGGCCGTTCAAGCCGGCCAAATGGGATTTGGCGACTTGCCGCCAGCAGTAGCGGTGAAGGATTTTCCAGTGCAAGAAAAATCCAAGGAAGATCTATTGACGATGTTACACGCGGTCAACCAGAGATTCGCTCGCACACCGGTGATCTATACTTCAATGGAATTTTGGAAGCCATACGGCCGGTCTGGTGCTTTTGCAAAATACCCTCTATGGGTTACTGAGACGCACGTGTCTCAACCTTCGACCTTGCCTTCCGACTGGTCTGCCTGGACCTTCTGGCAGTTCTCCCAGTCGAGCAAAGTTGACGGAATTAGTGGGCCTGTTGATCTCAACACTTACAACGGCTCCCTTGAACAACTTCTCGCTTACAGCCGTGGCGAAGTGTCACCGTAGATTCTCACCTGAACTTCACTTACTGGGACGATGAACGTGATAAGTCGGGAAAGTACCATAACCTTTGGCCTGCGGCACCTGCCCGACGTAGTCGCAGACAAAGGTTTGCGTTCCCTGGGCGGCGGCCAAAGCCGCAAAGCCCTGGCTTGCGTATACCTGACCGGGTGGTGTGATGGGCTCGATCCGAGCCGCGCGACTTACATGCGTGCCAAAGAAGTTCTGTTTTTCCGTAATAGGATCAATACACCCAAACACCGGACCTGCATGCAGGGCCATTCTTAAGTTCAGATCTGCGGGCAACGACTTCTCTTCCCAATTTGTTTGATTGATTGCATCACGTAAATCGAGAGCAAATGCGCCCGCTTCCTCAACCTCCTGAAAGACCATGAAGAGACCATCGCCCCAAGTATTTTTCATCACCGGTTCGTAAGCAGTTCGCTTCAAAAGTTGAGCAATAGTTCCCAAAAAGTGGTTCAGAAAGAGTGGTATCTGGTCTTCGTTCAGCCTGCTGAAATGCAGCGCGTCGGCGAATAGCAGAGACTTAATCTCGGGGACGAGATCCGCATTGGTCGACTTAAAGTCGTCCCGGCTAACGGCCCGAATAGCTTTCAGATCATTCAACTCGGCAGACTTCAGAATTTGGTGCAGATCTATTACTTCGACCGGGAGACCATGTTTGCGCCACCGTTCGATGTTCCCGGCGGTGCCGCCCATCTTTCCTTCACTTCCGTCCCAAACGGCCATTGAAATCAGTTCAGTCCCCAATTGCCGGGCGCGAGTAGCCGCCAATCCATACAACATCAGGTTGGCATACTCATACGAAATTCCACTGCCCTTCATTCTTAGCTCTGAGGCCGTGAGGACCTCAGTTGCTTTTTCCAGAACGTCTTCATACCGTGCTTTCCACTCGCCACCGGGTATGACCTCAACACTGTCGCTAAGAAACTGCTCGTTGTTGTAAGGCAAAACTACGTGAACCTTGGCGCCCATTTCCAGCATCGTCTCCAGAAACAGAATGTCCGATCCGTTCGCGGCTGAAGCATATCCGGATCCGGGATTTAATTTCTTGAGGCGTTCACGAATTGCCTGTCGCACTGAGTCTTCCAGCTCCGGAGGAAATCGCGGCGAGACACGATCAGGATCATCGATCATATGACCTGAGAAGATTACTATCGGCGGAATCCGTAGTATCTCTTCAATGCTCGTTTTCGCTTTGCCAAAATGATTCAGAATCAATGAAGCGTTATGCCGGGTGGAAGCAAGGTCACCGAACTTGCCTCGATGCACCATCACCGCGCGCCGATAAAGCGACTCTGCTTCATGCCAGTCTTCGAGGATCAAAGCGGCTTCCGCCAGGGTGGCGAGCAGCCAGTATGTCTCGGCTCCGGGAGTATCGGCTCGCTCCAGTTCTCGAGCGCACGACTCGCGAACCTTTCGCGCCAATATAACAGCGGCATCATTCTGCCCGGAGAGCAGGGCCGTGGTTGCGGCATTGATCCCGCTCCAGTAACCACCGGCCAAATCGTAAGCCTTTCGGTAATAGTCATGAGCCAGGGAGAGCTCTCGAGCTGCGATGTCAGGACTTGTTTTTTCCTTTTCCCAGCGCTCCTTGTGAATGCGCGCGAGAAGTCCCAGGGTCTCTTCATCCGGGTTATCTTCCTGCTCTAGCCCCTGGAGAATCACTTCAGCTCTGTCTGGCGCACCTGAACGAAGCAGCGCCAGCGCCTGTAGTTGTCTTAAACGGATATCCACCGGCCACTCTTTCAGCGCCTCAACCAGAATGTCGTAAGCTATCAAAGGCTCACCTAGTCTTAGCATCTGATCTGCTGTAGAGACATAAAGGTCAGATCGAGTTCGCCACAGCTCGGCGTCTTTCGAGCGCCAAAGACCGAGCAGTTCCACCAGTCCCAACGATCTGATGTTCGGCGAAGCACGCCTGTTTGCGCGGCCAAGATTTTCTGTGTTTTGATTTTTCACAACTGTTGATCGATTTTGGAGACGGCAGTTTTCATCGATCTCAGATGAGGGGAACTAGCCCGACCGTCAGGGAGGGCTTCATTAATGAGCGTCGGAGCCCTCCCTAACAGTCGGGCTAATTGCCCCGGAGAACAGAATCTAACTCAGCGGCTGGATAAGTCAATCATGTAGCCAGGGATTTGGGATTTCAGGATATTCCGGCAAAACGGTATAGCCTGTTGGCAGATAGGTAAGTAGAATAAGTCAGCCGACTGTTGGAGTTCACAACTCTTAACAATTTTTTACCTGCTTTTGACACAGCCTAATACCGAACCGCGTATGCTCTGGTCTGCATATCGCGAGACCTTTAGAGAGCAAGTAGAGAAGAAGATTCAGAGGTCAAGATGAAATTACAGAGAAGAAAGTTCCTGGGCGGCTTCAACCGGTTTAGGCTTATGCTGACACTGGGTTTGGCTGTGCTCTTACCGGCCGCGGCGCTTATATTCGTCAACTTCAGCCAGTTGAGGACCTTCGAGCGCGACAAGGTACTGGAGGCCGCCATCCATCGTGACTTTCAGGAAATGCTCGCCATTACCGAGAAGAAAATCAACAAGAAAGCGAACACGATGGCGGAAGAGGTGCGAGACCTTTTCCCATCGCCGGACGCAGACCCTGCGGAGAAAGAAAAGAAACTCGATTTTATCTTGTCAAAGAATCCGTGGCTGGTGCATGCGTTTCTCTATGACGAAAAAGGATTCCTGCTCCGTTCCCAACCTCAAATGATGAGCGATAAGTACGTTCGTGAGGAGCATGATCGAATGGCCGAAAGCTACAAATGGCTCGGAATGGAAGGCAAGTCGTTTGTGGAAGACCTCCATAAGAAAGGTCGGCCCTATTTCTTAACTAGTCACACCAAGCGTGCTAATGGTGACTCTTACATAGCGACTGCCTTATTCGTGTTACCTCAGCAACCGAACGACCGGGTTGTCATCGGGGGCGCTACATTCGATCCTTGTTACTTGAACCAAACTTTCTTTCCGGGAATGCTCGAGGAGCAGGTCAAACAGAAATCAAGCGATCAGGGCGGTAACCCGCTGGCTATGATGATCTATCCGGCGGACACCGAGATGGGCAAAGAGGTCAAACCGATCGCGGCTACCGCCGGTTGGGGTGAAGGCAAGCCGGAAGTCATGCGCAAGTTCGACGATGTATTCCGCGGGCTGGCGTTGGGTATTAAGTACCAGGGCACGAGCGTGCAGGCGCTGGGCCAGACCTGGATGCATCGCAGTTTTCTGATCCTCGGCATTCTTTCGCTGATGATAATTGGCGGCCTGGTGCTGACAAAACACATCGTCAGCAAAGAAATGGCTTTAGCTCGTCTGAAGTCCGACTTTGTTTCCAACGTATCGCACGAGCTGCGCACGCCGCTGGCCTTGATCCGATTGTATGCGGAGACGCTCGAGTTGGGGCGCATCACTACGCAGGAAAAGAAGCAACAGTACTATCGCATCATCCGTAAAGAGAGTGAGCGGCTGACTGCGCTGATCAATAACATTTTGGATTTTTCACGCATTGAGGCCGGACGCAAGGAATATGAATTCCGCGAGACTAACATCGCCGAGCTGGTGCATAACACGCTCGACTCTTATCGCTACCAAATCGAGCAACAGGGCTTCGCATTTGAAGAGAGCATTGATTCGAATCTTCCGCCAGTTCGCGTGGACCGCGAGGCAATCGCGCGCGCCCTCGTCAATCTGGTGAACAACGCGCTGAAGTATTCAACCGACGAAAAATTCCTGGGGGTGAAACTGTACGGCGAAGACGGCGTCTTGAAGCTCGAAGTGGCGGATCGCGGTATCGGAATCGCGCGTCGCGACCAGTCAAAGATTTTCGAGAAGTTTTATCGGACCGGAGATCCGCTGGTGCACAATACGAAGGGAAGCGGCCTGGGTTTATCGCTGGTCCGCCATATCACACAGGCGCACGGTGGAGAGATTGCGGTGGAAAGCACGCCCGGAAAAGGCAGCAAGTTTACGCTGTCGTTGCCGCTCGCCGGAGCGGGATCGGTGTCAGAAGCCCGCGCGTGAGCAAGAGTTCGGTCCGCAACTGGCCCTCCTGTACGGTCGGGCTTCTGATACGCGAGGTCGAAGCGCCCGCCAATTGCGCGGCACGAGGAACATATTCATGATGAAGAAAAGAGTGAAATTCAACGGGCAATCGAACGGCGACGCGATCGGCGGTCCGTCCGGAGCCACTGCTTCTATCGGCCGCAACGTCGCTGAACAGAGTACCAGCCGGAAGACTCGGATATTGATTGTCGAGGACGAACCGGCGATGGTCGCCGGCCTGCGCGACAACTTCGAGTATGAAGGTTATGAAGTGATCAGCGCCGCCGACGGCGCAGAAGGGCTTGACCGCGCCCTCTCTGATAATCCGGATCTGGTTGTCCTGGACGTAATGATGCCGCGGATGAGCGGACTGGACGTCTGCAAGCAGTTAAAGTCCCAGCGGCCGTCAATACCCATCATCATGCTTACCGCGCGCGGCCAGGAGATCGACAAGGTGGTAGGCCTGGAGTTGGGCGCCGATGATTACGTTACCAAACCATTCTCAATTCGCGAGCTGATGGCCCGCGTGAAAGCAGTGCTGCGCCGTGTCGCGCCGCACGCACCCGCACTCGAGGTCTATCGTTTCAGCGATGTCGAAGTGAACGTCCGCAGCAACGAAGTGTTGCGCGCCGGCACTACGGTCGACCTTTCAGCAAAGGAGTTCGCGCTACTCGCCTACTTCGTCGCGCATCCCGCGGAAACGCTCACCCGCGATCGTCTGTTGGATGCGGTGTGGGGTTATGAAAACTATCCGAACACCCGGACCGTGGACACGCACATAGTTCATCTCAGACAGAAGTTGGAACCAAATCCGGAAGAGCCGCGTTTTATTCTTACCGTTCATGGCAGTGGATATAAGTTCGTCGGATAAGGACAAGATCTTTTATGGGTCAGACAAGATTCAATGGTGGCTTAGCAGTCCGGCGGGCCGTCGATCTCCAGGCGCCTCTGCCCCGACGCCGGACTCCAGGCGCGACCCGGCGGCAGGAACTGGAGCTGAAGCTGGCGGCGCTGCAGCAGGATTATGCTGATCTGCACACGGCAATCTTCGAAGCAGCGCAGGTGCACCGGCGGTTGTGCGCTCCGCGTCTGGTTCGTTACGGGGAGTTTGAGATTGCCAGCGAAATTTTCGCCGTTCGCCATCTGCCCGGCGACTTTTTCACGGTGAAGACGACGAGCACCGGCGTAATTCTGGCGCTGGGTGATATCTGCGGCAAAGGTCTGGCGGCCGGGATGTGGACCACGCACCTGGTGGGACTGGTTGGGGCGCACGCGGCCGTGACTTCCGATCCGGAGTCCATAGTTGCGGGCGTAAACCGCGACGTGTGCGGGATGGGATCGGTACCGCTAGCCAGCTTGTTCCTGGGAAAACTTGACTCAAGCACAGGAAGACTCGACTACTGCAGTGCCGGACATCCGCCCGCGCTGCTCTTACGCGCGAACGGCGATTTGGAATTGCTTTCTGATGGTGGGCTGTTGCTCGGCGTCACTGCAAACGCTCCTTATATTAGTGGCTGCGTCGAACTGCGCTCGGGCGACGTGCTACTGACTTATTCCGACGGTGTCCTCGAGTCGGTTAACAATGCGGACGAGGAGTTTGGCTATGCGCGCATCGAGGCGCAACTGCGCCGTGCCCAAACCACCTCTGCCGATGCTTTGCTGTTTTCGGTGTTGGGCGCGGTTCAGGACTTCGCCGCCACTCGTCCGCTCGTGGACGACATGTCGCTGGTAATCGTTCGTCGAGATACGCAAATACATTAAAGCGTCAGGTGATGTTCTATTTGCGAGATTTCTCCGCCACGTAAGAAGCGTCGCAAGCGGTGACTCCCCTTCTCTAAGACGAACCGCGACCGAGAGCGGCCGCGATCGAACTGACCAGAGTTTCAGGTTCGATTGGTTTGGACAGATGCATTTGAAAGCCGGCGGACAGGGCCCGCGAACGATCTTCGTCGGTAGCATAAGCCGTCAACGCCAGGGCGGGAATTTGTTTAGCGTGCTTGGATTTGAGCTATCGTACTCTTTTGATAATTCTTGACGCGATGACGCAGGATTAGATCCTGAGCGCGCGCCGGCGCCCGAATCGGATCGGCCTGCACAAAACCCATTCTATGGACGGCGCGCTTTAGCGTGGTTGGCTTGATGAAATTCCGCGCGACGGTAAACCGCCGCAGATCGTCGAGGGTAATCAGCATGACCAGGTGTTATTCCAGGTTCGCAACGTCATAGCATCTTCATAATTTATCGTGGTTACGATTGGACGGTCGCGTTTCGGCTCGCAACAGTTTCAGACCCTCGACGAGAACCGGAAAATCGATGAGTGCTTCCTTCTTCACGCCCCAGGTCGTAAACATGTAGCCGAGCAACTTTGGGCTGTCATACTGTCGGCTGTAATCGATCAATGCCCTGGCTGCTTCCAACTTATTCCAACCAGTGGGTAGCACCCGGAATCCCTTGTCCAAAAACATCGGGATCGACGGATAGGCATCTCTCAGCTCGTAGTGCCACGGGCAGACGATAATGTCTTTCGGGATCATGTCGATGGCGGCGGAGGTGCCGTTCATGGATGACTCCCACTCTCCAAAGTCGTTGGTCTTTCCATCGATCAAGCGATCACCCCACATGAGCATCTCGACATGCCGTTTGCCCACGAGGTGCCGGTGTATGTCGTTGACCGCTTTCGCAAAGAGCTTCGCCGGATCCTTTCCTTTGGTCGAAAGCGAAAGGTCAGAGCCGAGCAGAAAAACCTCGTCCATGCCTACGTGAACGGCATTGGCATGGAACGCGTCGATCAACTCGTCCATCAACTGAAAGACGATTTGCGCAACCGCCGGATTCAGGGGATCCCATTCGCGGCAATAGATTCCCTGATTGCCGGGGAATGCTCCGGGCGTCAAGTCGAACGAAGGGTATTGGGTCAGCAGCGGGAACGTCTCGCCCGCCCAGGACTGGTGGCCGAGCGACTGAAATTCCGGGATCAAACGGATGCCAAGTTTCCTACAAGTCGCAGCAAACTTGCGCGCGCCCTCGCGTGTGATCGGATTGCTTCCTCTGCGCAGCTCAGGATGCGATTTAAACGCGAAGTTGTAATCAACTTCGAGAATCACCGTGTTGATTCCCATCTCTGCCAGCTTCCCAAGATTCCGGCCCAACGCTTCAAGGTCTGTATCGCTGTTGTAGTTGAGAAGGTGCACAGCGTGCCATGGCTTCGCGCGCCTGGATTCGGACCGGCTCCTGGCCTGGCAAGGCCACGCAGAGATTGCCACCAGAAACAGAACGACGAACCAGACTCGAGCGCATGTCAGTGTGTCACTCATTTGAGTTTCGATGATAAGTGAGTTGAGGAGGACGGACAATCTTTGGCATCGGAAGCTGTCTTAACAAGGCTTCTCGAACTCGGCTCCTCGGGAGCCAGCGTGTTATTTGGTTGCGGTCGTAAAGAGACTACCTATTGGGGACTATGAAGGGATTCAAAGGCGCCGTTCCCATAGGAGCTAGGCGCAGAACGCAAACGGCCTCGCTGACGAGGGCTGGCGCCGCGAGACTGCGGGGGAAAATTCCATTCCGGAGGTAACTTCGAAAACAGTATCCAGTCGCGTGACTTCCAGCACCTTGCCGACCAGTTTGTTCACATTCATTAGTTTGAAGCCGATTCCTTTTGCTTCAACCTGTTCGCGCAACTCCAACATCACGCCCAGGCCGCCGGCATCGACAGTGCTCACCAACGCCAGGTCGAGAACGACTGTACTGATGTCTGACTGGGCCCCTGCCTGAAGATGCACAGCATTACGCAGAGTTTCCGTCTCGCCGTTCACCAATTGGCCTTGCATGCAAAGAAAAGCGACATTACCCAAATTCCTGGCGTGTACTTTCAACATAACCATCTCCCCTGCTCAGTTCAGTAATACAACACCTATATTAGTCAAACACCTCCGGTTCCCGTTCCGTGACATCATTTTGCCCAAGCTTAAAAGATAAGACGCCTGAATCCTGATTCTGTTTCACTATTATCGAAAAATATTCGTTCGCGGCCTCACTAAAATTTTCTTCAAGCCCAACTTTCGTGCGGTTAACTAAGCCTCGCCTCACTCAACCTGGCGGCCTTAATAGCCTACGAGAAAACTGCCTCAAAGGTTGCTCAAATCCTGCTGGGAGCGCGGACGTCCTCGTCCGCATTTGAGCGCGAAGCGCGAATCCCGCCCTCCCGCTGGAGTGTACATACCGGAGAGATGGGATAACGGGTGTCCGAGGACATGGGTAACACATCTCCGTGGTTCTCTGTGTAACCTCTGTGCCTCTGTGGTGAATATTTTCCGGGTAATCTAACGACAGGGACACGGAGCACCGCAGAGTTTCACAGAGCGATGCCGCACCTTCCCTACGCTAATGAATATTCGCTTCCTGTTTTTGTTTATCCGCGGCGGCCCAGTCCTTGGCGGAAACGAACGCCTGCTTGTCATAGATCAACACAATCGTTCCCACCGGCAGCTGCCTGCTTATCTCGGCCGCCGCTGACATAGGAATGCGAATGCAGCCGTGACTCTGGGGTGATTGCGGCACCGAGGGATTTCCATGGATCGCCAGTCCATCGCTGAAGTAGTTGGGATAATAGAGCAATCCGAGCGGCGATTTCTTCCACCCCGACAACTTCGCATAAATCCTGAAGCGGCCTCTCGGCGTATAGGCTCGACCACTCATGCCGTTTTGGCTGTAATGTTTGTCGCTGCCGGTTGATACAGGAAGAATTCTTTTGATGGCGCCTTCGCCGTCAGTCAACAGGAGCACCTGGCGATCGAGATCCACCTCGACGTGCTTGTACCCATTGTCCTTCGGCAGTGGCGCCGTTGCATTCATTATTGCGTCGAAGTCCTCGCGGCTCATGCGGCCGGTAACTTTACGGCTTTCGTATTTTTGAAAGACGATTAGCGCGTTTCGCCCCGTCCCATAACCCATCTCGGAGAGGCGCGCTGCGGCTTCCTTCATCTCAACGCGAGTAAGCGAATGAATGAGCGGCCGTCCTTTGCGCTTCTGCGCCTTTGTGATCGCGGATGCAGTTGGAGTCAGGAGAAGCAGACTCAGGATTAGGAGTATTGCTGACGTGAGTTTCTTTAGAGTGCTCATTGGTTTGGCATTCGGCAATTGGAAATCGGCAATGCTTAAGGGGGGACGGTAGTCGGGTCGGGATTTTGCTGAAAAGATGTACCGTGAGCAACCTGTTGCCAAAAACTGTTTACGACATCAACATACGCCGGGCGCTCAAGGAGGTCAACATCACCTTTGGTGAATGTTCCCACCAACCATTGGTCAGGATCACGAGTTCTCACTTGATTGAGCAACTGAGCCCTCCCTAACGGTCGGGCTAGTGCCTCGTTTTCCCGTACGCACGCGTGATAGGGTCGATCGGTGCCGACGCCTGGTCAGGATCACGAGTTCTCACTCGATTGAGCAACTTGAGCCCTCCCTAACGGTCGGGTAGTGCCCCGTGATCGTCCATGCACGACGGGTCCTTAAGGTCGGCCTAATGCGCCGGTGTAACGACAGATTGTCCAGAATCGAAACAGAAATCCGATCTCAACCTGCATCTTTTTCGCGACACATTCGCTCAAGGGACAGTGCTCACGGGACGGATTTGCTGCTCGGGACTCTTTGCCCGAAATTTGCATCAAATCCCCGGCAGTCTTGATGAGCCGCGGTGGTCTGCGGTTCATCTAGTGTTCTTCGGTGTTTGGTTCATGAAAAAGAATACCGCCCTGTTTCTGATTATCCTTGCAAGCGCCGCGACGGGCGTCGCGGTGTGGGTGCTGCTGCACTTTACTGCTCCAAAACGGCACGGCCAATCGACGAACAACATATCCAGTTCAGCAAGCAACACGAACGCTGATCAGTGGGCGCGGGCGATAGAGAAAGTCAAAGAGGATCGAGGCGAGGCGGCCAACGGACAGGGTACCGTCAAAGTGCCACCAGAGCTGCGGCATTACGAGGACCGGCACTGGTTCCTGGCTACCCAGCTCGCTGAGGTGAAGAGACACAATATCCAAAGTAGTCAGGACTTTGTGGATCTCGCAGCGACGATTGAGCGCGGCGAAATGGTCACGGTGCCGGCGGTCACTGACGCCTATGTGCTCTTCGGAGTGGGCGCGAAGGCAGATGACGGCGTGTTCAGCAGGTATGCAAACGATCAGAGCATCGGACTCTATAACGAAGCACAACTGCGCGATGAGTATGCGCGCATCGATGCGGCGCGCGCGAACGTGCAAACCGCGATTGCGAAGTTGAACGGTCAATTGGGCGCGCTGAAGAAACGCGACCGCACCAAACAAAAGGAGTTGCAAAAACAAGTCACGGCGCGACAGCAGGAATCGAAATCGACAGATGAAGAGAGAGCGCTGCTCGATGAATTCTACGGACAGCCGGACAGTCGCCAGCGACTGTTCCACGATTACGAAACGCTACGATCCCTGGCGAAGAATTTCGGCGGACGAACCTATGACATCGACGTCCCATCTGATCGCCAGGCGATGAAGCTCAGCCTGCTCAGGTCGCTGAGGCCTGAAGCCTTCAAAGTCCTGGAAGAGATAGCGACGGCTTACCACCGCGCGTTTGATCGTCCTTTACCTGTGAGTTCGTTGGTCAGACCGGAACAGTATCAGCATGCATTGAGCAAGGTGAACCGGAATGCAGTACTTATCGATACGCCACCACACACGACGGGCCTGGCATTCGACATCGACTATCGTTACATGAGTGCCGCCGAACAGTCTTTTCTGATGACCGAGCTCGCGCGCATGAAGAACCAGGGGCGCATTGAAGTCTTACGTGAGCGGAACGCCAATTACCACGTGTTTGCTTTCGTTGATGGTGTGCGACCGAACGACGAACTGATTAGGGTGTCGTTAGACGAAGCCAGCCCGTCTGTTAAGGAAGCACACCACCTGACGAAGAAAGCCGTGAAAGCCAAGGGCAAATCGCAAAAGGCTAAGAATAGAAACACGAAGGCGAAAAGAAGACGGCGATGATACTGAGAAATGCGTTGAACGTGTTACCAGGCGGCTTTGCCGCAGCACATGGCGGTAAGCCTCTGGCTTACCGTGCTTGGTAAGTTTATTAACTCTTCGGCTGCGCCGCGGACGTTCGAGGCGCAGCCTCTGACTTTCTTAATAACCTCACCCGGAAAGGGCAGAGCCTTTCCGCAATGTGCTGCGGCTGAACCGCCGCTTTTAGCGCGGGGGCACTGACCCGGCGATTCAACTGCAAATCAAGAAGTCGCTTGTTCAAAACATTTCATTTCCCACTGTAAGACTCACCCAAATGGGAACTCCGCGACCGAAAAGGTACATCGCATCGCGAAGACTTTGTGGCAACGACGTGAGTAATTTGTGAATCTTAGTGTCGGTTGTTTGATGAGCATTTCTTCCCTTCTG
>Ga0207684_10003672_pt1 | contig 14886 bp, 13 predicted proteins | sample KBSK5501metaG_FD_184342 | JGI IMG/M metagenome (GOLD analysis project Ga0207684, IMG submission 184342) | Corn, switchgrass and miscanthus rhizosphere microbial communities from Kellogg Biological Station, Michigan, USA - KBS K5-50-1 metaG... | ecosystem: Host-associated > Plants > Roots >...
TGAGACTCTCCGCAGAGAGATCGATGACATTGTCGAAGCCGAGCGCCCGTGCCTGCTCGGCTTTGGCCGGGCTCGTCGTCGTCGAAATTGCTCTCGCCGCGCCCTGCGCGCGGGCCAACTGGGTGACTGCGTTACCGACGGCGCCGCCGATCGCCGGCGCCAGCACGGTCTTGCCTGGCTCGAAGCCCGCTTGCATGAGCGTGATCTGCGCCGTCAGAAAGGCGACCGGCATGCCGCCGGCGGTTGCATCATCGATGGTGTCCGGGATGAGGCAGAGATCTTCGTCGCGCACCGCGATCCACTCGCTGTAGGTGCCGTCTTCGGCGACGCCATACGGGCCGGCGAACATGACCCGCGCGCCTTCTGAGAACACCGAGTCGCCAGGATCCTCCACGACACCCGCCCCCTCGTTGCCCAATATCAAAGGCGCCGTCGCTCGGAGGTAGCCGCCCGACAGGATGGTGTGGTCCAGCGGGGTGACGCCTGCTGCTGTGATCCGGACAAGCACTCTCCCATCAGCCCGACGAGGTCTTGGCACCTCGACGAGCTTCAGTCCTCCGTAGCCTGTGAACGACTCGGCACGCATCGCTCTCATAGAGGGGCCTCCCATCACCGGGCTTCGGCAAACGTGCTCACCCGCCCCTTGGCCGCACGCGCCGAAATCCAGAGCGCTAGCCCCGGATTGGCCCGATCCGGATAGAGCTCCAATATCTTGTCGTAGAGCTCTCGCGCGGTCGTCGTCGTCTCGACTATGCGGTCGAAATCGCGGATGTACTGCCGGGTTTCTTCAATGATCTTGGGGCTGTCGTCGCTCCCAGGTCGCTTATGTCCGGCGATGACAGCTCGTGGGTTGAGCGACTCGATCGTGTCGAGCGCGGAGATCCACTCGCGGCGGGTCTGCGCATTGGACTCGCCGAGCCAGAGGTGAACGTCGTTGTACGCGACGTCGCCGGCGACCACCAGGCCGACCGACGGGACATGCAGAATGGTCGTGTGGTCCGTGTCTGAATGTCCGACTTCCACGACGACCAAGTCGTACCCTTCGAGATCGATGACATTACCCGCGAGTTCATCAGCGATCACGAGCCGGTCTGGGATCTGGCCCGGAAACCGCGCGCTCCAGAAGTTCGCGAGGACGTCCGGTGAGGCCTGCTGGCGCATGAATTTCACGACGTCGGGCCGGGCGACCGCTCTGGCATTGGGGAAACGCTCCAGAAGCGCTCCGGCGCCAAAGAAATGGTCGCCGTGGCCGTGGGTGACATAGATGGTTGTCAGCTTCTTGCCGCTCGCCACGACCCAATCCACTACGGCGCGGGCCTGCTCGACGGTAATAGGGGCGTCGACGAGGACGGCGTCCCGCTCGCCGCAGATGAGGGTCGACGATATCGGAGACCACATCTGTTGTTTCATGCCCGGAGGCAGGTCGCTCGTGACAGTGGGGATGCCGGGCGCATTGCTTGACTCATACCTCGACAGAGGCAAGCGAGAGGCCACGCGTAAGATGCTGAATCAAGGTCGGATCACCTTTCATCCCTTGGTAGGTCCGCCACACGTTCCAGCGATGGATGCCGGCCCGGAACGCTACGAATTGAGCAGGCAACGGCGAGTCGGAGCCCGCGGTGTCCTGCGTGTATTGTTGCGCGAGCGGAGTGGCGGCTATCGCTTCCTCCAGGTCCTGGCCGGCCCGGATCGCTTTTCGCACAGATTCAATCAGCTCACTCAGATAGGGCAGGTAACGGCCCAGGATCGCCCCCGAAGTCAGCAACCCGTGCCCAGGAACAATTGTCCCCACCTCGAGCGTGTGCGCGAACTTTGCCATCGTCTCCAGGTACGCGCCTGCCCCACCTTCGATCAGAAAGGGAATGTTCCCTTCACCGACGATCAGGTTGCCCGTCCAGGCGACCCGGGCCTCGGGCACGAAAACGACGGTGTCGCCGGGCGTATTGCCGTGACCGAAGTGGTGGAGCTCCACCACCCGGCCGCCCAAATCCAGCTCCAGGTACTCATCGAGGACCACATCCGGGAGGCGTAGTCGTACATCGGCGAACACCGTCGGGTCGTTGTCCACGGTCGGCAACAAAAACTGTTTCTCTAGCTCAAAAGCCCGCATGCTCTCGGCGGTCTTCTGCTGGGCGACGATCAACGTCTCGTGGGGGAAGGCGTAGTTCCCAAACGTGTGGTCGCCATGGTAATTGGTGTTGACCACGTAGAGGATGGGTTTGTTGGTGACCTGCCGCACGGCGGTCTGGATCAGCCCGGCCATCGCTCCATTGATGTGCGCGTCGATCACGAGGACGCCATGCTCGCCCACCACGAAGCCGCTGTTGTCCACGGGCGGCTTGCTGGAAAGCAGGCCGTAGACACCAGGCGCCAGCTCCTTCGTTTCGAGCCGCGCCCCGGAGGGGTTGAGCGGTGGCGGAATAAAACCCGATGGGGCCTGGGTGATCACCTCTGGCGGTAACAACACCGCCGGGATCAGAGGACTTAACCCCGCGTGCGCTGTCTTGCTAATGCCCTTCATAATTGCCTCCTGTGCTTTAGTGTCGGTGGCCGTCGGATCTCTCCTCGAGTCGGAGCGTCACCTGGCAATGGCAACGATCGGTCAGCGTACGCCGGCTCGGGATTTCAGATGGCGCCGACACCGTTCATGCTCTTAGGAGGATCCTGCCTCCAGAATCGTTTCTCCTAGCGCGCAGACCGCTCCGCCGCAGACTGTCCGCCGCTGGAGAACGCAAAACGTATTGAATGCATATACATATTACAGAGAGTGTTTCATATCACTCACGCGCGGCAATGGTCCGTTGACCTTGGTCCACGAGAGGAGTCTTCCGAGTAGTTCGCAGGCGCCGAACGCGCCGAACGCGACACCGCCGATTTCAGCGGGGCCCAAGGGAAACACGGTCCAGAATGCGTCAGGAGCGCGCTCATACCCCCGGATCAGCGCGACGGAAACGATCAGCGCCAGCCCGACGCCGAGGCACCGGAAGGTCCGGGCAATCGCGCACCGAAACGCCCACAGCGTCACACGGATCCGCCCGTCAGCGCGCCGGCGATCTTGGCTTGCTGACGTCCACGTTATTCATGCTCGAGCCTTGAACCGCGAGCGCGCCGGGCCCCGCTAGGATGAAAAGAAGGGAGGCAGCCAGTAACATCCTGTCGAGATCGGCCCCGTTCCAGCCTTTCGCTGGTATCTGGATTAACACCGTCGTGACAAGCATCTCGCAGGCGAAAAGCACGCTGATCCATCGCGTCCCGATGCCGAGGATCAACAAGATCCCGCCGATGAGCTCGAGACCCGCTATGAACGGAGCCAGCAGGCCGGGCGCGGGGAGGCCGAGTTTCGAGAAAAAGCCGACCACGCCGCCGATACCACCCGCGAACTTTTGATAGCCGTGAACCGCGAAGAGGGCGCCCATCGTGATCCGAACGATGAAGATTCCATAGGAAGGGTACAAGGGGAGTCTTTTCATCGGTGTCTCCGGTTTTTGCGCGCCGGCGGTCTTGGTCATCCGGCGTACCGTTCGTCGACCGTTGCCGTGAAGACAATGACGCCGACGAGGCCGATCGCACCCGCCACCCAGAACGGCAACGACGGAGTCACCCGCCACAACAGCCCCCCGATGAACGCGGCTGGCGCGATCGCGAGGCTGCGGACGAGGTAGTACAGGCCGATGGAGCGAGCGCGAACCGTCGGCTGCACGAGATCGACGATCAGCGCCTTTCGCGCGGGCTCCCCTACCTCACGAAGACCGCCGAGGACAAAGGCGACGATGAGCGTCTCGAAGTCCCGGGCCAGCGCGACCGCGACCGGGAAGAGTGCGAAGGCGACGAACGTCGCGATCACGAAGGGCTTCCGGCCTAGGCGGTCCGCGAAACGCGCGACCGGGAGGTAGCTCACGATCGCCGTCGTCATTTGGACGGCGACGAGGATGCCGTAGGCCGGCGCACTGATGCCGATCACGTTGATGGCGTAGAGAACGAGGAAGACGTCAACCAAGCCCTCGCACGTCCTGATGAAGATGTCCGAAGCCAGGAGCCAGCGCAGCGGAGTTGGTAATGACTGCCACACGGCAACGATGTGCGTCGGGACGGGGTCTGTCCTCACTGGAATATCGACGCGGACCAGCACCATCAGCGCGATGGCGGCGAGCACCACGGTGACGCCGAGCCCAAGATGGACGCCGTCGCGCACGCCGTACGCAGCGATCGCCAAGCCGCCGAGCGTTGGAGCCGCAGCGATCGGCACTCGCTTGAGGATCGATTGCACGGTGAAGCCGAGCGCGCGACGGTGCTTGGGGAGCGCGTCGCCGACGACGGCGAAGAGCGGTGGGCTCGCCATGCTCGACCACGCCATCACGAAGAGGAGCCCCGCGAAGACAAAAGGCCACGAGGGCGCCAGCCAGTAGAGTACATAGCCGATTATCGCGAGCGCCACGAAGAGCAGAAGGGCCCGGCGCCGACCGTATCGGTCGCCGATCCATCCGCCGGGGTACTGGTAGACGCCGTCGAGAAAGTCCTCGCACGTCCCAAAAAGTCCGATGGCGGTGATCGGTGCGCCGAGGATCTCGAGGTATTTGGGGAGGAAGCGCTTCCAGAGATTTTCTCCGAGCGCGAGAAGAAAGACCGCGACGGATACGGCGACGACGTTGCGTTCGAGTCCGAGCGCATCGCTAACGCGTATCCGCACGGAACCGGCAGTGGTCATCGCGTCATCGGGAATCGTGCGCTTCCGACTCGACGTGCGGCGGCCGGTGATCGCGCTCGCCGTCGGCCGAGCCGAACATTACGACTCCAGACATGAGAAGCAGCACCCCGATCAGCACGATCCCGCCACCCCATACGAGCAGACGCATGACGTGTGGGGAGAGGGTCGGCTCGTCGGGAATCCAGGGCTCTTTGGCGCCGCAGGAGGGACATACCGTGGCGCTGGAGTCGATCCGTGTCCCACAGAGCCGACAGGAAACGATCGGAGACGGTGCGTATGCCATACGAGCAACTCCCCGGCGGCGCGGTGCCGCGCTTGGCCGCGTTCCGCGTAGAACGGCTTCAAGGACTCATTGTAGACTTCCGACATCCTGATCGCCGTGGACGTGATCGGTCAGGCCGCCTCACGCGCGAAGTCGATCGCGAGCCCCGAGTCTCGGTCTTCGTATCGCTCGGCTAAAATCGCTCTCTCCGCGTGTCACCGTCCAGTTTCAGCAAGGAGAGTCTCATCCACCTATTCTGACCTATCACCTTATCGCTTCCATCGCTCCGTCCTTGCTCCGACAGCAACGCGTCACGTCGCTGACGCGACGAGTGGCTCACGCACGGCTATCCATGTGCAGTACGAAGTTCAGGATCTGGCAGGGCTCTTGCGTGCGCGCCAGCCAAGCGTGGAAGAGGCGTAGATAAATCACCTAGGACGGTGGCCTCGCTGGTTCGCGGGAACCGTGGATACGGCTGAGGGGAGGACCATGGCGAAGAAAGTAGGCGCGCTGTTGATCCTCGGGACACTTCTCGTGGTCGGGGGTGCCGTCGCGGCGACGAGGGCGAAAGATCCGGGCGTCCGCGGCGGTCCGGCCGGGGCGGGGGGCCCGCTGCCGGGGTTGACGAACGCTGAGCTAGCGCTCTTCCAGGCTGGGGTCGCTGCTTTCGGGGAGGTTGAAGCGGTGCCGAACGGCCTGGGGCCACGATTCAACTTCGATAGCTGCGGCGGATGCCACGCGCAGCCGGCGACAGGGGGCACGAGTCCGTCGGGCAATCCTCAAGTCGCGGTGGCGACGAAAGCGGGCGCGACGAATATCGTTCCCTCCTTCATCACGCTCAACGGGCCCGTCCGTGAGGTGCGGTTCAAATTCAAGACCGACGGGACGCGTGATGGAGGCGTCCATAATCTCTATACGATTGCTGGCCGCGCGGATGCCCCTGGATGTGTCTTGACCCAGCCGGACTTCCAACGCGAAGCGGCCCGCAAGAACCTGATTTTTCGCATTCCTACTCCAGTCTTCGGGGCGGGCCTGATTGAGGAGATCGCGGACGCGACGATCCTGGCAAACCTGCAGGCGGCGCGTCCGAGCCGTGTGGCGATGGGGATTCTCGGGCGGCCAAATCGACATGGACCAGGCCGCGCCAATACGAGCAGCAATGACGGGAGCATCACGCGATTCGGATGGAAGGCGCAGAACAAATCCCTCCTGATTTTCGCCGGCGAGGCGTACAACGTCGAACAGGGCGTGACGAACGAGCTCTTCCCGACGGAACGTGACGAGACGCCCACATGCCTGTTCAATGGGACCCCCGAAGACCACACGAAATCCGACCCGTCGACCGCGATTGACGTCCTGAGCGACGTGACGAAGTTCGCACTCTTCATGCGGTTCCTAGCACCGCCGGAACCCGCGCCTGAGACGCCCTCCAGCGTTCGCGGGCGCAGCGTGTTTACCGAGATCGGCTGCGCCCTGTGTCACACGCCATCGCTGACCACGGGACGTTCCTCGAGCGCGGCACTCAGCGCGAAGCCGGTCAGACTGTTCTCCGATCTGCTCCTGCATCGCATGGGACCCAGGCTCGCCGACGACATCGTCCAGGGCGTTGCCGGGCCGGACGAGTTTCGAACGGCCCCCCTGTGGGGGCTCGGGCAGCGAATATTCTTGCTTCACGATGGGCGCACGACCGACCTGGTCGAGGCGATTGAGGCGCACGCGAGTCGAGGCAATGCCCACTTCCCGCCGTCTGAAGCCAACGCGGTGATCGCGCGGTTCCGCGCGCTTGGGGGAACCACACAACAGGACCTGTTGGATTTTCTGCGGAGCTTGTGAAGCAAGGATGGCGCTTTCGTCCTCCACGAGGACTCGAAGACGTCAGACGACATTCGTGGCTCGCCGCGCTCGGGGGGATCCCGAAGAATACGGGCCCAGACGGCTGCCGGAGATGTGACCTCTCTGCTACGAAATTGACCTGCCTCCCATCTTTGGTGCAGTCAGGATGAGAGCGTCGGCTCGGGTGCCCGGTTGATGGTGCACTGCTCGAACTCGTCCGGTGTGAGATCACCGAGCGAGTTGTGCAGTCGCTGCGTATTGTAGTCTTGGCGCCAGGCTTCGATGGTGGCCCGCGCATTGGCCACCGTGGTGAACCACGATTCGTTCAAGCACTCGTCGGAAAGCGGCCGTTGAAGCTCTCGACGTAGGCGTTCTGCACGGGCTTACCCGGGTCAAATGAAATGCAGACGGACCCGTCACGACCCGCGTCATCCGTCGACGTAGCGCCGGTGGATCAGGGACGGGCAGTTCGATCGCGTCCCGGTGGGGCCACCGAATTGACCACTTCGTTTAGTCCCCGTCGAACACGCCGACGACTTCCTTCAGCTCCGTCTGCGTGAGTCGCGTGTTCAGGCATCGGGCTGTAGCCGCGCCGCTTCCTCGACGAGGATGAGGTAGCAGGTGGCGTCGAGTTTCATCTCGCGGCCCTCAACGACAACGTCGTACTCGATGTCCCCGACGAAGATGTCGCTGCCGCAGGCGCCGCAGGGCCCGCCGACGCTGGGGTTGACACGGGTCTTCAGCCGACCGGCGGACTGGAATGCGCTCAGCATTCGCCGGAGCCCATCGTGGCCGTCGGCGGACCCGCAATGACCGCAATGCTGATTCATCGCCCTTCGTCTCTCAGCCATCGCTTTCGAGGTAGCAGCGCCCATACAAACGGACCCGACTGTGGGACGGTATCGTAGGCCGGACGCGATCCGCGCAGGCCCGCACGGAAGCGAGGCCGTGCAAGCTCCAGCCAAGAAATCAGCGAATGACGTCTCGAGTGGAAGTGAGCAGAACGCACGTACAGCCGGTCTCGCTCCAGACACGAGAATCGACGCTGCCGGCCTCCGCCCGAATGTAATCCCCGGGATAAAGTTTCTTGTCATCGACGATCAGCTCGCCGTGAAGCAGATGTAGCTCCTCGCTTCCGGCATGGCGGTGAGCCGGATAGGCGGCTCCCGGCGCGAGCCGAACCAGCATGCTGACGCGGTCTGTCTCCGTATCCGTCGCGAGCAGTTTGCACGAGATACCAGGCGCTGCCTCTTCCCATTCCGGTTCCGCCCATCGTTGTGGCGGTGGCGCCAGTGGCTCCTGGCCTGTTTCCACGGCGATTCGCCGCGCAAGGCGATCCCACAGAGACGCAGATGGGCGCAACACATCGGTTGGCCAGGCGACGAAGGTGCCGATGATCGGCCGAAGCGTCTCCATTTCCTGCCGGCATTCGGCACACTCGGAGATATGAGCCATCACGACAGGAACTTCGCTGGACGGAAGGGCCTGCAGGACGTACAGGTACAGCAATTCCTGGTGGTCCTGATCGTGTTTGCCCGTTCCTGAACTCATAGGCCCCTCAATGTTCCGGCGAGCGCCTCTCGGAGTTTCCGCAATCCGGAACGGATTCGTGTCTTCACGGTTCCGAGGGGTTGATCCAATTTTGCCGCCACCTCGCAGTATGTGAGCTCAGAGAAAAATGCGGTTTCGATAGCCTGGCGCTCTCCCGGCGTGAGCGCCTGCAAGGCCTGTCGCACGAGGCGGCCCTGCTCTCTGACGTCGAAGACCTCCTGCGGGCCACTCGAAGTGGCCACGGTATTCGGACTTTCAGCATGATTGTTGACACGTTTCTTTCGCTGTTCGAACCGCAACCGGTCAATCGCTCTGGAGCGCGCCTGATTCATGATCCATCCGACAACGGAACCGCCCGCTGGATCGTACGTCGACGCTCTTCGCCAGATATCGTGGAACACGTCGAGCGTCAATTCTTCAGCGGTTGCCCGATTGCTAGTGATTCGCACGATCAATGTGAAAACGATTCGATGCGTTTGCGTGTAGAGGGCATGCAACGCAACCTGGTCGCCCCCGGCGATGGACTGGACGAGCTGCACCCAGTCCTTCTCAGATACGGGCGCCTTCCCGTTATTGGCATAGAGCAAATCGCCGAGGGTTCTCGTCTGCGGACGTGGTGTCGCAGCCACTGGCGAAATCATTGCGCGATTGATCGTTGTCGTCAACGGCCGGCTCACGGGAGTGTTAGGTTAACTCTGACGGATCTCAGCCGCCAGTGATGGAGGCAGCGTCGCCGATCACGCCTGGTCGCGTTCAGCAACCGATTCGCATCCAGCCAATAAAACGTCAACCCGGTCCTTTCGGATTTGTGATTCGGTATGATCCGCCAGGCTGACGCCACGAAGGGTCCTCGGCCAGCTGACTAGGCCCCAATGGTCCTGCACTCTACCCGTTCGGCCACTTTCACACGACCTACGGAACAGTACAGGAAGGAGGTGTAGGGAAGAAACCCTTGCGGGGCACACTCGAACGACTGAATCTGAGGATCGGGCTGCGGGTGCTGGTCGCTTTCCTCCTCGTGCTCTCTGGCTGTTCCATGCTCATCCGGAACGACGCCGTACCCGTTGCGCTGGAGCCCGAGACACGCATCCCCATTCCCGGACTGCCGGACGGCATACGCTACCGTGTGGGTCACGCCGAAGATCGGGCCGCGCTGAGCGAGGAGTTCGCGAAATCCTGGACGCGCGAACGCGAACACCTGGCGTCTCAGGGGTACACCGGACCATTGCCGCCTACCGCCTTTCTCGCCCTTTCCGGTGGCGGTGATCAAGGGGCCTTCGGCGCCGGCCTTCTCAACGGCTGGACGGCTGCGGGCAACCGGCCGCAGTTCAAGCTCGTGACCGGCATCAGTACGGGCGCGCTGATCGCCCCGTTCGCGTTCCTCGGTTCCGCGTACGACGCCAGGCTCAAGGAGCTCTTCACGAATATCTCGGCCAGAGACGTCCTCAAGTTGCGTGGCTACGTGGCGGCCCTGACGAGCGATGCCATGGCCGACACTCAGCCGTTGCGCAGGATGCTTGCCAGGCACGTGGACCGCGCCATGCTGGACGCCATCGCGGTCGAGTACGTGAAGGGGCGAGAGCTGTGGATCGCGACCACGAATCTCGACTCCCGAGAGCGCTACATCTGGAACCTCACGCGCATTGCCGCCACCCAGCATCCGAAGGCGCTGGACCTCTTCCACTCGCTCATGATCGCTTCAGCCGCGATTCCGGGTGCCTTCCCGCCGGTGCTGATCGATGTCGAAGCGGCCGGTCGCGCGTATCAGGAGATGCACGTCGACGGAGGCGCCATGGCGCAGGTTTTCGTCTATCCCATCGGGCTGGATTTCGAGGCCTTGGCGGCCGAGCACAATGCCGACCGTCACCGGACGCTCTATGTCATCCGCAACAGCCGCCTGGACCCGGAGTGGGCGCAAGTCGAACGCCGGACCTTGAGCATCGCCGGGCGCGCCATCTCCTCACTGATCCACACTCAGGGTGTCGGTGATCTCTACCGGATCTACCTCACGGCGCAACGCGATGGTCTGGATTTCAACCTCGCGTACATTCCCGCCCAGTTCGATGCCCCGCACAAAGCGGACTTCGACCGCCAGTTCATGCGCGCGCTCTTCGAGACCGGTTACGAGATGGCCGCGAAGGGCTACCCGTGGGAGAAGGTGCCGCCGGACTACGCCACGATCCACAAGTGATCGCCGCGTGAGGCTCAACCACGAAGGAGAATGCCATGTACGACGCCCGTACTGTCTATCGCGACGTGCGACGACTTCTGCTGGGTCTTGTCGTCGGAGCCGTCATCGGCTGGCTCCCGGCCGGCGTCGACGCTCAGGACGTGGAGGAGCTGTTTCGGAAGGTCAACCCCTCCGTGGTCGTGATCAAGGCGAAGGGCAGGGACGTCAGCGCGGCCAGGGGCCTGGTGACGTTCAGTGAGATCGCCTCCGGCGTCCTGATCTCCGCCGACGGCAAGGTCATGACCGCCGCTCACGTCGCCCATGCAATGGATGAGATCATCGTGGAGTTCGTCGGCGGCGAAACGGTTCCGGCGAGGGTCGTCGCCTCGGAGCCCGCAGCCGACCTGTCCATGCTCCAGCTCGCGCGCGTCCCGGCGGGGGCCCAGGTGGCGCGACTCGGTGACTCCGACCGCGTCCGAGTCGGCCAGCAGGTGCTGGTGATCGGCGCCCCCTACGGGCTCGCGCACTCGTTCAGCGCCGGCTGGATCAGCGCCAAGTGGCTACCCAACACGGCGTACCGCACGATGCCCCTCGCTGAATTCTTTCAGACGACGGCCACGATCAATACGGGGAACTCTGGCGGCCCCATGCTCAACATGGCCGGTGAGGTCATCGGCATCGTCAGCCACAACATTTCGAAGAGTGGGGGCAGCGAGGGCCTCGGCTTTGTCGTGACGATGAAGAGTGCACGCGAGTTTCTGATGGAGAGGAAATGGATCTGGGTCGGACTGGAAGGCATGGTGGTGACGAGGGAGCTGGCCGAGATCTTCAACGTCCCCGGCGGCAGCGGCTTCCTGGTGAAGATCGTCCCCAAAGGATCGCCCGCCTGGGAGATGGGGATCCAGGGCGGCGACCGAACGGCGACGATCGCCGGGCAGGACATCGTGGTTCGGGGGGACATCGTCCTGACCATGGCAGGGATCGCGATCAAGAGTGACGAGGACCTCCCGAAGATCAGGGAGAGGCTCGGCACGATGGCGACGGGGCAGCCGTTCAAGGCCTCGGTTCTGAGGGCTGGCCGGGTGATCGAGCTCACGGGAAAAGTGCCGTGACGTCGAAGCGGAACCGGCTGGTCGCGGTCGGCCTGAGGTGAATGGCAGCAGGCTGACGCGCTCGGACAGCCTGACCGGCCGTGGTACGCATGTTAGAGTTGCGGACGATGCTGGCTGGCAGCTTGCGACGTCGCAGAAAATGATGGCTCGCGCCCGGCTGTCGGCGAAGTCCCCGAACGCCGCCACACGAGCGTTGGCCGGCCCTCAACAATCGCCCTGGTCCCACCCGGGGACAATCGTGTGAGGTTTCGGAGCTAGACGATGGCGTTCCAATCCATTGCCGACCTGAATCGACTGCAGGAAATCATCCGCGTCTTCACCATTGCCGGCTTCGGGGACATTTTCAAACAGATGGGTCTCGAAGCCGCGGCTGAGCGCACCGGCAAATTCATGGGTTGGAAGTATGCCGATGAGATGGCCCACCTCGAACGTCCCCAGCGTGTTCGCCGTACGTTTGAGATCCTCGGGCCGACCTTCATCAAGCTTGGCCAAATTCTTGCGACTCGGCCCGACCTGTTCGGACCCGAGTGGATCGCTGAGTTCGAAAAACTCCAAACGCAAGCGCCCCCGCTGGACTTCGAAGAGCTTCGTCCTCAGATCGAAGAAGACCTGGGCGCACCGCTCGAGGAAATATTCGAGGAGGTCGACACCACACCACTCGCGGCCGCGTCAGTGGCCCAGGTTCACCGGGCGACGTTGAAAGACGGGACCAACGTGGTGCTCAAGATTCAACGCCCCGGGATCCGGCCGAAAATCGAATCCGATATGCGGCTGTTAGCCCATCTGGCGTCGTTAGCCGAAAGGAGTGTGCCTCAGCTGGCCGCCTATCACCCTCAAAAGGTCATCCAGCAATTCGTGAAGTCGCTCCAGAATGAGCTCAACTTCATGACGGAAGCACACAATGCCGAGCACGTCGCGGCGAATTTCGAAGACAACGACCAGATCGTCATTCCCAAAATCTATTGGGAATGGACGAGGCAACGCATCAATGTCCAGGAATTTGTCGATGGGATCCCGGGCGTGAGCGTTCACGCCATCGATGCAGCCGGAATGGACCGCAAACGCATTGCCCAAACAGGGGCCAGCGCGGTCCTCAAGATGATCATGATGGATGGGCTATTCCATGCCGATCCGCACCCGGGGAATTTTTTCATATTGCCCGGAGAACGCATCGCCTTCATCGACTTTGGGATGATCGGACGTGTCTCTGAGGTCAGACGGCAACAGATTGCGAAACTGCTGCAGGCGTTGCTCCAAAATGACGCCGACGGCCTCTGCGCGATTCTCTTGGAATGGTCTGACAGAGAAGGAGACGATCCGGGAGATCTGTTAGAAGCCGTCGAGGAATTTCTCAGCCAGTATGCCGGGAAACCGATGGGCCTCATGGATTTGTCGGCCATGGTTGGCGACTTGTTGACTCTGGTCCGAGACAACAAGCTGACGATGCCCCCGGACCAAGCCATGCTCCTCAAAGTGTTTGTCTCCCTGGAAGGCGCATTCAAGAAGCTCGACCCGGGCTTTGACATCATGGTCGCTATACAACCCACCCTTCATGAGGCGGTCATCGACCAGTTGTCTCCGCGCGCCTTGGGAAAGCGCGGGCTCAAAGTTCTCACACAATATTTGGAGCTCTTCGCTGACCTGCCCAAAGAGATCCGCCGCGGAATCTATACGGCGAAAACCGGTAATCTTAAAATTCGGGTAGAGCTGAGCGAGCTGCATGAGCTCCAAAACATGGTCATGCGAGCCGGCCGTCTGCTCGCCGTGGCGGGCATTACATCAGCCCTGGTGATCGGAGGTTCTATTTTTATGTCTTTCAGAAAGAACTTGAAGGAATGAACGAGCTCGCGCTCACATCTGCGAGCGGATCGGGAGGGTGAGGATTTCCCGCACGGGGGATCCGCCCGCGAAGTACGGTTCTCACCGAAACACCTCCTGATCGTGATGGTGCGCGCGGGCGTTTCACTGCGCGCACGCTACCAGGCACGCGCTACGGCACGGCGACTGATTGGCGAAGTGTCCGCGTCAGTCGGCGAGAGATCGGCGATAGCGTTTCACCGGGGCGCACAGATCCGCGATCCGCGCTGTCGACGACACCGGAACATGAAGGAAGTCTGAAGCGAGCATTAAGCCGCGTTCACGCTGTTTTCGTTGCGATCGGAGAGCGGCAGTTCTAATCTTCCTCGTCCTGTGTCCCTTCTGCCCTTCCATTCTTCGCGGCAGCCACCACTGGAACAAGGAAACGACTGGGAGGTCGAATCCGTGGATCGCGTGAGCTCCCATCGCCTCGTTGTGTTCCTCGTGCTCGCCTTCGCGATCGTGGTTCTCGCGATTCCAATCGGCCGTGCACCGGTCTGGGAGCCGAACAACGCGCGCTGGGTGCTTCTCGCTCGCGACATGGTGGAACACGGCCACTGGCTCATGCCGGAGATTCGCGGTTTGCCAAACGAAGGACTCTACAAGCCGCAACTCTTTGCATGGACCATTGCGCTAGGCTCGCTTCCGGCCGGTCATGTCACAGAGTTCACGGCGGCGCTTCCCGCGCTTGTGTCCGCTTTGGCTGGGGTGGCTGGTGTCTTCGCGATCGGTCGGCGACTTTGGGGCATTCGGGCTGGAATGCTGGCGGGGCTCATCCTGACCACAACGCTGAATTATTTCGTCTTCGCCCAGCAGTCGCTGGCGGACGTCATGATGACGGCGGCCATGGTGTGGGCCCTCTATTTCTTGCTCCGGATTCGAGATGATGAATCTCTTGGCCCCGTTTTGGGCTTCTATGGGTGTGTCGGGGCTGCGATGTTGTGTAAGGGGCCCCCCGGACTTGCGGCGCTCGGCGCGGCGGGCATCGCGATCTGGCTCGAGGACGGCCGAGCGAGGTTACGAAGGTTGCGGCCAGCGGTGGGAGGGCTCGTCCTCGCGCTATTCGCGCTTCCTTGGGTCGTCCCGTATCTTGTCGGCGCCCGGCCGGCGTTTGTCCATGAGGTGTTACTCGGGGAGTACGCTCGATGGTTCCTTGGACCGAATGGCCTTCCGTTCCGCATCGCCCACATGCCATCCGTACTCCTGTACTTTCTGCCTTGGACTTTTTTCCTTCCGGCGGCTGTGGCTTGGTGGCGGCGGAGTGCGCCAGACCAGGGGCGGCGCTATGTGCTCTGGTGGACTCTCGCGCTTTGGCTGCTCTTCGGGCTCTCGGGATCATATCGTGCTCGCTACTTCCTTCCCGTATACCCCGGGCTCGCCATCCTCACCGGAGAGT
>Ga0207684_10003673_pt1 | contig 14881 bp, 13 predicted proteins | sample KBSK5501metaG_FD_184342 | JGI IMG/M metagenome (GOLD analysis project Ga0207684, IMG submission 184342) | Corn, switchgrass and miscanthus rhizosphere microbial communities from Kellogg Biological Station, Michigan, USA - KBS K5-50-1 metaG... | ecosystem: Host-associated > Plants > Roots >...
ATAACAGAGGTCCGTTCGAGGGTAGAACCCCTTCCGGAGGCTGACTCGGAATTTCCCCACAAATTGTTTTCGTAGATGTCCGAGAAGATCGTCTGCGCGTTGCGCCGGGGAACGAATTGGTCGCGGTAAGCGTCCTTAACTTTCAGATAGGCTGCCGCACTACGCGGCCAGCGGGACTTCAACAGAGACTTTGTTGCTTGCAGGATACTCAATCGTGCAACCTTTGCGGGTCGTGTTCCAAGTTCCAGTTCTTCTCTGCGTGGAAACTTGAAACGCTCACCTCAAGAGTTCAGCTTACGAACGTCGCGTGATTTTGTGATCAATCTTCGGCGAACGCAATATGCCGCCGCATTCGGCGCAGAGTCAGGCTAGTTCGTGTGTTTGATAAAATGCGATTTAGGTGGTGGAGGCGAGTTCAGGTTCGGTGGCGTCGACGGCGTTAGAAGCCTTCGAAGCGATCTCGGCGAGTAGCTTTTCAGTTTCCATTACAAACGCTTCGACAATATCTTCGCCGGCAACTTTGCGCATTGGTACGCCGTCTTTGAAAATCATGCCGACGCCGCGGCCAAAGGTGACCCCGAGTTGGGAATCGTGTGCTTCGCCTGGTCCGTTAACCGCGCAACCCATGATCGAAAGGTGCAGCGGTTCTTCAACATGGGCGAGGCGCCGTTCAATTTCGGTGACAATCTCGACAAAGTTATCGACATCAAGACGCCCGCAGGTAGGACAAGCAACCACGGTCACGCCACGCGTGCGCAAGCCCAGCGACTTCACAATCTCCCAGGCGACCCGTACTTCTTCCTGTGGTTCCGCAGCCAGCGAAACCCGAATCGTGTCGCCAGTGCCTTCGTGCAACAGGATGCCCAGTCCGATGGACGATTTGATGGTGCCGCCGAACGCCGTACCGGCTTCGGTTACGCCCAGATGAAAGGGATAGTCGACCTTCTCAGCCAGGAGGCGGTAAGCGGCGACAGTGCGATGCACGTCAGAAGCTTTCAGCGAGATGATTGTGTCGGTAAAGCCGAGGTCCTCGAGAATCTGAATGTGGCGCAGGGCAGACTCAACCATCGCCTCCGGAGTGGCCGTGCCATATTTTTTCAGCAGATCTTTTTCGAGCGAGCCGCCATTGACGCCGATGCGAATCGGCACGTTCTGCGCCTGCGCCGCACGCACAACTTCGACAATACGTTCGTGCTTGCCAATATTGCCCGGATTTAGTCGCAGCTTGTCGATGCCGGCCTCGAGGGCTAAAAGCGCGAGTTTGTAGTGGAAATGGATATCGGCGACCAGTGGTACGTCCGGCACTCGCTTGCGAATCTCTTTCAAAGCAATCGCCGCATCGTTATCGGGAACAGCGAGCCGCACCACCTCGCAGCCGGCGCGCACCATTTCTTCAATCTGCGTCACCGTGGCCGAAACGTCCGCGGTGTCAGTCTTGGTCATGGACTGCACAACAACCGGGGCCCCACCACCAATCTGGACGTTCTTAACTTTTACTGCTTTCGACTTCCTCATAACAAAATAGTCCAACGTCCTAGGTCCAAAGTCAACAACTCCAACCACGACTTTGGACATTGGAGATTGAACTTGGGATTCCTATTTTGGCTGCGTTACCTCAGGCGTGTTGCTTGAGCCGCTCGAAAAAGATTTCAAGACGTCATTAGTGATTACAAAGACCATGAGCAGTAGCACCATGACAAAACCAACCTGTTGAATTCTGTCACGCACCCGCAACGAAAGCTTCATGCCCACGGTTCCCAGCACACCTTCAACTAACAAGATGAAAATCGCCCCGCCATCCAATACCGGAATCGGCAGGAGATTGAAGATTCCAAGGTTCAGGCTCAGGAAAGCGAGCGTAGTGAAAAGTCCGCCCCAACCATATCTTTCGACCGAAGTTGACGCTGCCTTATAAATTCCTACCGGTCCGGACAAAGTGTTGCGGGCCGAGCGCTGTCCGGTGAAAAACTGTCCCAGTGCTTTGCCGGTCAGCCGAAGAATTTCAAGGTTGCTTTCAAAGGCGTACTTAGTCGCTCCGACCAACCCGACCCGAATCTGCGGCACGTCTTCTGTTGGGCCAAACCCAAGTCGTTCCTTTCCGTCAGGCGGCACCTTTCGCACGCTCGCCGTGAACTCTGACTGACGCCCATCGCGCTTGATGGTTACTGTGATCGGCTCTCCCTTGTGGTCGCCAATATATTGCGTAACCTGTTCGGAGCTGTGAACCGGCTGTCCACCGACCGCGACAATCTGATCGCCAACCTGGAGACCTGCTTCGGATGCAGGTGAGTTAGGCGTCACTTCACGAACAACGATGGGTACGTCGCCATAGTCAGGCAAAAAATCAAGGAAGCCCGCCGTTTCACCATCTTCGGTGCGCGACACTGGCGTAATCTGAAGCTCAACCCGTTGACCGTTACGTTCCACCACTACCGGCAAGGGCTGCCCCGGCGATAACAATGCATCGCCGCGGATAGTGTCCCACTTTGGATGTTCGATGCCATTGAAGGCGACGATTTTGTCGCCACGTTGCAGACCCGCGGCCTCCGAAGCGCCGCCACTCCTCATGCCGATTACTGTCGGAGCAGGCGCCATGGGCACTCCATACATCAGTGCGCCCGCGAGGGGAATTGATAGCGCCGTTATGACGTTCATCACCGGCCCAGCCAGTGCCACCAGAATCCGCTGCCAACGCGGTCGCAGGTCAAATCGTTCGTAGTCCGGAATGTCGGGAGCGCTTTCTCCCTCGATCGGCGCATTGGACTCATCGCCACCGAGTTTGACGTAGCCACCCAGCGGAATCGCCGAGACGCGGTAGTCAGTTTGTCCCCACTTCTTGCCGAAAAGTCGCGGCCCAAAGCCTACCGAAAACGTTTCAACGCGAATCTTGAACAGTTTCGCAACGATGAAGTGGCCAAACTCGTGCAGCACAACTGCCGCACCCAGAATGAAGATAAACGCAAAGATTCCTATTATCCAACTCATCAATAATCTCTTTTCAAACTCAGTAAATAACTAATAAAGCCGGGTTTTGAATCGCAAAACCACAACTTGGTTGCCATGATTGAGTTTACGCGGCGGCTTCGGGCACGTCAAACACTACATACAATGGAGGTTCGATAGACCGATCAAGTGATTTGCTGGGACCGCGGGCGTCCCGCCCGCCCGCAAACGATAATGTCAACTAGTGATTCTTGAGTCTCATTGTGCGAGGGCGGGCGGGACGCCCGCGGTCCCAGCAAATCACTTGACTGGTTGTGCATGGATTCTAGGCCAATAGCGATGCGGCTTTGGGAAGTTTTTGTATCTCAGCGGCGGCGGCGAGTCGTGCTGTTCCATCGGCATCGAGGATGGTGGTGAGTTTGCTGGCGGGTCGTGTCTGATGGCCATCCATCACCGCTTCGATGACCAAAGGTATGTCCGTCAAACTAATGCGTTCGTCAATAAACGCCTGAACCGCTTCCTCGTTGGCTGCATTCATTGCTGCCGGCAGCGTGCCGCCCGCACGCAGCGCGCGATAGGCCAGCGCCAGACAGGGAAACCGATCAGGATCAGGCGGTTCGAAATGTAATGCCGACAAAGCGGTCAGATCGAGTGGCGCTAGTTCCGAACCCTGCCGGTCGGGAAAAGTGAGCGCATACTGAATCGCGTGACGCATGTCGGTGACACCCATTTGCGCAATCACAGAACCATCGACAAGTTCAATCATCGAATGAACAATCGATTCAGGGTGCACAACGATATCAATCTGATCTGCCGTGAATCCGAAGAGCCAGTGGGCCTCAATCACCTCGAGACCTTTGTTCATCAAAGTCGCTGAGTCGATCGTGATTTTTGCTCCCATGCTCCAGGTTGGATGACGCAGCGCTTCTGAAACAGTGGACTCACGCATTTGCGTTTTCGTCTTCGTCCGAAAAGGTCCGCCGGAGGCGGTGAGAATGATGCGCCGAACTTCAGATTGTTTTTCTCCGCGCAGGCACTGGTGCAGCGCGTTATGTTCCGAATCAACCGGCAATAACTCCGCCCCCGACGCGCGTGCCGCCTTCGTCATCAACTCGCCAGCCATCACCAGCGTCTCTTTGTTCGCGAGCGCCACTCGCTTTCCTGCTTCAAGTGCTCGCAGTGTCGGCACAAAACCCACCGCACCAACCGTCGCAGATACTACACAATCCGCCTGCGGATGTGTCGCAACCTCAATCAAGCCCGGTTCCCCGACAATGATGCGTGGCAAGTCGACGTCTTTCGCAAAGAGCCTGGCGCGCAGATCATGCGCTGCTTTCTCAGAGTCGACGGAAACGAGTTCCGGTAAGTATTTCGCTATCTGATCAGCCAGAACTTCGACGTTCTGGCCGGCGCCCAGGGCCACCACGCGGAACCGTTCGCCGCCCACCGACTCGATTACGCGCAAGGTATTGCAGCCAATCGACCCCGTAGAGCCGAGTATCGCAACACCCTTCGAATTCCCACTTGCACTCATACTTTTCGCTCTTACTAGCCGGCAAACCTAGCTGGCAAACTTCGTGACCACTTGCGCATACCGTTCCGCAGCCGTGAACTGTCTGCTGGAGAATCGTAAGGGTTGAGGAGGTTAATAACCTCTCCAGCTTCATTGCGATAGGAGGCCGCTGTTACGCGCCACGGGCGCCCGTTACGGTAAATCAACTCCACAGTTGCGTTCACTTCTTTTCGTTCACCGATCACCTTGAGATGCAATTGGGCGGCGCCGTCGCCGTTAGTTGAGTTGATGTTGCCGGAAACAAGCCAGCCAAAATCTTTCACTTCGCCAATGTCTCGCTTCAAGACCTCGTTATTGCGAAGAAAAGTCCGAGCTGTCTCCGCGGCTTCGCTGTTTCCCATCGCGCGAAGGGCAAACCAGGCGATTCCGCCGACGAAAAGCATCGCCAGCAAGCCTAGCACGACCACCACCGACACAACGATCACAACTATTTTTTTATTAGTCATTTCTCAGGGTAGATGGGCGCTGAAATAGAAGTGAGCAAAATAGTAGATGAGCGGTGCGTTGAAGAGCAAGCTATCCAAACGATCGAGTGCCCCGCCGTGCCCGGGCAATATTTTGGCTGCGTCTTTCGCGCCAGCGCCGCGTTTTAACGCACTCTCTGTCAGGTCTCCGAATATTCCGAGAACAGTCATGACAGCGGCAAGCGGGAGTGCCCATTTCAAGGGGAGTTCTTTGAAGAACCAAAAGTGCGCCGCGGTTGCGAGCGCCAGGGCGGCCACCAAGCCACCCCCTACGCCCTCCCATGTTTTTCCCGGACTGATTTTCGGCGCCAGTTTGTGTTTGCCGATTGCCCGACCTACGTAATACGCCCCGGTGTCAGCTCCCATTAACACCAGGAAAAAAAACGACAGCAGATGTGCAGACAGTGCTTGCTCAAAACCCGTGCGCAGCGCTACCAGGTGTCCGCCCAGCAAAACTACATAAAGCACTCCCAGAATAGTTGCTCCGGAGGCGACGATCATTTTGTCGAACGGCGCGCCGCGAAGCATCGCTGCGACAAGCGTGCTAATGGTTAGCACGATCAAAATTAGTGTAATGAGCTGCACATCGAGTCGAGGCTGTGTTGTTGTATCTGGAGTCGCGAAGTAGAAGATTGTGAAGAGCGCCGCGCCTCCGAGAAACCCGGCGCCGAGGTCTGGCTTCATGTCCTTCTTCCTTGCCAGGACGTAAAACTCATGAAGTCCAAAAAACATCGCCGCGGCAGCGATAGCGACGAACAACGGCTGCAACCAGGGAATCAAAATAGAGGCGATTAGAATGGGTAGGCCGATTGCTGCAGTTAGTATTCTGGACATTGCTTCTTCGTCAAGGTCTTATGAAGAAGATTTTCCATTTGTCATTTGACATTTGTCATTTGCCATTTAGATCGTGCCCGCTTGAGTTCCTCAGGTCAGAAGTGTCCCGGGTTTGAAATGACAAATGATAAATGTCAAATGACAAATGGAAAATCTGGTTTTCTAACATTGAAGTCGCACTACTTCGCATTGGCTACAAGCTTCAACCCGCCAAACCGTCGATCGCGTCCTTGATAATCCACGATTGCTTCCAAAAGGTGCAGGCGACGAAAATCCGGCCAAAGCGTGTCAGTCACATGAATCTCGCTATATGCCGCCTGCCAAAGCAGGAAGTTTGAGATACGCAACTCACCGCTGGTGCGAACCAGCAGATCCAGGTCCGGCATCGTGCGCGTGTAAAGCTCGTTGGCGATACGCTCTTCAGTCAATCCATCGGGAGCGCTTCCCTCATCGAGGAGACGGCGCACGGCGGCGCGGCAAGCATCAACAATCTCAGCGCGTCCACCATAGTTGAGCGCTACCGCCAAAGTCATTCCGGTATTTTTTGCCGTGCGTTCAGTCGCCTTCTCGATCTCGCTGCGGACATTCTTTGCGAGCACGCCGGTGCGTCCGATTGTTTGGAAGCGAATGTTTTGCCTGTCGATCTCGTCTAACTCCAACCTGAGATAACGACGCAACATACGCATCAAGGCGTCGATCTCATAACGCGGCCGTTTCCAGTTTTCAGTTGAGAACGCATAAAGCGTCAGGGCGCCTAACCCAAGTCGCGCGCCCGTATCGACCGCCGCGCGTACGGCTTCGACTCCGGCGCGATGTCCGGCAATGCGAGGTTGACCTCGTTGCGCGGCCCAACGCCCGTTGCCATCCATGATGATGGCGATGTGCCGGGGCAACCGTTCCCAGTCAATCGATCCCAGCAACCGCTCTTCACGGCTTCCGGCCTCAATTAGTCCAGTGAAATCAGAAAGCATAAGGTTGACCCAAAGCGGTTACTATCTTACCAGCAAAGACTACTGATAGCGCACAGAAAGCAGCGTCAGACCGCAGGCCGGCGCGGTTGCTCCCGCGAGGGAACGATCTCCTGCGTTTATCGTGCGCCGGACCAACTCGTTATCCAGTTCACCTCGACCGACAGCCATTAAAGTGCCGGCTATCGATCGCACCATGTAGCGAAGAAAACCGTCGGCGCTCGCCGTCATTTCAATTACGTTGCAAACGGCGCGCTGATCCCAACGACTAATAATAGTCAACCCCGTCACCGTGCGGGTTTTCGTTTCGGAGTCGGATTGCGCGGAGGAGAAGGCAGTCCAATCATGCGTGCCGATGAAGAGTTTTGCGCAATCCGTCATTAGTTTGAGGTCGAAAGGGCGTGCGTCATGATGAGCGTAGCGGAGCCAAAATGGCGAGAGAACAGGACCGTTCACGATCCGGTAAAGATAGGTCTTTTCCAGCGCTGAGTAGCGCGCGTGGAATCCGTCGTCAACAACCTCAGTCTCAAGCACGCGCACGTCCTTGCCAACGTTTCCATTGATAGCTGAACGCAGTTTCTCGGCGCTTATCGTCCGCTGCAGCTGAACACTCGCTACCTGACCCTCGGCATGCACGCCCGCATCCGTGCGACCCGAACCATGCAACACCACCTCGCGGCCTTCGATCAGCGACAGCGCTTTGGCGAGTTCGCCCTGCACGGTCCGCAACCCATTCTGCATCTGCCAACCGTGAAAATCTGTGCCGTCGTATTGAATGGTGAGCTTAAAATTCATGCAAAGGACTAACCGCCAAAGCGCCGAGAACGCCAAGCAAAGAGAACTTAAAAAACTGCAGTCGGAGGTGTTCCCTTTGGCGGCCTTGGCGACTTGGCGGTTACGCTTTCCTGCTTCCTGGTTTGATCGCAGGCTCGCCTCGCTTGCAAAGTTCACAAACAGCCGGATCAACTGATGTCACATCGAGCGTGGCCAGCGCAATGCGCGGCACGCCGACATCGGCTTTTCCCGATGAACGATCAATGATCGAAGCCGCCCCCAATACTCGCGCGCCATTGGCCTGGAGGGCTGCAACGGTTTCCCGTGTTGAGCCGCCGGTAGTCACCACGTCTTCGACGACTAAAATTCTTTCTCCGGGTACAACTGAGAAACCTCGGCGCAGGACCATCGTGCCATCCTGTCGCTCAGTCCAGATAAACCTTGCGCCTAAGGCGCGCGCGACCTCGTAGCCTATTACAAGGCCTCCAATCGCAGGAGAGGCGACCGTCTGAATGTTCTCGGTTTGAAAGTGTTCTGCGATGCTTCGCCCAAACAGTTCGGCGTCGCGGGGCTGCTGCAGCACGAGCGCGCATTGTAAATACACCGGACTGTGCAAACCGCTCGTAAGCACAAAGTGTCCTTCGAGCAGCGCTCCCGACTCCCTAAACTTCGCGACTACATCCTCAGCCTTCAAACTCTTCACTCCTCATGTTCGTTGGCGCTGTCGTGTTACAATCCGAGGCGCATGCCGCCTTTCACAAATCTAGTATCTGATTCAACGCTGGTCCAGGAGACCATAGATCTGTTGCGCGTTTCCGGTGGCCGGGCTAACGCCTCACAGATTGTCGACGTTGTTTTCAAAGTATCTCATATCGACGAAGAGTTGGCGGGTCTGCTGGTCGGCGATCTCGTAAAGGATGATCGGCGGTTCAAGATCATTGATGGCAACACCATCGAGCTGCAGGCGTATGATTCCGAATCGCGATTGCTTAAGGAACTGGATTTTGTCGTCGTCGACATTGAGGCCACCGGCGCTAAGATGCCGCCCAATCGCATCATTGAACTTGGCGCTTATCGCATTCGCGGCGGCCGGATAGTGGACAACTTCGTCACCCTCGTCAATCCAGAGATTTCGATTCCCCGCTTCGTCATGGCGCTAACCGGCATTACCAACGAGATGGTTAAGGAAGCGCCGCTTTTCGCGGAGGTTGCACCCCAGTGGTTGGAATTTGTTGCTGACGCGGTATTGATAGCTCACAACGCACCCTTTGATACAAACTTCATCAACCATGAAATCTCGCGCGTCTATCCCGGGCATCGCATGATTAATCCGCATCTTTGTACTGTAACCCTCTCGCGGCGCGCGGTTCCCGGTCTGGCAAACTATCGACTCGACACAGTCTCAGACCATTTCTCAATTCCCATCATCCATCGCCATCGCGCTGGTAGTGACGCATTAGCCACCGCCGAAGTTTTCATTCGGATTCTGGAGCGGCTTGAAGAATACGGTGTCCGTGATCTGGCGGCGGCGCGAATTTTCCGATCCCCAGATCCCGAATTGGCTAACCCGGAAACAGCTCCAGATCCGGTGCCCCAGCTCTTGCCACTAATTCCCGGGTTCTAGGCTTGCTTCCTCGGCAGGCTCTGGCTTTCCCTTCAACATATTCCGAGCTACAAAGAAAATGATGATCAGAATTGCGAGACCAAGGCCGATCCACGGGTAATACTTCTGCAGAACCTGTTTCGCCTGCGCGCCGTAGAGAATCGTAAAGTATCCTTCGAGCAGGAAGCGAAACATACGGCCTGCGATGACCGCTACCGTAAAGCGCATCAAGCTGAAACGAAACACGCCGGCGGACACCACAAACAGTTTGAAAGGAAACGGCGGCGGCATTACCGAAGCGACGAGGACTGACAACACGTCGTAACGATCGATCCAGTTCTTCACCTTCTTTTGCTTCGCTGGTGAAAATCTTTTGAGGGCCCGACTGCCGGCGCGCTGTGAGATGTAATAAAGAATGACGCAACCAATCGCGGAGCCTGCAGTCGCCAGCAGTGCATAGAAAATCATCAGGCGCGGATGAGCGATGGTGAGGAGAATCATTAGCGCATCGGCGCTGCTGGGTAGAGGGACGAAGGCAGAGTCGAGCAGCGCCACCGCAAACAAACCAAACGGGCCCAGCGCGATGAAGAAATCCGAGAGGCGTGTCAGGCTGTGCGTAATCTTCGGGAATAGAATCAAGTCAAGATGCCTTTCAATCGTTGATAGTGTTTGAAGTTCTCTGTGCTTCCTCCGTGTTCTCTGTGTCTCTGTGGTGAGTGTTTGCTTTGAATTTTTTTACTACAGAGACACAGAGAACACGGAGGTAACACAGAGAAGAAATTCCATCGTCACTCAGCGTCTTCACGCTGCTTGTTCGGCTCCGCATTCTTTCGGTTAGCAATTGCATAAATCAACACCAGAAGGACAACGACCCCGGTCACGACACTAAGCACTACCTGGCCATTGTCTTTGAGAAACAAGAGCACTCGCCTGCCGTAATATACTGCCAGAATACCTTCGACGTAGTAACGAAGCGAACGCGCCACCATCACGGTTGTCAAAAACTTCCAGCGCGGATACTCGAGAGTTCCGGCGGTGGCGACGAAAATCTTGAACGGCATGGGCGGAGGCAACAAGGCGGGAATCGCAATGGCAAGAAATCCGTAGCGCGCGTAGACGCGTTCCACTCGCTCGATACTCTCCCGCTTAAAACGGCGCCGCAACAGCGCCTGCCCGCCCCGGCGCATGATGCTGTAAAGCGCCAGACACCCTATTACCGAACCAATCGCGGCGAACAACGGAAAATAAAACGCAGCGCTCGGTTGCTTGAAGCAACGTCCAACTACCAGATAGTCGTTGATTTCGGGGAGAGACAGCAACGAGGAATCAAGGGCGCCGATCACGATCATAGCCGGCGCGGCAAAGTAGATCGGAAGCGCGATAACATACAGCTCAAGCCAGCGGCCTATGGCGCGTAACCAGTCAAACATTGAGAACAGTGAAAAGTAACAAGTGAAAAGCTAAGCCAGGATCATCCGCGTTAATTGTTTCGCCAATCTAACAAGTCTGATTGGAACTAGCCAGTGGCCGAGGCAGAGCGGGGCCCTCTTAACTTTTCACTTTTCACTCGTCACTTTTCACTGCTTTTATTATTTTGCGGGTGCAAAGAGGGAGGGAGTGTCGTAGGTGACGCCAACTGTGAAACCCGAATCATGAGTAAAGTTTGTAAGTCCCTTGATGCCCGCGAAGTCAAACCGCAGTCCCGACGCTCTAATCTGCATTCCCAGGCGAGCTTCTGATTGCGATTCAGTGCCCAGCGGGCCACCACGCGGCCGGGTATTGGCGCGACCATTCACTTCACCGGCGAAGCTGAATTGTTTATTCAAGCGAAAGATTCCAGCCACTCCATAAGTCACCACATCGTTTTGCGAAAACAGTTGGGTCGGTGCCGTAAGGATGGCGACGCCCAGATTACCGAAGGTGTTGAAGCGGCCGTTGTGGCCAAACTTCTTGCCAATCAAGATCGACCCGTACGCATTCGTTTGGTTCAGACCAATGCCGGTTGCCTGATTTGAATTGGGTAGGCCTACGCCAACACGAAACCCCAGCGACGGTCCCCGTCTGGTTTCATTTCGCAATTTAAATTTGGTCCAGAGGATGAAATCGCCAGGCCCGTTCGTCGAGTTGGCTCCCGGCGCTAACGACAGTGGAATAGCGGACGGTCCGCGCGTGTTGATGCTCAGAAAATTTTGAGCAACCCCCTCGATCTGAAATTCAACGTTCGGGGCAAATCCGATGGTAACGCCAATCACACCGACTCGCGTCTCGTCTCCCGTCAAACCCGATACTGGAAACTTCGCGCCCTGAAGAAAGTCGATGCCCGCCTCAATCCGCAGAGTTCCCGGCGGAATGATGTCTACGTCTTCCGTGATCAGTGGGCGCTGCTGCGCACTCGCCAATTGAGCCAGCGCAAAAAGGAAGATTAGGCCGACCGCAATCCGAAGATGTGGGAGGTTTCTATGAAACATAGCTCGCTTGTTTCCCGCTGGCGCTGATTGTAATGTCAGGCCAGACGTAACGCAAACAGTTTAGTTTGCGGGGGTATTGTCTTAATTTGAAATCTAGACCTTTGGGTAACGGCACGCGGGTCGTACAATAACTGCCATGATGAGCCGCCGCACGATTCGGATCGTTGCCCTGTTGCTGGTAATCCTCATTGCTAGCGCTTCCTTCGTTTTCACCTATGACGTGTTACTTGGCACGAGCATCACCGACACGTTCGCAGAGCCGGAACCAAAAGGCACCCTCGATTACTGATACGAGTACTTGTATTGCAGGCGTCACTACCGTAGCCGAGGACGGTGACGCCCTTTTGTTTTTCAAAATATGACATTACAAGTTGCGGAGCTCGATCAGTTTGGGAATGTGAGTATTACCCTCCAACTTACGCCGCACAAAATCAGAACTGGGAGCGGTAGCGACCAGCCGGAGAGTCAACTTATCCAAAATGTTCAGCCTAACTGCGTTCTTAGAACTTCAAGGTTTTGACAGATGACTCCTTGGCTGGTCGCTATCGCTCCCAGTTCTGATTTTGTGTGGCGTTGGCTCCCCGATATGTTAAATCCAGAGCAGCGGAATTTTCGCTCATGCCAAACTAAACCAGTACTTCAGCTTGTGCTACTATCACCCATTCCAAAGGCATGAGGTTCCCTGAATGAAGAGACAATTTGCGATTATTGCTCTCGGCTTTGCAGTGCTCTTGCTGCTGTCAGACTCGCCTTCGAAGGTTGCCGCTGAACAATCGACGCCCGCTCAGGCAGGCACTAAGACGTTGGCGGTCGCCGGTCTGCGTGATCGCGTGACCGTAAGACGCGACGAACGCGGCATTCCCTACATTGAAGCGAAGAATGACGAGGATTTGTATTTTGCCCAGGGGTACGTAATCGCTAGTGACCGCCTATGGCAGATGGATCTGCTGCGACGAAACGAGCGCGGAGAGCTTGCCGAGGTGTTAGGCAATGCGGTTCTCGAACAGGACAAGCAACATCGCACACTCGGATTCTCGCAGGAAGTAGAGATCGAATTTGCCAGAGCTTCTCCTGAAGCGCGAGCTGTGCTTGAAGCCTACGCGAATGGGGTGAATGCTTATATTACTTCGCTTGATCCCAAGAGTCTCCCGCCTGAGTTTCAAATTCTGCAGTACAAACCGAAGCCCTGGACGCCGGCTGATTCTTTGCTCGTAGGAAAGTTGTTTGCTGAGGCCCTTTCGAATACCTGGCGGCTCGACATTATGCGCGAGGCTCTCGCCGGGCTGCCGGCAGAGAAACGCGCCGGACTCATGCCGGAGACTTCTCCGCTGGATGTTCTGGTTGTCGGCAAGGATTCAAAAGCTAACAATAAGACGACGAGCGCGATTCAACCTTCAGGCGAGGCGGACTTTTCAACACGAGAGACACTTTTGGCGCTCGCGCGCGATGAGGAAATTGCCGCTCAATCACTGGCGCGCGTAGGTGTTTACGCGGAAGGACTGGCTGCGAGCAACAATTGGGTCGTCAGCGGCAAGCACACTGCCTCAGGCAAACCGCTGCTCGCAAACGATCCGCATCTCCAGGCCTCGGCCCCTTCAATCTGGTACATGGTTCATTTGAGCGCTCCCGGTGTACGGGTTGCCGGTGTCACTGCACCTGGCGGTCCCGGCGTGATCCTCGGACACAACGATTACATCGCGTGGGGTATGACCAACGTTGGCCCCGATGTCCAGGATCTCTACGAGGAAAAGTTTGATCCAAACAACTCGAAACGTTATATGACTTCGACGGGTTGGCGCGAAGCGGACGTTCGTCACGAGGAGATCAAGGTCCGCAAAGGGTTCACAGATTCTGCAACTGATACGGTGCCGCTCGACGTTACCGTGACGCATCACGGCCCGATCGTATTTGAAAAAGGCGGCAAGCGTTATGCCCTGCGCTGGACTGCCCTGGATCCCACGCTGAACAAGGCCGACTCCGCATACGTGATTAATCGCGCACGCAATTGGAAAGAGTTTTCCGCAGCGCTCGAGTCGTTCACAGCGCCGACGCAGAATATCGTCTACGCGGATACCGCCGGCCATATTGGATACCACGCCGCCGGGATCGTGCCGATTAGAAAGTCGGGCGATGGCAGTGTTCCGTACGATGGCTCAACCGACGCTGGTGATTGGGTCAAATACATTCCCATCAAGGACCTGCCAACGCTTTACGACCCACCGTCAGGAATTATCGTCACTGCAAACCAACGCATCATCGGCACGGACTATCCGTATTTCCTGACTCATTCCTGGGCCCAGCCTTATCGCGCACGCAGGATCTTTGAGTTGCTGAATCAGAAAGCAAAGCTAACTACCGACGACTTCCGGCAGATTCAAGGTGATGTTTATTCCATCGGCGGCGTTTCATTTGCCCGCCAGGTTTCAAAAATACTGCGCCCGGGATTGAAACCAGACGAAGCCAAGCTCGGTGAGCTGCTCGACGCCTTCGATAACTGGGATGGTTTGATGAAAGCAGACTCGCGTGTTGCGCCCGTGGTAATACAAATGCGCGCGGCTTTTCGTTCGCGAATTCTGACCGCTGCGCTTGGAGATGAACTGATTAAAGTTTACCAGTGGTCTAATTTTGATACGACGATCGATCGACTGATAGCCGAACAGCCGAAGGATTGGCTGCCAAAGGAATTCACCAGCTACGCCGATTTGCTCCGCGCCTGCTATGACGATGCCCGCAAAGTAATAGTGAAGAATCTTGGGGAAGATGAGTCGAAATGGACGTGGGGTGATCTCGTTAAAGTGAACTTCAGGCATCCGCTGGCGCCAGCTCCCCTGATCGGATTGCAGTTTACTGTGGCTCCGCTGCCGCAAAATGGAAGTGGCGGGCTGGCAGCAACCGTCAACGTTGGGGCGAATGTCTCAATGAGGTTGATCGCGGACACTAGCAATTGGGACCAGACTCAACATGGCATCACGCTCGGTGCATCAGGCATCCCATCAAGCCCACATTGGACCGATCAACTTGCTGACTGGCGCGCCGTCACGCCGCGCGAGTTTCCGTTTAGCGAAGCTGCAATCGCGAAAGCAACAAAGGAAACGTGGGTGCTTGAGCCAAAAAAGTAGGCTGGCGCGAGCGGGGGCAAGCCCCCTTCCCGACCTTGAGGCTTTCGGAGTTCGTCACCAATTCAAAATTGAAAGCCTTCCAGGTGTGGAAGCGAAGTTAAGACAATTAATCTCGAGGTCAGGAAGAGGGCTTGC
>Ga0207684_10003674_pt1 | contig 14879 bp, 14 predicted proteins | sample KBSK5501metaG_FD_184342 | JGI IMG/M metagenome (GOLD analysis project Ga0207684, IMG submission 184342) | Corn, switchgrass and miscanthus rhizosphere microbial communities from Kellogg Biological Station, Michigan, USA - KBS K5-50-1 metaG... | ecosystem: Host-associated > Plants > Roots >...
GCCCCAGCGCATAGTACAGTGGCCTCAGGAATATGGACGCACGAAGGTGAATCAACCACGCACTCCCATTTCAAATTCATTTGCTGCTCCAGCCCTTTGTGATTTGTCGCTGTTTATGCCTGCGTCCTCGGGTTTCATGTCAAATACATTCGCGAAGTGCTCGATGATCCGATCTTCGACTTGACTCATCGCAACTTCGTGGCCCAGCAAGTCTTTCATTGAAGTCACGGGTTCCCCCTCGCAAGCGATAATCAAATCGAAGTAACTGAGATCGGTGTTTACATTCAGCGCAAAACCATGGGTGGTCACCCAGCGCGCGATGTGTACGCCGAAGGCGGCGACTTTGCCGCGCGGCGTATGCACGCCCGTCAGGCCTTCAATGCGAAAAGCTTCGATGTCGAAATCGTTCATCGTGCGAATCAGAACTTCTTCGAGATCGCGCACGTAGCGATGCACGTCTTCACGATTGGGACTTAGATTGATAATCGGATAACCCACGATCTGCCCAAGACCGTGGTAAGTAACTTTGCCGCCACGGTTCGTTTCAAAAACTGCCACGCCCCGCTCGCGCAAGACTTCATCAGGAGCGAGGATGCCGCCATCTGCCGCGCGTCGACCAAGCGTTAAGGTGTGGGGATGTTCAAGCAAAAGCAAGGTATCCGGCTGCTCGCCCATCAAAACCGCGCGCTCGGTTTGCTTTTGAATTTCCAGCGCTGCGCCGTATTCGACGCGCCCTAATCGTTCGACTTTCAGAGTTCGCTGTCGCATCATTGTCAGAGTAGAATCAGATTGTACCAGCAAGCCACTTACGCTTACGACACGGAGGAGCGCAATGAATCGCAATGTAATCTTGGCTATTGCATGTCTATTAGTTCTGCCGGTTACGGCGCTGGCGCAGACGCGCTCGCGCACCACCACCAGACGCGGAACACAGTCATCGAAATCGGAGGCAGCATCGGCGTCGGTTGCTGAAGCTCGCACGAGCGGGGCCACGCGCGTGGCCGATCAAATCAAGAATCTAACCAGGTTTGTTTATCTGCTCGGCGGAGTCGCCAAAGGAATTGAACAGGTCGAAGACGCCGCGCGGAAAAATGAAGCGTCGCCAACAGCGCTGCAACAGAACGAACAAAACAAAGCGACTGTGAAGAACAGCCTTCGAAATGTACGAGAAGGCTTAGACGCTCTCGAGATTTATTTTCGAGCCACACCGGGCCTCGAGGGATACTACTTGAAACTTGCCGGTTCCGCCGCGGGCGCCGCGACCGCCGAAGATCAAGCCGCGGCGGGTCATTTCGATCAAGCGGGGCGGACGTTGCTTGGAGTCGTGAATCGCCTGACGGATGTGCTGCTGGTGATGCGGTGATGGAGCGCAGACATCCTTGCCTGGGGAACGCCGGCATCTTGCCGGCCTACTCCAACCGATAATTCGGCGCTTCCTTCGTGATCACCACATCGTGAACGTGCGATTCGCGCAGGCCTGCGGCCGTAACACGTAAGAATCGCGTTTTCTCCTGAAACTCATTGATCGTGCGACAGCCAGTGTAGCCCATGCCTGAGCGCAGGCCGCCTACGAGTTGCGTCACCATTTCTGCCAGAGTGCCGCGATAAGGCACGCGGCCTTCGATTCCCTCGGGCACCAATTTCGATTCGGCTTCGGTTTGTTCCTGCGCATAGCGGTCGCGCGAGCCTTCGCGCATCGCGCCAATCGAGCCCATGCCCCGATACATCTTGAAGCTGCGACCCTGATAAAGAATGACTTCGCCGGGCGCTTCTTCCGTGCCGGCGAAAAGCGAACCAATCATCACGACATCGGCGCCAGTAGCAATTGCTTTCGCCATATCGCCGGAAAATTTCACGCCGCCGTCGGAAATTATCGGCACGCCACTGCCCCGCGCGGCCTCAACGCATGATCGAATTGCCGAAATCTGCGGCACGCCCGCGCCGGTCACCACGCGCGTCGTACAAATCGAGCCCGGACCGATGCCGACTTTTACTCCATCGACGCCGGCATCGATCAACTCGCGCGCGCCATCGCCGGTGCCAACGTTACCGGCAATCAGTTGCGTGTCCGCGTGGCGACGTTTGATCTCGCGCACGGCCTCGATTACTCGAGACGAATGACCGTGCGCTGTGTCGACAACCAGACAATCAACGCGTGCTTTTACTAACTCGTCGGCGCGTTCCTTGAAATCTCCGGTGGCGCCAATAGCAGCCGCCACGCGCAACCGACCGAGATCATCTTTCGCCGCGGCGGGATATTTGATCGCCTTTTGAATGTCCTTGACTGTAATCAAGCCCTTCAAACGCTTGTCGCCATCAACAACCAGAAGTTTTTCGATGCGATGCTTTTGTAAGACCTGCTTGGCTTGATCCAGTGTCGTGCCAACGGAGACAGTCACCAGCGGCTGCTTCGTCATCACTTCAGACACAGGAAGGTCGAAGCGCGATTCAAAACGCAGATCGCGGTTCGTGATGATGCCGACCAGATGGCCATCTTCGTCGACGACAGGTACGCCGCTGATGTGATAGCGCTCCATCACGTTGAGCGCTTCGCGCACTGGACGGTCCTGACGGATCGTCACCGGATCGACGATCATGCCGGATTCCGAACGCTTCACTTTGTCAACTTCTTCGGCCTGCCGCTCGATGCTGAAATTTTTGTGAACGACGCCAATACCACCTTGCTGAGCTATAGCAATTGCGAGAGACGCTTCCGTTACCGTGTCCATGGCTGCGGAGCAAAGCGGAATCTGCAAGCGTATGCCGCGCGTGAATTGTGTAGAAGTGTCGGTTTCCGCGGGCAGCACATCCGACCGCGCGGGCACCAACAAAACATCATCAAAAGTAAGTCCTTCAGCAATCTTCTCAGTTATCATGGCTCTTCAAATAACTCCTTGAATTTGCTATGGCTACTCTAACTGCGCAAAAGAAACAGCCCGCAGTTTTGCTGCGGGCGTGTCTCGGAAGAACTAAAAAGAAATGAAGCCGTAGATTCAAAAACGCAGGACTCCGGCGCACTGCAGCGAGGTACAGTATTCTTGCCGCGGGCGCCTCTATACAGAGAATTCGTGCTCGCCCTCCTTTGTCTTCTGGATGTTCACAACGGATTCCTGAATGAGCTCGATTGAGTATCGAATCCGGGTTGCGCTCGGCGACCGGCGCGGTACAACTCTCTGATTCGTGCCGTCAGAGTGCCCTCTTGGCGCCATTCTGGTCTGGTAAAAATGCAACGCCGCCCACACGCAAAGAGAAAGAATCGCAAGTATGACTATTGCCAGCAGCAGTGTTACCAGCGGTGAACGGCTGTGACCGCCGTTATCATCAGTATAGACCATCGAGCGGTGTGGCCTGGTGGCAACATCGTCACCCGGCTCGCCCTGTTCGCGCAACGTGCGACCGTATTCTTCAATTGCTTCCATTTCATTATAGCCGACAAATTTGGCATATGCGCGAATAAAGCTGCGATTGAAAATGCCGCCCGGGAGCCTGCGGTAATCATCTGTTTCGATCGCTTCGAGATAGCGCATCGAGATGCGCGTCTGTTCCGAGATGTCGCGCAGAGCAATCCCCCGCGTCTCGCGTGCGAGCCGCAGTTTTTCTCCGATGCTTTCTGCCATTTTCCGCTCGAGCCAGTCCCAGACGATGCTGATCACGCGAGGTTTCCCTACAGCCGCCGCACTTGAACTAGATGACGAGTCCTGCGTGTCACTTAACACTCGTCGCATTCGGCAAGCTGTTCTTTGGCGGCACTATAACGCCCGCTCGCAAACGTTGTCAAACTTTATTGATTTTCGTGTTTCACCTCTCTTGATTCTTAACGCGCAGGGTGGTAGCTTGAGGTGTTCACAAAGTCTGATTTGTTTGGTTTTTTAACTTCTACAATCTTGAAAAGTGAGGACTGACGGAGATGCCCCTTGAAGCACTCGGAATGGTCGAGACCAAAGGTTTTGTCGGCGCTGTCGAAGCGGCTGATGCGATGGTCAAAGCAGCCAACGTGCAACTGTTGGGAAAAGAATACATCGGCGCCGGTTACGTGACCGTTTTCGTGCGTGGAGATGTGGGCGCAGTTAAGGCGGCAACCGACGCAGGCGCGGCGGCCGCTCGCCGGGTAGGCGAACTGATTAGCGTGCACGTTATCCCGCGCCCGCACGCGGAGGTTGAGCGCGTTTTGCCGGTCAACGGTCGTTCGGGATACAGCCCGGACGAACGGTCGCAAATACAAGGCGGAGCGCGCGGCCAACTGGGCCAGGGAGAAGCCGGCCGCTCGTTGAGTGCGCGCGAAACCGCCAGAGAAAGAGCCAAATGATTGCCGATTGCCGATTTGGCTGGGTTTTGAAATTGGCAGTTCACAATCGGCAATTGGAAATGTCCGGAGGTAGTTATGTCGGCCGATAAGGATTTAATTTCCGTGCAGCAGGCCCGCGACCTGGTCGAGGCTGCGCATCGCGCTCAGGCAGAAATCGCCCGGTTTGATCAAGCCAAGATCGATCGCATTTGCGAGGCAATGGCCAAAGCTGTACTACGCGAATCGCCACGCGTGGCGGCGTTGGCGGTTGAAGAAACAGGTTATGGCATTCCCGCCGACAAGCAAGAAAAGAATCGTTTTGCCGCGGAAGACGTTTGGAACTATTTCAAAGACCTGCGGACTGTCGGCGTCGTTTCCGAAACCAAAGACGTTGTCGAAATCGCGAGCCCTCGCGGCGTCGTGGCCGGCATCATCCCATCTACTAATCCTACCTCGACAGCTATCTTCAAGATTCTGATTGCGATCAAGTCGCGTAATTCGATCGTCATGTCGCCGCATCCGTCCGCCGCGCGCTGTATAAACGAGACGGCGAAAGTCATGCGCGACGCCGGCGTGAAAGAGGGATTGCCCGCGGACGCTATTGCCTGCATGACTACGGCGACCATCGAAGGCACCGAAGCGTTGATGAAGCACAAGATGACGGCGGTGATTCTGGCCACCGGGGGCATCGGCCTGGTGCGCGCAGCGTATTCATCGGGAAAGCCGGCGTTTGGCGTTGGCCCCGGCAACGTTCCCGTCTTAATTGAACGCACCGCTGACGTCCCGAAAGCCGTCCAGGACATTCTGACCGGCAAGTGCTTCGATAACGGAACCATCTGCGCTTCGGAACAAGCGATCGTAGTCGATGCGCCAATCGAGATGGCCGTGCGCGAACAATTCAAACTGCAAGGCGCGTATTTCGTGAGTCCGTCGGAAGCTGATCAACTCGCGAGAATTGTCGCCACCCCACAACGCACGCTGAATCCGATGATCGTCGGCAAGTCAGTTGAGGTGATCGCTAACATGGCGGGCATAAGCGTACCGCCGGGCACACGATGTCTAATGGCCGATGTTGGCGGCGTCGGTCGTGAGTTTCCGTTGTCGATGGAAAAGTTGTCACCGATTCTCGCCTTCTACGTTGAAGATGGAATCGAGCGCGGCGCGGCGCGATGCAACGAAGTTTTGCATTACGGTGGCATGGGACATACTGCGGGCATTCACACTCGCTCGCGCGAAGCTGCTATACGCTACGGCGCGGAGATGCCGGCGGCGCGCGTAACAGTCAACACGCCGACGACGCACGGTGCGATTGGATTTTCGACGGCGTTGCCGCCATCGATGACGCTGGGCTGTGGTTCGTGGGGCGGCAATGTGACTTCGGACAACGTGTCGCCTTTGCACCTGATGGATATCAAGCGCGTAGCATTTGAGACGCGTGCAGTCGCAAGCAAGCGGCCTGCTGTGGCTGCGCAACCTGCAGCGATGCCGACACCGGCTCGGGCCGCGACACGCGCGGCGAGCGCAGAGGCAAGTTCCACCAGCGGCGCGACACCAAAGGTCAGCCGTGAAGAGATTGCAGCGATTGTCGATCGCTTTTTGGCAAACCGTCAGCCTGAATCGGCCTCGCCGCCTGCCGTGAGCACGCGAAGCGATTATTCACTGAGTAGCGGAGACAATGGCGGAGCAACCCCGCCGAACGCTCCGAGCGCCGGTGCGCAATCAACCGCGAATGGACGCAGGGCCGCTGAGTTCGTCAGCGAAGACGACGTGAGACGCGCCATTCAAAAAGGCGAAAAGATTTACGTTGGCCCGCGTACAATTATCACTCCTTCGGCGCGGGACATCGGCGATCCGGCGGAAGTGTTCGCAAAGGCATAGCAGTTTCGAGTTACGAGTTTCGGGTTTCGAGTCTCAGAACACCGGCGCAGCCCAAACTCGAAACTCGAAACTCGAAACTCGAAACATGTTCTTAGGCAAAGTTATCGGCACCGTCTGGTCAACCAAGAAGACGCCTGATCTTGAGGGCGTCCGTTTTCTGATCGTGCATCCATACGATCTCGACAAACAGCCCACAAAAAACGTCGTCGTGGTTGCCGATCGTCTCGGCGCTGGAACCGGAGAGACCGTGATGTGCGCGTACGGAAAGGCGGCACGCAGTGCGATCGGCGATCAGGATATGTCGATCGAAGCTGCGGTCGTGGGCATTGTAGACCGAGTCGATTTTACCGAGACACAGTCCGAAGAATTGCGCGAAGCTGCACGCGCTTTGCTGGGCCGCGACAATGGCAAGAAGTAGTGACAAGTGACGGGTGACAGGTGACAAGTTTGAAGGCTTGTTCTTGTCACTCGTCACTTGTCACCCGTCACTTCAAAATGCCTAACGAAGAGTTGATCTATCGCATCACTCGCGCAATCTACGAGCGTCTGGGTGCGTCTGCAGACGAAAACGCCGTCGAACAACTTGTTACCGATATTTATCGTACGGTCGAGCCGGAATTGGCCAGAAACGGAAGTGCATCACCTTCGACGTTTGCTTCGGTCGGCTCGTCATTCGGGGACGCGGTTGCGCGCGAAGGCTCAGCGGATCGCCTGGTCATCTCGGTTTTTGGCGTCGATCATCCCGGCATTGTCGCCGGGGTGTCGCAGATTCTGGCTGATGCTGGTTGCAGCATCGTAGATATCAATCAGACCGTGGTGCAGGGGAAATTCGCAATGGTAATCATCGCTAATACGGCGCGCTCACAGGCGTCGGCAACTGAATTGAAGGATCGTTTTCGCGCCGAAGGTGAAAAGCTTGGCGTGCGGATATACGCTCAGCGCGAAGATTTGTTCAATGCAATGCACCGAATCTGAAAGGCGGGAGTCAAGAGTCAGGCATCAGGGGTCGGCTAAGAAAGGCACTGCCCCCGACCCCTGATCTCCGACCCCCATTCCTATGCTGCCTGAAATCTCACGCCGGTGTCCCTCGTGTGGCGCGTCGATTCGCGAGCGCGCGATGTTTTGCCCCGAATGCGGCCAGCCGCTGACAAAAAACTCCGAAGTGGAACCGGAAGCCGTCGTAGCAGCGGTGCCGGCAAATACAGAAACCGTTTCGGCTGAGACTATCCGAGCTGAGTCGTCGGCGCCTTCAACTGCCGCGACCGACGCGCAACCGGCTCGGCAACTTGACAGCAACCCAATACAGCCAGACGGCTCAGGAATGAAGCTGCCCGAGCAAACTCCATCTGTTTCAAAACCCGGTAAACACGAAAAAGCTCGCGAGCGTCTGCATCGGGCTTCGGCCGCCACGCGCGATGCGTTGGCCGACAACGTTAAGCGCGTGGAGAAGATTCGTCACGTTTCCACGGCGATGATTGAGGAAGCTTCATACGATCCAAGCCTGCGCTTTGTGTTGGTGGCCCTGGGACTCTTCGTTGTCTTTGTTATTCTGCTCGTAGTCAGCAAGGTCATTGGATAGCACAGTTCTGAGTTGTTAGTTTTTCAGAGTATTACCGACCACTCCAAGTATTTCCGCAAAGGCGACGCTCAATCAAGACAAAATCCTTTGACTAAAAACTCAAAACTGAAAACTCAAAACTAGTCATGGAATATTCCCAAGCTGAAATCCTGGAAACCGTGCGCATGACCGAGATGGAGCATCTCGACATCCGCACTGTAACCCTCGGCTTGAGTCTGCGTGATTGCACCACTGATTCGATTGAAAGTACGGCCCAGCGCGTGCGCGAAAAGATCCAGCGCGTAACCGGAAGCCTGGTCAGCACCGTTGACCAGATCGGCGACGAGATTGGCATTCGCATCGCGAACAAACGCATCGCAGTAACGCCGGTGTCGTTGTTGACCGAAGGCGCGAGAGGGAATCCTGTCGATCTCGGCCGGGCGATTGATGAAGCCGCAGCGGCTGTGGGCGTCGATTTTATCGGCGGATATTCCGCGCTGATTCACAAGGGCTTCACGCGCAACGAAAGCGAGTTTCTCGACTCGATTCCGGAAGCGCTGGCTTCGACTGAGCGGCTTTGTTCGTCAGTCAACGCGGCGACGACGCGCGCCGGAATCAACATGGATGCAGTCGCGCGCGTCGGCGGAGTGATCAAGGAGGCCGCCGAACGCACGCGCGAGCGATTTGGCATTGCCTGCACAAAGTTTGTTTGCTTCGCCAACGCCGTCGAAGACAATCCCTTCATGGCCGGCGCGTTTCACGGTATCGGCGAACCTGAAGCAGTGCTGAATGTCGGTGTGTCAGGGCCGGGAGTTGTCAATCACGCAGTGCAGCACGCCCCCGAAGATCTTCCGCTTCACGAACTCGCGGAAGTCATAAAGAAACTGTCTTTCAAACTGGCCCGCGCCGGCGAGCTGATCGGGCGCGAAGCCGCGCGCCGTTTAGGTATCCCGTTCGGCATTATCGATCTGTCACTAGCGCCGACCCCGGTGCCCGGCGACTCTGTCGCCAACATCATTGAAGCGATGGGATTTGAGCGCGCGGGCACCCACGGCACAACCGCGGCGCTTGCATTATTGACCGATGCAGTTAAGAAGGGCGGGGCGATGGCCAGCAGCGCCGTGGGCGGCATGAGCGGCGCTTTCATTCCGGTTTCCGAAGATGCCGGCATGATCGAAGCGGCGCGCGTCGGCGCTTTATCCCTCGAAAAATTGGAAGCCTGGACCAGCGTCTGCTCGGTGGGCATCGACATGGTGGCAGTGCCCGGATCTACTTCTGCTGAAACCATTGCTGCGATCATCGCGGACGAGATGGCTGTCGGCGTGATGAACAACAAGACTACCGCGGTGAGAATCATTCCCGTGCCCGGTCGCGATGTTGGCGAGATGGTCGAGTTCGGCGGGCTGCTCGGCAGCGCGCCGATCATGCCGGTGAATCGTTTTTCATCCGATCAATTCATTCGGCGCGGCGGTCGCATTCCCGCACCGGTGCATTCCTTGAGAAACTAGCGGGTCGATCAATTCTTTACTTCGCGCCTTCCCGCTTTCTTCGCGTCTTTGCGTGAAATGCATTTTCGCGCGTGGTCTTTCACGCAAAGGTGCAAAGACCCTAAGAAAACCCTGAAACTATGACGCCACTAACTAGCGTTAGCACTGGTAATCAGATCGAAAACCAACTAACCTTAGCGCCTCATAAGAAGGTGACGATATGGAGCGGGAAGCACTGGGAATGATCGAATGTCGCGGCCTGGTCGCGATGATTGAAGCCGCCGACGCCGCGGTGAAATCTGCAAACGTCGTACTGGTCGGCTGGGAGAAGATCGACGCCGGCTTAGTTACGGCGATCGTGCGCGGCGAAGTCGGGGCCGTCAAAAGCGCAGTTGACGCGGGCGCTGCCGCCGGCCGCAAAGTCGGCGAAGTCGTCGCCACTCACGTGATTCCGCGGCCGCACGCGGACGTTGACGACGCGATTCCGGTTCTTCACACCGGCAAAACCACGCGCAAAAAGATCAGCGGCTCAGTGAACGCGAAGCAATAGCTCCTGCAAAGAAAAGAGGCCGAACTCATCGAAAGTTCCGGTTGCGGCTCGGAACAATTCTGAAAACCTCCGTTAACCCTCGGAAGCTCTCAATCCTCTAACAGTTTCCCGCCAAACAACGGCTGACCGGCCAGGGCTAACGTAGAAACTTGAAGTATGTGGCCGAACGCGCAGATATTCGTCCACATTTCAGCGAAGTGAACAGTGATGCTACCGCGAGATTAAGCTCTGAGAGTGTCCTGGATTTTTGCCAGCAGCGACTCGAGGTCGAGCGGTTTCATGAAGACTTCGGTGCAGCCGGCACTCACAGCGTCAGCTTTGACTTCATGAGTGGCATAGGCGCTGATAACGAAAATCGGCGTCCGCGAAAACACGTGACGTTGCCGAATCTGCCGGGTCGCTTCGACGCCGTCCAGCTCGGGCATGGCCAGGTCCATCAGGATGAGGTCCGGATTTACGCGGTTCGCTTGCAGTAATCCTTCTTTGCCATCTCTGGCTTCGACGACCTTGTAGCCTTTCGCCCGCAGCCAGGAAGAAAGCAGCGTGCGGGTCTCCGAGTAATCTTCAATTACCAGAATAATGGGAGCGTGTTTTCCCGGCATTTCATTTCTCTCTCAAGCGTCGAGATTGCAGTGTTCGTTTCCCGATGAGGTACTCAGACGGGGCGTGCTACTAACATAGCGCTCTGGCCGAAAAAAGGCCAACCGAAATGTTGTGGCGCTGATTATCTGCTTCGAATTAGCAGCCACGCGATCAACGAACTCGTCAGCGCCAGCACGGCGCCCACGAGCATCACCCGGCGAAACCCCGAGACGAAACATTCATTGATGGCTCGCTTGAGGGCGGCGCGCGTCTCTTCATTCGCGTCGGCTGGTATTTCCGCCGCGGCCAGTTTGATGCGTTCAGCGTTCAATGCCTGGCGAGCCTCCGCGGGAACCGCAATCTGATCGAGACGCCGATCCAAGCAAGCATTGAAAGCGTGAAACATGATAAGTCCGAGGACAGCGATAGCGAGCAAGCCCGCTGTCCGAGAGACGGCGTTGTTGACACCAGAAGCGATACCCGCATGGCTCTCTTTGACTGAGTTCATCACCGTGGTCGTAAGCGGTGCGACGCTAATCGCCATGCCAATGCCAAGCACGACCACTGCCGGAAAAAAAGCCTTCCAATAACTGCCGTCGACGCCGGGCCTCATGAACAGCGCGAATCCGCTTGCCGCGATCACTGGTCCAATGACCAGCGGCAAGCGCGAGCCATAACGCTTAACCAATCCGCCCGACCAACGCGAGAGCAAGAACATGATCAGAATGAATGGCAGCGAGGCCCCGCCGGCAGCCGTGGCCGTGTAGCCCTGCACTTGAATCAGGTTGAGCGGCAGAAAGAAGAGTGTCCCTGCGAGCGCAGCATACAAGAACAGCGTCAGTAGATTCGCGCCGGTGAAATTTCGCGAGCGAAAGAGCGCCAGCGGCATCATTGGATAACGTCTGCGCGTTTCAACGAAAACGAACGTCGCGTAAAAAATCACGCCGACGGACAATACCGCCACCACAACGAAGTTGTGAAACCCCAGACGTGATGATTCGATCAGTCCATAGATGATTGCGCCCAGACTGATGGTAGCGAGCGCGGCGCCCGCCAGGTCAAGCCCTCCTGATTCTTCTTCATCGCGGCTCTCTGGAACAAACCGAAAAACCAGAAGCAGGACAATCAGCGCCAGCGGAAGATTCAGAAAGAAGACTGCGCGCCAGGAAACATGTTCGATCAGCCAGCCGCCCATGACCGGGCCTAGCGCGGTCGTGATGGCCGTCGAGCCCGACCACGTGCCGATGGCCTGACCGCGGTTTTCCTCGGCGAATGAGGCGCTGATAATTGCCAGACTGCCGGGAACCAGCAGCGCGCCGCCGACACCCTGCACTGCACGCGCCGCAATCAGTTGACCTATGTTCGGAGCCAGTCCGCACCAGATCGAAGCGAGGGCAAACAGCACGACTCCGATTGCATAAATGCGTTTGCGTCCAAAGTGATCGCCGAGCGAACCGCCCAGCAATAGCAACGCGGCGAGAAAGAGCGCGTACGCTTCGACTACCCACTGAACATCTGTGACTGTAGCGTTTAGTTTTGTTTGCAATGCGGGCAGCGCGACATTGACGACCGTGCCGTCGATGAAAACCATGCTCGAGCCGAGAATGGTCGCGGCCAGAATCCAACGGCGCTGCACTTTGCTGCACGGCGCGGCAGCTCTTTTTGCAGCAATTACACCTTCATCGCAGGGTGGTTTGAGGAGATTCATTTCGAGTAGTCGCCATAGATTAGCACTTCGCTTGGCTTCTCGACTCAGTAGCAGAGCCAGTATCTACGTCTCCTGGTTCATTGAACTCCTCCCTATGGATCTTTCAACCAGGCCTGCGCAGCAGGCGGCATATCAGATAGGGGTAATGCCGTAAGCTTTGCCTTTTTGTTCCCGCGTCCACCCAAGTATGCATTTGACTCAGACTTCAAGTCCGGATTGATCTCCGGAGATGGTTTGGGATGTGGGACTGCTTACCCACAGCTGGCGCTGTGGGATACTGATATGCCGCCTGCTGCGCAGGCTGGTTGAGTTGGCCTGTTTCCTACTCTTACCTGAGTCCTCACAGCAGACGCCGCTGGCGATTCGCAAACGGCGTCCATTCCTTAATCGTTTGTGGCTGGAACCGCTCGCTACCGCGAGCGGTTCTGACTCAAAGGTCAGTACCTAATCTTCACACTGAAGCTGCCGCCGTTGTCGCTGTAATCGTCGTCGTTGATGGCGAGATACAAGCGGCCATCGGCAGGCACGGTAAAGGTCAGTTGACTGCCGATGAGAAAGGCCTGGCTCAGTTGACCATTCGACATGCGAATGTAGCCGATGAGTGCGCCGGGACCCGCGCTAGGGACCGGCTTCGTTGCGATAATCACGCCAAAGCCACTGATGCGTCCGCCTTCCGGCCCGACTTCTCCAGTGCGTCGACCTGCGATGACCTTTCCACTCGCCGTGAAAGTTATTTGATCTCCCACGCGCACATCAATACCCGTGTCGGTGCCACGCGACGTGCCGGGTACGTTGATGGTTACTTCCTGCGGCGTGGGATTGCGGCCGAAGTCACCCGTCGGTTGCCTTGTACGCGAACGAATTCCGGGATTAGGCCGGCGGAAGGTGTCCTCGGGATTGTCGAGCGCCGTCAGACCACGTTCGCGCCGAATCTGAACATTGAAGCTGCCGCGCGCATCTGTGTACGAGCCGCGATTCGCGGTCAGGTAAAGGCGGCCATCGCGATCGGCATTGAACTCGCGCGTCGTGCCGAGTTCCATAATCGGCGCGCGCGGATCATCGCCAATGGCGCCAATCAACTTGCCTTCGTTGGCACTCGGCAAGGGCGCGGTGGGATCGGTTGAGCGCAAACCTTCCGGCGTGATGCGCGTGCGTCCAGCGACAATAATCCCCGACGCGTTCACCTGCACTCTTTCAGCGCGGCGTAGATCGACGCCGGTGTCGATCCAGTTAGGCTCGAGTGTCACCTGGACCGTGCGGGTCTCAAAACGCGCCTCGTCGAGCGACCGTCCTTCAATCTCTATGCGGTCAATTTCATTGGGACTGAAATATTGTATTTCCCCTTCATAGGTCCGGTTGCGCGCGACGTTGGGATCTGTGGTCGGCGCCGGATTGACTGAATAGCGTCGTTCGACACGCACCACAAAGCGGCCGTCGACAAACCCCAGCAGCGTGCCGCGGATTGTGCGCCCGTCGCGCAAATAAATCGTGTCGGCCGCAGCAAAGCTGGCGGCTAATAGCAAAATTGTTAAAGCGAGAATGACTTTCCTCATGATTTGTTCCTTCTTTCCGCCGGCAAAGACAGACGCCTGATTCTCTGAACCGCTATCGATCCGTGTTCGCCGGCAAAATTTGCGAGGGGGAGAATTAACGGGGGAACTTGCTGACTTGTAGCTTATACCCAAGGAGGAGGACGAGCAAGCAGCGTGACTCTGTCGTTCTGCAACCCCGTTGGCGTGGTGGAAAGAACCTCATTTGAGATCCCGGGGTAGCCGCTGCGCGACAACCCTGGGCTAAGTCATGCAACCGCGTTGCGGTTGAGGATTAGAGTCTTACTTCGTCAACTCATCTGCAATTTCGCCGGCGTCGAAGACCTTGCGTAGCACCTCGTTCATTGCCCGCACGTCGACTGAAATGGCGCGATTGACTGATTCATCGTAGATAAAATCACCCACGAGCGATTGAATATTACCGTCGAATATCAGCCCGACCAACTCACCGTTCTTGTTAATAGTCGGCGAACCGGAATTGCCGCCAATGATGTCATCGGTTGAGACAAAATTGAACGTCGTGCTCAAATTCACCGCCGGTTTTTTCTCCATCCAGCGCGGCGGCAAATTGTAAGGGAATTCATACTTGAACTGGGCCGCGCGATCGTAGAGACCGCCAAGCGTCGTGAATGGCGCAACCTTCTTGCCGTTCTCCGTATATCCTTTGACCGCGCCGTAAGAGAGACGCAGCGTGAAAGTTGCGTCGGGATAGAGCTTTGTGCCTTCGGTCTCGAAGCGGGCGCGCGCTATCTTGCTGTAGTTTGTGCGCTCGACTCCGGTGACTTCATTTTCGTAACGCTTGCGCAACTCGCGCGCTTTGGGATCGATCATACGCGCCAGCACGATCATGGGATCGGTTGAAGACTCAATCGCCGCCCGGCCACCGGCGGCCAACTCCTTACGATACGCGACGTCCTTGAGCTTGGTCCCCTCAATCAATTCAGTGGCCCGAGCTTCAGGCGTTTTGCCATTCAGAATCTGTTTGACCAGCGGATGATCCGCACCCAGAAGTTCCACCAGGAAACCAAGCGAGTCGGCCAGTTTGAGCTTCTCAAAATCGTCGTGTATCGGCGCCGGCGAATAGAGTCCTAACTCCAGCGAGGCGCGTCGCGCGTCAGTGTATTCAGGCAGGCGCTCAGCATTTGGCTTCTCGTTCTCGGCAGCCAGCCGGACCAGAGTGCGCGCGAAGTTGAACAGCGTAGTGTTGAAGCCGCCTCCCTGATCGAAGATTCTTCGCTCGCGTATGTATGAGGGATATCCCTGATGCGCTTTGGCGATCGC
>Ga0207684_10003679_pt1 | contig 14868 bp, 11 predicted proteins | sample KBSK5501metaG_FD_184342 | JGI IMG/M metagenome (GOLD analysis project Ga0207684, IMG submission 184342) | Corn, switchgrass and miscanthus rhizosphere microbial communities from Kellogg Biological Station, Michigan, USA - KBS K5-50-1 metaG... | ecosystem: Host-associated > Plants > Roots >...
GCCTCCGACAATGAAGCCGCCGTCACTCGTCTGTCGGACCGACAAGCCATAACCGTACTCATTGCTCGCGCCAGCGAAGACGTGCGTCCACTGTATTTGCCCCGTGGAGCTTAGCTTGGCAATCCAGGGTCAACGAAGCGAATTGGGGTCAAATCTTCATTTTTGACAATTGGAGACTCGTTAGGCCGACAAATTCGACCTCGATATCTTCTGGCTCAAAGGCGAGCAGCGATACCGCGAGTCCCGAATTATCGGAACAACATTATCAGAAGAACAAACTTGACCCGTTTAACCAGTCAAAGGCGTGTCGTCCGGTCACGTCGTAGCCTCGGCGAAGACGGAAGCCTAGGCGAAGGAGGCAAGCGGCCCTCGCCCGATCCGCCGAAATTGCGTCGGATTTGAAGAGATAGCGGTTCCGGGTCTTACACAATCATGATTTCGCCGGGTCGCTCATGGCGCCTGCAGGGTCAAGGTGCACCCGGTCTAAGCCTAACGAGCATTAGGATCGCCTTCGAACATCAAGGGTTACTCAAGCACACAACCTAACGAACCGGGGAAAGAGATAGGGTCGCGTCTATATTTTGACATATCGCTTCGCGGACGTTGAAGCGTTACACGGTTAAATCGTTACATCGGCAATCCTCCAGACCCGGCATAGTGGCTGCCAAATCAAAATCACCACTCACTATTGAAAACTGAAAGGCTGAAACGCTGACAAGCTGACAGCTGAGATTGCAAATGTTGAATCAAATGGCATGAGACGATCGCTGGACAAACCAGCTGGAATCGCTGCGGACGCTCTCTTTGCGTCAGCCGTGGGCTTGGCTTGTTGGATCAGATGTCAGACGTCAGAAGTCAGAGATCTACTGGTGTGCAGGCTCCAAACTCAGGCTTCGCGTCCTCATCCACAGATCGATTGCGGAAGGATTTACCACGTTGCCAAGAGCATTTTCTAACCGGTCCGTCTCTATCGCATTCGCGACGCGCCGGCTATCGTTTACCTGAGCAGATCGGGTTGGCCCCTGATCCAGCAGGTTAAGCTGCATCATTCCGATCTCACCGCTTGACCCGAGTTGGACATGAACGATCTCGAATCTTACGGCGCCTTCTACGCTGTGTGCACCAGGCAACTGCACCGCCACTTCTTTCGCACTCGAGTTAAGAACGATTGAAGCAAGTTCAAAAGAGGGCGAAAAGTCGACACTCGCGATTTGGAAGCCACCGGTCACCACAACGTAGGTCTGCTGAGAAGGCGTCAATTGGACAGGTGCTGCTTCGAAGTTGGAGACTAGTTTCAACCCGGCTACGGCAAACGAAAGCGGGGGGCCAATGATCGATCTTCGCCGCTGCGAAGGCGCGAGCCTTACAATACCGAATCCGCCGAGAGTCGGCTGAAATTCGGCGATTTCCCAGGTCTCCTGCAAATTGACGGCCCATTGTGGTCGTTGCGAAGAAGGGAGCCGCATCGTCACTACATTCGAGATGGGCCGGAGTTGCAACGCACCGATCCGGAACGTCGGCGTCAGTTGCATGGTGGCGATTCCGAAGGAAAAACTAAGCTCCACTGAGGTCTGCGTTACCCTGGCAGGATATGGCACTCGATTTCCCGGAGCCGGACCTATTGGGCTGCTAAGCGCCTCGATTGTTTTAATCATGAAATCGTTCTTTCGGTGAGGCGACAGCATGGTTACTCGACAAACTGTTGGATTGCGTGCGAGAAGACCCGATCGCAGCTAGATCCGGGCCATACTCCCGCGTACGAAAAGGAGAAATAGGGTCGCGCCTATATTTTTGACACTACACACAACGCGAAGCCTCGTGGTTATTAGTTAATCGTTAATAGTTATCAGGTAGCTTTCGCCGCTGAAATCGTAGAGGATGTAGAAGCTGCGCTTCAACAGTTTGCCGCGATTGCGCAAGATTTGAAGAAATGACGGAGGCGTGAAGCTCGCGATGGCGTGGCGCCATCACCGGCACGCGAGGCGCCCATTCGACTGTCGCTCAGGGCAGGCAGTGCGCTCCCCAATCTATCGCCGCTACGACGGCAACCCCTGGCGCGCGATCAACTCCATCTGCTCGCAAAAACGATCAAGCTCGTTGAGTGTGGTGTAGACGTTGGGCGTGATCCGAAGGCCCTGAAACTCCTTGTGGATGATGGGCGTTACGAAAATGTGATGTTTGTCGAACAGATACTTACCAATGGCCTCAGGGTTGGTTCCTTCGATGTGAACGTTCGCGATGGCGCACGACTGATTCGGCTCAAACGAAGTGTTGAAACGAATCTTGGGCACATCTTTGAGCCGGTTCATCCAGTAACGTGATAAGTAACGTAACCGCGCTTCTTTGCGTTTGCCACCGATACCGTTGTGAAACAACAGCGCCTCACCAATGGCCAGCTTTATCGCCGCCGAGTGGGTGCCAATCTCTTCGAACTTGCGTATGTCCGATGCTTGCTTGGATTCCGCGGCCATCAACGGCCAGAGCTTTTCGATCTTATCGCGCTTCACGTAAAGCAGACCCGTGCCTTTGGGAGCGTGCAACCACTTATGCAAGCTAGTGCCGAAGTAATCGCAACCGAGATCCTTCTGTTTGAAATCAAACTGGGCGAAGGAATGCGCGCCGTCCACAATCGTCTCAATTCCTTTGGCGCGAGCCATGTCGCAGACAGCCTTCACGGGAGTGATCTGTCCCGTGATGTTGATCTGGTGCGCGATCAGGATCAGGCGGGTGCGATCGGTGATTCCTTTTTCGAAGGCCGCGGTGATCTCGTTCAGGTTCTTTGGCGGAATGGGAATCTGAATCAGCTTAAGCTTCAGGCCTTCTCGCTTCTCACGTTGACGGAGCGTGGTAAGCATGCGCGGATAATCCTGGGTGGTGGTGAGAATTTCATCACCCGGCTTAAAGTCCATGCCCATCAAAAGAATCTCGAGTGACTCGGAAGCATTGCGCGTGATCGCAATCTCTTCGCGATCGCAGCCGAACAGTTCCGCCAGACCGGTGCGAATCGTTTCCGATTGTGGCTCGAGGATTTGCCACATGGTGTAGGCGGTGGCGTCTTCCTGTTGCCAGGTGTAACGCACCAACGCCTCGGTCACGATACGCGGGCTGGGCGAAACGCCGCCATTGTTCAGGTTGATAATGCCACGCGTGACTGTGAAAGAGTTTTGAATGATGGCCCAATAGTCTTCATCCATGGCCGCCTGCTCCGGCGTCAAATGCGCCACGCTCTGCGTCGCCGCTGCGACGGTTTTCAGCAACGACGCGACCGTGGCAGAAGAAAGCGCGGCCAGACCGAGGCCTTTACCGGCGAGCAAAAGAAAGTCGCGTCGAGTACGCTCACGAAGCCCGGAATATGAAATCGTCACAAGATGGGAAGCATTACAAAGTAAAAAGTAGGAAGTAGAAAGCCGAAAAGAGAGGTCGGAGGCAGAGGCAATTCAAACACTGAAAATCTGAAACGCGGAAATTCTGACACGCAGACATGTGGACCGGATCGAGACCTTGAGACTCACTATCCGCACGCAGATTCTTTTGGAGTCGCCTAGTTCGGGATCGCCGTCGAACATCAAGGGTTACTCAAGGACGCGACCTAACGAACGGAATCATTTTCCGATTGGACTCGGCTGCGCGGGTTCCACTGCTGCTGCGCTCTTTGCACCATCGCTGCCGCAACGGGTCGGCGTTCTTGTTTTATGCGGAGGTTGCGCCTTACCCGCTACTTGTTCTTGCGTCACGCGACCGCCTTGGCCGCTTCTATTTCTTCAGTGTATTTGCCGAACCGGGCCTTGCTGTTGCACCAGGCACGGTGATGAAACGCCTGTTGCGCGCCGGCCACATTCGCCGGATCGCCCTGCCAAGCTTTGAGCACCGGAGCTTGTAATGCGCGCCCGAATGAAAAACTCAGTTCCCATGGCACGCCATCCAGACGATTCATCGCGTTGAGATGTTCAGTGGCTTGCAAATCAGTTTGGCCGCCCGAGAGAAAGACAAGACCAGGGACAGCCGCGGGCACCACGCGCTTCATGCAGCGCAAAGTGGCTTCGGCGACTTCCTGCACCGAAGCTTGCTGCGGACAATCTTTTCCCGAAAGCACCATGTTCGGTTTCAGCAGCATCGCTTCTAGTGCCACGCGGTCCTCAGCCAGAGCATGGAAAACGATTCGGAGCGTCTGCTCGGTGACGTCGAAATGCCTCTCGATGGTGTGCGCGCCATCCATGAGCACTTCCGGTTCGACGATCGGCACCAAATCGGCTTCTTGGCTCAGTGCCGCGTAACGCGCGAGCAACTCCGCATTTGTCTCGATGCATCTGCGCGTAGGAATTTTGTCGCCGATGCTGATGACCGCGCGCCATTTGGCAAAGCGCGCTCCCAACTGCCGGTATTCCGCCAGCCGCTCACGCAGCCCGTCAAGACCCTCGGTGATTTTCTCGCCCGGAAAATTGGCCATCGGCTTGGTGCCTTTGTCCACTTTGATGCCAGGAATGATCGCTTGTTCCTCCAAGGCTTTGACGAAAGTGCGACCGTCGCGTGTTTTCTGGCGAATCGTCTCGTCGAACAGAATCACGCCGCTGATAAATTCGCCCGCCCCAGTTGTGGTAAATAAAATCTCACGATAGGTGCGGCGGTTCTCCTCCGTCGAAGAAACGTTGATGCTCTTCAATCGCTTTTCGATCGTCGGCGAACTTTCGTCAGCTGCCAGGATTCCCTTGCCCGGGGCGACCAGTTTTCTCGCCACGGATTCCAAATTTTCATTTTTCATGGTTCTCTCCTTATGGTTGCGAAGGAAATTATAATCTCCTTCCTTAATTTCGAACGAAAATGGACCGACGCGATTGGGCTACGCAGAGATCAGACATCAGAGGTCCGACGTCAGAGGTCACATTTCACAGCTGAGCGAATGAGATTGTTTTGGCGAGACACCAAAACCAACGCCCAAGATGGGCGCGCTCCCCCAAACAAGTCCGCAGAAATGGCGCCTGGAGGGTCAGGGCGCGCACCCGTTCTAAGCCTAACGAGCTTTAGGATCGCCTTCGAACATCAAGGGTTACTCAGGCACGCAACCTAACGAACGGAATCACTTTCCGATCGGACTCGGCTACACGGGTTCCACTGCTGCCTGCGCTCTTTGCACCATCGCTACCGCAGCCATCAGCACGATTCCGGCAATGAGCTGATGCGGATGTAAAGTAGCATGGAAGTATCCCCAGGTGATGCAAACGGCGGCGGCACAATGGAACTGCTACCGAGCCCAACTAAATCAAAAACTGCGTTACGGCACTCCACGCAACGAACGATAAATAAAAGTCGACGGCTTTAAGCCGTCGACCTGGCCTTTACTCAGAGTTGAGGATCGTTCAACAAATGTGGACCGACCATAGGAGCGAGGGAGATGGGATCGCTTTTATATTTTGACAATTAGACGAGCGACGAGCTCAAGCCTCGGCGAAAAGGACGGACGTTCGACGCAAATGCATCGCGTTCGTTACCACAATCTCGCTAAGCTGCGATTGGCGAAGCGTTTCCGAGCAGTGCTGGTTCAGCGGTAAATTTTCATCTCGACAAGGCTTCAGCGGGATTGCAATCTCCGCATTCGCATTACTCCTAAAGCCCTTGCCGTAACTCAAACCGCAAAGCTCTTGAAAACTTTTTGCCGGTCCCTTTGTCTCATCTTCAGCCTTGTGACGTTGGTTCATTCGCTCAGCGCGCAGGTCGCTCATCTAACGTTACAGAGTCAGCCAGGAGACTTTATCGGCCAGGGCGGCAACTTCGACATCACGTACACACCGGCGAATTCACTGTTCTTCTCGGCTCAAGCAGGAAACTTCATTGGATCGCCTCCGATGCCCACCGAAGCCCACTTCGCCCTCGGAGATCCGACCGCACCTTTCAACACATTTACCACTCTTGATTTCGGAACCAATCAGCTGGGAATTCCATTGCAACCAGGCTTCTACCCGAACGCCGAACGGGAGGCATTTGCGTCGCCTGGTCATCCCGGTCTCGATGTCACTTTTCAAAATCGTGGAAGTAACACTTTGACCGGTAACTTTACCGTTACCGGTATAACCCTCGGACCGAATGACGTTTTGCAAACTTTTTCAGTTAGTTTCGAGCAGCACTCGGAAGGAGCTGCTGCTGCCTTATTTGGTACTTTCACGTATGATGCTAACGCCGTGCCTGAGCCGGCGACATACGTGTTGATGGTTACGGGCCCGGCTCTGCTGGCGGGATTGCGATTAATCTGCAGACGCGCAACGCAGGCAAGATCTGCCGAAGTCTCCAAAATTTGACCGGCTTAACCGGTCAGATGAGTGGGGGCAATGGGATCGCACCTATATTTTTAACATTTGGTTTGAGGCACGTTGACCAGTTGAACCGTCGAATCGGACTCGGCTACACGGGTTCCACTGCTGCCTGCGCTCTTTGCACCATCGCTACCGCAGCCATCAGCACGATTCCGGCAATGACCTGATGCGGATGTAAAGTAGCATGGAAGAATCCCCAGATGATGCAAACGGTGGCGGCACAATCAGAACTGCTACCGCCCCCAACTAAATCAAAAATCACATCACGGCTCTCAACACAATCATCGATAAATGAAACTCGACGGCTTTAAGCCGTCGATTTGTATTAGTCGTTATCATTATTCATCGTTTCGCGCAGACCCCCGGCGGCGGCGAAAGGATTGTTCGAGAAGCCAGCAGGCATCAGAATCGAAGCCTATAAAGCAAGTCGACGCTTTTAAGCCGTCGAGTTGGTCTTTACTCAGGGTTGATGTCTTGGATAATCGAATTGTGAGGCGGACACTGTTGCAAGGCTTATTTCCGATGGTGCGGGCGGAGATTTTGAGGCTGTTGTTTACCAATCCCAGGCAGGAGTTATATGTGCGTGAACTGGCGCGGTTATCCTATTTGGCGTTGCATACTGTCCAGGATGAGTTGGCGAAGCTCCGCGCGGCCGGGATCGTTGTTAGTCGGTCAAATGGATATCACCGGTTTTATCGAGCCAATTCCAAACATCCGCTCTACATGACCTTGCGGCGACTTGTGATCAAAGGAGCGACGCTGCCCAAGCCGAGTCCGGCTAGGCGCCGCAAAAGATCGAGCCGTCGGTAGACAGGCAGGTAGAAGCTCGACGGGTTAAAGCCGTCGACTAGCTCTCATTTACATCGGATCGATCAGAGGAACAGTGCTTCCCGGTCTTACATTTCATAATTGCGAAGGGGCGCGTTCATCGCGTTTCGATTCAGCCCTAACGAGTTTTAGGATGCATGCGAAGATCGCGGATACTCAAACATCCAACCTAACAATCGGAATCATTTTCCGACCGGACTCGGCTTATACGGGTTCCACTGCTGCCTGCGCTCTTTGCACCATCGCTACCGCTGCCATCAGCACGATTCCGGCAATGAGCTGATGCCAATGTAAAGTAGCATGGAAGAATCCCCAGGTGATGCACACGGCGGCGAGCGTTTGCATCATTTCGAAGTAACCGGCGGTGGATGCGCGGGTCAGTCGCAATCCTTCAAAGTAAATAAGAAGTGGGATGCCGCCGGAGATCGAGGCGAGAAGAAGAAGCGAGAAAATGGCTGTGTTCATGTGCGCCTGAGCGGCTGGCGGCCAAAGGGAAGCGCGATGTAATTTTCCGTAGATGAGAAGAATGAGCGTCATGCATATCAGTCCGACCGCTACCCGCAGACTTGCGGCGAGGCGCAATGGCATTCCGATCATCGTGCCGCGACCGGCCACGGTGGAAAGTCCCCAGAATAGCGCGCAAACCAGCGCGTAACCCGTCCCCAGGTTCAATCCCGCTTTCTCGAAAGATTCTCCGATGAGCGTGGGATGCTCGACTGACAAAAAGATTCCCGCCAGAATGGCGATGCTGGCGTAAAGGAAGAAGCGCGGGGTCAGGTGATCGCCAAACAGGAAGAACGCACCGAGCGTGGAGATGACCGGTTGAATGTTCAGGATCACATTTACGACGGTGGGGTTCCCATACTTCAGCGCCAAGGTAAAAAAAACGGTGCCGACGGCCGAGCCTGCGAATGCGGAGAAGATGAGATAACCCCACGTGCGCGCGTCGATCCTGGGCAAATCCGCGAGCTTTGAAAGCAAGAGCGGCAACAGCATGAGCAGAATGAGGACGTGTTCCCAAAACACGATCACTTGCGCATCGAAAAGTTCGTTGAGCGGAATGCGCCACGCGCTTTCGGTCCCCCATAAGGCCGCGCCCAGACCGACAAGCCACGGGCCGTAGCTTGTGCGGCGCGGTGCGTGGTTCTCCTTCACGGGCTCGTCTTATCGCTCGCGCAGCCTCAGGTCAATGGGACGCTGAAACACCGAAATGCTGAAAAGATGAAACGCTGAAACAGCGGACCACAAGACTACAGGACTACGAGACCACAGGACCACGAGACAACCAGACTACGCGACCACGGGACCGGGCAGGGCTTCGCCACGTTGAATCGTTGAATAGTTAAAGCGTTAAATCGTTAGGGGCACAAGCTTTCGGTCGGCCGAAAGCAAGATTGGGGTCGGATCTTCACTTTCCACATATCGCTTTGCGGATTTGGTATCGTTGAATCGTTAGGCGCCAGTTAGTCAGAGGACAGATGTCAGAGGTCAGAGTCAATTATCGGAAGCAAACACCGAACACTGAACATCGAACATCGAACGCAGAATCACAGCAGGGAAGAAAGGGGTCAGAGCTAATAATCGACAGTCGATAGCGAGAGAGCGATTCGTAGGCTCATCCTGGCTTCCGCCACGCCATGCCCCGAACTGAAATAACCGCGAAATGCCCACGGCGAAGGGGACAGGCGAGGCTACAACTTTCGGCTTGGGATAACTGAGCGACACTTCACCAAAAACCTCTGGACGAAATGACATCGTCCACCCACCGTTGATGACATGAGAGAAAGTCTTGATCCCTCGCCAATTTTACAGACTGCGTTCGGGTTCTGGTCCTCGAAAGTTTTGCTTAGCGCTGTTGAAATGGGCGTCTTTACGGTCTTAAAGCAGCGGAAATTGACCGGAGCTGAGCTGGCCGGAGAGATTGGCCTCCATCCGCGAGCCATCAGCGATTTCTTTGACGCACTCGTGGCGATGAAGTTCCTGGAACGGGAAGGCGATGGACCGGTTTCTTCTCGTTATTTCAACACGCCGCTCACTACATTGTATCTCGACCGCAACAGCCCGTGTTACATCGGTGGTATCCTGGAGATGCTGAACGCACGTCTCTTCAAATTCTGGAACGATCTGCCGGAAGCTTTGCGCACCGGTAAGCCGCAAAATGAGATTAAGCACGGTGACAAGGGAATGTTCGAAGAGCTCTACGCCGATCCGGCCAGGCTAGAACAGTTCCTTGGCGGGATGACCGGTTTGTCGCGGCTCAATTTCGAAGCTTTCTCGGAGAAGTTTGATTTCAGCCGGTTGAAGACCTTGTGCGACGTCGGCGGCGCGACCGGTTTGCTGAGCATCGAGGTGGCGAAGCGGCATCCGCACATGCGTTGTGTTTCCTTTGATCTACCTGCCGTGAAACCGATTGCCGCCAGAAGCATCGCTGCCGCCGGCCTAACCGATCGCGTTACCACGGCATCGGGTGATTTCTTTACCGATCCGTTGCCCAAGGCAGATGTGATTACGATGGGAATGATTTTACACGATTGGAATCTCGAACGGAAAAAGCAGTTAATTCGCGCTGCCTATGAGGCGCTGCCGGCTGGCGGCGCCTTCGTCGCGATCGAGGCGCTGATCGATGATGCACGCCGCGAGAACCTTTTCGGTCTGCTCATGTCGCTCAACATGCTGATCGAATTCGGCGACGCCTTCGATTACTCCGGGGCGGATTTTCAGAGCTGGTGCCGGGAAGCAGGATTTCAGCGCTTCGAGGTTATTCACCTATTCGGCCCCTCGAGCGCAGCGATCGCGTACAAGTAAGCGAGAGAAAATGGGTCGCATCTTCACTCCGAAAGCTTTCGCCCGCCACGGTCGCCGCGGCGACCAGGACGGGCAGGCTGAGCATGGCATTAAACGTCTCGGCAGTAGCAAAATCTGGATTTAACCCAAAGTCACCGCGCCTTAGGTGGTCGCCTAAACTTCGGACAATTCGCGTACTCTCTTTGCGTCAACCGTGGACGTGGCTGGCCGTTAATGGATACAAAGACATCGATCGTGGCGAACAAATCATCGCGGTGACAAGAGACTCCTCATGTGTTGAATTTGAATTTCAAAGGCGTCCCGAACTCGACTGGTTGAACCGGTCAAGTTTTCTTGAGCTGAAAGCTGATCCGGCTTCACTCATTTGAGGCGTCTCCAAACAGCCGGGAGAAATGTCTGCGAAATCAAAATCGCCACTGATTAGCTGGACAAAGCAGCTGGAATCGCTGCGGACTCTCTCCTTGCGTCAGCCGTGGGCGTGGCTCGTCGTCAATGGTTACAAGGACATTGAGAATCGGTCGTGGCGGACAAATCATCGCGGTCCGCTCCTGATCCACGCGAGCTCCACAACCACCACCCTCCAAGCCGACTTGCGTCGTGTAAAAAACGAATACGGCGTTGCTGTTCCGGAGAACCTCGAATTCGGCGGAGTCGTCGGCGTTGTTGATGTCATCGATTGCGTGAAACAATCCGGATCGCGCTGGCATTTTCCGGACAGTTGGGGCTGGATCATCGCCAATCCGCGTCGCCTTCCCTTCCGCAAATGCAAAGGCACGGTTGGATTCTTTCGATTGAAATCACACTGATCGACAACCGTCGAACTGAATCACCTGGTCTTGTAAGATTGAGGTTCTGGGCGGCAAAACGTCCTTGATACTTGACTGGTTTAACCAGTCAAGTTAAAGGAGAGCGACTATCAACACTAAAGCGGGGATTCTACATGTTTTGTTTCCGCACGTCCGCGCGGAGCTGTTGCGGATTTTGTTTTTCGATCCGACGCGCGAGCACTACGTCCGGCAGTTGGCACGTCTAAGCACACTGTCATTGGGTACGGTCCAGCAAGAATTAAGGACGCTGAGCGCAACTGCCCTGGTCGCTAGTCGATCGGACGGATACCATCGTTTCTACCGCGCCAATCGGCACCATCCCGTCTTCGCCACTTTGCAGCAGCTGGTCATTAAAGGAATCGGCGGCCGCGCTTTCGTCAGCCAGAGAAAACGGCCGCGGCAGAGCTGGCGAACACCGCGGCGGCGGCGCCCACCTCTGCAACGTTTTAAAATAAGTATAGGCTACAAACCACCCGAATGACTCGACTGGTTAAACCAGTCGAGTTTTTGAATCGGAGAATTTTGACATTGCCACGACGCGGCAGTCAGAAGTCAGATGTCAGATATCAGAGGTTCGCCACGGCGAATCCGTCCGTTGGCGGATCAGAGGTCAGAGGTTCGCCACGGCGAATCCGTCCCTCGGCGGATCAGAGGTCAGAGATCAGATGTCAGGGGTCAGACTCGGTGGCTGAAAGATAGTTGTTGCTTTGTTAGGCGGAAGGGGCGATGGGGAAGTAGGCAGCTTCACTCAACGCAGTAATCTCGCTGCGCTGTAACTCATAAAAAGCGGACAGTCGCCGGACGCTTCGCCTTGTTTACTTATGGCAATACTGTGGACAGTTATTATCGGCCTCGTCATCGGGGCAATCGCGAAGCTTCTCATGCCAGGAAAAGATCCGGGCGGCTTCATCGTTACAATTCTTCTCGGCATCGCCGGCGCGTTCATGGCCGGAATCGTCGGACGCGCCATGCATTGGTATGGCGAAGGACAACCGGTCGGGTTTATCGCTGCCGTGCTTGGAGCGATCCTGCTCCTGGTCTTCTACCGGATGTTCTACCGACGAACGGCCTAGGATCCACGACGCTCGGCAGCGCACTGTAATTGCCAGCAGCAGCCGATCACAAATTTCAGTAGGTTAAATTAGAAACAGAAAGAGAAAAGTTATGGGTTTATTCAATAATATAATGTCGAAAATATTTGGTCATGCCGAGGCTTCCGGACCGAAAACGGTCAGCTCTGTTGGAGGGCCGGATGTCGCCGGTTCAGTAGGCACTCAAACCATTGAACAGGTGGATGTGGCTGTTATTCTCAACGGACTGGCCGCTAAAAATCGGGAAAGCCTGGATTGGAAAGGGTCGATCGTGGACCTGATGAAGCTGGTCGGCATGGACAGTAGCCTGTCTGCGCGGAAGCAACTGGCCACTGAGCTGCACTACAGCGGCGACCAGAGCGATACTGCTGCAATGAATATTTGGCTGCACAAAGAAGTGCTAAGAAAGTTGTCGGAAAACGGCGGAAAAGTTCCCCAGGAACTTTTGAGCTGAAGTTTTCACTCTCTCGAGTCGCACCGCCGCCTTGGAAGGCGGCGAGTGCGGACCCGAGCGGTTTCCCACGGCGCGGTTTTTGGGATGAGACGCGCACACAGTCAGCGAAGCGAGTGGGGGAGCCGTGGTCGGTCTTCACATTTCGAAGATTCCTGATTTAAAATTTGGTCTCTCGAGACTGGATGTTGCATTTACCTCGAAAGCCTCGCCGAATCCGCCAATCTCCCTGGATTAAACGCGTGTTAATCCAGCATGCCCGGCTTCCCTAGGCACACTCAAAGTCTCGGTGCCTCCCGCCGTAAAGCTGGCAGCCGCTACCCACGCGTGGCCAGCGCTAGATCCTGACATCATCGCCGTCGAATGCAGCGAATGGTCGGAGCGACATAGAAGGTCCGAGCTTGCCACGGGATGAGTCCGTCCGATTGGCGGACCGGACTGGCAACAGCTGCGACGGTAGGAGCGAGAGCGCGCGGGCTTGTTTAAGCCTACGCTAAAATGACGCGCCGTTCTGATCCACCTCGTACGCTACTTTTTCTCCAAGAGCGACAGGAACGCTTCGTAACCTTCCGTTTTCATTCGTTCCATCGGAATGAAATGGAAGGCGGCAGAGTTGAGGGCGTAGCGTTGTCCGGTCGGCGACGTCGGGTCGGAAAAGAGATGGCCGAGGTGGGCATTGCTTCGTTTGGCGCACACCTCAGTGCGCTGCATATCGTGCGAAGTGTCCGGTTTCTCGACGAGGAGATCTTTTGAGATCGGTTTGGTAAACGTGGGGCGGCCGGTGCCGCCATCGAATTTGTCGAGCGAAGTGAAGAGTGGTTCACGGGTAATGACATCGACGTAGATGCCGATGCGCTCGTTGTTCCAGAACTCGTTTTGGAAGGCGGTCTCTGTGCCAGCTTCCCGCACGACAAAATACTGGTCCGGCTTTAATCGCCTTCTCAAAGTGGCGTCGCTCGGCAGGGGCCGGTTCGGATCGAAACCTGTGACCTCCTTTGTTCTTTCCTTCGCGAAAAAAAAGAAGTAGATCCCGCCGGCGCCGAGCACCGTCACCACGATGAGGCCAATGTACGTGCTGATGGTCGACTTTTCCTCGCTGGTGATTCGACCCCCGTTCATCAGATCGCGATAAACGCAATTGAATCAGAAACCGGCCACCTCCGTCACTTCTTTTTCTCAAACAAAGAGAGATATTCGCCATCGCCCTCCTCCTTCAATTTCTCCCGCCGAAGATGCTGAAAGGGTCAGTCCTCACTTTTTGCACAAGCACACGAGCTACGCTCGCGAGTTATTCGTTAGTGGTTACCGGTCATCGATTCTAAGGTTGAACGAAGGCGGTGCCGTTTTCAAAACGCCCGAAAGCTGAACACGAACGAGCTGGAGCCGTTCGGGTAGACGGTCAAGGTCGCCGCGGCGACTGAGTAAGTGGAACGAAAGAATCAAACCTTAGGATGCAAAGTTCCTAAGCCTAACGAGAAAAATCAGGCGTGAAGCGAAGCCCCCAGTATAAAACCTCACGAAATTCGATCGACGGCGCGGCGACTTCGGCCGGGACGGGTTTGGTGAAGTAATTCTAGATTTCCTTCTCGAGCCTCTCGATGACCTCCCGCAGCTCTTTGGAATCAAACGGCTTTCCTACAATCTGATCCACCTCCATTTCCTCGTAAGCACCGATGTTGTCAGGCGACAGATGTGCCGAAATGAGGACGATCTTGCCCACATACTTCCGTTGCCGCAGCTGCCGCACCAGCTCCAGCCCGCCCGCACGAGGCATTCGATGATCGGTAATGATTAAGTCGAACTTCTCACGTGCCGCTAAAGCCAGCGCCTCTTTTCCATCCTTCGCGACGGCGATCGTCCGGTGAGGCGCCTCCAGGAGGTAGGCGATCGATTCGGCTATCGCCTCTTCATCGTCGACCGCTAGAATTCGCGATTTCTTTTTCATGAGACCGTGCATCCGGTTTCTGCCACTATTGCGTGTCGGGAGCAAGAAGTCGAGAAGGGGTCAGTCCTCACTGGCCAAGTGCCATGACATGGGCGTCACTTCGAGCATTCGTAAGTCGTTTGAGCCAGTGATGACTGGCGCGCGTTTGGCGTTGTTGCCTTACGCAAGGCAAACCTGACTACCATGTCATGGCACTTGGCCCCTCACTTTTTGCACAAGCACACGAGCTACGCTCGCGAGTTATTCGTTAGTGGTAATCGGTTATCGGTTCTAAGGTTGAATCGAAAGCGGTGCCGTTTTCAAAACGCCCGAAAGCTGAGACGCTGAAAACCTGAAACCGTTAAAGAAAGTGACAGATGACCCGCCTTCCCCGAGCTAAGGCGCGGCAAGCCTACGGCTCGGCATGCACATGTTCGCCACGCTTCCGGCTCGGAGAGCGCTACAGCTCGGAGAGGCGAATCCGTCCTTCAGCGGGTCAGAGGACGGAGAGGTGGGAGACAGAACAGTTGTAACGACACTGCGTTTTCAGTAAACCGAAGTTATGAGACTGTCATTGTTTGCAATTATCCTGGTGGCCAGTTTCGGTGTGGCAAGTTCGTTGCACAGTAAGTCTCCC
>Ga0207684_10003681_pt1 | contig 14864 bp, 10 predicted proteins | sample KBSK5501metaG_FD_184342 | JGI IMG/M metagenome (GOLD analysis project Ga0207684, IMG submission 184342) | Corn, switchgrass and miscanthus rhizosphere microbial communities from Kellogg Biological Station, Michigan, USA - KBS K5-50-1 metaG... | ecosystem: Host-associated > Plants > Roots >...
GCGGCGCCAGTCGATCTCGTCCAGTCGCAGCGCGACGATGTCGCAGCAGCGCAGCCCGGTCGAGACCGCCAGCACGACCATCGCGTAGTCCCTCTTCCCGCAGGGTGTCCCGGTCTCGATCCCGTCAAGGAGACGGCCGGTCTCCTCACGGGTAAAGCACGGCAGCGCCCGCACCCGCCGCGGCGCGGCATGCGCGAGCAGGCCGTCGACGCGGACGTCACTGAGCCCGGCGACGTTGAGGAAGGCGAAGAACCTCTTGAGCGACCACACCACGTTGCCGATGCCCGCAGGCCGCCTGGGCGCCATCTCGACCATGAACCCCCGGACGTCGTCCACGGTGACCGCGCCGAGAGCGTCCCGGCCGGCCCGGTCGAGGTAGGCCAGGAAATGCCGGATCTCGCCGGCGAGCAGCCGCACCGATCCCGGAGCCACCTCCTGCCCGGCCGCCGCGGCGAACTGCTCCAGGACTTCACCGGAGCTCTCGCTGAGGCCAGGGCCCGGGCTCATCATCTGCCAGGTCACCCGGCCGGTTCTCTGGAACTCCAGCATCATGCGGGCTGTCCTCACCAGGGCGTTTCGCCTGTTCCGGCCGATCTCACCGTGCCGCGCACGCTCCTGCTGGCACGCGACGAACTCGTCGACCACGCTGCCTGACAACGCGTCGAAGCCCCGCCGGCCGCAGAACTCCACGACCGCCGCGCAGCACTTGCCGTAGCGAGCGACCGTGTCACTCGACAAGCCTGCGCCTTCAGCTGCACCGAGCACGGCATCAGCCAGCCCGGCCACCATCGATCCCATGGCACTGTCTCCTTTTCATTCGGTGAACCCCGCCGTTCGGACGAACATGGCGGCACGATCACATGAGCGGAGACCGTCAGGAAAGAGACCTCATGCACGCAGATGACGCATTGGATTATCCCGACAGGTGACAGGCGCGAGAGCACGTCATCCCAACTCACAGGCCCATCACGCGCGCAAGGGAGCGGGTATCGGAATAACCCGGGAATCGGAGTAATACCAGTAGGTGTGGCTGGGATCGGCGTGGCCCATGTACGTGGATAGCAGGGCCAGCCTGGCCTGGCCGTCCTGTCCGGCGGCGTAGGCGTCGAGCAAGCTGCGGACGGCGAAAGAATGCCTGTTATGGAGAATTCTCCATAACCGCCATTATGCGGACGGCTGGGTTATGCGCCCTGCCGCAGTGTTTTCGCTGGCAGGGGCGGCGGCGCTCGTGCTGTAGTCCGCATAACTCGCGGCCCGGGTGCCGGCGTCGGCGAAGAATCACCGTGTTCGTTCATTCCGCTACTGAACGCAGAGGTGATTGTCATGGGTGAGGCAGACGTCAGGGCCGCCGCGGGCGGTGTTCTGGCGGCATTACGCGAGGCTGCGAGGTCCGAGGACACACTCCGGTGCTACCAGGCTGTGCTGGACCGGTTCGTGGCCTTCCTGGCCGGGCGGGGCCTGGACACCGCGAGCGACCAGGTGTGCGTGGATTTCATCGCGAACCAGACCGGGACCAGGCTGGGGGCGCTGCTGGAGCCGGTCAGGGACAAGGATGTCCAGGCGGTGCGCCGGCCGGTGGTGCTGATGGCCGGCGCGCTGGCAGGCCGGGCGGTCGTCGTCGACAAGCCGGTGATCCCGGCCAGGGACAGCTGTCCGGTAAGGTTCCGTCTGCTGCGAGACGACTACGTTGCCTGGTGCCGCGCGCGCGGCAACGCTGAGGCGACCGTGGCCTCGAAGGACAGTGCGGTCAGCCGGTTCCTGGGCTACCTGGACGAGATGGGCGTGGATGATCTGGCCGCGCTCGGCGTGCGGGACCTGTCGGGTTTCCTGCTGCGCCAGCGCGGGCTGCGCGGCAAGACCATCGCGGGCAGGAGGTCGTTCCTGGCGGACTTCCTGGCCTTCCTGGCCGCCGCGGGCCGCACACCGCAGAACCTGGCCGACCGGCTGCCGCCGCACCGGCACCTGCGCCACGAGTCCGAGCCGCACCTGTGGACCGCTGAGGAGATCCGGCGGGTGCTGGCCGTGATCGACCGCCAGTCCGCCGCCGGCAAGCGCGACTACGCGATGATCCTGGCGACCGCCCGGCTCGGCCTGCGGATCTCTGATCTGCGCCAGCTCGAGCTGGGCGACCTGGACTGGCGGGCGAGGACCATCGCGATCATCCAGTGCAAGACCGGCCGGCCGGTGAGCCTGCCGCTGCTGGATGACGTCGGCTGGGCGATCATCGACTACGTCCGGCACGGCCGCCCCGACACCGCCTGCCCGAAGGTGTTCATCAAGCACCGCCATCCCTTCGGCACGTTCGGCTCCTCCTCCTCGGTCGCCGGCCGGCTGTCGCACCACGCGGCCCGGGCGGGGATCGACTTCCCGCCCGGCCAGGCGCGCGGGATGCACTCACTGCGCGGCGCGCTGGCTGTGGCCATGATCGGCAACGGCACGCCAGTGCCGGTGGTGTCAGCCGTGCTCGGACATGCTTCCAGCGACACGACCCAGGCCTACTACCTGCGTTTCGACACCGAACGGCTGCGATGCTGCGCGCTGGACGTCGAAGACGTCACCGAAGATGCAGGGGCCGGTGAGCTCGGTGCCTGAGGTGACGCTGCCGGGCCTGGTCGCCGAGCTGGTCGCCACGCGGCACGCCGGCGGATACCGGTTTAAGGTCCAGGAACGGGTGCTGCGCCAGTTCGCCGGCTACTGCGCGCGGGAGGGCTACCCGGACGGGTCCATCACCAGGGAAGCGGTCAACGGGTTCCTTTACGGCCATCACCTGCGGTCCTCCACCATCCGGCGCAACGAGCTGGCACTGCGCCAGCTGACCGAGTACGCCCGGGCGGCCGGCTGGGATGCCTGCACCCCGGCCGCGGCAACACCGGTCCGTGTCCGCCACCAGCCCCCGTACGTGTTCACCGACGGCGAGGTGCGCCGCTTGTTCGCCGCGATCGATTCCCAGCCCATGTCCAGCTTCTCGAACAAGGCGATGGTCGACCCGGTCCTGTTCAGGGTGCTGTATGGCGCCGGGCTGAGAATCTCCGAGGCGCTCAGCCTGACCCTGGCCGATGTGGATACCCGGGGCGGGACGCTGCGGATCCGCGACTCCAAGAACGGCGAGAGCCGGACCGTGCCGGTCACCGGCCGGCTCACCGCGACCCTGGAGGGCTACATCGCGGCCGCGCACCCTGCCCCCGAACCCGGCGACCACGTGTTCTACAGCGTCGCGGCCGGCAAGCCGATCAGCCAGGCGACCATATACCTGCGGTTCCGCGGCTACCTGGCCGGCGCCGGCATCCCGCACTTCACCGGCGGCCCGCACCCGCACTCGCTGCGTCACGGCTTCGCCGTCGCCAACCTGCGGCGCTGGGCCGCGCAGGGCGCGGACCTGGCCGTGATGCTGCCCTACCTGGCGTGCTACATGGGGCATGCCGACCTTCGCGGCACCCAGTACTACCTGAGGCTGACCGCGGACGCCTACCCCGAGGTGATGGCCCGGGCCCAGGTCCGGTTCGGCTACGTCATCCCCCCGCCGCCCGGGGACGAGCAGTGAACCCGCGCCCCGCGTCACCCGCGCCGCCGGAGCTTGCCGGGCGCTGGCTGGCGAAGTTCTTCACCGACTACCTGGCAGGGGAGCGCGCAGCCTCGCCGAAGACCATTTCCTCCTACCGGGACGCGATGAAACTGCTGCTCACCTGGTTCAGGGACGCCGAGCGCATACCGCCGCACAAGCTGCGCCTGGCCGACATCGACCGGCCCCGGGTCCTGCGGTTCCTGGACTGGCTGGAAACCCAGCGGAACTGCTCGGCCGCCAGCCGCAACCAGCGCCTGGCGGTGATCAAGTCGTTCTGCCGCTACACCGCCGTCGAGCAGCCCCGCCATCTTGACCAGGTCACCCGGGTCCTGGCGATCCGGCAGAAGAAGACCCCCGCCCCGCAGCGCGGACACCTGACCGGCGACGAGATCAAGACGCTGCTCGCCGAACCCGGCACGGCCACCGCGCGCGCTGTCCGCGACACCGTCCTGCTCGCACTGGCCTACGACAGCGCCGCCCGCGTCCAGGAGCTGTGCGACCTCGACGTCGCCGACATCCGCCGGGCCAGCCCGATGGTTGCGGTGATCCACGGGAAAGGGTCCAAGATCCGGTACGTGCCCGTCATGGACCCGACCGCCCAGCTCATCGCCAGCTACCTCGACCACCGCGACCGGCATTCCGGCGTCGGCGCCGACGCAGACCCGCTGTTCCCCGGACCGAACCACTCCAGACTGACCCGGTCCGGGGTCGCCAAGCTCCTGGCCCGCTACGTGCGGGCCGTCCGGGCGCGCGACCCCGGCTGGGCTCCCGGTCTGCCAGTCGCGCCCCACACACTCCGAAGGACCAGGGCAATGCACCTGATCGAGGCAGGAGTCAACCTGATCTACATCCGTGACCTGCTCGGCCACGCCAGCATCTCCAGCACCGAAATCTACGCGCGCGCGAACGCGGAGGCCAAACGCAAGGCGATCGAAAATGCCTACGAACCACTCACCCCGGACGCCTTGCCGGACTGGACCGTGGACTCGTCCCTGATCAGCTGGCTCGACTCGCTCGGGCGATGACGCCAGCACACGGTTATGCGGACTACAGCACGAGCGCCGCCGCCCCTGCCAGCGAAAACACTGCGGCAGGGCGCATAACCCAGCCGTCCGCATAATGTCTCAGATCGTGGATGCGCGGGCGGCAGGCCGTCGAGCGTGGCGTGAGCCCGGCGCGGGCGGCCAGCTGCTTCCAGGTGGCGTGCACGTTGCAGTAGAGCAGCCGGGTGCCGGCCGGGGAGATGAACACCGCCGCGGTTCTTGGGTGCGGGTGCAGCCGGTCCCGCAGCCGCAGGTAGCCGCGCAGCGCATCGGCCGTTGTGGGGTGCAGCGGCACCAGCCGGGTCTTGCCGAACTTGGATGCGCGCACCGTGATCACGCCATCGGCGAGGTCAAGGTCAGCCCGGTCGAGGCGGATTGCTTCGCCGACCCTCATGCCGCTGACCGCCAGCAGCCCGATCATGGCCTGGTAGGTGGCCACCCGCAGCGGGGAGCGCAGGCCGGTGGCCGCGGCGATCAGCGCGGTGATGTCGGCGCCGGAATAGAGGTAGGGGGTGGCCCTGCGGGGCCGAGATGGGATCAGGCCCGCGGGCGGTACCTCCGCCGCCGGGTCGATGGTGCGCAGGTAGGCGGCAAACCCCCGGACGGCTGACAGCCGGTGCGCATGCCAGTTCGCGTCCCCGCCGGGCAGCGTCGCCCAGGCCAGCGCGTGCTCGGTGGTGACCGTCGCGGCGCCGGCGTCCTCCAGGTAGGTGATGAACTGGGCGAGCAGTTTCTCCGGGCGGGCGAGCTTGTAACCGAGGGCCCGGCGGACCGCCAGGTAACCGGCCAGCGCCTCGCGCAGCCCGGTCATGACGACGCTCCCGGCCAGGGCCGGGCCAGCGTCCGCAGCGCACCAGTGTCGGCTTTGGCGTAGATCGCGGTGGACAGCAGGCGGCCGTGCCGAAGCACCTGCCCGATCTCGGTCAGCGGCGCCCCGGCGGCCAGCATCCCGGTGGCCGCCGAATGCCGCAGCCGGTGGGCGAAAACCCGGCCGATCCCGGCGCGCTGCCCGGCCGAGAACACCGCCTGGGTGACCCCGCCGGTGGTCAGCCCGCGGTGCGGTGCCCGCACCCGCAAGAACACCCGCCGGGTGCCCTCAAACGGCTCCGCCCGGCCATCGGCCAGATAGCCAGCGATCGCCTCGCCCGCATCGGCGGGCAGCGGCAGCCGCTCGGCGCGGCTTCCCTTGCCGCGCACGGTGATCTCCCCGGCCCGCCAGTCGATGTCCTCCAGGGCCAGCGCCGCGACCTCGCCAGCGCGCAGGCCCAGCCGCGCCAGCAGCGTCAACATCGCGAAATCCCGCCGCCCCGCCGCGGTGCGCTGGTTGCAGCTGGCCAGCAACGCGGCCACCTGGGCGGGATCCAGCGCCTTGGGCAGCCCGCCCAGCCGCCAGCTGGCCACCGAGGGAACCATCTGCCCCAGCGGCTCGCCGATCAGGCCCGCCACATGCAAGAACCCCAGCAGCGACCGCAGCGCCGTCACCGTCAGCTTCGCCGAGCCCTTCGGCTTGCCCGGGCAGGTGGCCAGCACGAACCCGGTCACCTCGGCCGCGGTCAGCCCGGTCAGGTCCAGTCTCCCCGCCGTCTCCCGCCCGGCCAGGAACGGCCGCACGAAATCGGCGTAGCCACGGGCAGTCTCGGCCACCAGCCCGCGCTCGGTGATCAGGTAACGCTGGTAGCGGCCCAGCAGCGCCTCCGCCGCCGTCTCTGGCGCAAGCGGCGGTGGCGGCGCCGCGCCCAGCCGCCGCAGATACCCCAGCAACGGCACCAGCGCCTTCGGCGACAAGTACAGCGTGTAGCCGGCCGCGCGGCGGGCAGCCAGAAACCGCTCCGCCACCTGCGGTGTCAGCCCATCCGCGGCCAGGCCCTCACCCACCAGCCAGCGGCTCAGATGAGCCATCACAAACATCTGGCCGCTCGCCGAATTCGGCGTATACCCCAGCCGCGCCAGTTCCGCTACGAATCCCGGCGCGTACTGCGCCAAAGGCCCGGCCACCCGGGCCCGCGAAGGATCACCCATGACCCACTCTCCCTCCTGAAGACAGGAAGGAAAGTGTCGATCAACGGGCCCGGATTATGCCGACCTGGCCGATTGTCACGTCTATCACTGGTGTCTCCCTACTTGTCAGGAGTTACACCGTTAAAATTACAGTCCTTTTTACACACCTGAGGTTACAAGCTCGAGCATCGTTATGCGTGAGTTTTTGAGCGGGGGTGCCGCCGCTGGTCGCTGTCAGTGGTGGCTGTCGTGCTGGCTGGCTGAGTGCGGTCGCCTCGTTCCTGGGGGCGCGCGGACCGGCTTGGCTCGGTGGCGGCTGGCGTGCTGGTTCTTGTCCCGGGTGGTGACGGTGGGATGGCGAGCGGGGGTGGGTCTGAGGAGATTCAGAGTGCCTGGGGTGCCTGGTATCAGGTGGGTGCTGTGGGGTTGATGGCGGGAGGTGGCCGCCGTGACGGCAGCGCTGGAGGGGGACTGTGAAGCTGCCGCGGCTGGGGGCGGGGCCGGGCTGGTGGCGTGGGCGGCGCGGTCAGGCCGCCCGGAGAGCAGGGGACGCATGCGCGGCGGGTTGCGGTTCGTGTTTTACGGCCGGGTGTCGACGGAGGACTGGCAGGATCCGGTGACGTCGCGGGCCCGGCAGCGGGAGCAGGCCGGGGCGCTGGTCCGCGCGCATGGGGTAGTCGTGGCGGAGTTCTTCGACGTCGGCCAGAGCCGGACGGTGGCGTGGGGCCGCCGCCCGGAAGCCGCCGCGCTGGTCGCGCAGCTGGCGGACCCAGGCCGGGGGTGGGACGCGATCGTGATCGGCGAGTACGAGCGGGCGTTCTACGGCAGCCAGTACGCGGCGATGGCGCCGCTGTTTGAGCATTACGGGGTCCAGTTGTGGATGCCGGAGGCAGGCGGCCGGGTCGACTACGCCTGCGAGCATGACGAGCAGGCGATGACCGTGCTGGGGCTGTCATCCAAGCGGGAGATCACCCGGACCAGCATCCGGGTCCGCACCGCGATGGCCGCCCAGACCCGGCAGGGCCGGTATCTGGGCGGCCGCCCGCCCTACGGGTACCGGCTTGCCGATGCGGGCCGCACCCGAACAAGGCGCACGCCGCCTGGGGGCGGCGGGCGCACCGCCTGGAGCCCGACCCGGGAACCGCGCACGTCGTGTCGTGGATCTTCGCCCAGCGGCTGGCGGGGCATTCGGTGGCGCGGATCACCAGGGCGCTGAACGACGCGGGCATCCCGTGCCCGTCGGCGGCCGACCCGGACCGGAACCCGCACCGTACGGCCGCGGCGTGGACGCTGGGCACGGTGACCTCGATTCTGGGTAACCCGCGGTACACCGGCCGTCAGGTGTGGAACCGGCAGCGCACCGACTCCGAGCTCGCCGACCCCGCCAATACCAGCCTCGGGCACAAGAGCGTGCAGCGGTGGAACCTGCCCGACGGGTGGGTCATCTCTGACCGGCCCGCGCACCCGGCGCTGGTCAGCGAGGCCGATTTCATCGCCGCCCAGGACATCAGCGCCGCCCGCGGCCCCGCCCCCGCGATTGCTCCGGCGGCGCCGGGCACGCGCAGGTACCTGCTGGCCGGGCTGCTGGCCTGCGGGACCTGCGGGCGGCGGATGGAGTCGGCCTGGTCCAACGGGAAGGCCGCCTACCGGTGCCGCCACGGCCACGCCAGCGCGGCCGCGCCCGATCCGGCCCGGCCGACGAACGCCTACGTCCGCGAGGACCGCATCCTGCCGCACCTGCGCGCCCTGCACCTCCTGCTGACCGGCACCCAGCCCGCCAGGCGGCGGCGCACGCGCCGCGGAGCCGACACCCGGCCCCAGGCCGGCGCCGATGACGTGATCAGGTACCTGCGCGCCCGCGGGGTCACCCTCACCTACGACCCGGCCGCGGGAACCCTGCAGGCAGGCACCTGCGAAGCCATCAAGACCATTATCGGGAAAGCAGGCTAACCCCGGGCTCAGAGAGGCCCCGCGCCGGAAGGAGGACGAGGAGAAAACTCCCGGTCGCCCGGCACAGGCGCAAGCCTGCGCCCGGGTGACGTCCCACCGTGCCCGGAAAAGGCCGGTTATGGGGTTTTATTGTGTCCGAACTTGAACACGCAAACACGGGAAATCTCCCCGGTCCGGGGGAATCATGCCGCCAGAATACAGGGCAGCGCGCTGCTCATGCGGAAATATCCCCCGTATTCCCGTGTGTCCTCATTTCCGTGTCCTCGCGGACTCTGGCCCTCCCGGTAGATCCCCTTACCGCACCGCCGCGTACCGGTCATGTGCCTGCGCTGCGGAAGACACGCCCCTGGGGGCCGGGTGTGGGTGCCGGTCGTCGGCGTGCATCCTGCGGATGACCGCATGCGGGCAGACCGGTCACTATCTGTGATGGGGTCATAGGTGAAACCGGCGCGATATCCGCCTTATGGACGAGGTCCGCGAGTTGTGGTCTGGTCGCAACGGTGCTCCAGAACCGGAAATTCTGTGTCAGTTCTGCTCGTGGCTCGGCCTGCTCCCGGCCATGTCCGCAACGTGCTGGGACGCGGCTGGTACGCGCGGCGCAGCGGCTGAAAGCCGATGCCGCCGCAGCCGGCGACCCGCGCCGCGGCCAGTCCGCCGGTCACGAACAGCGCCACGCCTGGGCGCGTGACCGGCCTTCCAGTCAGCGTGCCCAGGCCGTGCCGCGGCGGCCAGCAGGCCCGGCTTGGAGGGCGAGATCGCCCCCCGCCCCCGGTGCCCGGTATCACCAGCCCAGCCCCGCTGATCTCGCCAGGCAACTCGGCCAGTGAACGGGAAACGGCCCGACATGGTGACAGCATGCGGAGAAGAGCAGGCAGCTAGAAGGAGACGCCCATGACCCAGGTCCCGAGCGGGCAGCTCAGCCTGGGTGAGGGTGCCCGCTGCCACGAGGTGATCCGGGCGCAGTTCGGCGGGTACGAACGCTGCCACCGCAACACCGGCCATGAGCCGCTGCCCCACCACGTGCGGGGCCGGTCCTGGTCGGGGAGCTGGTCGGCTGGAACAGCGCGCATCCGGTTCGGGGTGGGCTGCGATGACGGGTGCGTGTTCGCCGACGAAGTGTCGAGGTGGGGCGGCCCGGGTGAGGCATTCACGGCGGCGCGGCGGAAGCGGAGGCGCCCACGCTGACAGCCAGCAGCGCAACAGTCCAGCGAAGGGAACGGGCCGCCGGCGTGCATCGGGTGTTTGCCGTTCTGGTGTCTGCAGGTGAGGCGTTTCACGAACAAGCAGACAGGCACGCCCTGTCACAGCGGACGTGACGACGAAGCCGGCGGGGCGCCTTATGACGATAAGCGCCGGGCTCGTTCCCCCGGCGGCCGGGGCTGACGTCCTCCCTCTGACTCCACACACCCAATGGGTCAAAAGGGGCAATGGACTCATGTTCGATCCTCTTGGCGGCATGCGGCCGGCACCAATCCCCTGATGCAGCATGACGCACGACCTACCGGAGCACGGCGCGAGCGCTTCCCACGTCGTCGGTGGCAATCACGATCTTCCCGCCCGTGAACGTGGTGTACGCGAGGTCGACGTTGACGTTAGCCTCGGCCAGCTGGCGGGTCAGCTCGCCCAGGGCTGCAGGCCGGTCCTCCACGTCGATCAAGAAGACCTCGCGTTCGTCGGCGATCCCCATCCCGGCACGCTCAAGCGCCGCCCGGCACCCGGCCACGGCCTCGTCGTCGAGGAGCACGTGCACCACACCCCTGCCCTCACCAGTGAAGGCCGCAAGGCCATGGATAGTAACCCCCGCTTCGCCGGCAATCTCCGCTAGCCGGGCCAGCTCGCCCGGCCGGTGCTCGAGAATCACTGTCAGGTCCGTGGGCATCGCATCTTCGATCTTTCCACCGCATCCGGCACGGGGGCAATCCGGTCATCACCGGCCTGCTCAGCGCCACGCTCGCGGCCTCTTCCTTGGCACGGTGCGGCCCGGCGGGCGCCCGCCCGCCGCCGGGATCGGCGCGGTATGGCACGACGGCGACCCCTGTTTCACCAGCGGGCCCGGTACTTGTAAGGCGCGCAATCTGGCGTCGAACCCCAACCTGCACGATCTCAGTCAAGCTTCCCGGCACGGATCTGACCCTCGACGGCGAGGCGGCGCGAGTCACCGAGCCAGCGATCTTGCATCAGGTGGCCAGCATTTACCGCGGCATCGGCTGGCCGGCCGAGGCAGCGGGGGACGGGTTCACCGCGCCCTACAGCGCGCCCAGCGCTGGCCCGCCGCCGTGGCATTCTTACCGGTTCACCTTCCACATCGTCATCGGGTTTGAGCACCACCGAGCCGGACGGCGCGACACGCTGGCGGTTCAGCCGATCATGGCACCTTCGCCCGCTACGCCCGGGCCGGGCCGCAGTCATGGGGAGACACTCATCCGCCTCCGGCCGGGCGATCCACCTGAACCCCCGCTGCCAAGGCGATCTGGCCGGGTGGCCCATCGGCAGCCACCGGGATCTGCCACTGCCGTTCCACGCTGACGCACCGCACCGTCGCGTACCGGCCCGGGAAGGTCAGCGAGGTCCTGACCGAGCACTACCGCCGGGCGCATCCCGAAGCGCTCGGCCTCCCTTCCCGGTAGCCGGTCGCGGAGACCCCCGCACTGTCCGCAGATGCCGCCGCGGGCGTCTGCCGGCTCGGGACGATCTTGCCGCAGGGCTTGGCCGGAGGACGCCAGCGGTCACCCCGCGCGTTCGCTCCCGGCGTAGCTGGGAACACTGCCCCCTCCCTTAGGTTGGATGGGTGACCGCCCAGTTGACGGGGAACGTTTCACATGTGCGAAATATCGCATGCGCAACGTCGCCCGGCGCGCGGGTGACCATGCGGAAGGGACAAGCAAGACGTCAGTTGCCTCCCCGGCCGCTTGTGTGAGGGAGCAACGAGATGTTCGAGAGGTTTACCGACCGGGCGCGGCGGGTGGTCGTCCTGGCGCAAGAAGAAGCCAGGATGCTCAACCACAACTACATCGGCACCGAGCACATCCTGCTGGGCCTGATCCATGAGGGCGAGGGCGTAGCGGCCAAGGCTCTGGAGTCACTGGGGATAAGCCTGGAAGCGGTGCGGCAGCAGGTCGAGGAGATCATCGGCCAGGGCCAGCAGGCGCCGTCCGGGCACATACCGTTCACCCCGCGTGCCAAGAAGGTGCTCGAACTCTCCCTGCGCGAGGCGTTGCAGCTTGGGCACAACTACATCGGCACCGAGCACATCCTGCTCGGCCTCATCCGTGAGGGCGAGGGCGTGGCCGCCCAGGTGCTAGTGAAGCTGGGCGCGGACCTGAACCGGGTACGCCAGCAGGTGATCCAGCTGCTGCACGGCTATCAGGGGAAGGAGCCGGCCTCCTCCGGCGCCCCCTCTGAGTCGGCCCCGTCCACCTCCCTGGTGCTGGACCAGTTCGGCCGCAACCTCACCCAGGCGGCCCGCGAAGGCAAGCTCGACCCGGTGATCGGCCGGGAGAAGGAGATCGAGCGGGTCATGCAGGTGCTGTCCCGGCGCACCAAGAACAACCCGGTCCTGGTCGGGGAGCCCGGCGTGGGCAAGACCGCCGTGGTGGAGGGGCTGGCCCAGAAGATCGTCAAGGGCGAGGTGCCGGAGACCCTCAAGGACAAGCAGCTCTACACGCTCGACCTCGGGGCGCTGGTCGCGGGGTCCCGCTACCGCGGTGACTTCGAGGAGCGGCTGAAGAAGGTCCTCAAGGAGATCAGGACCCGCGGCGACATCATCTTGTTCATCGACGAGCTGCACACGCTGGTCGGCGCCGGCGCCGCGGAGGGCGCGATCGACGCGGCGTCGATCCTGAAGCCGATGCTGGCCAGGGGCGAGCTGCAGACGATCGGCGCGACCACGTTGGACGAGTACCGCAAGCACCTGGAGAAGGACGCCGCGCTCGAGCGCAGGTTCCAGCCGATCCAGGTGGCCGAGCCAACCATCTCGCACACGATCGAGATCCTGAAGGGGCTGCGCGACCGCTACGAGGCCCACCACCGGGTCTCCATCACCGACAGCGCCCTGGTCGCCGCGGCCCAGCTCGCGGACCGCTACATCAGCGACAGGTTCCTGCCGGACAAGGCGATCGACCTGATCGACGAGGCCGGTTCCCGGATGCGGATCCGCCGCATGACCGCGCCACCGGACCTGCGCGAGTTCGACGAGAAGATCGCCCAGGTCCGCCGGGACAAGGAGTCGGCCATCGACTCCCAGGACTTCGAGAAGGCCGCGGCCCTGCGGGACAAGGAAAAGCAGCTCATCGCCGCCAAGGACGCGCGGGAGAAGGAGTGGAAGGACGGCGACATGGACGTCGTCGCCGAGGTGAACGAGGAACTCATCGCCGAGGTCCTCGCCACCGCCACCGGGATCCCCGTGTTCAAGCTCACCGAGGAGGAGTCGCAGCGGCTCCTGCGGATGGAAGACGAGCTGCACAGGCGGGTCATCGGGCAGAACGACGCGATCAAGGCGCTCTCCCAGGCGATCCGGCGCACCCGGGCCGGCCTGAAGGACCCCAAGCGCCCCGGCGGGTCGTTCATCTTCGCCGGGCCGTCGGGCGTCGGCAAGACCGAGCTGTCCAAGACCCTCGCGGAATTCCTGTTCGGCGACGAGGACTCGCTGATCCAGCTCGACATGAGCGAGTACATGGAGAAGCACACGGTGTCGCGGCTGTTCGGCTCCCCGCCCGGATACGTCGGGTATGAGGAGGGCGGCCAGCTCACCGAGAAGGTGCGCCGGAAGCCGTTCTCGGTGGTCCTGTTCGACGAGATCGAGAAGGCCCACCCGGACATCTTCAACTCCCTGCTCCAGATCCTGGAGGACGGGCGGCTGACCGACGCCCAGGGCCGGACGGTGGACTTCAAGAACACCGTGATCATCATGACGACAAACCTGGGCACGAGGGACATCTCGAAGGGCCTGCGGATGGGCTTCACCCGTGAGGGCGACGCCGCCGGCACCTACGAGCGGATGAAGAACAAGGTGCAGGAGGAGCTCAAGCACCACTTCCGCCCCGAGTTCCTCAACCGGGTGGACGACGTGGTCGTCTTCCACCAGCTCACCCAGGACGAGATCGTCGAGATCGTGGACCTGATGATCGCCAAGGTGGACGAGCGGCTCAAGGACCGGGACATGGGCCTGGAACTGCGGCCGACCGCCAAGGCCCTGCTCGCCCAGCGCGGCTACGACCCGGTCCTCGGGGCCCGGCCGCTGCGGCGGACCATCCAGCGGTCGATCGAGGACAACCTGTCCGAGAAGATCCTGTTCGGCGAGCTGCGGCCCGCCCAGATCGTCATCGTCGATGTCGAAGGCGACGGCGAGGAAGCGCAGTTCACGTTCAAGGGCGTGCCCAAGCCCGACGCGGTTCCTGACGCGCCGCCCGCCCAGATCGCGAGCGAGAGCAAGGCGGCCGCCAGCGGTGCTGACGGGCGCCTGACCAACGGCGAGTAGCACCCACCCGGGAGCCGGGGTGAGGACCCTGGTGCTTCCCCCGCTCGCGCCCGGGCGCTCACCCCAGCCCGGCCCCGATCCTTGAAGAGCGTCGTGGACCGCCTGGAGCGCTTCCATCGCATGAAGGGACGCCGTGCCGGTGATCCCGAGGCCCGTCATGCACATGCTCGCCCCTTGCGAGACCCGGGCACCTTCCCCGCCAGGACGATGTGCCAGTTTGGTCCGTGGTCTGCTTCTTTTCGTCAACAGCTGGTTCCGACACCAGGGTCTCACCCACCAGCTGCTACTCGCTTCTCGGATACGCCCGATCCGAGGACTCGGTCGTCATCGAGGTGTACCCCCCCGTGGAACCCGCCCCCAGCAGCTACACCTACATGGGATCACCAGGCTTGCCGGGCCCGGCTGGACCGGCGAAGAGCGTCTCGGGGGTGAGCAGCTCGTCGTCTTGGAGGCGGAGCCCTGACCTGCTGGGGTTCTGGCGTGACCGGGGGGCTGCTGGGTGTCGTCATGACCCCTGCGGAACCCGTCCTGAATTGTTCCGGGACCTGTACCATCCTGGCCAGCCCGGATACAGGTACTTCGACCTGGTCGTTGCGGGATATGCGGGCACCGGGACGTGACCGCCGAGATCGACACCTTCTCCGGCGTCTCCGCAGGTTCCGCGCACGGCGGCCCGGGAATGTGGTGATATGCGCCAAGGCGGGCACCAGACGCCCCTGGTGCCCGGCCTCTCCGGTTTGGCGCCGCGGGCTACCCGAGCGCACGGGATCAGGCTACGGTCTGGATGGCTCTATTCGCCCCGATGGCCGCGCCTCCTCCGGAATTCAGCTTCCAT
>Ga0207684_10003682_pt1 | contig 14861 bp, 12 predicted proteins | sample KBSK5501metaG_FD_184342 | JGI IMG/M metagenome (GOLD analysis project Ga0207684, IMG submission 184342) | Corn, switchgrass and miscanthus rhizosphere microbial communities from Kellogg Biological Station, Michigan, USA - KBS K5-50-1 metaG... | ecosystem: Host-associated > Plants > Roots >...
GGCCAACTCGGCCTTTTCGACGACCATTGTCGGAGCGCTCTTCGGACCATATCTCACTGAGATAACACAGCGAGCAGTTGGCGAGAACGGCACTGTCTTCAGCCTTGGCCCCTTGGGCGCAATCACCGCGAAGTCGTACTTTCCCACCTGCGTATCAGTTGCGGTGTTCCTGCAGATTTTCCTCCTGCCGATCCTCGGCAGTATTGCCGACTACTCTAATCTCAAGAAAAAGATGATGGCCCTGTTCTGCTATATCGCGGTGGCAGCGACGTGTCTGATGTATTTAGTCAACGGTCGACTCTATTGGCTCGGCGGACTTCTTTTCATCGTGGCGAACCTCGGCTTCGGCGCTGCTGTCGTGTTCTATAACGGCTTTCTCAACGACATCACGACCGAAGATCAGCGCGACAAAGTGTCGAGCCGGGGCTTCGCTTACGGTTACCTTGGCGGCGGACTATTGCTTGCGCTTAACTTTCTATTGGTAAAGAGTGCGTCACGCCTGGGTATGGATCCATACCTGGCGGTCCGCCTTTCTTTCTTATCAGCCGGGCTCTGGTGGGGTGCCTTTGCATTGATTACGTTCGCGACACTCAAATCGCGTGCGGCCGAGAAATCACTGCCGGCGGGAAAGTCTTATTTGACGATTGGATTTTCGGAACTGGGCCGAACGTTTCGAGAACTGGCGCGACTGCGCTACACGCTTAAATATCTCATAGGCTATTTATTTTTTAATGACGGGATTCAAACCGTAATTAGCATGGCTTCAGTCTTCATGGCTCAGGAACTCTTCACCTCAAAAGGACTCAAGACGGACCAGTCGTTTCTGTTGCTCATCTTTCTGATGGTTCAGTTCGTTGCGATCTTTGGCGCACTGTTTTTTGAACGGCTTGCTTACGCTATCAACACTAAGAACGCAATTATGGTTTCGCTGGTGTTGTGGGCAGCCGTGGTTATTTACGGCTATGGCTTTCTGCACACGACCAATCAAGCATGGTTGATGGCGGCCGTAATCGCGATAGTGCTGGGTGGCTCCCAGGCCCTTTCGCGATCGTTGTTCTCACGGATGATTCCAGCCGGAAGAGAGGCTTCGTTCTTTGGTATTTATGAGGTTTCGGAGCGAGGCACTTCCTGGATGGGGCCGCTGGTGTTTGGCGCGGTGGTGGCGGCAACAAATTCCTACCGGCAGGCGTTGCTATCCCTGATTATTTTCTTTGTAGTTGGGGCGATCGTTCTTTACCTTACTGACACAGATAGAGCCATTCATGAAGCGGGCAATCTGCTCCCGACCGAAGCAGCGACCAGCGAGTGAAGCTGTCCCACCCTAACCGGCAATCTTTCTTTCCTTACCGTTCGATGTTTTCTCAACGCATTCACGTGAGCAATACACCGACGACCCTGTTTTGTTTCCAATAGCGCGACCAGCGGGTATCCAGGTTCCGCAACCAACACAACGGACCAACTTCCCGTCTGATTTTGCGGTCGCACCTGTAGCCGTCGCCCCGGGGTTGGCCGAATCTGTCATCGTTTTGGCCGCGCCGAAAATCTTTTTCAATATCAGGATGTACGGATAGATGCGGGAATACAGAAGTAGCAGCAGGAGGGAAAACAGCGCTACTATGACGAGGATCTTCAAGACTAACTCCAGACGTCTCGGCTGTCGCTAACTTTTTTCTTCACCCGACTTGCCCGTTCCAGGAGTGTAGGCGATATCAACGTTGCGCCGGCGGGGGGCTGGATCGGTGCTCCGTCGCCGCGGCGTCGAGTCGCGATTGCGGCGATCCACGCTGCCCGGGGGCAGACCTTTGCCGTGCACGGCCTCCTCCAGAATACGCGTGATCTCCTGCGAGAGAGTGCGATGCTCGGCTGCGGCGCGCCGACGCAAAGACTCTTTCAGGTGGTTGGGCACATAGGCGCCAATAAAAACTCCCTTACGATTCGCCATCTTTCGCGGCCTCTCTTTCAGCGGATTTGAGTAAAAACTTGTGAAGCTCTGGGATGTTTTCTTGCCCAGCAAAGTGGAACAGGTCTGTAAGCCGAATTCTGTCCTCCGATCTCAAATTTGAAATCTCAAATCTGAGATCGGAGTGGCGATCATTCATCTAGTCCAACTGTTGCCAGATTGGATCAAGCGATCTACCCGGAGGTCGTATCCCGATGAATCGGGATTCGGGCGGGCAGCCCTTTTGACGCCTCCCTATTTGATCTTGCACTGCGAGGAGTTTGCCTGGCCGCATGTGTCACCACACACGCCGGTGCGCTCTTACATTAAGCCCTTGCGGGCCGCACCATTTCACCCATCACCCAGTTTTGAGGTCTCAAATCTCAGATCTGAAATCGAACTGGGCTGGTTTGCTTTCTGTTGCACTTGTCGTCACCTGAATCTCAGATCTCAAATTTGAAATCTAAGATTCTCGATGCCCCGCCGTTAGCGGGCTCGCTGCCCTGTAGTGTTCGGACTTTCCTCTCCTGGACCGAAACTCAAGCCTGATATTCAGATGTAATCCGAAATTGAAGATTTGAGCAGTTAATTCCAGCAGCGACCGCCCGACCTGTCCCACTCACTGAGCCCGCAGATTATACCAAGGCGTGTTCAACACGTACAGCGGTTGCGTCGAAAACTTTTAACCGGGCAGACAGAAATGTCTGTCCCACTAGCCGAAGTATTTGAAGCCAACCCGCAAACTCTCCAGCAGCTTTGGCGAAATAGCCAGCGCCAGCGTCAGCGAAGACAAAGCGTGAGACAGAGCCAGGGCAAAAAGGTTTGGTTGACGTTGATAAACAGCCGCCCAAATCAAACCGCCGACGAACGTCAGAATGGCGAGCAACGGGTTCGGAAGGTGAAACAAGCCGAAGACAACTGCGACCAGCACGACGCTCTTAGCCCCTTTTCCGAACGCCAACTGGGCGCGCCGATTAATGAAACCGTTGAGAACGTACTGCTGAAACAATGCCCACAGTGGCAGGAGCATAAAGCGGTTGCGCCACGGCGCTACGAGTATTGAATGGCTCGTGAGCCAGGCCACTGTTATCACTAGCAGCACCACAAGCGCGGTTGGCAGTAATAACAAGCGACAAGCGGCGAGAAAGTTATCAGTCCGAAAGCCGATCTCCCGTAACGTCTCGCCGCGGTCGAAATGCGAATAAAGCATGAAGCCCAGGGCCAGCACAACGGGAACGCCGCCTACGAGTTTGCTTCTGCCCGCGAAAGAAAGCACCACCCACTCCATCAGGAGACCCGAGCTGACTACTGAGATGATCTCCCAAATCGCAAAGTCCCGGCCGAGCTCGAGGTCCGAAGTTATTTCCAGGTTTTTGATTTCTGATGACATGATTCGAATAGTGACTAGGAAGGACCCGGCCATATTTTTCCGCTAGCATCCACGGAGAACAAAACTGGTTCGCCGAGGAGTTGTAGGGATTTGCGCATTCCACTTCCGCTATCATGAAGTGCATAGACCCGCGCTTCGTGTACTCCCCGAGGCACTGAAGTGATGGCGAAGGTGTAGCCATGCCAGGCGTCTTTAGCCCAACCTGCAGCCGAAACATCAGGCCGAGATTGATCCGCAATTGCATCGCCAACAAACTTTCCGTCAACGAAAAGTTGGACCTCGACGCGCTCCCATGGCGAAACATTGTTAACTGCCCAACCAGATATTCCGGTTTCGGTCACTTCGCTCCAGCCGTGAAAAAATGGAGGCAGAACTGTAATGAACGTGAATACCGCGAGCGCGCCGACGACAAGCGTTTCGACGATAGACTTGCCGATCAATACGTGGACTAGTCGTGTTGATGGATTCTTCATCAGTTCTCGAGGCGGGCAATTGTAACGCAAACTGTTAGTTTGCGGGGTCCTCACAAAGAAATGAGGTCGGTACCACCACGCGGTAGCGGGTGGGTCTCTTGATTGCGGATTTGTCAATTGCCGCTTTCCAACTGGCGTTGCCGAAAACCCCAATTGGCAATCGGAAAAAATCCGAAGACCCACCCGCTACCGCGCGGTGGTACTGACCTCACCTCGGCCGAAAGGCAGTGGCTGCAAGCATAAAAAAGGGCGGCCTCCAAAGGCCGCCCATAATCGTTCGGTCTAAACAGAGATTAGTTTGCGGTGGTAACCTCCAGCCGATCGCCGCTTCGCAGAACTGGATCGGGAGTCTTCCCGGTCTGTATTTTTCGCAGGTTGAATTCTTCGGTAGCGAGCGTGCCGTCAGTTCCCTGCCGTGACACTTTTACTTTCAAGTCACCGCTGGTTTTCGTTCCGCCACTCGCAAGGATCGCCTGCGTGAGTGTTAGTCCGGCATGGAAAGGTTTCTGGCCGGGAGATCTGATCTCGCCACCTACAAAAAAGAATTGGGCCGGCGCCACGCCTGTTACCTTGATAACGTCACCAGGAATAACCAGCGCCGCTGAGAGTCTCGGGTCTTTGAGATCGACATTAATTGGTGGGGCACCTTGTCGCGTTATCGTTGCTCGTGCAGCTTCAGGAAGAACCAATGCTTCAGCCAGCACAGTGTAAAGCGGTACAGCTTCACGACGCAGAATCTTCGTTCCAGGAGCGGAGACAAAGCCAATGATCGTGACCGCGTGGCTGGCGTAATCGCGCACGTCTACTTTCACTTTTGGATCGTCGAAAATCTTGATCCGTTGCTGCAGGAGTTTAGTTATTTCGACTGTAGTCATCCCACCAACCACAATCGAATTACCGGCCAGCGGGTATTCCAAAATCCCGTCGGGAAGCACAGTGAACAACGTCGAAGTCCTGCTCGGATAATTAGAAAGCTGTATGTCCAGCACGTCGCCTGGACCGACTCGATAGATCTGAGTGGAGGCAGCGGTAACGGAAACTTTTGCGGCTGTCTTCTTTGGGGAATCCGTTACCGGAACACGCGCATCAGGCGCGTACACCGAGGAATGCTCTCTTGCGGTAGTAGAATTGGCTTGGGTGTTTTCTGCGGCCAACAGTTTCACCTGAGCCGATGCGGTCATCGTCAGCCAGGCACTTAGAACGAGGGGGGCAAAAACAAGGCTTCTCATCGTCGTTCTCACTCTTTTCAAATGATTTTCTCGCAGACAATTCAGCTGGGGCATTCAGCTTCAAAGCCGCTGAGCAGGATGCTCAGCTATTAGTAAATTGCTAAACGACGCTGATTTCTTAGAAGAAGCTCACTTTGTTGAGGACTGAGGAAAACGACCTTGTCGTGGCAGGGAGAACCACGAAGGTTTGTCAAAATCACTAAGAACCCGGTCCCGACCGATGACGGTTCTGACTTTGCCTCGGCGCAGGCAAATTAGTGGAATCAAACACCTCTGGCCAGAGTTGAGTAAAGCGGTCACGAATCAGCCCTTCGACTTCGTCGGCCGTGTCACAGTTGAGGCAGTCCTCCGCAATACGCCTCGCGCTTTCCGCTTCAATGCCCGCGATGGCGCGACGGACACGCGGAATAGCAGACGGCGTCATGCTTAAATCCGTGGCACCAAGCCCAACCAGCAACACTACATAAGCCGGCGTTGAGGCCATCTCTCCACACACGATGACTGGAATATCCGCCTGGCGGCCAGCCTTGAGACTTTGATCGATACTATGGAGGACCGCGGGGTGAAGCGTGCGAAACCAATCTGCGACCTCGTCGTTGCCCCGATCGACGGCGAGCGTGTATTGCACCAGGTCGTTGGTTCCGAGTTCGAAGAAGTCGACCACTTGCGCAATCTTATTGGCCATGAAAACTGCCGACGGCACTTCAATCATCGCCCCCACGCTCACCTCCTTGAAATTGATTTTCGACTGACGCAGATTTTTCGCTTCTTCCTGAATGATTGCCTGCGCGCGTCTGACGTCACTCAAATCCGCAACCATGGGCAGCACGATTTTCAGAAGTCCATTCGCCGCGGCGCGCAGGATGGCGCGCACCTGTTCCCGCATGACGGATTCATTGGCTAACCCAAAGCGAATAGCGCGCAAGCCCAGCGCTGGATTCTTTTCCTGCTCCTGAAACTGCTCGCGGAGGTTGTCGCCACCCAGGTCAAACAGGCGAATAACCGCGCCGTGATCGCCTGCAACTCTTGCTATCGCCTCGTAGGCCACTCGCTGCTCGTCCTCTGAAACCAAAGCGCCCCGACGTGCCAACAGAAACTCGGATCGATAAAGGCCAACACCCGACGCCCCGTACGCTTCCACGGCGTCAAACTCTGAAGGTACTTCGACGTTGGCGCGAAGGGTTACTGCCACACCATCCTGAGTGCGCACGGGACCAGTCTCTGCGCGAGCAGTTGTTCTTGGCCGGCTGTCTCGACTGGTAGTCTCGGCCTGATAACGTTCGAGCGTTGCGGGTGAAGGATGAAGGATGACCAGGTTACGAGTTGAATCGACAATGATTCTGTCACCTGTTTTTGTGCGGCGGTAGAAATCGCGCAGGCCGACCACAGCGGGAATACCAACTCCGCGTGCAAGAATCGCTGTGTGCGAGGTCCAACCGCCGGTGTCAGTGGCTAGCGCCCGCGTATGATCCAGATCCAACTCCGCAACTGCTGAGGGCAGCAGGTCCTGAGAAACTACTACCGCGTCCTCGGAAAGATCGCGATTCTGCGACTGCACGCCGCTGAGGGCGACCAGCAGCCGTCGCATCACGTCTTCAATATCCGATCCGCGTTCGCGAAGGTAGTCGTCCTTGATCTCCGAGTAGAGATAAAGGAAGCGATCGCCAATCACCTTAACGGCCCACTCCGCGTTCACATGTTCAGCAGTGATGTGGCGCTCCACATCGCCAATAAGCTTCTCATCCTCCAGCAGGAGTAGGTGCGCGTCGAAGATGTAAGCGTGATCCTTGCCGAAACGTTTCTCTGCTTGCTCCTTTATGGCCAGCACCTGCCGGCTGGCTAGCGTGACTGCCGCTCGGAAGCGCTCACACTCAGCTTCTACATCAGCCGGTGCGATTCTCCATCGATAAACGCGCTGGGTGCCATCGTGCATTCGGAGCACCTGCCCGATCACGATGCCTTCGGAAACTCCCAGCCCCTGAAAGCGAATTTCCTGAGCTGATTGCGTCATAGCGAAGTCTCCGCCTCCACTTCGCCGAAGCCTTCGGCAAATAACCGCTCGATGGCGTCCATCGCCGCTTCCTCGTCAACTCCATCGGCGCTGGCCTGTAACTCTGTTCCACGACCGGCAGCCAGCATAAGCACACTCAGAATTGATTTGGCATCAGCAGTAACATCGCCTTCGAGACGACGCAACTGCACCTGACTTTGAAAGGCACTGGCCACTCGAACGAGTTTTGCAGCCGCCCGGGCGTGTAGCCCGAGCCGCTGTTTGATCAAAAGAGTGCGCTCTACCATTACTTTGTGCTGCTTTTTTCAGGCGGGGCCAGCAGGTCGCCGGCAAGATAGATTCCCTGGCGGCCAAGATCGCAGACGCGTCGCGCGGTTTCAATCAGAGAATCGCTGCCTGTTTGGCCGGCCAGCTTGATGACCATCGGCAGGTTAACCCCAGTTACAACTTCAACGTTGCCGTCGTCTAAAAACATCGACGCGATGTTCGTCGGGGTGCCGCCAAACATATCCGTCAACAACAGCACTCCTGCACCCTGGGAAACGCGAGTGATGGCCCGCTGCACTTCATCGCGTGCGGCATCGACATCATCGTGCCAGCCGATGGAGACGGCGGTGATAAATGAGATAGGTCCCACGATCATTTCAGCCGCCGCTAACAATTCACCCGCCAGATGCCCATGCGTGACAATGACGCCCGAGATCCGGCGCGCATCTTCTTTCGGCGTTCCTGGGGGCGAGTTACCGCTCATGAAAATGTCCTCCTAGATCCGAAATAACGTTAACGATGGCGATTCGATTTTCTCACGTCGCGGTGAACTGCCTGAGCATCGAAGCCGGCACGTCTCAATTTACGGCTCAGCGCGTTGGCTACCATTACGGAGCGGTGCCGTCCACCAGTGCAACCGATTCCCACAGTCACATACGACTTTCCTTCACGCTGGTACTGCGGCAGAAGATAGTCGAGCAGATCGTAGAACCGTTTAAGCGTCTCTTCCACTTCAGGCTGCTCCTTCAGATACTTCACCACGCGTTTATCGTGTCCTGAAAGGCGCCTTAGCTCAGGTACAAAGTGGGGATTCGGCAGGTGTCTGACGTCAAAAAGCAATTCCATATCGCCGGGGTTTCCATATTTATGGCCGAAGCTCAGCACCTGAACGCGCATCGGTCCGCCCTTGCGGTCGGGACTGAATCGCTCAATCAGAAGATTACGGAGCGTATGAACGGTGTGATCCGAGGTGTCTATTATTTGATCGGCGAGAGAACGAATGCGCGACATCGCAGTGCGTTCTGCGGCAAGCGATCGCAATAGGGTTTGTCCAGTGTCGGCAGGGTGCGGCCGCCGCGTCTCGCTGAAGCGATGCTGCAAGACATCGTCCGAGGCTTCAAGAAAGAGGACGTAAACCACAAGGCCGGCAGCTCGCAGGGCTTCCAGTTGCTTACCGAAGTCCGCAAGAAAGGTCCCTTCACGAATGTCGATAACCAGGGCGGCCCGCTTAATGCCTTGCTCCTCACCATCTGCAGTGACCAGGCGCGCAAATGTCGGCAACATCGTTAGCGGTAGGTTGTCTACGCAGAAGTAACCGAGATCCTCAAAGGCGTTGGTGGCAGCTGACATTCCCGAACCGCTCAACCCGGTAATGATGACGATGTCGGGAACCGAATTGTTCTTTTCCTGGTTTTTGTCGATCGCGTTTTCCATGCGGAAGTGTTATGCACGCTCCTCGCCCGTCGAGGTGAAATGTTTATAGCACTAACCCATCCCTAATACCTCCGCCCAGTAAACAAATCTCTGCGCTGGGCTATTAACATCCGGCTCCTGCAGAGCCGACGACGTGAATAGCCAGGTATGGGCGCTTCCGTTGTTCAGAGGTTTTTGAAGCTTATCGGGCAGTTTTCAGGGCTCGATCAGGCCGTAGTTTCCATCGCTGCGCTTATACAGCACGCCAACGCGATCCGTATCAGCGTCGCGAAAGACTACAAACTGATCGGGGTCAGACGACAGCCGGAAAGCCGCTTCTTCGGCGGTCATCGGCTTGATTGAATACCGACGAGCATTAATGATCCGGGGCGGACGCGGGCTGGCTTCGACCTTTCCATCCGGAGTCGGGGCCACTGCCGAGGTCTTTCGCGCGCCTTGCTTCCGATCGATTTTCTTCGTCTTCAACTTCAGGGCTTGTTTTTCGATCTTTGCTATCGCCCTGGTCAAGGCTAGGTACATATCCGCGTTGATGTCTTTGGCGGTTAAGGTGTGGTCTCGCCAATGGACAATCAACTCCGCAATGTGCCGGTTCTTTTCAACGTCAATAACCGCATGGGTCCACGCGGCAGTTGTGCCGTTAAAAATGTATTCCAGCTTTTTGAAATGACCTTCTACATGCTTGCGGATGCCGGGAGAAACTTCAACGTGACGACCAGTATACTCAAACCTCATGGTTGCTGTTCCCTTCTCAACCCTCAGAAATAGTAATGCTTGCCAAACCCGGATCAGGTTTGGCGAATTATTAATAACTCTCAGGGGGCGAAACTCTATTTCCGGCTCAAGCTACAGAGCGTCTCTAAACCACAGCGCGACGCTCGCGCGAGCCAGGGATACTCATCTGATCGCGATACTTGGCGACCGTGCGGCGCGATAGTTTGATTCCGTCCTTGATAAGAATCTTCACAACTTGATCGTCCGTGATCGGATTATGCGAATCCTCTTCTTCGATAAGTTTCTTAATTTTCAACTTGATGATGCGGGTCGAGATTTCTTCCCCGTCCTCGTTCATCATACCTTCAGTGAAGAACCGTCGCAGTTCGATCACGCCTTGCGGAGTATGCGCATATTTTCGATTCACAACTCTGGAGACAGTCGACAGGTGCATGCCGATATCTTCGGCTATATCTTTGAGCATCATCGGCTTGATGTACTGAACACCTTTATCAAGAAAATCCTGCTGCCGGTGTACGATTGATTCCACCACTTTGTAAATCGTTTGGCGGCGATGCTCGATATTGCGCAGCAGGTCGACTGCCGAACGCATCTTCTCGCGAATAAAACTCTTGGTCTCGTTGCTGACGTCCGATTTGCCCAGCATCTGCTGGTACTGTTGGCTCACGCGCAGTCGCGGACTGCCATCATCCGCGAAATAGATTATGTATTCGTCGTCAGCCTCATCAAGTTTCTCGATGTAGATTTCGGGAGAGATCAGTATTGGCTCCTCAGACGAATAACGCCGTCCGGGATAAGGATCGAGGGTGCGAATGAACTGCAATTCGCTAAGCAGAGTATCAACGTCACTGTTGATCTGTTTCGCAAGATGCGGCAGCTTGTGTTGCTGTAGTTCAGAGAGATGCTCGTTAATTAAGCGTGCGGCCAGGCGTTCACTTTCACCTTTGACCTCCAACTGCACCAGCAGACACTCCCTGACGTCACGTGCGCCACAGCCTACCGGATCCAAATTCATTACAGCCTGCCGGGCTACTTCCACGGTCTCCTCGCTCCAGCCGCCCATCGCGGCAATCTCTTCATTGGTGGCATTCAATCTGCCGTCCGCGTCGAGATTGCCAATAACGCTAATCGCTGCGTCGCAAATCTCCTCCGCGATCGGACTCATGTGAAGTTGCCACTCAAGATGATCGGCAAGGGACGGGGCCCGCGTCAAAAACTGTTCGAAGGTGGGCGCGTCTTCCTTATATTCGATCTCTTGAGTCTTGTAACCAGGGTCGAGGTAATCCTGAAACTCCCGGCCGAAATCGATTTCTTCAAACGCATCGCGAGTACCTTCTTCGCCGACGATCTCGTCGCCCACTGAATCCTCGCTCAGATCAGCAGCGGCAATTTCATGTCCTTCGCCAACCCCGCTATCGCCTTCGCCGTCACTTTCGGCGTAGGTCGACACTCCTTCAGGATCACCGGATCCATTTGAAGATGGGCTACCGAGTTCGGGCTCGGCAGCTTCCAACCGCTGCGGTTCATCTGGCGCAGCTCCCGGGTCAGCACTCGCGAGGTGGTCAAGAATCTTTTCCGCTAACTCCCCAACTTCTTCCTGGGTGGCCACTTCCTCCAGGACGGGGTTCTCAAGAATCTGCTGCTGAATCAAATCAGTCAGCTCGAGAGTAGTCATCTGCAACATCTCGATGCGCTGCCGCAACTGGGGCGTCAGGACGAGACGTTGGGATAGGCTGGTAGTTAGTTTAAGAGACATTCCTTACTTCGAATGAACACTTTTAGTTTGTTATTTTGCAACTGTAAGTCGCGGGGAGATTATACTCGATTGGAGCACATTTGCGCGTCCCAGTTTCGCTTTCGCGATCAAATTTGAAGATTACATGCGGAATTTGTCGCCAAGATAGAGCCGTCGCACTTCCGCGTCCTCCGTCAACTCACGGGGGACACCGGCGCGGAAAATACGACCGTCGGTCATAATGTAGGCGCGGTCTGTAACTCCCAACGTTTCGCGTACGTTATGGTCTGTAACCAGGATTCCAATGCCACGATTACGTAGATAAAGTATGACATTTTGAATGTCATCCACCGCCTTGGGGTCAATACCTGCGAAAGGCTCGTCCAGCAGTATGTATTGCGGTTCAGTTGCGAGCGCACGGGCGATTTCAGTTCTCCTTCGTTCGCCTCCGGACAATGCATCACCACGCGTGTTGCGAACCTGTGCGATGCCAAACTCTTCCAACAACTCCTCAAGCCGGGTTAGTCGTTCGCGCCTGCGCAGGCCCATCGTCTCGAGTACAGCAAGAATATTCTGAGCGGTTGTCAGCTTGCGAAAAATTGAAGGTTCCTGAGGCAAATAGCCAAGGCCCAGGCGCGCTCGCAGGTACATCGGCAACCTGGTGACATCACGATTTCCAAGACTGACGGTTCCGTTGTCCGGACGCTCCAGCCCCACGATCATGTAGAACGTAGTCGTCTTCCCGGCGCCGTTCGCACCCAGTAGTCCGACCACCTCTCCCTTTTCTACATGAAGGCCGACATCGTCAACTACGCGACGCTTGCCATATCTTTTTTCGAGGTGGGATGCTGCCAGAGCGGATGCTGACGGAGTCAAGGTGGTCTGGCGAGCAACACGAGGACCGTCAACTGGAGACTCTTCTTTGCGACGCTGCTCGATATCGACGTCTTCCGTCCGTGTGCTCATACAACTTTTGGAGTGCGGTGACTTGTCACCGCTTTGGTTGGTCGCGACCTGTCGCGACCACCGCTGTTTGAGAATACTGAAAAACCTGGGCGTCAAGCCGCCCAAGACTAAAGCGGTGACAGGTCACCGCACTCCTAAAAGTTTGTCTACTGTTTCTTGACCTTGTGCGTAGACTTGATTCGTCCCGGCGCCTGTGAACCTCTTACATCATCTGCGATCACTCTACCGTCTCGCATGTAGACGGTCAATCGGTTGCCTTCCGTGCTTCCCTTTTCCACGTCTTCAACTCTGGCCGGGTTGCCTTTCAGGACCGCGACTTCGTCGGCGCTCGTATATTGAACCCAGTCGCCGATGCCCTTTCTGTTTGGCTGAGTCATGACAACGTTCCGCTGCGCGATCGTCTTCTCTACTTCACTCGACTCCTTCAGCAGATACACGTCCGCAACACCGCTCGTCATACGATCTGTTCCCTGCCGAATATCAACGTTGGTTTCGTAGTGAAGAGTGCGATAGATATCCGAATAAGTCATCGAATCCGCGGTAGCAAACACGGGCACAGTACTGCTGGCTCCTCCCATGCGACGCCGCGCGTTGTAGATCTGGCTCTGCACGTGGCCGGTTCCGTCCATTCGCTTCTCATTGACATAGATCGTCAGTCTGTCAGCGCGCACGAAATTGTCGTCCTGCCAGGCGCGCGCATTTCCGGTGTAGATGGCCACGCCGCGCTCGCTATGAAACTCTCCTCTGTCACTGACGACGTACACCGGGCTCTTAACTTTGGAAAAAGGAGTCGCACCGTTGGTCTGTTCCTGACTGTAATAAGTGGTCGCTGTTTTCCCACGGCTATACGAAACCTTGTTAGTTAGGTCCGAATCAAGCTCGTCGCCTTTAGTCCGGGCCCGTGAATCCCAAACGGTTGGTTCACCGCCACGCAACCGAACCGTGTTGTCCGCAGCCGTAAAGGAAATGTTAGTCGCCACGCCGTTGCGGTCGTTCTCATTAAACTTCGCGTCGTTTTGCGCATCCATTCGTTCAATGTCCTGCGTGCTCGGTACAAACACGCCGGTCATTTTTTGCGCAGTCAGCGTGCGTGTGCCGCGGTCCTCCACTTTCTGCACTGGTTCGATGACTGCCTTAGCACCACCCGTGGCGATCGCCGTACGAAGAATGTTCCCGCTTTCAAAAAAATCGCAATCGATACGCGAGGCGGTGAGCGTCTTTCTGTCGTTCATTGCGTTTTTGGTTACCGGATCGACGAACAGCTCGGCGTTACCCACAGCTTCGGCTTTGTCGAGATCGCGACCGGTAATGCGCCAGTTGAGTTTTACAGTGTCGGCGGTAAGCCTCTTATTTGCCGCGCGCGGATCGTTTGCTTTTGATTTCGGTGCGGAGAGGTTAATCACGGAACGGCCTTCGGTGCGCATCTGTTTCAGCAGACTGCGATCGCCTTGTGCCTGAAACAGGACTTCGATTAGATTTGCGCCCTCGAGTTGTAAATCCGAATCAGAGTCGAGCGTTTTACCGCCGGCGTTGCGCATCGCTACCGCACGCTCCAAACGCTGGTCTTTATCCAAAAAGAAATCCATGTCGACGGAATGCACTTCCGCCGCCCTGCCTTCAGTCATCGTGCGAAGGTAAGAGTTGGTGCGGACCTCAAGTTTTTGCAGGTGCTTTTGCTCGTTAAGAGTTGCGTAAAGCGTATCGCCGCTCATCAGATCACGGTCCTGCTCGGCAGTAACGCCACCCGAGAAAGTCATCTTCATCGACTCTTGTTCAAACAGAGCATGGGCCGAACGGATGATTACCGGTTGCGACCGAGTGGACAAAGGCTTGGCTTTCGGATCCTTTATGGCTTCAGGAGCTACGGTTATCTCGACATCTTTCTTTAGTTCGAGCTTCTTTGTCTTCGACTCAACCACCGCTCCCGTCGAGTGGCCGGAAACGTTTTCGCGATCGAAAGAGACTGGCGCCTCGGTGTGGGCGATCTCGCTGTTTTTATCGTAGCTAATCGTCTCCGTGTTGACTTTCATCGCGTCCTTTGTTTCCACTTTCACGTTTCCGACAAACGTAATAATTTCGGTTCTCGGATCGTAGATAGCCCTATTTGCAAGAATCTGATCAGGCTTGTCGCCAATCGGAGGATAAACCGCAAGGTTTACCTGCTCGAGCTCATGGTGGTCGTCAGTAAAAGTAATGTCGCGCGCTGCTCGCACCCACATATACAAACGGCCGTCCTTCATTAACCTTTGCTCGTAGCCTTCGACTCTCCCCTTTTCCTCTTTTGAAAGCTCAGGCGACTTTGATGCGAGCCGAAAAGGCTTGTTGTTGCGAAGTCGATAGTAGGATACAGCTACGAAGATCAGTGCCGCAGCGAGAGTCAGGAGCGCACCGGCACGCACCACGAGCGGAGCATGCGCGCGCAGGCCAATAGCGATCGCTTTTTTTCGGGTGACTTCCTGCATTTCTTACTTAGCAAACAGCAAACAGTAAACAGTAAACGGCCGAACCGTCAGCTCAATCTTGAGTTGGTTCCGAAGGTAACCTCTGTTCATCCGTCCAGGATCACGTGCCTCGTTGTTCACTGCCTGCTGTTTGCTGTCTGCTGTTTGCTGTTTGCTGCCTTGTGTCCTGCACTGACAACTGCAGAAACGTTTCGCCCGTCCAGTTACTCGTCTCGATCGTATA
>Ga0207684_10003683_pt1 | contig 14861 bp, 10 predicted proteins | sample KBSK5501metaG_FD_184342 | JGI IMG/M metagenome (GOLD analysis project Ga0207684, IMG submission 184342) | Corn, switchgrass and miscanthus rhizosphere microbial communities from Kellogg Biological Station, Michigan, USA - KBS K5-50-1 metaG... | ecosystem: Host-associated > Plants > Roots >...
GTGCCGCAGCTGCTACCTCGCCCATCTCCTGCATCGGCTGCTGTACCGTGGTGAGATCAAGCAGTTCCGAAACTTCAATGCCATCAAATCCGATCACGGAGAGCTGCTCGGGTACAGGAATGCCCAGATTTTTTGCCGCTTCCAGCACGCCAACGGCCTGCATATCCGAGGCGGCGAAAATAGCCGTCGGGCGCTTCTGCTGGGAGAGCAGTTGCAGCGCGGCCTGCTTTCCCCCCATCCTGCTCCACTCGGATGTGAGCACTAGCTCTGGCTCGAAAAGCATGTCGGCCTCACCAAAAGCCCGGTGCAGGCCGATCAGCCGGTCGTTGGCCTTGTTAAATTTAAAATTCCCTTCAATCTCCCCGTTGATGAAGCCGATACGCCGATGCCCTTTTTCGATGAGACATCTCACTGCCTGGTAAGCACCTTCGACATTGTTCACCACCAGCGAGGTAAACATTGGGCTATAGGCATCGATTAACACGACAGGTAGTCCCGAATCCTTTAATCTACAAGATACCGCATTGTCGGGTGTGAGCGATACAATGAGTAAACCATCCACTTTGCGTTGCATGGGAAGCTCAGAAAAATAGCGGTCACCCTGTGCCTTCGTCTCAACATTATAGAGGACCAGTTCACGCCCCAAGCGGGCACTCACGGCTTCGACACCGCGCAACACCTCCATGAAGAAAGGGCGAGTGAAGAAAGGAACGATGACACCAAGGGAATTCGTGCGCTTTGATATCAAGCTGCGCGCGATAGGGTCAGGCTTATAATGTAATCTATCGATAGCAGTCTGCACCCGCTCGCGGGTCGCCGGCTTGACACGGGGACTGTTGTTGACAACCCGTGAAACGGTTCCAATGCCAACGCCCGCTTCTAGCGCAACATCGTGAATGGTGGCTGCCATAAGTGCGTTATCTTTCTTGAGAGCAGATGCTTCGATGAACGCTTTCATTCTCAACATGCTCACATAATTTAAGATACCATAGACAAAGGCTTCTGTAAAGGGACGACATGCCAATATCCTTTGTAATCACCTGTCATATCGTTGTTTTTGTAAAAGAAAATTAGTGGGTAAACCTCTTTACAAGTCAGAAATCTTATGGTGTAGTCGCTAGCAAGTTATGGAAACATTTCCATAATTTGCTTCTTTCCGGCTTGTAGCAGCTTTCGTTACCTCGATTATCGTCCGACAATTGCAAAATAGAACTACTAAGTCCCATGTTTGAGGGATCGAGTTCATATGTGGACTCACGAAAGACATCGTGGAACCCTTACTTGGTGTGGTTGAAGCGCTTCGTGTTGGCCAGGACGATCTCATTCCCTTCAACGTCGCTACCCTGGGTCTGCGGATTGATTATTTTCGCGAGTTGGTACTCCGCGATAGGGCCAATGGTTTTCTCGTGATCACGTCGCCTTTGTAGGATACTGAATTTTACAGCATTCATTAGTGAACCTTCCGCTGGCGCCCTTGGACGAGATTCAGGAGCAAGTTAAAACTGGGATCGTTCGCCACGGTGCATGAGAACGCGCGAGACATCTCCTGACAGCAATCAATACGGCAAATGCAAAGGGAAGTGTGAACAGCCAGTGGGATTTTGCTGAATATCATCATGCTCAAACCCATCTGCCCATGGGAACGAAACACCTGGCCTGGAGTGCAGCAGCCGGCGTGCTTGCTCACCAAGCGGTATGGCTGGGAATATCTTGCTGGCCGTCCTGAAGCAGACGAGTTGAGACAGGTTTCCATAAGGGATACAAGATAGATGTTGTATATTCACCAACTTGACACCCCTTCTTTTCGCGTGCTAGCATGAACGAGTGACACCACTCAATTTCAGCAAAGGATGTGATAATTATGCGACTGGAGCGGGCTGACTTGCTGCAGATCTACTATTTAATGCGACTCACCCGGGCCATGGAAGATCGCACTCGCACGCTCTTTTTACAAGGTAGAGTCGTGGGCGGTGTCTATACTGCGCAGGGACACGAGGCCACGACGGTCGGGGCAGCATGGACGTTGGGTGATGGTGACTCCATCGTGCCGCAACACCGCGACCTTGGCATGCATCTAACACGCGGAGTCTCGCCACGCGCAGTGATGACCCAATGGCTTGCTCGTGGTAACTCGCCTGGCCTCGGACGTGATGGTCAGATACATATCGGTGACATGCACCATGGCATCGTACCCATGATCAGCATGCTTGGCGAATCCCTGCCCGTGGCGTGTGGCGTGGCGCTTACAATGAAGATGCGCAAGCGTTCGACCATCGTCATGGCAAGTATGGGCGATGGTGCAACCAGCACAGGCCCATTCCACGAAGCTCTGAACTTTGCCTCGGTACAGAAATTGCCCATCGTCTTTATCATCGAGAATAACGGTTATGCCTATTCAACACCAACGTATCAGGAGTTTGCAATAGCAAACCTTTCCGATCGTGCCATCGCTTATGGAATGCTGGGAGAAAGCGTTGATGGCAACGATGTGCTGAAAGTCGTCGAGACTGTCGGACGAGCGGTTGAGCACGTGCGCAGCGGCAATAGTCCCGCGCTGATAGAATGCAAAACGTTCCGTGTGCGTGGACACTCGGAGGCCGACAAGGCTGACTACGTGCCGCCGGAACAACGAGAAGAATGGTTGGCAAAGGACCCGATCCCGCGCTTTGAAGACTATCTTGCTAGGGAAAAGATTTTGACACAAGCTAAAAAGGCTGAAATCGAAGAGCAGGTCAAAGCAGTGATAGAGGATGCTGTAAGTTTCGCAGAACAGGGTCCTGCGCCAGATCCTGTGACTGTTGCCGATTATGTATTCGCCCCTGAAGGCCCGATTGCAATTATTGGCGAGCCTGGGGCAGATGACTCGCGCTACATCAACGCGCTCGATCATCGTACAGGCAAGCCTTTCAATACCGTGACCGAGAGCGGAAAACCAGCATTTGTTGCGACTGAGGAGGTTGGCAGGCGATGAACGCAGTGACCTATTTAGAAGCGATTGGCCAGGCCATGCGCGAAGAAATGCAGCGTGACGAAGCCGTGTTCCTGCTTGGTGAGGATGTAGGCACATATGGAGGCGCGTTCAAAGTCAGCGCAGGTCTGCTCGAAGAGTTTGGTTCAGAGCGTGTTATCGATACGCCAATGGCTGAAGCAGTTATCATCGGCTCTGCTGTGGGTGCGGCGTTGATGGGCATGCGGCCAATCGCCGAAATGCAATTCATCGACTTCATCACCTGTGGCTTCGATCAGATCATCAACATGGCAAATAAGATGTACTGGCGCTCCGGCATACCTGTGCCGATGGTCATTCGTGGCCCTTCCGGCGGGGGCGTCAAAGGTGGACCCTTCCATTCCGCCAGCCCGGAGGCCTGGTTCTTCCATGCACCGGGTATCAAGGTTGTCGTTCCTTCGACGACCTATGATGCCAAAGGATTGCTCAAAGCGGCCATCCGCGATAACAATCCTGTGTTGTATCTCGAACATAAATTGCTCTATCGTTTGCCGGAGTTACGCGAGGAACTTCCAACAGAGGACTACGTTGTGCCTATCGGCAGGGCAATTACTCGTCGTGAAGGCGAGGATATGTCCATTTTGACTTACGGAGCAATGGTACACCAGTGTTTGAAAGCTGCGCAGTCGCTTGAGCAAGAGGATGATCTGCAAGTCGAGGTCATCGATCTGCGCAGCCTGGTTCCACTCGACCGCGAAGCTATCCTCGAATCGGTGAAGCACACGAACAAGGTACTGATTGTACACGAGGACACGCTCACCGGAGGCATTGGCGCCGAACTGGCGGCCATACTTGCGGAAGATTTATTCGAGTATCTCGATGGGCCGATCACGCGTGTAGCTGCACCAGACGTGCCATTTCCCTACGCGCCACCGTTAGAGGCAGCATATTTGCCTAACTCGGAAAAAATTCTGGCTGCTGCACGCAAGCTAGCAGCCTATTAAAGGAACATCATTTGTAACTATTTAGCAGGAGGTTTCAAGGGGCCAGCATGGCCCCTTGACGGGGTGCGGGGCCGCGCATCCGGGGGATGCAGAAGCGAGTCCCGCCACTCTTCCCCACCCCGCCGCCTGAGGCGGCGCAAGAGCAAAGAGATCTGAATAGTTACCATTATTTTTGTTGAAGATCAGGCGATATAAGTGATACAAACGATACAAGTGTTACAAATTTGCTTCAACAAAATTGCGATTGACAAAGGAGTCATCAATGCCAACACCGATTAAGATGCCACGATTAGGAGAATCCGTAGCAGAGGGAACGGTAGGGAGCTGGCTGAAAAATGAAGGCGACTGGGTAGAACGAGACGAATCTCTGGCCGAAATTATTACCGACAAGATAAATGCCGAACTTCCCTCGCCTGTAGCTGGTCGCCTGACAAAAATCCTCGTCAAAGTAGACGAGACGGTGCCAGTGGGTGCGGATATCGCACTTATTGAAGAGAACGCCTATATTTCGGCTTCTCCACCAGCTGAGCCTGCACCAGGCCCTGATGCAGCCCCTATTGAAAATCCTGATCGCGCAAACGTGGCGGTCATGGAGAACAGGGACCCTGGCTATGGCAATGGCTCAAAGGCATCCATGCAAGCCACACGTGAGGGTGTGGAAGAACGCCAGCGTATCTCACCACTGGCACGCCGACTGGCACGCGAGCATGATATCGACCTGAACGCAATTGCTGGCACAGGTATCGGTGGACGTGTGCGTAAAGAAGACATTCTGGCTTACGTAGAACAGCGACAGGCAGCGCCCGCGCCCGTGGAGGCCCAATTTATTGCGCCCCTGTCTCCTGTCACCCAACCTACCTATATCACACCCGCACCTGCTCCCGTCGAGGCTCAATCGATCGCGCCTGCTGCTCCCACAATGGTCGGTGAAGATGGGTTTGAGGTGATCACCCCCAGTCGCATGCGCCTGGCGATTGCAGAACACATGGTACGCAGTAAGCGTACTTCCCCACACGCCACCACCGTTGTGGAAGTCGATATGACCAACATCGCCAAATGGCTGGAGAAGTACAAAGAAGACTTCAAGAAACGCGAAGGCTACAGTATTAGTTACGTACCATTCGTCATGAAGGCGGTATGTGAAGGCATACGCAAATTCCCATTCATGAATTCAAGCTGGACGGAAGACAACAAGATCATTGTGAAAAAGCACATCAATCTTGGTATGGCTGTCGCTACCGATGCAGGTCTTGTGGTCCCGACACTCTATGACACAGATCAATACACACTTGCTGGCCTGGCGAAACAAATTTCCGCCATCGCCCAACGTGCCCGCGCCAACAAGCTGACAGTACAGGATTTACAGGGTAGCACCTTTGTAGTGAATAACCCTGGCACATTTGGTACAATAATATCAGTGCCGATTATCAATCAGCCGCACGCCGGTATTCTTAGCATGGATGCAGTTGTTAAACGACCGGTGGTAATCGAGGATGATGCCATCGCAGTACGTCACATGATGTACCTCAGCCTCTCGTTCGATCATCGTATCCTTGATGGCGCCGGGGCCGGTGGATTCTTGCAGGCCGTGCGCACCAAATTGCAAAGCTACAGTCGAGAAATCGATGTTTATTAGCAACCTGTTGGGGGTGCAGGGGGCGAAGCCCCTTGACGGGGTTCGGGGCCGCGCATCTGGGGGATGCGAAAGCGAGTCCCGAAAAACTTTTTTTCTTTTTTCGCCGCTGCAGGCGGCGAAAAAAGAACAGATTAAAAGGAAAACAACATGGCGACCATGATTCCAGAGCGTCGACCTGATTGGCTCAGAGTCCGACCTCCAAAGGGAGAAAACTACGACAATCTGAAGCAACTGATGCGGAATAAAGGTTTACACACGGTCTGTGAAGAAGCGCGTTGCCCGAATATCGGCGAATGCTGGGGATATAAAACAGCCACATTCATGATCCTGGGACGCGTCTGCACGCGCAGTTGTGGCTTTTGCGCCGTGGAAACAGGTCGCCCGATTGGACTTGACTGGGAGGAGCCAAAACGTGTCGCGGAGGCAGTGCAGAATATGGGTTTGCGCCATGCTGTCGTCACCTCCGTCAATCGCGACGAATTAAAAGATGGTGGCGCCGCTATTTTCGCCGCAACCATACGCTGGATCCGCCGTTTGAATCCCGATTGCAAAGTCGAAGTATTGACACCCGACTTCAAAGGTGTATACGAAGCGCTGCAGGTCGTAATCGATGCAAAGCCCGACGTCTTCAACCACAACGTCGAGACCGTGCCAAGACTCTACAGGCGCGTGCGCCCACAGGCAATTTACAAGCGCTCGCTACAGGTACTGAAGTGGGCTAAGGAGATGAATCCTGCCGCGCCTACCAAATCCGGCTTCATGCTTGGCCTGGGTGAAACATGGGATGAAGTGATCGAAGTTATGCACGACATACGCGAACACGATGTCGATATTCTCACCATCGGGCAATACCTGCGTCCATCATTCCAGCACCTGCCAATCCAACGCTACATCCCACTCGAAGAATTTGCCGCCCTCAAAACCGAGGGCAAACAGATGGGTTTCCGCCACGTCGAATCCGGCCCTTTCGTACGCAGTTCATATCATGCCCATGAGCAGGCCGACGGAGCCGTGAATAGTGCAGAGTGACTGCGTAAGCTCTGGGAGTGCAAAGGGCAACGCCCTTTGCCGGGATGTAGTGTGACCCGCAACCGTCCTCTGAATTACCGGGAGTGCAGAGGGCGAAGCGCTTTGCCGGGGTGTGGGGTGTCCCCACCAACTTTTTTTCTAACTCCCCGCCGCAGGCGGGGAGTCAAAGAGCACAGAAAAAGAAGAGGAACCGCTTGAGGTTACTATGAAAATACCAGTCAACAACACCTATCTAGCCTATGACGACCATGGCATAGGTCAACCAATCCTATTTCTACATGCCTTCCCACTGAATCGATATATGTGGCAGGGCGAACTTATGTCACTCCTGAGCGATGAGCGCTATCGCCTTGTAGCTCTTGACTGGCGCGGCTTTGGTGAAAGCGAGATCACCACCCCGGTATCCACCATGCAACTATTCGCTGATGACGTGGCCGGGCTAATGGACTCGCTGGGAATTCAACAAGCAGTGCTATGCAGCCTCTCTATGGGTGGCTATGTAGCGTTCGCGTTCCTGCGCAAATACCCGCAGCGCGTGTCCGGTTTAATCCTGGCTGACACGCGACCCGGAGCCGATACCCCAGACGCACAGGTCAACCGTGAAAACGTCGCACGTATCGCCGAGACCCAAGGAATAGGAGCAATCGCTGATCTCCAGGTACCTCGTCTCCTTTCGGAGTATACGCGCCAGCATCATCCCGAGGTTGAAATGCGTGTGCGGCAAATGATCGAAGCCGCAACAGTTCAAGGCATCGCAGCAGCTTCGCGAGGCATGGCGCAGCGTGCCGATTCCACTGATTTACTGGCAGGTATCTCCTGCCCAACGCTCGTCATAGTTGGTGAGCAGGATACATTGACTCCTCCGACTTTAGCACAGGAGTATACAGCGCAAATCCCAGGTGCGCAGCTCGTTGTGATTCAACATGCAGGGCATCTATCCAATCTGGAGCAGCCAGAGGCATTTCTACAAGCGGTTCGGGAATTTTTGGGATCGATTTAAGGTAGGAACTCAGGCTCATAAAGTAGCTCTATTCCGGCTAATTTCTTCCTCTTTCTCTCTGCATACCTGCGCTAGCATTGTTTCAGATTTGCCGTTCACCGTGGCCGTCATCGTCTTGATGAGACTACCGGTACTGTTGGCTGTCAGCGGCGTCCCTCCACCGCTGCCGTATCTCCCGCCACTAGATGCGCTGCCGCTACTTGTTGGAGTCGGTCCTCCCGAACTTGAACTACTTGTATTACTGCCACATGCTCCGAGAAGTATGACAAGTGTTGCTACTATGAGGACACAACACCATGCACGCCTCGATCCGTTTGAGATGAAAAAATTACGCTGCATCATAGTTTCTTCCTTTCACCTAAAAGTACTAAATCATCGAAACTGCATTTTCCGCACACCCAATCCTCGCTGAACGAGCCTGCGATGGCATTGTATTGTAGGGGCGGCCCTTGCGGCCGCCCTGGAACTGCTTGCAATCGCCCTTAAAATTCTCTCTGTCGCCCTTAAAATTATTTCGTTCCCTTTCAAAATTCCTTCAAATACACACCAAAAAATGTCCTCAAAACTCAACATCCACGGAAAACGCGCTAGCTCACGTTCGATAAATGTAGGGGCGACCCTCGCGGTCGCCCGGTATCGGTCGCACGGTTCTGGTTGACCAGTATTGGCCATGTTTAGTGAATGTTGTTTAGAGAGGCTTTGTATGCGAGTTAGATCAATACAACCGAGAATTGTAGTACCTCTGATCAGCGTCATGCTTGTAGTTGCGCTGCTCCTGCTCTTTATATCCCCTTTCACCCATGCTCAACCCGCAACTCCGCGCGTTACCCTTTCAGACAGCGTGTCGGCATATACAAGCAAAAGCCAACTTGAAGCCAATACTCCTGTGAATCAACCTGTCTCACTCGCTATTGGCCTCAATCTGCGCAATACAGCCAATCTCGCCAGTTATCTCCGCGAGATAACCGATCCGCATTCCCCTTTATATCGTCATTATTTGAACCCGCCTTCGTTTGCCGCTCTTTATGGTCCATTGCCTCAAAGCGAAGCTGCCATCAGCGCGTTTCTTCGTTCGCAGGGGTTCAAAATCACCGGTACTTATCCTAATCATCTGATTATTGATGCTGTTGGCACCGTCGCCCAGGCGCAACAAGCTTTTCAGGTGCAGATCAATAATTATCGTTCACCAGCAGGCCAGTTATTTTTCGCCAATGCCAACCCCCCTTCCCTGCCGGTTCAACTCGCGCCATTAGTAGCTGCGGTCAGTGGACTCGATAATGCTGTACAATATCATCGCAATCCTCTGGCTCCTGGAAAGGCGACCGTACGTCTTGGAACCTCTTCTTCTTCCACACCTACGAAGACCTCCTCCGCCGTGACCTGTCCTCAACCTGGCTCTGCTATGGTTCCTACCTCTTACACACCTTCACAGATTGCCTCAGCCTATGATTTTACAAAACTTTACCATGCAGGCTTTCTGGGAGAAGGACAAACAGTCGGGTTGCTCGAACTCGATGGTTTCTCATCTAGTGACATCGCTGCCTATACTACCTGCTTCGGTGGTAATAAAACTGTCATTAAAACTATCCCCATTGATGGCTACAATGGTGCGGCGGGTGTGAATGCCTCGGAGGTCGAGCTCGACATGGAGGTAATTCTGGGTCTTGCTCCCCACCTGGCCTCTCTACGTGTATACGAGGCTGCAAATACCTCGCTAACAGCCTATAACGATGCCTGGGCACGTATCATCAGTGATGTAACTCCGGTCGTAAGCACCAGCTGGGTCTTCTGCGAGCAGGGTTCTGGAATGACAAATGAAATCCAGCAGGAGAATATCTTTTTCCAGGCAGCCGCAGCGCAGGGACAGACCATTCTGGCTGCCAGTGGTGATTTAGGAGCGAATGGGTGTTACAATCCGCGAACGGGCGCAAATACAACTCCGGCAGTAGACGATCCAGCATCACAGCCCTATGTCACAGGCGTAGGAGGCACAACGCTGCATGTCAACTTCAATAACACCTATCAATTCGAGCAAGTTTGGAACGACCGCAATATTCGCAACGGAGCCAGCGGTGGTGGTGTTAGCCTGGTCTGGCATATGCCTTACTGGCAGCAGGCCCCTGGTGTCGCAAATGCCTACTCTACAGGATTTCGCGAAGTACCCGATGTCTCCTTGAATGCTGACCCTCAAACAGGGTACGATATTTTTTGTAAGGTTGGAGGATGCAACAATCGTGGCTGGATGATTTTCGGTGGCACCTCGGCAGCCGCACCTGCATGGGCAGCGATGATAGCGTTAGCCAATCAAGCATCACTCAAGGCAAATGGCTTCATGGTTGGCTTTCTAAATCCCAGCCTTTATGACATAGCTCATGGGACAAACGGAACTTCCTACAATGCCGCCTTTCATGATATCGTGCCTGTTTCGGGGTATGTAAACAACAATGATTATGTAGGTAACAACGGAACCTATCCTGATGGCAGTGCCTATGATCTTGCTACTGGCCTGGGTTCGTATGATGCCTACAATCTCTCGCAAAACCTGGTAACACTTGGTCAGGCAGTTCCTCGTCTAACCGCACCCACCAGCACCACCTGGTATTTTGCCGAAGGGCGCGTTGGTGGTGATAGTAACGGGAATTTCGAGGAGTACCTCACGCTGGAGAATCCCGACCCGGTTAAGACCGCGCAGGTCAAGGTCCAGTACCTCTTTGAAGGAGGCACCGGGCCAGCCATCATGCATAGCGTCCCACCACAGAGTCGTTATACCGTCAGTGTCAACGCTGATGTGCATATCCGCTTTACAGATAAGGGGCACTCCCTTTCTATGGTTGTGACTTCAACCAATGGAGTGGGTATTGTCGCGGAACGCCCAATCTATTTCAACTGGCGTGGCATCAATAGCGGGACTGATGCATTAGGCGCAACAAAGTTAGGGACCGATTACTACTTTGCGGATATAGAATCGCAGCGCAACTACTCCAGCTTTGTCACTGTCCTCAATCCACCAGGAGGTGCTACGGCTCATGTTACTGTAGCCTATTATGCTGGTGGCGTTAAAACCACCGATACCATCGTCGTGCCGCCAGGACAACGAGGTACAACGAATCCGCAGAAGGTCGGCGTCAACACTCAAAGTGCCATGTCCATTCACTCGGATCAACCTGTGGTCGTCGAACGTCCAATGTACTTTACCACCTCGCGCTCAAATATCGGAGGACCGGTAACAGGAGCTGCAACGGTGGTTGGAGCGCAAGCTCCAGGTAAAGATTGGCTCTTTGCCGAAGGCTTCACCGGCAACAATTTCCATGAATACCTGGTACTGGCAAACTTTGATCAGACGGTGACCGCTAATGCCACTATCAATCTTGAATATAGCAATGGTGCAGTCAATCCTACAACAGTTCAGGTTCCCCCGATGTCGCATGTGTTCTTTGATGTCAATGCTGCCTCTGATCCTAACGTATTTGCCCAGGCTACCACGGAGGTCTCAGCCGAGGTAACATCCGATGCTCCCATTGTGGCTGAACGCCAGGAATACTTCCGGTTTAATGGCTCGATTCCAGGCGGCACAGATGTCATTGGAGAGCCAGGCCCGGCAAAAGTCATCTACAGTTTTGCCGAAGGCTATACTGCGCCTGGCTTTAACGAATTTCTGACGCTGCAGAACCCGAATAAAAGTAGTGAGACCGTCGCAGTGACGCTTTATATGCAGAATAGCATCATGTCACAACAGGTTGTGACTGTTGGCCCTCAAACACGATTTACAATGAATATCAACAACTACACCGTGCCTATTGCCCGGGCGAATCCGAGAGCTGGCTACGAAGTATCGCTTGCTGTCTGGGCTTCTAGCGGTACTATTGTCGCTGAGCGCCCCATGTACTTCAATTATCATAATATTGCGCAGGGCGGTACAGATGTGGTGGGGTATACGGGATGAGAACCAATTTAGTTTGAAGCTATAACACTGCAACCAGTTGACGCAGATGCGCCTACCAGCGACGCCACTTCCCGAACTGCTCTCTTGATTATGTGCTAGGCAGTCCCTTGCTGGACGGCGTAAACCACAGCGGAGGTCCGGCATGTGACGCCGATCTTGTTGTAGATGTGCTCCAGGTGGTGCTCGACCGTTTTCCTGCTGATGACCAGGGTCTGCGCTATCTGGGGGTTACTCTGGCCCTGGGCCAGCAGGCGCAGCACCTCTGCCTCCCGCTCCGTCAGGTCGCCCAACTGCCGGCGCCTGGGTACGGTTCTCTTGACGCGATGAGCACTGTTCAGTGACGCAGCAAGCGCATCGTAGCACGATCCATCGAATTGAGTGCCGACCAGCGGGCGCATTTTGCGCAATACGTCTGCTGGCTCTACCAGGTCGCCCTGCTGCTGCATAAGCTGAGCATAGGTGTCCGCGACAGCCAGGATGCGGCCATTGAGCGGGATTTGCTCTCCGATGAGCTGCCGGTGATATCCCTGGCCGTTGATCCATTCGTGAGCGGCGGCGGCAGCTGGTGCCAGCTCTTGTAAGGGTTCTACGCGCTCTAGCACCCGCTGCGTGTAATAGGAATGGAGGCGATAATATTCCCATTCACTCGCTGATCGGCTGTCCCCCTTTTCCAGGATGCGTAAAGGTATTGCCACATTCCCTATATCATGGACGAGCGCAGCGCAACGCAGCCTGGTTTGCTCGGCCTCCCCCAACCCGAGATAACTCCCTATGCCCACTGCCACCTCGGCCACGATTCGTGAATGGTTCCATGACTCATAAGTCTTGATATCGACGAGGTCAGCCAGGGCTTCGCACACTACTTCCATCTGATCCGCCATCATCCGGTCAGCAGAGGTGGGCGGTTGCATCGCCAGGGTGACTGATTGCGCCGACTCGTGCTCGAGCGTCGGCCAGAAGTCGGCCTGCTTCTCCAGGGTCAGGAATGCGTCCACCACCTCCGGATCGAAACGTGCTCCGCGTTGCTCCCGGGCCAGCGCTCTGGCTGCCGCTGGCCCGCCGAAACCATATGCCAGCTCGACCGTTACTGCGACAAAGAGAATGCGTGCCGCCAGGGGGACCGCGGTATCCTTGAGGCCGTAAGCCAGGCTCTTGCCGTCCCATCGCTCCAACTGGAAACGGAGGGTGTGCTGGACATACTCCGGGAAGCCAAGCCGCCGTGCGAACAACTCCCCAATTTCACAGTGACCCCTTATCATTTCTTTCACGACCGGGCCACACTGGACCAGGAAGGATAGGAGTCTAGAGATGCGGCCGGGGAGCTGGGAGTCTAGCGGCACATTTCTGGATAACCATGCGATGATATCGTTGAGCCGGGTGGGATCGACCAGTATGAAATCTAAACGTGGCACCAGTTCATCATCGGGGCAGAAGGCAGAAATGGTAGCCGAACATGCGGTACAGCCTACGTCCTTGAGAAGTGCACCATAGAAGACGGCTTCCCGCTCCTCGTTTGGGAGATTAAGCACATCGGCTAGCCGGAGCCCCAGGTACGCGCTATTCAGCCCATGTTCCATCCGCTCGCCGAGCCCCAAACCCGTGGCAAAAGACAAGGCGCATAGGAGTACTGCTAGATTCCCACCTGGCTGTTCGCGGTTCGTCATATAAACTCTCCACCCTTCGGGTTGGAAGTAAAGACACCAAATATGGGTGAACTCCCCGATGCTTTCATTCGGAATTAGCCGCATACTTAATCATAACATCAGTGTAAAGTTGAACGAGTACGAAGTGATCTCGTCATCAAACTCAGCAGGTGCGGCGCATAGCGCACCAGGGAGATGCCAATGACAACCCAGGCGAAACCAGAGCAGTCAGACCTTCCTGACAACATCGAGCAGTTGATAGAGCAGCGCGTCGAATCACTGGTGGCTGGGCACCTTGACGCGCTTGTGAAGGAACGTGTCGCGCAGGCCATGAAGCGCGATCCTGCGAAGCGAAAGGTTGCGATCATCGCCTCAAAGGGAACGCTTGACATGGCCTACATACCACTCATCCTAGCAACGACTGCCGCAGCGATGGATGCAGATGCGCGTATCTTCTTCACCTTCTATGGCCTGAACCTTCTCAAGAAGGGTGGACCAGAGAAGCTGCAGATTGCGCCTATCGCCAATCCGGCCATGCCGGTGCCGATGCCCAATATTCTTGGAATGCTTCCTGGTATGACGCCTATGGCGACCAGGATGATGAAGGGCATGTTTGCCAAACACAACGTTGTCTCGGTTCCTGAATTGCTCCACCAGGCTATCGAACTGGACGTCAAGCTGATTGCATGTCAGATGACCATGGAGGTAATGGGCATCCGGCGCGAGGACCTGATCGATGGCATTGAGTTCGGCGGGGCGGCCATGTTCCTGGGTTTTGCCACAGGAGCACATACGACCCTCTTAATATAATGGCCTCCACGGCTCTCTCGGTAGAGCCTATAACCAGGTATGACAAACACCTTGGAGCGTTGAACACTGTTCGCTGATACATGCGTTCGCTACAACAGCACAAGCAGAGAGGAACCAACCATGAGCGAAGTAATACACGTTGATCGGCAAGTAGATGCTAAAGGAATGCTATGCCCCATGCCCGTCATCTCTGTCAAGCGAGCCATCAAGGATCTTCAACGCGGCCAGGTCCTTGCTGTGAGCGCGACCGACAAGGGAGCCTGCCGCGATATTCCAGCATGGGCTGAACAGACAGGCCATACACTCCTGGAACAGACCGGGGAGAACGGCGTCTATACCTTCTACATTGAGAAGGCTGGCTGGGAAGACGATGAGTGAGGGGAAGGTGTATTTTCGCCAACTGCGCCTGCCAGATATAGGCTGCGCATCGTATATTGCCGGTGGTGAGAGGGTATGTGCAGTCATCGATCCGCGCTGGGATGCTGTACCACAGTATGTCGGCCTCGCCCAGCAGCAGGGTCTGCAGATCACGCACATTATTGAGACCCATACCCACGCCGACCACGTCTCGGGTGCTACCCGCCTTGCCGCCCGCACCGGGGCGACCATTCTGATTCACCGCAATGCCCTGGTCACCTATCCACATTGCGACGTTGACGATAACGAGGAAATTGTTATTGGACCCGCCCACATTCTCGTACTACATACGCCTGGCCATAGCCTTGATAGCATCAGTTTGCTGGTGTGTGACGTTGAGAGGAACGAGACGCCACGGCTGCTGAGTGGTGACACGCTGTTCGTTGGAGAGGTTGGTCGACCAGATCTGCATGGCAACCAGGCGGCGAGTCT
>Ga0207684_10003684_pt1 | contig 14860 bp, 12 predicted proteins | sample KBSK5501metaG_FD_184342 | JGI IMG/M metagenome (GOLD analysis project Ga0207684, IMG submission 184342) | Corn, switchgrass and miscanthus rhizosphere microbial communities from Kellogg Biological Station, Michigan, USA - KBS K5-50-1 metaG... | ecosystem: Host-associated > Plants > Roots >...
GCCAGGATGAACATGCCGGTGCCGGGGGTCAGGAGGGCCACCGCATCCGTGTTCGGCGCGTTGGTGAGGAAGGTGTTGTGGTAGACGAGGAGCGGCCCCACGGGCGTGGAGCTGCCGCTGTTGATCTTCAGCGCGCTCGCGACGTACCCGTCCACCTGGCTGGTCCGGGTGTTCCCGATGCGATAGCCCACGTTTCGCACGACGAAGAGGGGGCCGGGGGCGGCGGGGGCGGCCGCGATCGCCATGTGGACGTCGCGGATCTGGTTACCCCAGATCCGCACGTTCGAGCAGTATCCCTCGGGCTCGAAGGCGTCGTCAGTGTGCTGGTAGAGGACGTTGTCGTAGAGGTCCGTCTCGCTCGTCACGCCCGAGGGAGGAGGGAGCGAGCCGCAGGCCCCGATCCCGTTGAACGTCCCGTGGATCGTGTTCCGCCGCACCACGTTGCCGCGTCCCACGTCGTCGGTGAGCAGGACGCCATTGTTCTCGGCGCTGCTGCCCTTGGTGAAGTTCCAGGGCCAGCCGAAGATCGAGGTGTCCGAAAGCTCGTTGTCCTCGACGCGGTGGCGGTCTCCGCCCTTGATCCACACCCCCGCCGCTCCGACCTCGTGGATCTTGCAGGCCTTGACCGTGCAGTCGGCCGCGTAGCGGAGGTAGACGCCCTTGCCGAAGTCGCCGGCGCCGAAGTACCGGATCTCGACGCTCTCGATGCGTACGTTGGACGCGCCGTCCACCAAGAAGCCGTTCTCGAAGCGCGCCACGCTCATCGTGTGGGCGGTGGGCGCGCTGCCATCGGAGAACTTCACGAAGAGCGTCGTCCCGTCGAAGTAGAACCCTCCGGGAGGCCCGGCGCCCAGGGCCTGGAGCGCCGCGAGGTCGCCGTACCTGAAGAGGCGGCCCGCTTCGGTGACGACGTGTCCGGTCGGGAAGCCCAGGACGCGGCTGTACACTCCACCCCCGACCGGGCTCCACGACACGCCCGCCGCGATCGCTTCGTCGGCCCCGTCCAGGATCACGCCGGGCGCCGCGCCGCGGAACACGATGGGCTGGCTGGCCGTACCGGAGCGCGTCACGCTCACGCTCTCGCGGTAGACACCCGGCTGGATCGAAACCAGGTCCCCAGGCAGGGAGAGGTCGGCGGCCCGCTGGATGTGACGCAGCGGCGCGGCCGGGTTCGTCCCGGGGTTGGCGTCGTTCCCGGTCGTCGAGACGTAGAGGGTGCGAAGCGTCGGCGCGGGCAGCGTATCCGCTCGTGTCTGGAGCGGCACGACCGTGGTGGCCGGCCCCGTGACGCCGTCGGGATCGGAGAGCGTCAGCCGGACGTCGTATGACGTCCCGGGCGAGAGCCAGAAGAGGCTGCCCGCGAAGTGCGTGGCGTCGATCCGCAACGGCGGATGCCCGAGACGGAACATGCCTCCCGTCGGGCGCCATTCCAGGGTCACGCTCGCGTTGAAGTTGTCGTCCCCGACGATCGTGACCACGACGCCGCCCGCGTGGAAGTTTCCGTAGCCCGAGGCGGAAGCGAGCGACACCGAGGGAGCGGCCGAGGCCGGGAGCCTCGTCCCCAGGAGCAGGCCCAGGGCGAGAAGGCACGAGCGGGAGGGTACGCCGGTGCGCATCATGGGCTCGCGCGCGACGAGCCGGACGCTACAGTAATCGCTTCCGGCGGCCCGCTCAAGCCCGTCAGGCAGCCCGTCAGGCGGCGTCGATGGCGGCCGCCACCCGATGGGCCGAGCGCGTCGCCGCCTCCATCCCCCAGTTGAGGTTGTCCGCGTACGCGCCCACGAAGTGGACGCGGCCTTCCGGCTCGATGACGCGCGGCCAGAACCGGCGGAGCTGGCCCGGCCCGTAGCTGACGGGCTCGCAGGCCATCGCCCACGGGTCCTTCGCCCAGTCGATGACGAAGGCCTGCTCGATGTCATCCGGTCCGCCGGGATAGTGCCTGCGGAAGGTGGCGAGCGCGTCGTCGGCGGTCGTGAAGCCGGGGGCGGTGCCGACGATCAGCCCGCGCTTCGTCTCCACCTCGTCGCCCATCCGCCACACGTGCTCGAGCGACGGCTGGTCGAAGACGATGTTGGGGCTCGTGCGCTGCGCTTCCCAGAAGCGCGTGCGCGATTGGAACACGGGGCGCGAGGCCGTGTAGTACGGGAAGCCCTGCACGACATACGCGCGCTCCTCGGGCCACGCCGGCGTGACCGGCACCTCGCGCAGCTTGACCAGCGACATGGCCGAGACGAGGTAGTCGCCTTCCATCGTCTGCTCACGCCCCGCCTCGCGGTACGTCACCTTGACGCCCGTGTCGCCGCGCTCGATCCCGGTCACCGGACAGCCCAGCCGCACGCGCTCGCCCAGCCGCTTCGTGAACGCGTCGGGCAGGGACTGGTTGCCGCCCTCGATGCGGAACACCTGCGGCGGGAACAGCGGCACGCCGCGCAGCTTGAGCAGCCCCGCGTGCCACACGGACTGGAGCGCCGAGCCGCGCGACCCGATGAGCCCGATCGCGGCGGCGGAGGCGCCGTCCTTCCTCAGCAGGTCGTTGAAGCTGATCTGGTCCAGGTGGTCGAGGCCCGCGCCGAAGGGCTGGTACTCGTCCTTGAAGCCGTCGAGATAGGGCTTGAAGTACAGAGAGGCGAGGTTCCACCACGGCTCATGAGAGAGGAAGTCCACCTCACGCTGGTGGAGGCCGAAGCCGGCGAGCACCTTCGGGTCCGCGAGCATCTCCTCCGTGTACAACCGGCCGCCCATGAGCCGCAGCATGTTCTCGCGCCGGTGGTAGGGACGCGCGGTGAGGTTGAATTCCGCGACGTGACCCCAGAAGAGCTCGTAGCCGGGCTTCGTGAAGTGCTCGGCCCCGCCGTCGACGTAGAGCCCGTCGGCCAGCGGGTCGCGGACCGTGCGGACGTGACCGCCCGTGCGTCCCGCCGCCTCGAGCACCGTCACGTCGTGGCCGCGCTTGGTCAGCTCGTGAGCGCAGCAGAGCCCGCCGATGCCGCCGCCGGCGACGATCACCCTCTGGGGACGCCGGCCGGCCCCGGGCGTCCGGGGGGCGGCCTCGGCCACGGCCCGTCCGACCGGGGAGGCGAGGACGGCGGCCCCCGCCAGCTTCAGCGCGTCGCGGCGGCTCATCGGTTCGCGCGGCATGGGCGCCTCCCTCGGCGTACGGCCTTAGATAAGGATGGCGAACCTCTGCGGCAAGCAGGGACGTTCTAGAGCAGCTTCCGTGGCTCGGCGAGACGCGGCCGCCACAGCTCGTCCTGCAGATCGGCTTCACGAGGCCGGTCGCCCCCGCGGCGGCGCGGGGGAATGCGGGTGTCGGAAATCCTGTCCCACAGCCCGCTCGTCAGCCCGAAGCCCTGCGACGAGCCCCGGGGGCTGTGGTGGTACCAGTGATGGAAGCGGATGTACTGGAAGTAGCGGGACTTGAAGCGGCAGAAGTGGACCGAGTAGTGGATCCACTCCTCGAGCACGTAGCTCTGCAGCAGGCCGGCGACCAGGACCGGGGCCTTGTAGTAGGGCGTGAGGAGGAAGCTCACCGCGACGAACAGCGCCGCGAACGGGATGGAGTCGAGGTAGCCGTTGATGTACATCCCGTCCCAGGGGCGCTGATGATGGTCCGCGTGCATCGTGTCGAAGAAGGTGTGGACCCGATGCTTGAGGAGCCCCGGCCCGTCCGGGAAGCGCCCGTGAAGGATGAAGCGGTGGACGAGGTACTCGAGCAGCGTCCAGGAGATGATCCCGAGGGCCAGATACGCGAGCGCGTAGCCGGGATGGAACGCGAAGGCCAGAGCCATCACGGTGGCCGAGTAGCCGGTGAACAGGATCGTGACGGGATAGAAGCGCCGCCGAGCCGTGCGGGCCTCGTCCGCGAGCACGACCCCCTCGGGGACCGGGAACAACGGATCAGGAATTCCACTGATCGATTTCAGGAGTGGCATAGAACAGATGTAAGCAAATCAGCAAAGCGGCCAAGACGCAAGCGGCGGCGCAGGATCCCCGCTAGTTGCCCCGGGGCCGGGCGAATGCGTCGTCCCAGGCCGCGAGCGCCGGCTTCGGCTGGAGGCCGACGTCCACGAGGCCCAGGTGCGCGAACAGCGGGAGGATCGAGCCGGGGGGCAGCGTGATCGCCGCGAGGTCGAGGTCGGTGAACGTGAGCTGGAAGACGGCGAGGGCCCGCGCCCGGTCGAGGACCTGCATCTGACGGACGACGTATCGGCGCTGCGCGTCCGGAGAGGAGGTGACGGTGCCGAGCGATGCCGACGTCCAACCGCCTTCCGTGACCATGACGGGAACGGAGCGGCCCTCGGCGAGGCGCGAGTAGTAGTCGAGCGGGACGTCTTCGGGCGCCTTGATCCCGGCCAGGTACGGATACGACGACAACCCGAGCTCCTGGATGAACGGGAAGTCGGCGAAGTCCGTCGCCACGCCCTGGAATGCGCCATTCGAACCCTCGCCCCACGCGTAGTCCACCTGTACGCTCACGCTCAGCTTCACCGCCGGGTCACCCGCCCTCACGTCGGCGGCCGCGTCGTTGGCCACCTGACGGACCGCCGCGTAGAGCGCCGGCGGAGACATTCCCCGGATGAGATTGGTTTCGAGCGTGAGGCCCATGTGCTCCGGGTGAAGCTGCCGGTCCATCTCCACCGCGAAGCGGCGGAAGAGCCGCTGGACGGCGGGCTCGGTGAGGCTGCGGCCGGCGCTGACGAGCGCGTCGGACTCGGCCGCGCGGTTCAAGCCGTTCGCGGGATCGAGGTAGACCCACAGCTCGTGCCCCTTCGAGCGGTAATACTGCGCGAGCGGGACCTGGACCTGGCTCACCAGCGTGGCCGGGTCGACTCCGGAGAGCAGCTCGGTCCACGGCGGCTCCAGGCTGACGATCGCCGCGTCGGCGCGACGGGACCACAGGTCGATGACCGCGATCACGAGGCTCTGATCGAGACGTGGGGGAATGGCCGAGAAGCCCATGCGGAACGTGCGGGGGCGCGGCGCGGGCGTCGGGGGCGCGCTCGTGCCGCACCCCACGAGGAAGAGGCTCCAGGCGGCGAGCCCCCCGATGATCTTCCGCATGGCCGGGCACCTCCGGACGGCGGAGCTTATCCCAGACGCGTGAGCGGTGGCCGACACGAGCATTGACGAATCCGCCCGCCAGGGATACGCTGCTGCCTTCGCTACGACACCGTCGTCACACGACGATCAACCAACAGGGATGGCACATGCGATACCGACCATTCCTCCTCGTCTTTTCTGCCCTGGTGGGGTCGGCGACCTACGTCGCGGGCCAGCAGCCCGCTCCGAAGGAAGATGAGACCCCGCTCGCCCGCCCCGAGCCCCTCTGCACGGTGACCGCGGCCGAGCCCTCGGGCCTGCTGAACCGGCTCCGGCAGCTCGCCGAAAACGATGGGTTCACCATCAACCGCATCAGCGGGAGCGCGGGAGAGATGGAAGCGGTCAAGCCGGACGGTCCCAACAGCGAAGACTACGACAAGGTGCTTCTCTGGATCGAACGGGACCTCAACCGGCAGGATGCCCTGAAGATCTACCTGCTGTATGGACGATTCGAGAAGGTCTGGGGCAAGGTTCCCCCCGTCCGCCGGATAAAGGCGGATGAAGCCAGGGAAGCCAGCCGGATCGGCCATCTGAAGAAGCAGCTGGTGGCCCTTTCCGACGGTGGCCACTGATGGGCGTCCGCCAGGTGCGCGCCTTCCTCGCCATCACGGTCGTCGGCGTGTTCATGTTCATCACCGCCTTCATGGCGATCTTCCCCCTCGTGACGCCGGCCAAGGTCGACCTGAGCCAGTACGCAGACTTCTTCGCCAAGACCGCCAGCGTCTACACGGGGATCATCGGCGTGATCATCGGCTACTACTTCGGGCGCGCAAACGAGCCGGCCGTCCCCAAACCGGAGCCGGTGCCCGCCGACAAGCCGAAGGAGTAGCGCGAGGAAGAGGGATGGGCCCCACCGTGCGCGGGGCCCATCCCGGATGCGCTTTCTACTGCAGCGGGAAGCTGTCGGGCTTGACGCCGCGGTGACCTGAGCCGTCCGGGGCCGGGTCCGCACCCCGCGGTGCGAGGCCCGGCCCCCTTCAGTGCGCGCGCGCTAAGGCCGGATCACCGTCCCGTCGCGCCGGCGCGTGCGGCCCCAGTTGTAATCGAAGTGCGGAGGGCCGGGGGGAAAGGGGAACTTCGCCGCCGCCGTCTCGTCCACGTCGATGCCGAGCCCGGGGGCCTCGCTCGCCCACAGGGCGCCGTCCTTGACCGCCGGGCAGCCGGGAAACACCGCCCGCGTGTTCGCGGCGAACCCCGACCCCTCGTGGATGCCGAAGTTGTGGCTGGCCAGCTCGAGGGCGAGCTGCGCGGCGTGGCCAACCGGCGAGGTGTCGCCGGGCCCGTGCCAGGCCGTGCGCACGCCGAAGAACTCGCAGAGCGCCCCCACCTTTCGCGCCATGCTCAAGCCGCCGATCTGCGACACGTGCGCGCGGATGAAGTCGATGAGGCGGCCGGTGATGAGCGGCACGTACTCGTGCTGCGTGTTGAACAGCTCCCCCATGGCGATGGGCACGCTCGTCTGCTGGCGCAGGATCCGGAAATGGTCGTTCTGCTCGGGCGGCAACGGATCTTCGATGAAGTAGGGATGGTAGCGCTCCAGCTCCTTGCACACCTGTACCGCCTCGGGAAGCGTCACCCGCTCGTGCATGTCGTGCAGCAGCTCGATCTCGTCCCCGAGCGCGGTGCGCACGTGCTCGAACAGCTTCGGCAGCAGGCGCACGTACGACCCCGATTCCCAGATCCGCGCGGGGTGCGTCGGGCCGTCCACCTCGCCCTCCCTCGCGCCCGCGCCCCCGGCGCCGTACGTCGCCACGCCCGGGACCGCGACCTGGATGCGCACGTGGCGGTAGCCCTGCTCGACGGCCCGCCGGGCCTGGTCCGTCACCTCCTGGAAGTCGCGGCCGCTGGCGTGGAAGTAGAGGTCGGCGGCCATCCGGACCTTGCCTCCGAGGAGCTGGTAGAGGGGCATGTTGGCGCGTTTGCCCTTGATGTCCCACAGCGCCTGGTCCACGCCGCTCATCGCGTTGAAGAGCACGGGCCCGTTCCGCCAGTAGGAGCTGACGTACGAGGACTGCCAGATGTCCTCGATCTCGTCGGCGTCGCGCCCGAGGAGGAAGGGCTTGAGGTACTGCTCGACCGCGGTCTGGACGACGTAAGCGCGCTGCGTGAACGTGGCGCAGCCCAGGCCGTAGAGGCCCGGCTCGCTGGTCGTCACCTTCACCACCACCAGCCGGATCCCGTCGGGGGCGGTGAGGATCGTCTTGACGTCGGTGATCTTCAGGGGCGGCAGGCCGCGGCGCGCGGGAGCCGCTTCCTGGGGGAGGACGGAAGCCAGGAGCCTCTCGGGTGAGCAGGCCACGGCCGCGCTGGCCAGGCTGCCCCGCGAGATCCACTGAAGGACGTCACGCCGATCCATGCCTGCCTCCCCCCGGACGAGCCGGTGACCGGCGAACGATAGTTGTTCTCACCGGGATGAAGCAAGAGTCGTCCTGGCCCGGTGAGCCGCCAGACCCGTGTCTGCTCGAGTCGGCTCGGGCTAGACCAACGTCCAGGGTCTGCGATGTTGACGGCCGAGGAGCGCCGTGGCCTCCGGCTCGTTGCCCTCGAACGCTTCCTGCGCGGCGTTCCAATGAAGCTTCCGGCCCGTCCGGTACGCGATGTTGCCGATGAGCGGGACGATCGTCGAGCGGTGTCCGATCTCGGCGGATGCGAGCGGCGCTTGCCGGCTCTTGACGCATTCGACGAAGTTCCTCACCAGCAGGTCCGTCGTGTCGCGGCCCTTCACCACCTTGCGCTCCGAGCGGTAGGCCGGCCCGGCGGCCGGAGCTTCGCGCTCTCCTCGCCGTGGGGGGGGCTCCATCTCCGGGTAGATCTCGTATCCGATGCGGTCCGAGATCAGGGTCCCGCTCGTCCCGTAGAACGCCTCGCCGTGCGGCCGATCGAACTCGCCGCGCATGCCGTAGTAGCCCATGTCCGGCGTGCGACCTCCCGCGCCGTGGGCGTTCAAGGCGCACACCTCGTAGCTCATGATGAATCCAGGGTACTCGTAGGTCGCCTGAAGCACGTCGGGGGTCTCCCCTGAATCCTTCAGACCGAGCCGCCCGCCCGTCGCCACCACCGTCTCGGGCGCGTCGACTCCCATCACCTGATGAAATGAATCGAAGCGGTGTGTCCCGAAATCCGTGACCCACCCGCCCGCGTAGTCCCAGAACCACCGGTAGGTGCCGAGGAAACGCGCCCTGTTGAAGGGCACGAGGGGCGCCGGCCCGAGGTAGAAGTCCCAATCGAGACCCGCCGGGGGATTGGCGTCCGGCTCCCGGCCGATCCCGTTCGGGTAGATGTTCTGGAAATTCCAGATTCGGACGTAGCGGACCTCGCCGAGCTTTCCGCTCTGGACCATCTCTTGCACCTCGCGGTAATGGGGTGCGGCGCGGTGCTGGGTCCCGTGTTGAACGATGCGCCTCGATCGCTTCGCCGCCTCCACGATCGCCCGACTCTCCTTGACGTTGTGGGCGAGCGGCTTCTCGACGTATGCGTCCTTGCCGGCCTGGCACGCCGAGACGGCGATGATGCCGTGCCAGTGATCCGGCGTTGCGACCACGATCGCGTCGATGTCCTTCTGATCGAGGACCCGACGGAAGTCCTTGAACGCGCGCGCCCCCTCGCTGGCCGCCTCCCGGGCCTGCGCGACCTGCGCGTCGTAGACGTCGCACAACGCCGTGACCGCGGCGCCGGGCGTCTCCTTGACGAGGTTGGCCAGGAGTCGGCCACGCGTACCGCAGCCGATGAGCGCCACGTTCACCCGTTCGTTGGCGCCGAGCACGCGCCGCGCCGACAGCGCCGTGCCGGCGACGGCCGCCGAAGTCTTCGCGACGAACTGTCGTCGCCTCATGGCCCGTCTCCTCCAATCTTCAGGCGCTCGGGCGCCGGGTCGCTTCCATCTACCAGTTCGTGATCGAGCCGTCGGGCCTTCGGAACAGCCGGACGGGCTGGCGGTGCTCCGTGAACTCCGCCACGAGCTTCGCCCGGCGAGCGTCGAACTCCACGCCGAGTCCCGGCCGCTCGTTGGGCCAGAGCTTGCCGTTCCGAAAATCGCAGTGCTGCGGCAGGTGGGGCTCGGGTCCAGGCGCCTCGCCCAGGATCTCCATGCAGGCCGGCCCCGGGAACGACGCAAGGACGTGGACGAGAGCCGCCGTGGCCACCGGTCCCGTGAAATGAGGGACCAGGCCGACGTAGTGGGTCTCGCACAACGCCGCCTGCTTGCGCAGCTCCGTGATGCCTCCCGCGTTGGGAAGCGTCACGCGCGAGTAATCGATGAGGTGCTGCTCGACCAGCTCGTTCATGTCCCACCGATCGCCGAAATGCTCCCCCACCGCGATCGGCACTCTCACTTGAGGGCGCAGCGTCCTGTAGACGGCAGGCTCCTCGGAGCGCACCAGATCCTCGACGAAGAAGGGCTCGAGGTCCTCGATCAGATGGCTCAATCGAATTGCGTCGGGCAGGTCGAAGCGGGTGTGGAAGTCGATGGCCCAGTCGCCGTCGGGGGACACGCCCTCGTGCACCTCCTGGCACAGCTCATGGGTACGACGCACCATCGCGCGCGAGTCGAAGCTGTCGCCGCCGGGGTCGGCGCCGTGCGTCCGGTACGCCTTGAACCCGGCCTCGATGCAGGCGCGGGCCGTCTCGCGGGGGGAGCCGCGATCCGGGAACGCGGTCGCGTAGCAGGGGACGTGCTCGCGCGTGAGACCGCCCAGGAGCTGGTGCACCGGGACACCCAGGGCCTTGCCCCGGATGTCCCAGAGCGCCAGGTCGAGCGCGCCCTGCGCATGCAGCTTCTCGCGGCCCGGAGGGTAGAAGTAGCCACGGTACATGAGCTGCCACAGGTGTTCCATCCGCGACGCGTCCTCGCCGATCAGCAGGCCCGCCAGCTGCTCGACGGTGTCGCGGGAGCCGCCCTCGCCGATGCCCGTGAGGTCCTGGTCGGTCTCGACCGTCACGATGGCGTTGCTCTGGTTGAAGGTCGGGCGCGGCTGCGGCGCCTCGTACAGACGGATGCGCGTGATTCTCAGCCGAGATACGCGGGGCGCCGCGACGGTCTCCCGACGCCGGCCGTCGACGAGCACCGCCCCGGCCGCGCCCAGGAGCGAGCCCAGGAACTGCCGTTTCCGCATGCTGCCTCCGCCACTGATCCGGAAGACGGCATTGTACCTTCCCTCCATCCGGAGCTTCGCTCGAGCCAGGAAGCGTCGCGAGACGGCGGATCGCGCTTCAGGATTTCGCCGCTCCCGGGGGGCGCGTATCCTGTTCGGCCTCGAACAATTGGCGAAGCTCGCACTCACCATCACCCGCGGTGTGGAGGAATTGCTTGACCAGTTCGACGGCTTCTTCCTTCGAGTCTGCCCGCAGGAGGGCAAGGCCGCCGACGACCTCCTTGGATTCGGTGAAAGGCCCATCGGTCACCGTCAGCTTGCCGTTGGCGAGGCGAACGCGCGCGCCGGTCGCGCTGGGCATGCAACCCTCGACGGCAAGGAGGAAGCCGGCCTTCATCCCCTCCTCGACGAGCTTGCCCATTCTGGCCATTTCCTCCGGTGTCGGGAGAACGCCGGTCTCCACGGTCTTGTAGATGCTCAGGAATCGCATGACGATCTCTCCTTGTCTTGCTTTACTTGGTTGCCGGCATCGCCGCCACTTCTCAGCATCACGCTATCTCTCCTTATATCTATGCGACGAACGAGGGGCGGCGAGATCGACAGGGACAGGATCTCTTTTGGAAGTATTGCGTCGTGCCCGTAAGGCCCGGGACTAATCGACGATTGCCGCGTACACGAGCGTCGAGAAGCGTCCGAACACCTTGTACTCGTCGAACGGGAAGTGCTGCACGAGCAGGATCATCACGATCCGCTCCTTCGGGTCGAGACGGGCGTAGGTGGTGGCGGCGCCGTCCCAGCCGAACTGCCCGACCGAGCCGAGGGTGTTGCTCTTGGCGATGTCGAGGCGGACGCCGCCGCCCAGGCCGAATCCGTCGGACTCGCTGAACTGATGCGTCGTCCGCTCCATGTGGTTGAGGTGGTTGGCCATCATCAGCTCCACCGTCTTGCGCGAGAGCACGCGCACGCCGTCGAGCTGGCCGCCGTTCAGGAGCATCTGCATGAAGCGCGCGTAGTCTCCCGCCGTCGAGAAGAGGCCCGCGCCCCCGCTTTCCAGCTTCGGTCCCGGCGACGGCTGGATCCCGAAGAGGGGTTTCGCCGGCTGCAGCTTCCCGTCCTTGTCCTTCTCGTAGATCTTCGCCAGCCGGGACTGCTTCGCCTCGGGCACCGAGAAGCCGGTGTCCTTCATGCCGAGCGGGCGGAAGACGCGCTCCTCGAGGAATGCGCCGAAGGGCTTGCCCGACACCTTTTCCACGAGCGCGCCCAGCACGTCGATCGAGACGCCGTAGTCGAAGCGTTCCCCGGGCTCATGGGCCAGGGGCAGCCGGGAGACCCGCACCACGAAGTCGGCGAGCGAGGGCGCCTCGGGGAGCTTGGCCGCGCGGTTGAGCTTCTCGACGGGGCTGTCGCCGAAGTCGTAGGTGAGGCCGGAGGTGTGGGTGAACAGGTGCTTGATCGTGATCGGCCGCTTCGCGTCGGCCAGGAGCGGCTTCTCGGCCGTGCCGCCGGTCAGGACCTTCATGTGGGCCAGCTCGGGCAGGTAATCGCCGATGGGGTCGTCGAGGCGGAAGCGCGCCTCCTCCAGCAGGATCAGGGCGGCGACGCTCGTCACGATCTTCGACATCGAGTAGATCCGGACGATCGTGTCCTTCTCCATCGGGAGCCCGGCCTCGAGGTCGCGCTTGCCGTACGCGGCCCAATCGACGATCTTCCCGTTGCGCGCGACCAGCGTGACGGCACCCGCGTGCTTTCCCTCGTCGACGAACCGCTGGATCTCGGCGCGCACCCGCGCGAGCCGCTCCGACGACATCCCCTGCGACTCGGGCGTGGCCGCGGGGAGCGGCGTTGTCGGGGCGGCCGTGGGCACCTTGGCCGCGACCGACCCCGAAAGGGCCAGCGTGATCAGGAGGCCTGCGCCGAGGGTCCGGTGGAAGCTGCGCATGATGAGACTCCTTTCGCGCGGCGGAACGCAGACGCGCCCCATATCAGCGATCATCTCACCCTGCCCCACCTTCGATTCGATCCGTCAGCGGGACACCCATCCCTTCCCCACCAGGCCCGCCGCCAGCAGGCCCGTCGCGACGAGCGCGGTCCGCGTGTCCCCCAGGAAAACGCCGATCAGAAAGGCCGCGGCGCCCGCCAGCACGATCCCGGCCGACCAGGGATAACCCCACGCTCGGAAGGGCCGCTCCCACAGTGGCTCGCGTCGACGCAGCATGACGAGGGCCAGGCAGGAGACGCAGTAATTGGCGGCCAGGAAGAACGAAGCGACGGCCACCAGCCTCTGGAACGTCCCGCTCCAGATGAGGACGACGGCCACGGCCGTCGTGACCAGGGTTGCCATGACCGGCGTGCCCCGCTCGTTGACGACGGCCGTGCCCGGCCACAGGAGGCGATCGCGTCCCATGGCAAACAGGATCCGGGTGCCGATCATCATGATGGCGTTGACGAGAGGTGGCAGCGAGACGAGGGACAGCAGCGTGATGATCTGGGCGCCGCGCCCGCCGAAGATGACCTTCGCCGCGTCGGCCGCGGGCAGGGTCGAGCCCGCCAACTCCGCCACCGACAAGACCGACAGCAACGCCAGGTTCACGAGCAGGTAGATCACCAGGACCGACAACACGCCGCCGATCATCGACCGCGGAAGATTGCGGCGCGGGTCGCGGTCCTCTTCCGTGAAGTAGAGCGCGCTCTGCCAGCCGCCGTAGGTGATGAGGACAGACTGCAGCGCCACCACCAGCCCCACCACGCCGGGTGCGTGCGGCAGGACCGTGGCCCGGTCGGCCGCGGGCGCCGGCGACGAGGCGGCGTGAGCGAAGCCCGCGGCGACGAGGGCGAGGAAGGCCAGGAACTTCACCGCGGTCGTCGCCTCCTGGAACAGGCTGCTCATGCGCAGGCCCGCCCACTGCAATACCGCGAAGAAAACGAGCACCCCGACCGCGATCAGCTTGATCGCCGGGTCGAGCGACGGGACCAGGACGGCCGAGAACTCGCCCATCGCGATGGTCACGTAGCCGAGGACGGCGCAATAGGTGATCCAGTCGGACCAACCCACCGCGAAGCCGACGGTGTCGCCAAAGGCGCGCCGGGCGTACACGTAGTAGCCGCCCGCCTGCGGCAGCATGGTGCCGAGCTCGGTCAGGCACACCGACCCGAGCAAGGTGTAGAGACCACCGACCAGCCACACCACGAGGATGCTCGAACGCGACGTGAGCTGACCGGCCACCAGGCCGGGCGTACGGAGGATGCCGATGCCGAGGGTGCTGCCGACGATCACGGCGAGGCCGAAGGCGACCCCGAGAATGCGCAGCAAGCCGCCCGGCTCGGCGGCCCGGGCGCGAGGGTCGTCCGGCGGGGCCTCGGTCATCCTCTACTCTACGGCTTCAGGGTGACGAGGACGGCGTCGACGGCGGGCCCCAGGTTACGCGCGGAGTGGCTGGACCCTCGCGCCTCGAACTCGACGTCGCCGTTTTTCCAGTGGTTGACCTTCGTCTTGCCGTCCGCGGTGTCCTCGATGGCGCCGCCCGACAGGTGAACGATCACGATGTCGGACCCGTGGGTGTGGAAGCCTTCTTGGGCGCCCACTTCCATCCGCCCGCGGATGACCGTCACCCGCTCGTTCTCGAAGAGCGGCGTGAAGCTCATACCGGTGAACACCGATTGGCCCGGCCTTGGCACGGCAGCGGGCGACAACGGCGACGGCGCGTGAGGGGGCGCCGATTCTCTGGGCTCCACGATGATGAGCGAGCCCACGTCGCCCGGGCCTACGTTCCGCGTCACCGCCGGATCCCCCGACCAGTAGGCGTCGCCCGCTTTCCGAGTTGCGCCATCCTGGAGCACGACGACCACGGCCGCCGGGTGGTCGACGAGGGGCAGCGCCGTGCTCGCCTTGAACACGCGGACGCGCGCGTTGTCGAGGACGATGCTCGTCGAGGCGACCAGACACGCCGCTCCCGCCAGTAACTTCCGCACCGGATCCTCCCAGACCTGACTGTCTCTTTCGGGTTCGGCCATGTTATACCAGCGGGCGCGGCCCGAGGGTCGAGCAGCGGGTCCGAGGCGCGGCATGGAGTATCGACGACTGGGAACGACTGGCCTCCGGATCTCCCGTCTCGGGCTGGGCTGCGGGAACTTCGGTGGAGTCGGATCGTCGCCGGCGTTCTACGGCATGGGCGAGAGCGAGCAGGAAGCGTTCTCGCTGATGAACCGGGCATGGGAAGCGGGCATCAACTTCTTCGATACCGCCGACGCCTATGGCGGGGGCCGAAGCGAGACCTTCATCGGCGGCTGGCTGAAGCAGCAGGGATCCCGCGTGCGGGACCAGATCCTCGTCAGCTCCAAGGTGTTCAACCCGGTGGGCGAGGGTCCCAACGACCGTGGCCTCTCTCGCCGGCACATCCTGCGGCAGGTCGACGCGAGCCTGACCCGGCTGCAGACCGACCGGCTGGAAATGTATCTGATCCACGAGCCCGATCCGGAGACGCCGCTCGAGGAGACCCTTCGGGCGCTCGATGATCTCATCCGCATGGGCAAGGTGCTGTATGTCGGTGCCAGCAACATCGAGGCCTGGCGGCTGGCGCGGGCCTTGTGGATCAGCGACAAGAACCGCCTGTCCCGATTCGAGTGGGTGCAGAACTCCTACAGCCTCCTCGACCGCACTCCGGAGCGCGAGG
>Ga0207684_10003690_pt1 | contig 14852 bp, 17 predicted proteins | sample KBSK5501metaG_FD_184342 | JGI IMG/M metagenome (GOLD analysis project Ga0207684, IMG submission 184342) | Corn, switchgrass and miscanthus rhizosphere microbial communities from Kellogg Biological Station, Michigan, USA - KBS K5-50-1 metaG... | ecosystem: Host-associated > Plants > Roots >...
CGATGGTGGTGCGGGTCTATCCGCGGATCGTCCCGCTCCGCAGCCTGCCGCGGCCGTTCCACACCCAGCCGTCGGTCGGTGACTACGTCTCCTCCGCGCTCGGGGAAGGCATCGAGCCGGGCGACGTGCGCCAGTTCGCGCCCGGCGACCGGATCAAGCAGGTCAACTGGCGGGCGTCGCTGCGCCTGGGCCAGCTCTACGTCACTCAGCGGCATCGCGAGCGCAACGCGGACGTGGTCCTCATGCTCGACACGCTCGCCGAGGTGGGCGCGCCGCCCGAGACCACGCTCGACCAGGGCGTGCGCGCAGCGGCCTCGCTGGCCACCGCCTATCTCGCCCGGAAGGACCGCGTCGGGCTCATCACCTACGGCGGGGTGCTGAGCTGGGTGAGGCCCGGGTCGGGACCGGTCCAGTACGAGCGCCTGGCCGACGGCCTCGTGCGAGCCGACGTGGTGTTCACCTACGTGGCCAAGGATCTGCAGCGCGTCCCGGCGCGGGTGCTGTCGCCCCAGGCCCTGGTGCTCGCGATCACGCCGCTGCTCGACCGGCGCTTCGCGAAGGCGGTGCTCGACCTCGCCGCGCGGGGCTTCGACCTCGTCGTGCTGGTCGTCTCCCCGGTGGCGGTCACGCGCGCCGCGATGCCTCCGTCGCCCGCCGACGACCTGGCCGGACGGCTCTGGGCCCTCGAGCGCCGGGCGGATCTCACCGAGCTGCGCCGCCACGGCCTGCCGGTGCTCGAGTGGTGCCCGCCGGCGCCGCTCGAGGCGGCCCTCGTGTCGGTGCCGAGGCGGCGTGTCCGCCTCGCGAGCGCGGGATGACGCGGCTCCTCGCCGCCGCGTCGGCCGGCGCGCTCTTCCTGCTCCTCCGGCTGACCACGCCGGCGCCGCCGGTGATCGGGGTGGGCCTGCTCGCGGTCGGCCTGTCGGCGGTGGCGATCGCGGCGACCTGGCGATGGGCCGCCACGTCCGCCGCGGTGGTGTTCCTGCTCGGCTACGCGGCGGCGCTCGGCATCGAGCGACGACCCGTCGACGTGGGAGCCGCGCTCGGCTTCGGGCTCGCGCTGCTCCTCCTGCTGGGAGCGGTGGACCTGTCCGCCCGCGCTCGCGGAGCGAGCCTCCACGGTCGGGTCGTCGGCGCGACGCTCGGGCGCTTCATCGGGCTCGGCGCCGGGGCCCTCGCGGCCGCGATGCTGGCCATGGCGCTGGCGACCGGCGTGGCGACCGCGCTGACCTCGACGGTCGCCCCGCTGCTCGCGGCGGCCGGGGCGCTCGCCTTCGTCTGGTCGCTCGCGGCCCTCGTCCGGCGCGCGGCCCGGCCGAGCTAGCCCGCGTCTCGCGGATCCGCGGCGGCGGTGTGCTCGGTGGGCTGGGGCGTGGCGCTCAGGACCGTCACGCCGTCGGGCGCCTGGAACCGGTGCCAGTGCCCCTGCGGCACCACGATCAGCATCCCGGTGGAGAGCGCGACGGCCTGCGGCCCGTCCGCGGTCATGACCGTGAGGGTCGCGGCGCCGTCGAGGATCTGCACCAGCTCGTCGCCCTTGGGGTGCCGCTCCCAGGCCGTCTCCCCGGAGAAGCGCCCCGCGAAGACGCTCCCGTCGCGAAAGGGCGCCAGCACCGCGAACGCGGCCTTCACCTGGTCGGCCGGGGTGCTCGCGCGGCGCCCACGCAGCGTCGTGAGCCCGGCCAGCTCGGCCGTGACGTCGACCGCGCGGATCATCAGGTCTGCAGATCGCCCACCGCGGCGGCGAGCGCCTCGAGCTCCGCGCGCCACGAGCGGGGCGCGGCCACCGGCCGCACCACGAACTTCGAGAAGCCGACCGCAATGAACTGCTCCAGCGTCTTCCGCAGCGCCGGGTAGCCCACCGGGGTCAGCTCGAGCGAGCGGGGTCGGCGGGCCGCCATCGTGCGCGCGGTGTCCGGATCGATCGGCGCGCTCGCGTAGCCCACGCTCATGCCGAAGTGCTCCGGGCTGATCGCGCGCCCGGCCCGCGCCGCGGCCTCCTCGATCACGGTGCGCCCCGCCGCGGCCTCCTTCGGCGTGCAGAGGGACGGCAGCCAGCCGTCCGAGAGCCGGCCGCATCGCTCGAGTGCGGCGGGCACGTTGCCGCCGAGCCACACCTCGAGCGGCTGCTGCACGGGCAGGGGCGACAGGCGGACGTCGTGGAAATGCCCGGCGGCGCCATCGTGGCTCACCGTCTCGCCGGCCCAGAGCCGCCGCAGCAGCGGGAGCGCGTCGTCGATGACGGCGCCGCGCTGCCTGGGCTCGACCCCGATGGCCTCGCGCTCCGGAGGATAGGTGAGGCCGGGCACCAGGGTGACGAGCAGGCGCCCGCCGGACAGCCGGTCGAGGCTCGCGAGCTGCTTGGCGAGCCGCAGCACGTTGCGCCCCGGCAGCAGGGCGGTGGTCCCGATCTTGAGCCGCGGGTTGCTCGCGGCGGCCCAGGCGAGGCCCACCATCGGATCGAGCACCGGGCCGGTCAGCACCTCGGAGAGCCAGAGGGAATCGAAGCCGAGCCCGTCGAGACTTCCCACCAGCTCGCCCAGCGCCTCCGCGCTGGCGGACGCGCCCCCGGCCCCCACCCCGATGCGGATCTTCATGGCGAGGCCGATTCTACCGCGTCCGGTGGCCGCCGTGGCGTATCGTTCTCGCCGTGATCGTCCACCTGGTCGACGGGACCTACGAGCTGTTCCGTTACTTCCTCTCGCCCGCCGCCGCGTTCGACCGGAGCGCGCCGCCGGAGCTGCGCGCGGTGCGCGGCGTCGTCGGCTCGATCCTGGGGATGCTGGAAGAGGGCGCGACTCACGTGGGGGTGGCCACCGATCACGTCATCGAGTCGTTCCGCAACGCGCTCTGGCCCGGATACAAGACCGGCGAGGGCATCGACCCGCTGCTGTACGCCCAGTTCGAGCCGCTCGAGGAGGCGCTGGCCGCGCTCGGAGTGGTCGTCTGGGCCATGGTCGAGTTCGAGGCCGACGACGCCCTCGGTGCGGCGGCGGCGATGGCGGCGGCCGACGCGCGGGTGACGCAGGTGATCGTGTGCACGCCGGACAAGGACCTGGCCCAGTGCGTCCGCGGCGACCGGATCGTGCAGCTCGATCGCCGCCGACGCGAGATCCGCGACGAGGTCGGGGTGGTGAAGAAGTTCGGGGTGCCGCCCGCCTCGATCCCCGACTGGCTCGCGCTGGTGGGCGACGCCGCGGACGGCTTTCCCGGCCTGCCCGGCTGGGGCGCCGCGTCCGCCGCGGCGGTGCTGGCGCGCTATGGCCACCTCGAGTCCATCCCGGAGCGGGCCGCCGCGTGGGACGTGCCGGTGCGTGGCGCCGCGCGCCTGGCCGCGACCCTCGCCGAGCAGCGCGAGCGCGCCCGGCTCTTCCGCACACTCGCCACCCTGCGCGCCGACGCGCCGATCGGCGTCGACGTCGATTCACTCCGGTGGACGGGGCCCCGCGCGGACTTCGCGGCCTGGGCCGAGCGGCTCGGCTCGCCGTCGCTGCACGAGCGCGCGGCGCGCCTGGCCGCGGCCCGCGCCGCGGCCGCGGGCTGAGCCGGCGCGCGCGTGACGCCTCCCGCGGGTCCGAGCCCGGCGCGCCTGGCCGCGCTGCGCCACCGCGACTTCCGGCTCTTCTGGAGCGGCCAGCTCGTCTCGCTCATCGGCACGTGGATGCAGAGCGTGGGGCAGGCGTGGCTCGTGCTCGAGCTGACCGGGTCGCCGTTCCATCTGGGGCTGGTGACCGCGCTCCAGTTCACCCCGATCCTGCTCTTCTCGCCGGTGGGCGGCGCGCTCAGCGATCGCTTCCCCAAGCGGCGGATCATCCTGCTGACCCAGGCCGCGTTGATGGGCCAGGCCTTCGTGCTGGCCGCGCTGGTCTGGACCGGGCAGGTGCGCTACTGGCACGTGGCGGTCCTCGCGGCGATCTACGGCCTCGGCCGCGCCATCGACATCCCGGCCCGCCAGTCCTACATCACGGATCTCGTGGGCCGCTCCGATCTGGCGAACGCGGTCGCGCTCAACTCATTGGTGTTCAACGGCGCGCGCATCGTCGGGCCCGCGGTGGCCGGCCTGCTCATCGCCCGGTTCGGAGTCGCCTTCGCCTTTCTGCTGAACGGCCTGAGCTTCGTCGCGGTGCTGGCCGCGCTGCTCGCGACCCGGACTCCGGGCGACCCCGATCCGGCCGGGCAGCTCGGCATCCGGGCCGGGGTGTGGGGCGCGCTCGCCTACGCGGCGCGGACGCCCCCGGTCGCGTTCACCCTGGCGCTGATCGTCGCGGTCAGCATCCTCGTGCTGAACTTCAACGTGGTGGTGCCGCTGATCGCGAAGGACGTGCTCGGCGAGGGCGCGCACGGGTTCGGCCTGCTCATGTCGTCGCTCGGCGCGGGCGCGGTGCTGGCCGGGATCGGGCTGACCCTGCTGCGGCGGGGCCGGCCCTCGCTCCGGTTCCTGGCCGTCTCGGCGACCGTGTTGAGCGCGGGGACCGCGACGCTCGGGCTGGTGGATCACTTCGCGAGCGCCGCGGTCCTGCTGGTCGCGCTCGGCTTCTGTCAGATCCTCTTCTCGACCGGCTGCAACACCACGCTCCAGCTCACCACCCCGGACGCGCTCCGCGGGCGGGTGATGGGGCTCTACGCGCTGGCCAATGCCGGCATGACCCCGTTCGGCTCCCTGCTGGTGGGGACGATGGCGGAGCACCTCGGCGTGCGCGCCGCCTGCATGCTCGGGGGCGGCGGCGGGCTGGTGGCGGTGGCGGTGCTGGTGCTCGTCGGCCGGCGCGCGGGGCTCGGCTGGACGCTCGCCCGCGAGAGCTAGCCGATCAGTCGGGGATGCAGGCGATGACCGTGATCTCGATCAGCAGCTCGGGCGAGTTGAGCGAGGCCACCGTCACGGTGGTGCGCGCCGGCTTGTCGGTCGGGAAGTACTTCGCGTACTCCTCGTTGTAGGCGGCCAAGTCCTGCACCCGGGTCAGGTGGGTCATCGCGCTCAGCACGTTGTCGAGCGAGGTGCCGGCGGCGGCCAGGATCACCTTGATGCGCTCGAGCGTGTTGCGGGTCTGCTCGCGGATGTCCTTGCCGACCTCGCCGGTGGCCGGGTGCCGGCCGGTCTGGCCGGCCACGAAGACCAGGTTGCCGAACTTGGTGGCCAGCGACAGGTTCGGATTGGGCCGCTCGACGGCGACGCGCACGATCTCCTTCTTCATAGCACCGCCTCCACCAGGTAGGGGCCGGGCGCCGCGAGGCCGGCCGCGAACTGCCGGTTGAACTCCTCCGCGGTGGTGGCGCGGCTCGCGGGCACCCCCATGCCGCGCGCGAGCGCCACCCAGTCGAGGTCCGGGCGGCCGATGTCGAGCATGTCGGCGGCCTTGGGGCCGGGCGTCCCGGCGCGGACGCCGGAGAGCTCGTGGCGCAGGATCGCGTAGGTGCGGTTGGCGAAGACCACCGTGGTCACGTCGAGGCCCTCGCGCGCCTGGGTCCAGAGGGCCTGCAGCGTGTACATGCCGCTGCCGTCGCCCTCGAGGCACACGACCTTGCGGTCGGGACAGGCGACGGCGGCGCCGGTGGCGAGCGGCAGCCCGAGGCCGATGGAGCCGCCCATGTTGTTCATCCAGTCGTGCGGCGGGGCGCCCGCGGTCGCCTTGAAGAAGCCGCGGCCGGTGGTGACCGACTCGTCCGAGACGATCGCGCCCTCGGGGAGCAAAGCGCCGAGCGCGGCGGCCAGCGTGTCGGGGGTGAGCGCGCCGGTCGGGAGGGCCGGCCGACCGGGCTGCTGGACCACCTCGCCGTTCTTCTTCGCGCCGACCGCGTCGGCCAGCGCCTCCAGCGCGCCGACCGAGTCCTCGGCGATCGAGGCGAGCGGGTGGATCTGGCAGCCGTCGGGGGTGAGCACGCTCGGCTTGTCCGGATAGGCGAAGAAGGCCACCGGCGCCCTGGCGCCGACCAGGATCAGGTGGCGGACGTCCTTCAGGACCGCGAGCGCCTGGTCCACCGGATAGGGCAGCCGCTCGATGGGCACGCGGCCGGCCCCGCGCTGGATCCGGGCGTTGGAGCCCTGGGCGATGATGCGCGCGCCGGTGGCGGTCGCGATGCGACCGGCCAGCGTGAGGCCGCGCTCGCGCACCGCGAGCCCGGTCAGCATGAGCATGGCGGGCTCGCCCGACCGCAACGCCTTCGCGCAGCGCTCGATCGCGTCCGCGCCGGCCGCGGTGCGGGCGGGCGCGGGCGGCACCGGCGCGGCGCCGTCCGCGTCGTTCCACGCGGTGTCGGCGGGCAGGATCAGGGTGGCGACCTGGCCCGGGGCGGTGCGCGCGGCCACGATGGCCGCCGCGCCGTCGGCCGCGACCGCGCGCGCGCTCGGCGAGGTGCGCACCCACGCCGACACCGGGCGCGCGATGCCCTCGATGTCGGAGGTGAGCGGGGCGTCGTGCTTGACGTGATAGGTCGCGTGCTCGCCGACGATGTTGACGATGCCCGAGGCGGCCTTGCGCGCGTTGTGGAGGTTGGCGAGCCCGTTGCCGAGGCCGGGGCCCAGGTGGAGCAGCGTCGCGGCCGGCTTGTCGGCCATGCGCCAGTAGCCATCGGCCGCGCCGGTCACCACGCCCTCGAAGAGGCCGAGGACGCAGCGGATGCCCTCCACCTTGTCGAGCGCGGCCACGAAGTGCATCTCGGAGGTGCCGGGGTTGGTGAAGCACACGTTGACCCCGCCCGCGACCAGCGTCCGCGCCAGGCTCTCCGCACCGTTCATCGAGGTCTCCTCGGGCTCAGTGGCCGTCGTCGAGCGCGGCCATGATGGCCTGCGCGGTCATCAAATCCAGGTGGCCGCCGCCCGCGTTCTTGAAGAAGGTGATGTCGTCGGGGCCGAGCCGGCCCGGCACGCCGCCGCCGATCAGGTCGTAGAGATCGCCCCGCACGTCCTCCCTCCGGATCGCGCCGCTCGCGATCGGAGCCAGGATGTCGCCGACCCCGTCGAAGGCGGACTCGAGGCAGTCGACGAAGACGCGGCAGCGGCGGGCCGCTTCGTCGTCGGCCTCGCGCGTGTCCGGGGTGTAGCCACCGACCAGGTCCAGGTGCGCGCCCCCCTGGAGCCACGCGCCCTCGATGAGCGGCGTGTGCGTGCGGGTCGCCGAGGAGATGACCTGGGCCTGCCGCACCGCCGCGGCCAGGTCCGCGGTCGCCTCGGCCGCCACGCCGTCGGCCCGCAGCCCCGCGGCCACCGTCTCGGCGCGGGCGGGGGTGCGGTTCCACACCAGCACCCGACGGAGCGACGGCCGGACGCTGCGGTGCGCGCGCACCAGCCACGGGGCCATCGCGCCCGCGCCCACCATGACCATGGTCTGCGGGTCGGCGGGGGCCAGGAGGCTGGCCCCGAGCGCGGAGTCCGCCGCGGTCTTCCAGCACGTGATCTCGGTGCCGTCGAGCACCGCCCGCGGCCGCCCGGTGACGCCGTCGAACAGCACGTAGATCGCCTGCACCGCCGGCTGCCGGCCGGGGAAGCTCGCGATCAGCTTGCTCCCGAACGCGCGGCCGTGGTCGGTGGCCGAACGCACGAAGTAGTGGGCTGCCTCCGGGCCCATCAGCACGTCGCGGGTCTCCATCCGCGGGCGGCGATGGCTCGCCTCCATCGCCTTGATCAGGGCCGGGAAGGTCAAGGCGCGGCGGATCTCCTCCCCGCCCACGACGCGCACCGGCGTCGCGGTCACCGCGCGGGACCGATGGCGCCGGCCGCGCGCAGGGCCGCGATCGCGGGCGCGTCGAGCCCGAGCAGATCGCGCAGCACGACGTCGGTGTGCTCGCCGAGCGTCGGCGCCGGCGTGCGCACCGAGCCCGGGGTCTCGGACAGCCGCACCGGCGCGCCGACCATGCGCACCTTGCCCGCGCGGGGATGCGCCGTCTCGACGAGGGCCCCGCGGGCGATCACCTGGGGGTGCTCGACCACCTGGGCGATGTTGTTGATGGCGCCCATCGGGATGCCCTGGGCGAGCAGCAGCGGCTCCCACTCCTCGTACGGACGGGTGAGGAAGACGGCCTGGAGCCGGGGGATCAGGGTGCCGCGGTTCCGCGCCCGGTCCGCGTTGGTGCGGTAGCGCGGATCGTCGGTCAGCTCCGGGCAGCCGATCGCGGGACAGAACACCTTCCAGAGCTTCTCGCTGCCCACCGCCAGGGCCAGGTCGCGGGTCTTGGTGCGAAAGGTCTGGTACGGCAGCAGGGCCTTGTACGCGGTGCCCATCGGCAGCGGCAGCTCGCCGTCGGCGAAGTAACCGCCGATCATGCCGCCGAGGAGCGAGAGCTGGCCCTCCAGCATCGAGACGTCGATGGCCTGCCCGCGCCCGGTCCGCTCCTTCACGCGCAGCGCGAGCATGATCCCGAACGCGGCGTACATGCCGGCGGTCATGTCGGCGATGGAGACGCCGCAGCGGACGCCGTGGCCGTCCGCCTCCCCGGTGGTGCTGATCATCCCGCTCTCGGCCTGGAGGATCAGGTCGAGCGCGGCGCGGTCGCGGTACGGGCCGTCCTGGCCGAAGCCCGAGACCGAGCAGTAGATGATGCCGGGGTTGCGCTCGCGCGCGGCCTCGTAGCCCAGACCGAGGCGGGCCAGGGCGCCGACGCGATAGTTCTCCAGCACCACGTCGCACTTCTCGACGAGGCGGAAGAAGAGCGCCTTGCCCTCGGGCGCCTTCAGATCGATCTCGATGCCCTTCTTGTTGCGGTGCAGGCTCACGAAGTAGGCGGTCTCGCCGCCCGGGAGCGGGGACCCCCACGCGCGCGCGATGTCGCCGGCGCCGCGGGGCTCGAGCTTGATCACGTCGGCGCCGAAGTCGGCGAGCATGGTGGAGCAGAAGGGGCCGGCCAGGGCGTGGCTCAGGTCGAGCACCCTCACGTCTTCGAGCGGCATGCGCATCGATCGGCCTCCGGGCGCGTCCAATTCCGGCCGATCGTGCCAGATCGCCGCGCGTCAGTCCAGCAGTTCGCGGAGGCGCCGCTCGAGGAAGCGCCGCTGCGGCTCCTGCCGCGCCAGGTCGAGGGCGCGCGTGTAGGAGGCCCGGGCGTCCGCGGTCCGGCCGAGCCGCCGGCACAGCTCCGCGCGCGCGGAATGCGCGAGGTGATAGTCCGCGAGCGCGCCGCGGCCGAGGATCGCGTCGATGAGGGCGAGCCCGGCCCCGGGGCCGTCGCGCATGGCCACCGCCACTGCGCGGTTCAGCTCGATGACCGGAGAGGGGTCGGCCCGTACCAGGACGTCGTAGAGGCCGACGATCTGGGCCCAGTCCGTCGCGGCCGCGGTGGGGGCCTCGGCGTGCACCGCGGAGATCGCGGCCTGGAGCGTGTAGGGGCCGATGCGGCGCGAGGCGAGCGCCCGCTCCACCAGCCCGGTGCCCTCTCCGATGAGCGTACGGCTCCAGCGCGCGCGGTCCTGGTCGTCGAGCAGGATCAGCTCGCCGGTCGGCCCGGTGCGCGCGGCCCGCCGCGACTCGTGCAGCAGCATCAGGGCCAGCAGGCCCATCGCCTCGGGCTCCGGCAGCAGCTCCACCAGGAGGCGTCCCAGGCGGATGGCCTCGCGGGAGAGATCGGCGCGCGTGAGCGACTCGCCCGACGAGGCGGAGTAGCCCTCGTTGAACACGAGGTAGACCACGTGGAGCACCGCGTCCAGCCGGTCGGGCAGCTCGACGCGCGACGGCACCTCGTAGGGGATCCGCGCGTCGCGGATCTTACCCTTGGCGCGGACGATGCGCTGGGCCAGGGTCGGCGGCGCGGTCAAGAAGGCGCGCGCGATCTCCTCGGTGGTGAGCCCGCAGACTTCTCGGAGCGTCAGCGCGATCTGGGCGTCCGCGGGCAGGGCGGGATGGCAGCAGGTGAAGATCAGACGGAGCCGGTCATCCTCGATCTCCCCGGGCTCACGCGGCTCGGTGTGGGAGGCCTCGGCGGCGAGCCGGTCGGCGAGCTCGGTCTCCGAGGCGTCGAACCGGGCCCGCCGGCGGATCGCGTCGATCGCCTTGAAGCGCCCGGTGGACACGAGCCAGGCGCGGGGATTGGCCGGGGTGCCGTCGCGCGGCCACTGCTCCACCGCGGCCGCGAAGGCCTCGTGCATCGCCTCCTCGGCGATGTCGAAATCGCCCAGGAGGCGGATCAGGGTCGCGAGGACGCGGCGCGAGTCCTGCCGGTAGACGCCGTCCACCATCTGGCGCGCGCGGCCCACCGGGTCCTCGCTCATCGGCGTGGCCGAGCTCACGCCTAGGAGTGCTCCAGCTCCTGGACCGGCCGCACCTCGATGGTCCCCAGCCGTGCGGGCGGGAAGCGAGCCGCCACCGCGCAGGCCTCGTCGATGTCCTTGGCCTCGACGAGGAAGAAGCCGCCCAGCTGCTCCTTGGTCTCCGCGAAGGGCCCGTCGGTGGTGGACACCTTGCCGCTACGGACCCGGACGGTCCGGGCCGTCCGCGCGCGCTGCAGCGCGTTCGAGACGATGTAGTGCCCGCTCCGGCGGATCTCCTCGTCGTAGTCGAGGGCGCCGTCCACGAGGGTCTGCATCTCCTTCGCGGGCAGGGCGTCGAGGGTCTTCTCCTCGTGATAGATCAGGAACACGAACTTCATCGGATCCTCCTCACGGACGGCCTCAGCTCCTTGATCGGCCGCACCTCGATGGACCCCCGGCGCGCCAGCGGGATCCGCGACGCGGCCTGGATGGCCTCGTTGAGGTCCCGGGCCTCGATCAGGATGAAGCCGCCCAGCTGTTCCTTGGTCTCGGCGAACGGGCCGTCGGTGGCGGTCAGCTTGCCCTTCCGGACCCGCACCGTCGTCGCCGTCTCGACGGGCGCCAGGGCCTGGGCCACGATGAGCTGTCCGCTCCTCCGGAGAGCCTCATCGTACGCCAGACTCTCGTCGGTGCACGCCTCCGCCTCGATCTCGGACATCGCCTCCATCTCCTTCTCGACCAGGTAGACCAGGCACGCGTACTTCATAGGCCCTCCTCGGCGCGCGTCGAATGGGATGCGGACACCGGATAGTCGCCCCGGAGCGCCCGAAATCGACACCAACTTCCGCCCTTGCCTAGCATGCCGCGGCTCCCGGATCCTGTCGATCGCGGGTGGCCCCGTTCGACCATGTAGTGAAGCCGGTAGTGAACCCCGACCCCATAAGGAGGCCACGATGATCAAGGGACTGAGCGCGGTGTCGGTCTGGAGCGCGGATCTGAAGAATCTGCTGCCGTTCTACCGGGACGTACTGGGGCTCAAGGTGGTCATCCATTCCGAGCGTTTCGTCGTCCTGGGCGAGGCCGGAGGGCCCAGCGTCGGGCTGGGGACCCACAGCGACGTCCGGGGCCGTAACGCCGACCCGGCGAGGCACATGATCGGCCTGACCACCGACGACCTCGCGGGGGACTGGAAGCGCCTGAAGGCGGCGGGGGTCGAGTTCGTGGAGGCGCCCACCGACTACGACACCGTCTCGATCGCGACCCTGAAGGACCCCGAGGGCAACCTGATCCAGCTCATCCAGCGGCGTCCGTGATAGGGTGAGGCCCGCCATGAAGATCTTCTACGGCTGGATCATCGTCGGCGTGGGGGCGATGCTGTCGCTCTGCACTTCCTCCAGCCCATGACCCAGGCGATGGGGTGGACCCGGACCGGGATCTCGACCGCGGCCCTGGTCAACTGGCTCGCGATGGGCGTCGGCGCGTTCCTGTGGGGCGCGCTCTCCGACCTCGGCACCCGCACCGTCCTGCTCCTGGGCGGCGGGCTCCTCGGGCTCGGGCTCGTCACCGCGAGTCGGGCCACCACGCTCGGCCAGTTCCAGCTCGCGGTCACCGTGCTGAGCGTGGCGGGCCTCGCCTCGCTCGGCGGCAAGATCGTGTGCGGGCTGATCGCCGACCGCGTCGGCGCCAAGCGCACCCTGGTGGTGGGGCTCGCCGAGTACTTCGGGGCCCGCATCATGGGGACCGCGTTCGGGGCGGTCGCGCTCGTCTCCACCCTCGGCCTGGCCCTCGGACCGCCGGTGGGCGGCTGGCTCTACGACACGTACGGCAGCTACTCGTGGCTCTACCTGAGCTCGTTCGCCATCGGCCTGGCCGCGGTGGCCATCGCATCCACGTTCCGGCCGCCGGGCCATCTCGCGCCCGCGGTGCCGAGCCCGAGCCCGGCCCGCTGAGGGCAGGGCACTCCGCGATGCGCTTCCTGCTGCTCATGTACCGTGAGGAACGGATCTGGGACGCCAAGCCCGAGGCGGAGCGGGTCGCGATCCGCCAGCAGGCCATCGACGCGTCGAGGCCCCCCCGCGCGCGCGGGGTGTTCCTCGCCGGCGATCCCCTGCTGCCGACCAGCACCGCGGTCACGGTGCGTATCGTTGGAGGCAAGCCGGCCGCGACGGACGGTCCGTTCGCCGAGACCAAGGAGCAGCTGGGCGGCTACTCCGTCGTGGACGTTCCGAGCATGAAAGACGCGGTCGCGATCGCGCTCGATCATCCACTGGTGCGGGTGGGCGGCCACTCGATCGAGGTGCGGCCCATCCGGGAGCTGCCGCCGCAGTAGGCCGGCTCGCGGCGCGGGGCCGGCTCCGCTACAATCGCCCGCAGAGGAGACGCGCCATGGCCCTGACTGCGACCGAGGCACCCCCGAGCATCCACCCGCTGGATCCCCTGACCGCGTCCGAGATCGAGCGGGCGTGGGAGATCGTGCGCGGCGAGCGCCCACTTGGGCCGCGCGTCCGGGTGATCTTCGTGATGCTCCACGAGCCGGCCAAGAAGGTCGCGCTCGACCACCGGCCGGGCGACCGCGTGGAGCGGGCCGCCTTCGTGGTGCTGATCGACTCCGCCGCGGGCAAGACCTACGAGGCGATCGTGTCGCTCTCGGAGGGGCGCGTGCTCTCGTGGGAGCACGCCGCGGGCGCGCAGCCCGCCATCGTGCTCGACGAGTTCACCGATTGCGAGGCGGCGGTGCGCGCCGATCCGCGCTGGCAGGAGGCCCTGCGCAAGCGCGGGGTGACCGACCCGAGCCTGGCCATGGTGGATTCCTGGTCGGCCGGCAACTTCGGCTTCCCGGCCGACGAGGGGCGGAGGCTCGTCCGCGCGCTCACCTGGGTGCGCCGCCATCCGGGGGACAACGGTTACGCCCGCCCGGTCGCCAACCTGCTCACCGTCGTCGATCTCAACGAGATGAAGGTGGTCGCGGTCGAGGACGGCGGCGTCGTCCCGCTGCCCCCGGAGGACGCCAACTACTCGGCAGGGGCGGCCCGGACGCGCGCCGGCCTCAAGCCCATCGAGATCCGGCAGCCCGAGGGCCCGAGCTTCACCCTCGCGGGCCACGAGCTCACCTGGCAGAAGTGGCGGCTGCGCGTCGGCTTCACCCCGCGCGAGGGGCTGGTGATCCACACCGTGTCCTACGAGGACCAGGGCCGCGAGCGCCCGGTCCTCTACCGGGCCTCGATCGCGGACATGGTGGTGCCCTACGGCGATCCGCGCCCGACCTACTTCCATCGCAACGCCTTCGACGTGGGCGAATACGGCATCGGCACGCTGGCCAACGCGCTGGTCAACGGCTGCGACTGCCTGGGCGAGATCGCCTATCTCGACGCGGTGGTCAACGACGGCCGGGGACACGCGGTGACCCTGCCCAACGCGGTCTGCATCCACGAGGAGGACGCGGGCATCCTCTGGAAGCACGTCGACTGGCGGCTCGGCACCACCGAGGTGCGCCGCTCGCGCCGCCTGGTGGTCTCGTCGATCTCCACCGTCGGCAACTACGAGTACGGCTTCTACTGGTACTTCTACCAGGACGGGACCATCCAGCTCGAGGTCAAGCTCACCGGGATCATCTCGAACGGCGCGGAGCGGCCGGGCGAGAAGCCGCGCTGGGGCGAGATGGTCGCGCCCGGGGTCTACGGCCCGATTCACCAGCACTTCTTCAACGCCCGGCTCGACATGATGGTGGACGGGCTCGAGAACTCGGTCTACGAGGTGAACACGGTGGCCGACCCGCCGGGGCCCGAGAACCCGCACGCCAACGCGTTCCACGCCGAGGCGACGCTGCTGCGCTCGGAGGGGCAGGCCCAGCGGATCGTCGATCCGCTCGCCGGGCGCTTCTGGAAGATCGCCAATCCCCAGGTGCGCAACCGCCTGGGCGATCCGGTCGCCTACAAGCTGATGCCCGGCGAGAACGTGCTACCGTTCGCGGGCCCGGACGCCTCGGTGACCCGGCGCGCCGGCTTCATGACCCGCCATCTGTGGGTGACGCGCCACGATCCGCGCGAGCGGTACGCCGCCGGCGAGTATCCGAATCAGCACCCGGGGGGCGCCGGGCTGCCCGCCTACGTGGCCGACGACGCGCCGCTGGAGAGCACCGACCTCGTGGTCTGGTACACGTTCGGGGCCCACCACGTGGTCCGTCCGGAGGACTGGCCGGTGATGCCGGTGGTCACCATCGGCTTCATGCTGAAGCCGGTGGGCTTCTTCGATCGCAACCCCGGCCTCGACGTGCCCCCGTCGACGCCGAGCGGGGCGTGCTGCCACTCCGGCTGAGCGCGCGCCCCCGCTAGAGCGTGCCCACGACGGCGGCCGGCCAGGCCCGCGCGTCGACGCGCGCGTGCCACTCCTTGATCTTGCCGTCCGGGCCGATGACGACCCCGACGCGCTGCGCGCCCTTGGCCGGGTCGGCGTTGGCCCCGTAGGCGGTCCCGATGGCGCGGTCGGTGTCGCAGATCAGGGGGAAGTTGAAGTGGAACTTCTCGGCGAACGCCCGGTTCTCGGCCGGCGTGTCGAAGGACACGCCGAGGATCACCGCGTTCTTCCGGTCGTACTCGGCCTTGAGGTCGCGGAACCCGCAACCTTCGGCGGTTCAGCCGGGGGTGTTGGCCTTGGGATAGAACCAGAGCACGACCGTCTT